>Ga0153932_1000078_pt1 | contig 61437 bp, 56 predicted proteins | sample TSNJ016MetaG_FD_102273 | JGI IMG/M metagenome (GOLD analysis project Ga0153932, IMG submission 102273) | Attine ant fungus gardens microbial communities from New Jersey, USA - TSNJ016 MetaG | ecosystem: Host-associated > Fungi > Mycelium > Unclassified | place: USA: New Jersey, Wharton State... | reverse complement strand
TCTTCGCCATAGGTGGTGAAGTCGCGTTCGACTTCGATCAGCAGGTCGGTATCGGCGAGACGCACGCGGTCGCCGGTGGTCGGGCCGAACATCTCCGCGTAGGCGCGGCGTCCGATGCGTAGCGTCATTTCAATAATCCTGAAGTAGAGATCAAAGCGGACCCATCACGAGGCCGTTGAAGCCAAACACCTTGCGGTCGCCGGCAAGCGCCACGAGTTCGACCGTGCGTTCCTGGCCCGGCTCGAAGCGCACTGCCGTACCTGACGCAATGTTCAGCCGGAAGCCGCGCGCCTTAGCGCGTTCGAACGTGAGCGCCGTATTGACTTCGAAGAAATGAAAATGCGAGCCGATCTGCACGGGCCGGTCGCCAGTATTCGATACCGTCACGGACACCGTCTCGCGGCCCGCGTTGAGTTCGTGCTCACCATCGTCGATGAGATATTCGCCCGGGATCATGCGCGGCTCCTTCAGGGAATCAGGGGATCGGATGGTGAACGGTCACGAGCTTGGTGCCGTCGGGGAAGGTGGCTTCTATCTGGATGTCGGGGATCATTTCCGCCACGCCGTCCATGACGTCATCGCGCGTGAGCAGGGTGGTGCCGTAGTGCATGACGTCGGCGACCGTGCGGCCATCGCGCGCCGCTTCCATCAATGCCGCCGAAATAAAGGCGACGGCTTCCGGGTAATTGAGTTTCAACCCGCGTGCACGGCGGCGTTCGGCCAGCAATGCGGCGGTGAAGATCAGCAGCTTGTCTTTTTCGCGGTGAGTTAGCTTCATGGCTTGGACGTGTTTTAGTCAGGACGCGATTTTTGAAGAATCCTAGCATCGCTTCCCTACGATTTCATTGTATGAACTTGCGGAGTTCGACGGTCGTCGGCCGCTCGAAAATCTCTTCCGGCGTGCCGCTTTCCCACACGCGTCCCTGATGCATGAACACGACCTTGTTCGATACCCGCCGTGCAAAACGCATCTCGTGCGTGACCATGATGAGCGTCATGCCATCGGCGGCGAGGCTTTCGACCACGGCCAGCACTTCGCCCACGAGCTCGGGGTCGAGCGCTGACGTGATTTCATCGCAGAGAAGAACGGTGGGTTTCATCGCCAGCGCGCGTGCGATTGCCACACGTTGCTGTTGTCCGCCCGATAGTTGTTCGGGATAGGCGTTGAATTTATCGGCGAGACCAACGCGTTCTAGCACTTGCTCGGCGGTTGCGCGTGCCTTTGCCTTGTGGACTTTCTTGACCACCGTCTGCGCGAGCATCACGTTCTGACCTGCGGTCAGATGCGGAAACAGGTTGTACTGCTGGAACACCATGCCCACTTTCAGGCGCAATGCGCGCAGGTCGGCGTGACGAGCATCGATGTGTTCGCCGTCGATCTCAATCGATCCTTCGTCGATGCTTTCAAGTCCGTTCAAGGTCCGCAGCAAGGTGCTCTTGCCAGAGCCGCTGCGCCCGATGATCGCCACCACCTGCCCCGGTTCCACCGAAAAATCGATGCCCTTCAGGACCTGGTTCGTGCCGAATTGCTTCTTGAGGTTTTGAGTTTCAACGAGCGGCATTCCATTTCCTTTCGAGCGTGCGCGCGTAACGGGTAAGCGGATAACAGATCACGAAGTAGATCACCGCAACAAGACCGTAGACCACGAACGGCCGGAAGGTCGCGTTCGAAATCATCGTGCCCGCCTTGGTGAGTTCGGTGAAGCCGATGATCGAGACGAGCGCCGTGTCCTTCACGGCCTGTACGCCGAAACCGACCGTCGGGCCAATGGCGATGCGCGTGGCTTGCGGAATGATCACGTGACGCAGTTGCTCGAAGTAGTTCATCGCAAGGCTCGACGATGCTTCCCATTGACCCTTGGGAACCGCTTCCACGCAGCCGCGCCAGATTTCGGCGAGATACGCGCTCGTGAACAGCGTGAGTCCGACCGTTGCCGCGATCCAGGGTTGAACTTCAACGCCGAGCAACGGCAGGCCGAAGAACACGAGGAACAGTTGCATCAGGAGCGGCGTGCCCTGGAAGATCTCGATGTAGACCTTCACGATAGTCCGCAACACGCGCGAACTCGATACGCGCATCACCAGCAGCACGAAGCCCACGATCCCGCCCGCCACGAACGAGACGATCGAGAGCACGATCGTCCAGCGCGCCGCGAGCAGCAAGTTGGTGAGGATCTGTTCGAAGGTGAATTCGATCATCGCGCGCCTCGCATGTTGCGGGCGAACATGCGCCTGCCGGCTTCGTTGAGCAGGAAGCGCAGGATGATCGCCATCACGAGGTACATCGCGGTGATCAGGAAGTAGGTTTCGAACGCGCGGAAATTGCGCGACTGGATGTAGCTCGCCGCGTACGTCAAATCAGACACCGATATCTGCGATACGACCGCAGAGCCGAGCATCGTGATCACGATCTGGCTGGTCAGCGCCGGAAACACCTTGGCGATGGCTTGCGGCAGGACCACGTGCCGGAAGGTCTCGCCGCGCGTCATCGCAAGCGATGCCGCCGCTTCGAGATGTCCTTTAGGCACGGCCGCGATTCCCGAGCGGATGATCTCGACCGAATACGCGCCGAGGTTCAGCGTCATTGCGAGGACGGCGGCGACGTATTCATCGATGCGGATTCCCAGCGCCGGCAGCCCGAAGAACACAAAGAACAACTGGACGATGAACGGCGTATTTCTGATTGCCTCCACATAGCCGCCCACGAACGAGCGCAGCGCCGGATATTTGCTGCCTTTGCCCGCCGCACCGAGGATGCCGACCGTGAGGCCGAGCACCGTCGATACAGCGGTGAGCCCCAGCGTGACCGCCGCGCCGCTCACGAACATGCCGGCGTACTGCCCGAGGTCGCCGAACTGAAGTTGATATGCCATTGACCGGCGCCTTGTTGTTTTATTTCAGATGATCGAGCGAGATTTCAGACTTCACAGACCGGCCGGCAGCGGCGCCTTGAACCACTTTTGCGACATGGCTTCGAGCGTGCCGTCCTTCTTCGACTGGGCAATGGCGGCATCGACCTTGGCGAGCAGGCGCGGTTCGTTCTTGTTCATGCCGACGAAACACGGCGAGTTCTTGATCACGAATTTCGGTTCCGGACGGCGCGGCGGATTCTTCGCGAGGATCGCCGCCGCCACGATGTTGCCCGCCGCGATCAACTGGACCTGACCCGAGAGAAACGCCTGGATGGTCGCGTTGTTATCCTCGAAGCGCTTGATATTTGCGGTCGGCGCCATTTGCGTCAGCGCGATTTCTTCGAGCGCGCCACGGGTCGCGCCGACGGTCTTGCCGTTCAGGTCGGCCGGGCCGGTGACCTTGATATCGGCGGGACCGAATACGCCCTGGAAGTACGGCGCGTATGCGGCGGAAAAGTCCATGACCTTCTCGCGATCCGGCGTTTTGCCCAGCGACGAAATCACGAGATCCACTTTGTTCGTCGTCAGGTACGGGACGCGGTTCGCGCTGTTCACGGGAACCAGTTCCAGCTTCACGCCCAGCGATTTGGCGAGCAGCGCTGCCATATCGATGTCATAGCCCTGCGGTTTCATGTCCCCGCCGACCGCGCCGAACGGCGGGTAATCTTCCGGCACCGCGACTTTGAGCGTGCCGGCTTTCGTGATGGAGTCGAGTGCGTCGGCGTGGGCGGTGATCGAGGTCAGGGAGAGCGCCGGAATGGCGAGAAGGGCGGAGGCGAGCGTGCTGAATGCGAACCGAAGGGCGGTGCGGCGAAGCGTGCTGATCATTTGTCTGCTTTCCTTGAGGCTGTGTGGCGCGGTGCGTATCGTCTATTGGATGCACTCGTCGGAAAGGTGTTTAAGCGAGAGTCGTGCCACCGGGTTTGCGCCTTGATGGTAAAGGCTGTGCGTCGTACGTGTTTGAGTGATGCACAAATTATGGGCTTTTTTATGCGCTCTCGTGGTGCCAGTTTTCTGCGTACTTACCCGGCTACGTAGTCCAAAGCCGCAACGGTTTTGCATCGATGCCGTGAATGATCGGACGCAACGTTGACCAGCATTGCGTCATCAAAAGCTGTAGCGGCTCCATGGAATGGCTCGCGGCGCGCACGATCAGAACGCCCGGCGTCACGCACGACACGGCGGCGCGGACGGTGTCGTTGAAGGGGAGACTTGCGGCGATGGATTCCGCCAGCGCGTCGTCGCAAGCGGAACCGATTGCCCAGAGCGTGCCGTAAGCAGGAAAAGCGGCGAGACCTTGCGGCGCCTTGCGCAGCGGATCGTCGGCCGTGAGCAGCGTGCGTTCGAACCAGCGCAGCCGGCCTGTGTTGTCCTTGATGCGGGCGATCGAGGCGAGCTTTCCCTCGGACCATCGTTCGCCCGCTGCCTGACGGCCCAGCTGCATTGCGTCCCAGCCGATAGCCGTGGCGGTCTCATCCAGCGTCAGCGTGAAATCCAGCGCCACATTCGACGACTCGAACACAATGTTGTTCTGCGGCAGCCAGTCGAGCTTCGCGTTCGCGCCAACATGGATGTTGATGCGCTGCGTGGCGAGCTTGCCGTTCGCCTTGTACCACTTGGTCGCGCCGGGCGTGGTGATGACAGCGTGCGTTTGCGCGGCCAGATCGATATCGATAGCCAGCCGGTCACCGCCCGCCACACCGCCCGGCGGATGCACGATCACCGCGTGGCAGATGGCATCGCCTTCCGGGTACAGCGCGCGCTGCATGCGCAATGGGCCAACATGCCTGCGATGCGTAAGCGCCGTACGCGCCGGCGACTGTTGCGTGAAGCCAAGTTCGAGTTTGCCATGCCATTCGTCAGCGTCGGGCAAGGGCAAGAGTGCAGCGATAGGTTCGTGATGCATAAGGCGTCAAAGATCGGGACGAGCCGCCATGTTACGGCGTGCGTCAGACAGCGATCAACTCCCGCACGCCTTGCGCTTCCATATCCGCGCCCGCGCCACCCGCGACAATCTCGCCGCGGCTCATTACCCAATACCGGTCGGCGAGTTCGCGTGCGAAGTCGTAGTACTGCTCGACGAGCAACACGGTCATGCCCATTTCATCGACGAGTTGGCGCAACGTGCGCCCGATATCCTGAATGATCGATGGCTGAATGCCCTCGGTGGGTTCATCGAGAATCAGCAGTTGCGGTTCGCTCATCAGCGCGCGGCCAATTGCTAGCTGTTGCTGCTGGCCGCCCGACAAATCCCCGCCGCGCCGATGCTTCATCTCTTTGAGCACGGGAAAAAGCTCGTAGATCCGGTCCGGTACTTTCGATGGCGACTTGCGGCTCGCCGCGCCCACCAGAAGGTTTTCCTCGACCGTCAGCCGCCCGAAGATATCGCGTCCTTGCGGCACATAAGCAAGACCGCTCGATACGCGCTTGTAAGTCGGCATGGATGAAATCTTCGCCCCGCGCCATGAAATCGTGCCGCTTTTCGTGGGGACGACGCCCATCAGGCAGCGCAGCAAAGTAGTCTTGCCCACGCCGTTGCGGCCGAGAAGTACGGTGAGTTTTCCATCGGGCACGGTCATCTTCACATCGCGAAGGATGTGGCTGCCGCCGTAGAACTGGTTGAGTGAATCGACTTCGAGCATTTCTGGATTCCCGTGTTGGCCAAATTAGCGGCCGAGGTACGACTCGATCACCTTCTCGTTGCGCTTCACTTCGTCGAGCGTGCCGTGCGCGAGGACGCTGCCTTCTGCCATCACCGTCACGCGGCCTGTTTCGCCGGACAGCGCCGCGACGAATTCCATGTCGTGCTCGACGACCATCATCGAACAGGTGCCGCGCAGCTTGTTGAGCAACTCGGCGAGCTGCATGGTCTCGTGATCCGTCATGCCGGCGGCGGGTTCATCGAGCAGAAGCAGTGCGGGTTGCTGCATCAGCAGCATGCCGATTTCCAGACGCTGCTTCTGGCCGTGCGACAACTCGCCGGCGAAGCGCGTGGCGTCGGCTTCGAGATGGATCAGTTCCAGCGTTTCTTCAATGCGCGCCTGCGCCTCGCGATCCAGCTTCGACCTGAGTGATGCGAGCCATCCCTTGTCGGTTTTCATCGCGAGTTCAAGGTTTTCCCAGACTGGATGATTCTCGAACACGGTGGGCTTCTGGAACTTGCGCCCGATACCCGTGCGCGCGATCACCGGCTCCGACATGCGCGACAGATCGAACGTCTGCCCGAGAAAAACCTTCCCCGAATCCGGACGGGTCTTTCCGGTGACGACGTCCATCATCGTGGTCTTGCCCGCGCCGTTCGGGCCGATCACGCAGCGCAGTTCGCCGACGTCGATAGACAACGTCAGCTTGTTCAGCGCGCGAAAACCATCGAAGCTCACGGTCACGTCTTCGAGATAAAGAATCGTGCCGTGCGATACGTCGATAGCGCCCGGATCCAGCACATGGCCCAGGCCCGTGATGCCGTTCTGGTTACGCTCGTTGAGTTCGGGTAAGGGCGGCAGGTCCACGATCAAGGCGTTGTATGCGTTAGGTGAGGTCAATGAGGTGATCAATGTGAATGCCCTCCGGCTTTCTTCTTGCGCATCGCCATGTCGATAAGACCCATGATTCCGCTTGGCAGCAACAAGGGCACGAGCGTGAAGATCAGGCCCAGAAAGAACAGCCAATACTCAGGAAAGTTCGCCGTAAAAAAGCTCTTCGCGCCATTCACCGCAAACGCGCCGATGATCGGTCCAATCAACGTTCCGCGTCCGCCAACGGCCACCCAGATCGCCATTTCAATCGAGTTCCCCGGCGACATTTCATTCGGGTTGATAATGCCGACTTGCGGTACATACAACGCGCCCGCGATGCCGCACAACACGGCGGACACGGTCCAGATGAAGAGCTTGTACGCGAGCGGGCTATAGCCCAGGAACATCAGCCGCGCTTCGCCATCGCGTACACCGGTTACGACGCGTCCGAGCTTCGACGTGACAATCGCCCGCGCCGCGATAAACGCGAGGATCAGCACGCCGAGCGTCATCAGGAACAGCACGGTCCGCGTGCTTGCCGCGGTGATCGGAAATCCCGCAATGCGCTTGAAGTCGGTGAAGCCGTTGTTGCCGCCAAATCCTGTTTCGTTGCGATAGAACAGCAGCATCGCGGCGAAGGTCATGGCTTGCGTGATGATCGAGAGATACACGCCCTTCACCCTCGAGCGGAAGGTGAAGAATCCGAACACCCACGCCAGCACGCCCGGCACCACGATCACGAGCAGCAACGCGTACCAGAGGTGCTCGGTGCCTTGCCAGTACCAAGGCAACTTGTGCCAGTCGAGGAACACCATGAAGTCGGGCAGGTCGCTCTGATAATTCCCTTCACGTCCAATGGAGCGCATCAGGTACATGCCCATGGCGTAGCCGCCGAGCGCGAAGAAGAGCGCGTGCCCGAGACTCAGGATGCCGCAATAACCCCACACGAGATCGAGTGCCAGCGCGCCGATCGCGTAGCACATGAGCTTGCCGACCAGCGTCATCGAATAAGCGCTGAGGTGGAACGCGCTCGACTCGGGAAGTACCAACGCGGCGATGGGCACGCAGATGCCCATTGCAATGATGAATGCGATCAGCGCAACCCAGCCGCTGCGCGGCAAGAGGGCGGCGCGCGGCGGCAGGCCCAAGGCGAAGCCTTCGCGCTTCGCCTGATCGTCGGGTTGTGGCGCGACATCGAGATTCGCGGAGACGTTGGGTGTATTCATCTCAAACCTCGGCGCTTCGGCCCTTCAGTGCAAACATGCCCTGAGGACGCTTCTGGATGAACAACACGATCAGCACGAGCACCGCAATCTTCGCGAGCACCGCGCCCCAGAACGGCTCGATCGTCTTGCTGACAAGCCCGAGCCCGAAGCCGCCGATAACCGTACCCGCCAGTTGTCCGACGCCGCCGAGCACGACCGTCATGAATGAATCGATGATGTAGCTCTGCCCCAGGTCCGGTCCGATATTGCCGATTTGCGACAGCGCGCATCCACCCAATCCGGCAATGCCCGCGCCGAACGCGAACGCATACGAATCGACACGTGCCGTCTTCACGCCGACACACGCTGCCATGCGCCGGTTCTGCGTGACGGCGCGCACGAAGAGGCCGAGGCGCGTCTTGGTCAGCACGACCCAGGCAAGCAGCACGACGACCAGCGAGAAGCCGAGGATGGTGATGCGGTTATAAGGCAGGATCAGGTTCTGCATGACGGACACGCCGCCGCTCATCCACGACGGGTTCGTCACCTGCACGTTCTGCGCGCCGAAGATCGTGCGCGTTGCCTGAATCAGGATCAGGCTGATGCCGAACGTGGTCAGCAGCGTTTCGAGCGGACGTCCGTAGAGATGTTTCAACACCACCCGTTCCAGCACGATACCCACGACCGCGGCCGCGGCAAACGAAACCGGCACGGCAAACAGCGGATACCAGTTGAACGCAGCGGGCGCGTAATGCTGCACGAGGTTCTGAACCACATACGTGGCATACGCGCCGATCATCAGGAACTCGCCGTGCGCCATGTTGATCACGCCGATCAATCCATACGTGATTGCGAGGCCGAGCGCGGCCAGCAACAACACGCTTCCCAGCGATAGACCCGCGAAGATCGTGCCGACGACCTGTCCGCGTCGTTGAATGGAATCGAGTTCCTCAATGCCCGCCTGCGCCGCTGCACGCACGCGCGCATCGGGTTCGGCGAAGGTTCCGTCGGCGTTCTTCACCACGATCGGGCGCAGCAATTCGTTCATGTCCAGGTCGTGGCGCGCCGCGACCAGTTGCACGGCTTCGAGGCGTTTGTTGGCGTCGGTATCGTGGAGGGCGGTCGTGGCCCAGAGCGTATCGAGGCGCTTTTTCAGCGTGGGATCGGTCTCTTGCGCGCGGGCTTTATCGACGAGCGGTTTGATCGACGGGTCGGCGTTCTTCAGCAATTCATCTATTGCTGCACGGCGCTTTTCGATATCCGGCGACGACAATTGCAACCCCGACAACGCGCCCGCTACCTTCGAGCGCAGCAGGTTGTTCAGCGTGACCGGTTGCGCGTCGGGCGCTTCCACGGTCTTGTTGGTCAGCGGGTCCTTGTTGCCGTCGTCGGTCTGGATCAGGACACGGCCGGCGTCGGTGGCGACCAGGGAGCTGTCGGCGAGCGCGTTCAGAACCGCGACCGATGGCGCGTCGGCGTTGGCGATCAGTTTGTCGATGGCGGCGGACTTGGCATCGAAGTCGTCGGCCGCGAGGGGTGCGAGGTCATCGGCGGAGAGCGCGGCGAACGCGGCGAGGGGCATGCAGGCAATCAGGATTGCGCAGAGGCCACGGCGAGCGAAGCGAAGAATCGAATCAGTCATGAATGGCCTGTCAGGTAGAACGTACGAACCGCCGCTCTTGTATTTATGCTTCGAGCGCGGCGGTCCGGTCTTCGACTGAATACTTACCGAGGCTTACGCAACACGACGGCGGCGCAGGAACTCCGGAATCAAGCTGACCACATCCGGCTTGTTTTCGTTACCCGGAATGTACGGGCTCCACGGTTGCGCGCGGATTGCAGTCTTCGTGCGCCACACGACGTTGAACTGACCGTCCGCACGCACTTCGCCGATCATCACCGGCTTGTGGAGATGGTGGTTACCGTCCATCTCGAGTGTGAAGCCCGACGGCGCCGCGAACTTCTGGCCGACCATGGCCACGCGCACTTTATCGACATCGACGCTCTTCGCTTTTTCAACCGCCTGCTTCCACATATGGATGCCGACGAAGGTCGCCTCCATCGGGTCGTTCGTCACGCGCTTCGTGCCGCCCGGCAGGTTGTTCTTCTTCACCCAGTCGGCAAACATCGCCTTGAACTTCGTGTTCTCGGGGTTCTTCAGCGACATGAAGTAATTCCATGCGGCCAGATTGCCGACCAGCGGTTTTGTATCGATACCGCGCAATTCTTCTTCGCCAACCGAGAACGCGACGACCGGAACGTCCGTCGCTTTCAGGCCCTGGTTGCCGAGTTCCTTGTAGAACGGCACGTTCGAATCGCCGTTCACGGTCGAGATCACGCAGGTCTTGCCGCCTTGCGAGAACGTCTTGATGTTCGCCACGATGGTCTGATAGTCCGCGTGGCCGAACGGCGTGTAGACCTCTTGAATGTCTTCGTCCTTCACGCCCTTCGAGTGCAGGAACGAACGCAGGATCTTGTTCGTCGTGCGCGGATAGACGTAATCGGTGCCGAGCAGGAAGAAGCGTTTTGCTGCGCCGCCTTCCTTGCTCATCAGGTACTCGGTTGCGGGAATCGCTTGCTGATTCGGCGCCGCGCCCGTGTAGAACACGTTCTTCGACATCTCTTCGCCCTCGTACTGCACCGGGTAGAAGAGCAGGCCGTTGAGTTCCTCGAACACCGGCAACACCGATTTCCGCGATACCGACGTCCAGCAGCCGAACGTCACCGCCACTTTGTCCTGCGAGATCAGTTGGCGGGCTTTTTCGGCGAAGAGCGGCCAGTTCGATGCCGGGTCGACCACCACCGGTTCCAGTTGACGCCCGAGCACGCCGCCGCTTGCATTGATCTGGGCGATGGTCATCAGCGCAGTGTCTTTCAGCGATGTCTCGGAGATCGCCATCGTGCCCGAGAGCGAATGGAGAACGCCGACTTTGATCGGTCCGGTATCGGCGGCTTGCGCTTTTGTGATGGGCAATTGGCCCGCAACGGCCAGTGCGCCCGACATGGAGCCGAATTTCAGGAGACTGCGTCGTTTCATGTAATTCCCCTTGCCGATATGTTTGTTTTAAAGCGGGTGTCTATGGATTTTTAATATCGCTGACGGAGAGTCAGTCAATAGGACACTGCAAGGGGTATGCCAATGAGTAGGAAATGCCGGACTGGCTTGGGTTTCAGGCTGGTCGGGGCGAGGACGCACGCCGACGGGATTCGTCGGATGCATGGTTTTGGTGCGTGGGTATGTGTCGCGCTTTGTCTCGGTGCGCGGTGCGACGGGTTAGCGCAGGTGTTTGGCCCGCGACAGCGACTTTCGTTTCGATCGATTCGTTGTCCAGTAGCTTTTCTTTGGATCGAAAACTCAACACATATCGATCCAGAAATGGCGAAGGCCGCGGACGCAGCGTTCGATCCGCGTTTGCAATGAATCAAATCTGACGGAGCGTAACTTTGGGTCGCAGGCCTTGCCGGCCTGCGAGTTTCGATGCTCGACTTATGCTGGATTCAGTGCATCGACAATTGCACGCCCTGCTGAACCATCAGTTCCACGTGCGCTGTCGAGTGTTCAAAGACGTCGTAGGCGACGCCTCCGATCGTGGCTTTACCCTGGCGTTCCCAATCACCATCGGCGATTCCTGCTACCCGGGTGTTGGAGAGTTCCACGGCATCCGCGGCCTTGCCGTTGACCATGAATTGTTGCTTGCCATCCGCCCTGAACAGGTCGGTCTCGCCGAGATTCAATACGTCGATCATTGAAATCTTCAGGGTGTTGTTCTGACCGCCAAGATCAATGCGTTCAATTCCTGTGACTGTCGATCCGACAGTCTTGCCAGTGAGCGATGTCAGGTCGATTAGCTGGTGATCGTCCGCGATTGTGATCGTATTGATACCCGCCTTCCCATGGATGTGAGTGCTTCGGTCTGCCGCGCTGAAGAACACCGCGCTTTCGCCATCCGGGGTTGCTGTTACCCAATGGCCGATCTGACCCGCGAGTGTTCCTATCAGGTGTTTATCGACAACCTGGTCCGACTGGTCGATATTGTCGTGCGCAAAAATCGTGAGCGTTGCATTCGGATTTGCCGCGATCAATCGTGCCCAGTCAGCTTCGAACGAGGCTTTGCCGTTCTCATCCACGGCGGCTTGAAAGACTGCAACGGCGGCACCCGCCGACGTGAGCTCCGCTTTCATCTGCATCGAGGCAACACTGCCATCCGCGCTTGTGTGATTCAGGATTCCCGTATCGATGATCAGCAAGTGGTCGTTCATCAGCATGCGAGCGGTCGACGACTCCTGGGTTGGTTCGTGAACCGGTGCCTGAATTCCGTAGCTTTGCGACCAGGGTCCCTGAGCTTCGAATTCGCGCTCGACCCGGGCTGTATAAACGTGCGGCCCTGGCGGGACGTCGTTATCTACGATCCACCACGTGGTGTTGGAATGATTCGCGGACGAATTGAACGCATGAGTATCCCCCGTCAGCTTCTCACCATCGCGGTAAATGACAAGCGAGTCGCTCCATTTGCTCATCGGTTCGCTAAGGGTTCCCTCAATTCTGTGCGAGGCTTCGGTAGAAGTCCCTCCCATTGGAACCAGGGAAAGTTGTGTATGCCCTCCTGAGTCGACGTAAGAACCGAATACGCCGGTGATCGCCACTGCCGCTGCTGGCGTGGGTGACTGCCCGCCGGCATCTTGTACGAAATACGCCGGTTCCCATCTGCCGAGCAAGTTCAACAGAATTGAGAAGTCCGGAACGGCGATTGGGTTGTAATAGTTCACGCCGCCTTCGTCGTTACCGATATGACGGTGCAGGAGCAAATCGAAGGACGCGTCCGGGTGCGCTTTCACATAAGCGATCCAGTCGACTTCAATGCTGATCATGCCGCCGTCGTCAGTGTAGCTTTTGACGGTCATTCCGGCCTTTTCCAGCATCCTTACGCCCTCAAGCAAATCGACGGAAATGGCTTTGCCGTCGGTTGTGGCTCTGGCGGCGAACCGGGTGTCGAAAATCAGGAAGTCTTCCGTCGCAAGGAATTGAAAACTGCCGGAGCTCGTTCCAGCCGTTTCAGTGATGACAAATTCCCTGGAATGGACGCCCTGTACGCCCAGATCGGAGATGACACTGGCCGTGTAAACGTGCTCGCCTGAAGTGAGCCCATCGTCCTGATAGGACCAGTCAAGCCCCGAGACTGAAGCGGTTCCGATCTTCTGACCGTCGCGATAGACGGCGAGTACTTCGCCCTCGTGCAGGGCGGCGCTGAGCATGCCATGCAATCGCGGCGAGATATCGGAGGTCGTGCCACCGTTCTGGATCGTGGTGTAGTGATGATTGCCGTTGGGGTCGACGAACTCATCGAGCGCGCTGGTGATGGTGGCGACAGGCAAAGGAGCGAAGCTGGGTTCCACGATGTGATAGCTTTCCGACATCGCGCCCTGGTCACCGTACTTACGTTGAATCTGTGCGGTGTAGACGTGCGGACCAGGCGGCACGCCGGTATCAATTATCCATGCCGTATTGGTAGCTCGATCGTATCCGCCGTCCCGCAAATGACCAATGGACAACAAAGGTACGCCATCGCGATAAACCTGCCATGAGTCGGGAAGCCAACTTTGGGCCAGCGGTTCGCTGAACGTCAGCACAATTTTGTGCGTTGAAGTTCCGGTCGCACCGCCGTCAGGAATGAATGACTGCACCGTGTTACCGGACTCGTCGGTAAATGTGTCATAAATGCCCGTGATGAAGGTGGCCGCAGGCGGAGTGGCCGGTTGCAAACGACCGTCAATCACTGCGGGCATCGGTATCCATGTGTCGAGCATGTTTCCGAAGGGGGTAAGAAGAGGCGTGCCAACTAAGTCATAGAGATCAAGTCCCCCTTTGTCGTTGGCGATATGGCGATGTGCGACAAAATCGAATGCAGGGTATGGGTCAGGATGAGCTTTCAGGTACGACATCCAGTCTACTTCGATGCTGATGAAACCGTCTTTGTCGGTGTAGCTTTTAACGGTCATGCCATTCGCTTCGAGTAGTTTCACGCCTTCCAGCAAGTCAAAGGAGACCGGTTCTCCGTCCGATGTCATTCTGCTGATGCCCCGTGTATCGAAGATCAGAAAATTATCGGTGAGCAACATCGGGAATTTATCGAGAGAGTAGGGGACCGCTTCGACGATTCCGAAGCTTGCAGAGTCGGCGCCTTGAGCGCCGGTTGCGGATTCGACGCGCGCCTTGTATGTATGCTCGCCTACGGCGACACCCATGTCCTGAAACGACCAGTCGAGACCCGACACATCGGGGAGCCCGAGCTTTACACCATCCCGGTACACGACCAGCGTTTCGCCTGCGTTCAACGCAACGTTGAGCGTGCCCAGCAGTTTCGGGGATGTATCGAAGGTCTTGCCGCCGTTCTGGATCACGTTGTCGTGATGATTGCCGGCCGGATCGATGAACTCATCCAGCGCGCTGGTGATGGTGGCGACGGTTGTCGGAGCCGGGTGCGCGTCCGCAAATACTTGCACCGCAAGATGATTCGACGTCAGCGTGCCACCGTTCACGGGGTCGATAACGCCGACCGAAAAGTCGTGTCGCCCACTCAGGAGAGCGGGCGTGGTGAACACCCACGTACCGTCCGCATGGACAATCGTCGAGCCGATCTGCGACTTGCCGTCAAAAATGAATACAGCGTCGCCCGCGTGACCGAAGCCAATCAACGTCGGGGCTGAATTCTTTATTGCGGCGGTGCCATGTGAGTGATGTCCCGCTGATTGTGAAACGTCGCTGATGCCAGCAATGGAAGGCGCACCCGCAACCGGCTTCGCGTGACGGTGTTGATGGTGCAGATGAAAGTGAACGCCATGCGTTGGGTGGCCGTCCGAGCCGATCGCGGTGTACACGGGCTGAAGCACACCCGGCGATCCTATTGCCACAGACGATGCGCCCCGATTGGGCAGGGGATCGAACGACCCGATTAGCGGCGATGCGGCTTCGTCTGTCTTGACTCTATCTAGTCCATTCGCCCAGACAGGGTCTGCACTAAAAAGTGTTGCGATAAACGAAGACTCAAGATTCAACGAACTTCTTTCTGACATGCTTGCTCCGCTCTCTAATTGTTGTAAGCGGGCGGCGCACACACATTGACACACAGCCACCGCCCGTTATGAATCGTTTGCAACGCTAAAAATTCGCAAATGATCGAACGGACGATTCTGAATAAGGTAGTTGAAAGGTGATACTAGAAAACTCCTATTTATAGTAGGAGTCTTCCGTGCAGTTGACCTGAATGTCCAGCGAGTGTTATCGATTGACGATCCGCTTCGGCACGCTCAGCGCGAGTAACCCGCCAAGCACCATGAACGCGGCCAGCATATACATCCCGCTGGCATTTGATGCGGTGGCTTGCTTCAACCACCCCACGAGATAGGGGCTGAGAAAACCCGCCAGATTCCCAAGCGAGTTAATCATCGCGATGCCGGCAGCGGCGCCTGTCCCGGCCAGAAACGCCGTAGGCAGACTCCAGAACAGGGGCAGGGTGGTGAGAATGCCCATTGTCGCTAACGTGAGACCGAGCATCGCCAGGGGCGTGTTCGTCGACCACACGACCGATAAAACCAGTCCCAACGCTCCCACCGCAGCCGGCACCGCAATATGCCACCGCCGTTCGCCACGTTTATCCGCACTGCGTGCAACAAGCAGCATCCCTATCACCGCCGCGCCGAACGGAATCGCAGACAGCAAACCGATATTCAGCGCGTCCGTCACTCCAGTCGCCTTGATGATCGTCGGCAGCCAGAAGCTCACGCCGTAAAGGCCCATCACGAACGAGAAATACGTCAGGCTCATCAGCCACACACGGCCGCTTTTGAGCACTTCGCGCACGGGCATGTCGACCTTCTCGACATTGTCCTTCGCGATATTCCGTTCCAGCAGCTCACGCTCTTCCACGCTCAGCCACTTGGCCTTCGCAATCCGGTCGTCCATGAAAATGAAGACCAGCACGCCGACCACGATCGATGGAATGCCTTCCAGCAAGAACAGCCACTGCCACGAATGCCAGCCGTTGACGCCATCGAAGTTCTTCATGATCCAGCCCGACACCGGGCCGCCAATCAAACCCGATATGGCAATCGCGGTCATGAACAACGTCGTCATGCGTCCGCGCCGGTCGGCCGGGAACCAGTACGTGAGGTACAGGATGATGCCAGGGAAAAATCCCGCTTCGGCCACGCCCAATAAAAAGCGCATTACGTAGAACATGGTGGGCGTGGTGATGAACATCGTCAGCGCCGAGAGGATGCCCCACGTGATCATGATCCGCGCTATCCATACCCGCGCGCCGACCTTGTGCAGGATGACGTTGCTCGGGATCTCGAAGATGAAATAACCGAAGAAAAAGATGCCCGCGCCGAAGCCATAGACAGCGTCGCTCAAGCCGAGATCGGTGGACATCTGCAACTTGGCGAAACCCACATTCACGCGGTCCAGATATGCGACCACATAACAAAGCAGCAACAGGGGCGACAGGCGCCACGCGACTTTTTTGTACGTTGCCGCTTCGAAGGCCGAAGGCGGCGCGCCCGCGCCCGGTCCGTGATACTCACCCGCAGTACTCGCCATGCTGTCTCCTGAATTTTATTATCGGTCGGAATAACGATTCTAGTCGTTGGCAATGGCCCTCAAGCATCTGTTTTATATGGGGAAAACACCAAGCGAGGCGTCTTCCCCGAAGGCACTAGACGCAACGTCCGCCATCCACCTCCAGCGCCACGCCGGTGATGAACTCTGCGTCGTCGGAGGCCAGGTACAAGGCCGCGTTCGCGATGTCTTGCGGTGTCGAGAGGCGTCCCAACGGAATCGAGGAGAGGAACTTCTGCCGGTTCGCGGGCGTGTCTTCCACGCCCATGAATTCGGACAGCAAACCCGTTTCGCCCATCACCGGGTTGATGCAGTTCACGCGTATCCGGTCGGGTCCTAACTCGACCGCCAGCGCCTTGCTCGCAATGATCACCGCCGCCTTGCTGCCGTTGTACCAGATCAGACCGGGGCGCGGCCGCACGCCTGCCGTCGATGCCACGTTGATGAACGACCCGCCGCCCACCGACCGGAAGTAGGGCACGAATTGCGTGACGCTGTGATAGATGCTCTTCACGTTCACCGCATAAACGCGGTCGAATTCGGCTTCGGTGACTTCCATCACCGGCTTGTTCCTGTGCGTCGTGCCGGCGTTGTTCACCACGACCTGGATGCTGCCGAAGTCTTCGATGGCGGCATCGAACAGCGTCTTCCAGTCGGCCTGTTTCGTGACATCGCCGGCGACCGCGATCGCCTTGCCGCCGCTCACGGCAATCTCGCTCGCAACGCGTTCCGCCGATGCCCCGTTCAGGTCGTTCACCACCACGTTTGCGCCTTCGCGCGCAAATGTCTTCGCGATTCCTTCGCCGAATCCCGATCCGCCGCCCGTCACAATTGCTGTCTTGCCTTGCAGTCTCATGTCGTCTCCAAGTTGTGGTTACTTAACCGTGTTTGATCGCAATGGTTTTAAGCACCGTGAATCCATACAACGCCTCGAAGCCTTTTTCACGGCCGTGTCCTGAATGTTTGACGCCGCCAAACGGCAGTTCCACGCCACCGCCCGCACCATAATTGTTGATGAACACTTGCCCCGATCTCACCTTCCGGGCAATGCGCATCTGCCGTCCGCCATCACGTGTCCAGACGCCCGCAACCAGGCCGAAGTTGGTGCCGTTGGCGAGTTTCAGGGCATCGGCTTCATCGTCGAAAGGCATGGCGCACAGGACCGGGCCAAACACCTCTTCCTGTGCCAGACGGTGCGATGGCGGGACATCGCGCAAGAGCGTCGGCGCCTGATAAAAGCCTGCTTCGGGCGCTTCCGATACCACCTCGCCGTGCGCGGCCATCGCGATTCCGTCATGCTGTGCATCGGAGAGAAAATCCCACACGCGCTGCTGCTGCTTCGCGCTGATGAGCGGTCCGCAATCCAGGTCGAGCTTGCTCGGCCCGACCTTCAGCGCGCTGAACGCTTCGCTCAAACGATCCAGCAGCGGCTCATACGCCGATCGTTCGATCAACACGCGGCTGCCCGCCGAACACGTCTGCCCGGCGTTCTGCACGATTGCCGAAACCAGGACCGGGATGGCGGCGTCGAAATCGGCATCGGCGAAGACGATCTGCGGCGACTTGCCGCCGAGTTCGAGGGTGACGGGCACGTGGTTATCGGCGGCCATCTTGACGACGGCGGCACCCGTTACCGGCGACCCGGTGAACGAGATGTGATCGATACCCGCGTGCCGCGCGAGCGCCGCTCCGGCTTCGTATCCATAGCCCGTGACAATGTTCAGTGCTCCCTCCGGCAATCCGGCTTCGGCGGCGAGCTCGGCGATCCGCAATATCGATAAACACGCGTCTTCTGCCGGTTTCACCACGCACGCGTTGCCCGCCGCGAGCGCCGCGCCGACGCTGCGTCCAAAAATCTGCAACGGGTAATTCCACGGCACGATGTGCCCGGTCACGCCGTGCGGCTCGCGGATGGTCAGCACGGTGAAGCCGTTCTGGTAGGGCAGGGTTTCGCCATGGAGCTTGTCGGCGGCGCCCGCATAGAACTCGAAGTACCGCGCGATACCGGCGGCATCGGCGTGCGCCTGCTTGAGCGGTTTGCCTGTATCGCGTGCTTCGAGTTGCGCGAGCTCTTCCTGATGAGCGGCGACGATCATCGACAGCCGGTACAACACGCGCCCGCGATCCGCCGCGCTCGCATGACCCCAGGCGCCTTCGTAGGCGCGGCGCGCCGCCTGGACCGCCCGGTCGATATCCGCAGCATTGCCGCGGCCGAGTTGCGCGAAAACCTGGCCATCGGAGGGATCGAGGACGGGAATCGTCTCGTTGCTCGCCGCCGCAACCCACTTGTTGCCGATGAAATGCTTTGCCTCTTCCATGCCTGACTCCTGTCTCCGTAGCTTGGTTGGATGGACGCACGCGGTTCGTTTCCGGGCCAACGGCCATGCCGCGCACGATGCTTCTAGCCTGCTTTACGCTGTTTTTCCGGACGCGTAGTGACGCCGGAGTGCGCGCTTCGATTGGCTATAATGACGTAAATACGCGGCTTGATGGGCGCGCATGCGGCACGAAATCAGCGTTGCGGCCCGGCCGTTCAATTTTTGCGTGGGTTGCCGCAACGCAGCAAAGCCTGGTTTCCGCCGCGTACCGGCTCCGTCTGGTTCGTCTACTTCCCGACCCCGAATTTCCACTTTGAAGAGAGTGCACATGAGCTTCAACAACGTACCCGCAGGCAAGGATCTTCCGCAGGACTTCAACGTGATCATCGAGATCCCGGCGCAAAGCGATCCGGTGAAGTACGAAGCGGACAAGGACATGGGCCTGCTCGTGGTCGATCGTTTTATCGGCACGGGCATGCGTTACCCGGCCAACTACGGTTTCATTCCGCAAACGCTTTCCGGCGATGGCGACCCGGTCGATGTGCTGGTGATCACCCCGTTCCCGCTGCTGGCAGGCTCGGTGGTTCGCGCACGCGCCCTGGGCATGCTGCAGATGACAGATGAATCGGGCGTCGATGCCAAGCTGGTCGCAGTCGCGCACGACAAGATCTGCCCAATGACGGCGCACATGAAGACGGTCGATGACGTGCCTGAATATCTGAAGGATCAGATCAAGCATTTTTTCGAGCATTACAAGGCGCTCGAGAAGGGCAAGTGGGTGAAGGTCGAAGGCTGGCAGGGCGTGGACGCAGCCCACAAGGAAATTACCGAAGGCGTGGCGAACTTCAAGAAGTAAGCTTAGCCGCCAGCTTTTGAAGTATCGAAGACCACCCGGTCCTGCCTCACGGCAGGACCGGGTGGTTTTTTCATGTCTCGACCGGCGGGACTTCGTCGGCTTCCGCGGGCATCACGTCCACGAGCGTCAATTCGCCCGCGACCAGCTTCCATTTCCTCGGCGTCGTCAGTCGCTTCACCCAATACTCCGCCCGCGAAGCCTCAGCCCGGCCGCTCAGTTCGAACGACGCCCGTACGGCCACCGGCTTGCGCGATCGCGTGTACCTCGCGCCGTCGCCGCTCAGATGCTTGGCGAAACGCGCATCGACATCGGTGGCAATACCGGTATAGAGACTTCCGTCGGCGCATTCTATGAGATACAGGAACCAGGGCATGAGTCTGAAGGTGGACGTCGGATGCCGCGCATTATCCCTCAAGCCTCCCTCATAAACCCCGCTCCGACAAAAACCCGCGACTTCGGCGAGAATAACCATTCCGCGCTGCATCAAGCGCATGGCAATAGCCACGAACAAGCCTGAAGCGAGGTAAGCCCGTTGAACCGCACGGTCGAAATACATGTGGTCGATTCGCTCGACACCGTGAGCCCGGACGAATGGAACCGTCTTGCCGGCGACAACCCGTTCGTCCGCCACGAATTCCTCTCGGCGATGCAGGACACGGGCTGCGCGGTCGCGCGAACCGGCTGGCGTCCGCATTTCCTGCTGCTCAAGCGCGACGGCAAACTCGCCGGCGGCATGCCGCTCTACCTCAAGAAACACTCGCGCGGCGAATACGTTTTCGACCACGCGTGGGCCGACGCCTTCGAGCGCAACGGCATTCCGTATTATCCGAAGGGCTTGTCGGCGGTGCCATTTTCGCCGGTGACCGGTCCCCGCCTGATCGCCGCCACGCACGAGGAGCGCGTGATGCTGGCGCGCGGGGCGATCGAGTTGTCGAAGCAGTTGGAGTTGTCGTCGCTGCATGTGCTGTTTCCACAGGAACAGGATCTCGAAGCGTTGACCGAAGCGGGTTACATGCTGCGCGAGGGCGTGCAGTTTCACTGGGAAAATGCGCCGGGCGGCTATGAGAGCTTCGACGCGTTTCTCGCCACCATGAGCCACGACAAGCGCAAGAAGGTGAAGCAGGACCGCCGGCGCGTCACCGATGCAGGCGTGAGCTACACCTGGCTTCGCGGCGTCCAGATCGACGAAACCGCGCTCGATTTCTTCTACGCCTGCTACGAGAACACGTACCGCGAGCACTGGAATCCGCCGTATCTATCGCGTGAATTCTTCGGCCAGATCCACGCGGCCGCGCCCGAAAGCATGCTGCTCGTGATCGCCGAGGCCGACGGCAAGCGGCTCGCCTGTGCGCTGAACATGATCGGCGGCGACGTGATGTTCGGCCGATACTGGGGCACGAAAGAGTTCGTCTCGGGGTTGCATTTCGAGACGTGCTACATGCAGGGCATTGAGTATTGCATCGTGAACGGCCTGGCGCGGTTCGAGGGCGGCGCGCAGGGCGTGCACAAGATGTCGCGCGGCATGCTTCCCACGCCGACGTGGTCCGCGCACTGGGTGGCGGACCCGCGGTTCGCGCACGCAATCAGCGAGTTCCTCGACGAAGAGACGGCCGCGATGGACCAGCAAATCCAGGAACTTGAAGCGCATACACCCTTCCGTAAAAAGGTTTAAGGATCTGCGCGAAAGCTGGCCAAATGGCTAACGTCAGCGCCAATACCTGCCTGGAAACTGCAACTCGACTTATCATCATGTCGATATGCTTTCGCTTTTACGGCGATAACCCTCAACCCGTCATGCGCCGGAACAGGACCCCCGAATGCGGGGCATCGTATGGACAAGCTCAAGATGAAAAATCGATTCTTCAATCTCTATAGCCACGATTTCGCGCGCGTGGCGGTGGGCGTCCCACGCTGCAAGGTCGCCGATCCGGCGTTCAACGCGGCAGAAACCATCGAACTGGCAAAGCAGGCGGCGGCAAACGGCGCCGTCCTTGTGGCGTTTCCCGAGCTAGGCATCTCGGCCTATACCTGCGACGACCTGTTCCACCAGCGCGCTTTGCTCGACGCTTGCGAAGAGGCGCTTGCAACGGTGGTGGCGGCATCGAAGAGCTTGTCCGTAGCAATGATCGTCGGCATGCCGCTGCGTGTGGAGCACACGCTTTTCAACTGCGCGATCGTAGTTGCGGGCGGCAAGATCCAGGGCGTCGTGCCGAAGAGTTATCTGCCGAACTACGGCGAATTTTACGAAGCGCGGCAGTTCAGCGCGGCGGAAAACGCATCGGTTGACCGGGTGAACCTGCTGGGATCGGACGTGCCGTTTGGTTCTTCGCTGCTGTTTGAAATCGCCGACATGCCGCTGTTCCGTTTCCACGTGGAGATCTGCGAGGACGTCTGGGTGCCGATTCCCCCGTCGTCGTTCGCGGCACTCGCGGGCGCCACCGTGCTGGTGAATCTGTCGGCATCGAACGTGGTGGTCGGCAAGGCGGGTTATCGGCATCAACTGGTTTCGCAGCAATCCGCCCGTTGCCTTTCCGCATATCTCTACACATCGGCGGGACGGGGCGAGTCGACGACGGATCTCGCCTGGGACGGCCAGGCGATCATCTACGAAAACGGTGAACTGCTCGCCGAATCCGAACGCTTCCTGGACACGTCGCATCTCGTTTTCGCCGATGTCGATCTCGAGCGTCTCTCGCGCGAACGCATGCGCCAGACCACGTTCGGCCAGTCGGTTCGCCGCCATGCCGACGAAGTTTCCGCATTCGAAACCATCCGCTTCGACCTGGAACTGCCGCTGAACCGCGCGCTGCCGCTCGATCGCGCCGTGGAGCGTTTCCCGTACGTGCCGTCGGAAGCCAAGCGCCGCGACGAGCGCTGCAACGAGGTCTACAACATCCAGGTGCAGGCGCTCGTGCAGCGTTTGTCCGCGAGCGGTATTTCGAAGGTGGTGATTGGTATCTCGGGAGGGTTGGATTCAACGCACGCGCTGCTGGTTTGCGCGAAAGCAATGGACCGCCTGAAGCTGCCGCGCACGAACATTCTCGGCGTGACCATGCCGGGTTTTGCAACCAGCGACCGGACGCTGTCCCAGGCGCGGCAACTGATGGAAGTGGTCGGCTGTTCGGCAAGCGAGATCGATATCCGGCCGAGCTGCGAGCAGATGCTGAAGGACCTCGGGCATCCGTATTCGTCGGGCAAGGAAGAGTACGACATCACTTTCGAAAACGTACAGGCGGGCGAACGCACGAACCATCTGTTCCGGCTTGCGAACTTCAAGGGCGGCATTGTGATCGGCACGGGCGATCTGAGCGAACTCGCGCTTGGATGGTGCACCTACGGCGTGGGCGATCACATGTCCCACTACAACGTGAACGCCAGCGTCCCGAAAACGCTGATCACACATCTGGTCCGATGGGTTGCCGAGACGGGGCAAATCGGCAATTCGGGGTCGGACGTCCTGATCAGCATCCTGAACACGGATATCAGTCCCGAACTCGTTCCAGGAAAAGCGAACGGTGAGCCCGAGCAAAAAACCGAAAGCGTGATCGGGCCGTACGAGTTGCAGGACTTCAACCTCTACTACACGCTGCGCTTCGGCTTTTCGCCGTCCAAGGTGGCGTTCCTCGAATACACGGCCTGGAAGGATCGCGATGCGGGCGAGTGGCCCGAAGGCGCGCACGTTGCGCGCAATCAGTACAACCTCGAAGACATCAAGCGCAATCTGGGCATCTTCCTGGACCGGTTCTTCAGGACCAGTCAGTTCAAGCGTTCGTGCATTCCGAATGCGCCGAAGGTGGGTACCGGCGGTTCACTGTCCCCTCGTGGCGACTGGCGTGCACCGAGCGACTCGGAATCCATCGTCTGGATGAACGATTTGAAGAACATTCCCGCGGAATGACCCGTTTGCACCAGATTCGCGCGTGAAATCCGACGAAATTGGTGAATTGCGGTGAGTTCTTCGAGTCGTTGGCGCGAGATGCTTGCGGTGAACCATGAAAACGCGGCTAGAATCAAAGCATCGATTTGAAATTCGTTATCTACCATTCGCACATCTCGCCACGCATGTGGCGTCATCATTTAAACGAGGCGCGCCATGAAGAGCATCACCGCAGTCATCAAGCCGTTCAAGCTGGACGAAGTCCGCGAGGCACTGGCAACGGCCGGTCTTACCGGCCTGACGGTTACCGAGGTCAAGGGGTTTGGACGTCAAAAGGGTCACACGGAGTTGTATCGCGGGGCGGAGTACGTCGTCGACTTTCTGCCGAAGGTGAAGATCGAAGTCGTCGTGGCGGACTCGCAGACGGATCAGGTTATCGATGCCATCATCGGGGCGGCTCGTACCGGCAAGATTGGCGACGGCAAGATTTTTGTGACCGACGTCCAGCGCGTGATCCGCATTCGTACCGGCGAGGAGGATGAAGCAGCCGTCTGAGCGGGCTTCGTTCAATGGCGGCCTGACACAGCTTCGGGCCGTCATATTCTTTGAAGTGCGGCCGGTCGACGGTCGCAATCGTCATTTATCGTTATCGGCCTCGCCCGATGGCGCATCCTGTTTTGTCCTCGTTCCGTACATTCCCGTCATCAATCTAAATATTCGTTGCGGTACTATCGGCATCCCTGTGTGCTATTTGTAAGGATTTGTGGATGCATCACGCGATCGGCTTCATACAAGATCTGGCGGTCATCATGGCGATTGCGGGCGTCGTCACCGTGTTGTTTCATCGCCTGAAGCAGCCAGTCGTGTTGGGATACATCGTGGCGGGCGTGATCATCGGGCCGTACACGCCACCTTTTCAGCTTATCCACGACGAAGCCACCATCCAGACCCTCGGCGAACTCGGCGTGGTCTTCCTGATGTTTTCTCTCGGGCTCGAATTCAGCCTGAAAAAGCTCTTCAAGGTCGGGGCCACGGCGTTCGTGGCGGCCGCGTCCGAGATCTTGCTGATGATCTGGATCGGCTACGAAATCGGCCAATGGTTCGGCTGGAATACGATGGACTCGCTGTTCCTCGGCGCGATGCTCGCCATTTCGTCGACCACGATTATCGTCAAGGCGCTTTCGGAACTTGGCATGAAGGGCGAGCCGTTCGCGCAACTGATTTTCGGCATTCTGATCGTGGAGGACATTCTTGCGATCGCCATGCTCGTGCTGCTTTCTGGGATCGCGCAGACCGGATCGGTATCGGCGGGCGTGGCGTTCGTGACGCTCGGCAAGTTGCTGTTGTTCATGACGGTATCGATGGTGATCGGCATCCTGATCGTGCCGCGCGCGCTCGATTACGTCGCCAAGGCCAAGAGCGATGAAATGCTGCTCGTCACCGTGCTCGGCTTCTGTTTCGGCTTCTGTCTGCTCGTCGTGAAGCTGGACTACAGCATCGCGCTCGGTGCGTTCCTGATCGGCGCGATCATGGCCGAATCGCGGAATCTGCAGCGCATCGAACATCTGATCGCGCCGATTCGCGACATGTTCTCGGCCATCTTTTTTGTGACCATCGGGCTGTTGCTGAACCCGGGGGTGCTCGTCGATTACTGGTGGCCGATCACCGTCATCACCGTGGCGGTCGTATTCGGCAAGATCGTATCGTGCGGGCTCGGGACCTTCCTCGCCGGGCGCGATGGGCGTACATCGATGCGCGTCGGCATGAGCGTGGCGCAGATCGGTGAGTTCTCGTTCATCATCGCGTCGCTGGGGGTGTCGCTGAAAGTGACCAGCAGCTTCCTGTATCCGATCGCGGTCGCGGTTTCCGCGCTGACCACGTTGTTCACGCCATACCTGATCAAGGCCGCCGATCCCATCACGCGGCGCATCGCCCAATCCATGCCGGTTCCTGTCGCCAATACGTTCGGGCTGTATTCGCAATGGCTTGCAAGCCTTTCGCCCGATACCGCCGGCCCAACCCTCTTCAGCATGACACGGCGAATCGTGCTGCAGATCGCGGTCAATCTGGCGCTGGTCGCCGCCATCTTTCTCGCCGCTTCGTACTCGGCGCCGGGCACCAAAGCGTTTCTCGCCCGCTGGCTCCCGACCAACGACGCGCAGCGCGTAGCCATCTGGAGCGTGGCGTTGCTGGTGTCGATGCCGTTTCTTGTCGCGGTTTATCGAAAGCTCGAGTCGCTTGCATTGATGCTCGCCGAAGTGAGCGTGCAGCCCGCGAAGGCCGGGCGCTTCACGAGCGCGCTGCGCTCGGCCATTTCCGGGCTGATCCCGATTCTCGCGATGTTCGGCGTCTTTCTACTGGTCACCGTGCTGTCGGGCGCGATTCTCCCGCCGTTCGGCCTGATGATTGCGGTGCTCGTTTGCGCGGCGCTGTTGCTGACCGTGCTGTGGCGCTGGTGCGTGAAGATCCACGCAACCATGCAAATCGCGCTGCGGGAAACTTTCGAAGAGCCTCGCAATCATTAATGAGCATGAATTGTTTCTTTCCTCTGGTAATGTGAGCAATTGTTTGATGGTTTGCCGCCCCCGGACCAGAGGCGGATAATTGAACTCTGACCATTCTCAAAGCGCATCGCGCCTCTATCGGAATGAGCGAAAACAAGACGTCAAACTCGGGCAAGCCCGAAAATACCGTGGGTTCTACGGGCTCCGGTCCGTATATCCCCAATCCCGATCCGGCCGTTCCGGCCGCGTCATCTCAAAAAAGCACTGAAGTTCCCGCCGCTGCCGAGCCTGGGCCTGATGCCAGCGCGGCGGAGCGGGCGTCGACGGATGCGCCATCGAGTGCGTCGACGGTCGAGCCCGTAGACGTAGCGAAGGCCCAGCGCGACGATGCCGCCGAAGCCCGCAAGTCGGCGGCGAGCGCCACGTTTGCACAGGAGAACGCCGCGAGGCCTGTGTCCGCTCACGCGCCGTCCACTGTAGATGCAGGCCTCGCGAAAGAGGTCGAGTCGGCGACTCAAGCGCACGCTAATCTCGCGGAAGAGGTTGAGATCGCGACTGAAGCGCAAGCCGCGGAAACCGTGGAGATCAACTCGGAGACCGTCCCGCCGCGAGCCAGCGCCTTGCCTCCGGAATTTACCGCCGCGCCTGACTTCGGCACGTTTCATCCGCCTCCCATACCGCCTGAAGCTCCGCCCGGCAAGCAAGCGCCGCCCGCGTACTTGCGGCAGAGCGATTCCGCATGGTCGGTGTTCGGCCGTGTGATGAAGGCGCGCGCCCGTCAGATCTTCGATCGCGCCGGACAGCGCATCACACAGCGGACGTTGAAGATCGGTGTATCGGCGCGGATCTTTCATCCCGAACCGGGTGCCAAAGGTCTGCGCGGCAAGACGCTGCAATACCTCGAAGAATCGATCGCGCATTGGGTGATGTCGCGTGATGTGCTCGTATTCATGATTCCCACGGTCGGGCATCAGGGCATGCTGCATCCGAGCAATATTCGTTTGCGCGATTACGCGAAGCATCTCGACGGCCTGTTGCTTCAAGGCGGCGCGGATGTTTCGCCGCAGTCCTACGCGGAAGCGGCGACGCGCCACGAATGGCCGGGCGACCGTGTGCGCGATATGTACGAGCTCGAGTTGCTGCATGAGTTCATCGAATCGGGCAAGCCGGTGCTCGGCGTGTGCCGCGGTTGCCAGCTCATCAATGTGGCGTTCGGCGGCACGCTGTATCAGGACATTGCCACCGATGTCCCGACCGCCGGCATCCATGTCAATGAGCAATACGACCAGCATCGGCATCCGATTCGTTTCCCCGATGGCTCGACGCTCGTCAACATGTTTCCGGGCCGCCGCGAAGCGCTCGTGAATTCGATCCACCATCAGGCAGTGAAGACGATTGGCCGCGACCTGAACATCGAGGCGGTATCGGCGGCGGATGGGATCATCGAGGCTGTGCGTTACCGGCGCGCGCCGTTCGTGATGGGCGTGCAATGGCATCCGGAGTTTCATCGCGCGGGTGGCGACGAGTTGCTGGACTGCACGCCGCTGCTGGATACGTTCCTGCGCGTGGCACGTGAGACGCGCTTCTGAATCGGCGTTGAACGAAACCAGGCCATAACGACAAGGGCCGCTTCAACATCAGTTGAAGCGGCCCTTGTCCTTCATGCGGCAACCAGAATTATTGCACGATCCCAGCTTCGTTTTGATCCTGGAGCTGCTGGACCTGTTGTTGCAGCGCCCGCAAACGGCGCTCGGCATTGGATTTGTCGTTCTGCAACGCCATTGATTCCGCCTGCATTTGCTGTTGCCGTTGAGACACTTCGCTTTCTTGCGCACGTGCAATGGAAAGGTCTGCGGTCAGCCGCTGCGCCCGATCGTTCGATACCGCAATCACCCGCTCCAGCAGCGCCTTTTGCGCCTGCAATTGCGTGCGCTGTATCTCGCCCTCGGCGAGCGCATAACTCTTCCTCGCGAACTGCGCGTAGACGGTCTCTGCGTGCATGTTGTCCTGCGACTTCACCACGCGCCAGAAATTCTTGTCCTGGAACAGCGCGACGTAATACACCATCTCTTGCGGATAGAAAAAGAGCGCCGCGCCATAGTTGCCGTTGTACGTGACGCGCAACTCGGTAAGCTTCTTCGCCTGAACCATTTGCCGGAGTTCGGATACGTTCCCCGCCGCCTGGCCGCTCTCCGCGCCGTCGCTGCCGTCCTTGAAATCGTCCATCGAACCATAAGCGGGTACGGGACGGACGGGATCAGCCAGACCCGTTGCCGAAAGCAGCGTGCCCACGGGCTGATAAGCATTGACCACGGTCGAGCCGAACCCGATGACAACAACAAACAACGCTTGCAGAAGGGCGGAGGTGGAGCAGGACTTCATAGTGCGAGGCTTCTAGATTGATTGAGGATCGACGCGAGGTGTGACGCGTTCAAAACGCGTCACACCTCGCCGCCAGGGAACCGTCTGGTTGATGCACGATCATTCGCGCGCAATTACTTCAGGAATTGCGATCCTGGTTCGGTGACACGGCGTTGGCTGATGTCGGAACTCCAGTTCGATGAATCGCCTGAGCCCGAGCGTGGCGTGGCTACTGAACTTGCGCGCACCGTCTGGCGGGAGACGCCGCTGTTGTCGTCGAGGACGGCCGAATGCGCGAGCATGTTGTACATCTCGGTCACGCTGAGCGAAGAACCCGACGAAGCCGTGCGCATGTCGTCGCGCGACTGAGCGCGGCGACCTGGCGAGGCCAGCGGTGCATCGAACCCGCTGCTGCGATATACGGGCGTGCCCTGGTATTCGTGACCGTGGCGCCGCTGCACGACTTCGTAGCTGCGCGCCTCGCGGATAAGCGCAGCTGAACGCTTGTTCTTGACGTGGCTCTTCGCGCGGCCGCGCTCGGATGCTTGCGCAACGACCAGCGGTTTTGTCTTCGCAACGACTTGCGGTTTCATTACCCGTGCCGACGTGTCGCCGGCGCTGGCCGTTCCGCTGTTGCTGGCGACTGAAGCGGTATTGGGCGACGGTTTGGTCGTTGTGGTCGAAGCTGTCGTGGCCGGCGGTGCTGAAGGTGTCTGCAACGCAGTGAGAGCCGCAGCGGCGACAGCCGAAGGCTTGGAAGAACCTTCAGCCGGATGAGAGCCGGACGTTGCAGTAGACACAGTAGCTGAGCTGGAAGGCGGCACAGAAGAAACTGCAGACGGTTCAGCAGCAACGACCTCAGATGATGCATCAGCCGCGGGCGTTGCATTCGACGCAACCATGGCCGCTTGGTCCGGCTTTTGATGGCCGATTCGCGTGCCGAACAGCGCCCAGGCGATAAACGCAGCGCAAGCCAGCGCAATCGCACCGCCGGCAACCTGTTTGCGACGATCGTTTGCAGGTGGCGTCTTGACCACGCGATCGTCGGGTGCGGTGAATGGCTCGAACGCAAACGATGCTGGTTCCGGGGCGGCCGGTGCGATATCAACAGGCGCGGCGGCGAAGCTCGTTTGCTCCGTCTGCAGCATTTCATCATTGCGTCTGAACTTGCCCCAGAGACTTGCCGGCGTGTATGGAAAACGCTCGTTGCGAAGCGATATCGGACTGACATAAGCCGTGAGAAATCGCGCCGCGTAAAACGGAATTTCATATTCGGTCAATGCTGGACGCGCGCTCTTCAGCGTCCACTCTTCGCCATAGACGGCGTTGGGCATACCGGCGAGCGGGTACAGGGTTGGCAGAAGCAGATCGCCTTGTACAACGACCAGAGGAGCATTCATTTTTTTCTCATATCCGAAAGCGGGCGTCAGGACTGCTCAGCGAAATAACACGCGGGGCAGCCGTGTGGACATCGCCCGGATGTTGCTGCGAAGGTGACAGATATTTCACCTTGCCGGACCGCCACAGAACAGCCCTCGATCATACCCAGCGCCTGCTTTGGCGTCGCTCAGAACCTTCTTAGTTCCATTGTTGGAAGGCGCTCGGAGGGAAGAAAGATCGCTGAATGATACGGACGCAACGTACATTTCAACGGGCCACGCCAATGCACGCGGGACGTGTTGCGCTACATCCTGCAAGAGGCGTTGAACGAGATTACGCCAGCGATTCCATGAAGGCAAAGCAAACCCGGAGACCTCAGCTGATCGGCCGGGTATAGCGCAGCGCGATGATAGGTATGCCGCCCATCGTGTCATCTTCACGTCCCGCCAAACGCCATCCACGCGATTCATAAAACCCGATTGCCGCAACATTCGGCTCGAGCACATAGAGGTGCAAGTTCTTCGCGCCGTGACCTGCCGCCCATTGCGCGGCTTGCTCGAGCATCGCGGTGCCGAGCCCCGTGCCTTTGGCTTGCGGCATGGCGTGCAGGTTGTCAACGAGCGCGCTGCCAGTTTCATCGGGTGCCATCACGCATACGAACCCGGCCGGCTCCTCGCCGATGTACGCGATGAACACTTCGCCCGCGCCATTGGCAAGTTCGTCGAAGCGCGTGCTCCAGTGCGCGGCGCGATCCGCCGTCAGTTCATCATCGAGATACGTGTCCGGCAGGATCCCTCGATACGCCGTTGCCCAACTCCTTGCATGCATGTCGGCTATAAGCGCCGCATCCTTTAATGTCGCCAGTTGCAAAACGAATCCGGTCGGTAGTTGCGAATTTGTAAGCTTATTTATAGACATACGAAAGGTAAAGTTAAGCTGTTTTAGCAGCAATTACGCGCAGTTCGATTGAGCGTGTTTCGCGTTCGCGTTGTAAGATTGGCGACGCGGACAATTGGCGAAATAACGATGTTGAATATCGAGGGTTAACCCTCGTGTAGTTATTTTTCGTCATTTGCGCCGTGCCGAGGAATTTTTTGCCGGTCTTCAACCGGCGAAGCTTACACATGCATCCGGCGTTTTGCCACCACGCAACTCGCGAACGAGTGCATCGGTTTCCAGCGTTTCACGCCGCGCCGAGCCACACACCGTCCAAGCAATCCGGCCGGCGTTTTTAGTCAAAGTCTTTGAGATAGACATGTCCACCCCTTCACATGCAACGCCCGTGAACGAGTCGAAAGCGAAGTCGGTATTTCGCGTCGTCAGCGGCAACTTCCTTGAAATGTACGACTTCATGGTCTATGGCTATTACGCCTCGTCCATTGCGAAGACGTACTTTCCGAGCGGCAACGAATTCGCGTCGCTGATGCTCGCGCTGTCGGTGTTCGGCGCGGGCTTCCTGATGCGGCCGATCGGCGCTATCGTGCTCGGCGCGTATATCGACCACCACGGCCGGCGGAAGGGCCTGATTCTTACGCTGACCATGATGGCGATCGGCACGCTGCTGGTCGCGGTGATCCCGGGATACGCGACCATCGGGGTGCTGGCCCCGATCATCGTGCTGGCTGGCCGCTTGCTGCAGGGCTTTTCGGCCGGCGTGGAGCTTGGCGGCGTGTCCGTGTATCTGTCCGAGATCGCGACCAAGGGCAACAAGGGTTTCTATTGCTCCTGGCAGTCGGGTAGCCAGCAAGTGGCGGTGGTGTTTGCCGCGCTGATCGGCGTGGTCATGAGCCAGGTCTTGCCGCCCGACCAGATGACCGCCTGGGGTTGGCGCGTGCCGTTCATCATCGGCTGCCTGATAGTGCCGTTCCTGTTCATCATCCGCCGTTCGCTGCAGGAAACGGAGGAGTTCCTCGCGCGCAAACATCGTCCGTCGATGAGCGAGATCATGAGGTCCATGGCGTCGAACTGGGGCATCGTGCTGGCCGGCATGGGCATGGTGATCATGACGACCGTGTCGTTCTACATGATCACGGCGTACACGCCGACGTTCGGCAAGGAAGTGCTGAAGCTTTCTTCCATCGATACATTGGTGGTGACGGTGTTCGTCGGTTTGTCGAATCTCGTCTGGCTGCCGCTTTCGGGCGCGGTGTCGGACCGTGTCGGACGTCGCCCGGTGCTGTTGTTCTTCACGATCCTGACCATTCTCACGTCGTATCCGGCCGTTCAATGGCTTGTCGCCGATCCATCGTTCCTGCGTCTGCTCGGCGTCGAGTTGTGGCTATCGTTCCTGTACGGAAGCTATAACGGCGCGATGGTCGTGGCGCTCACGGAAGTCATGCCGGTCGAAGTCCGGACCACGGGCTTCTCGCTTGCGTACAGCCTCGCAACGACGATCGGCGGCTTCACGCCCGCCATCTCGACCTACCTGATTCACGCGACCGGCAACAAGGCGGCGCCCGGCGTTTGGATGGGGCTTGCGGCGATCTGCGGGTTGATCGCGATGCTGGTGCTTTACCGGTCAACGGAGGCGCGCAATCAGTACAAGACGGCCTGACTTTCCGTCACCTGTGGCCTGAAACGAAAACCCCTCGCCGTGGCGAGGGGTTTTTTGTTGCAAACGCTGGTGTCGGAGGCACTAGGAAGACGCTGCAACATCCTTAGCCACCCGTTCGATGACTCCACCCCACGCGCCAGGTTTCGCCTGCCGGAACAGATGGGCTTTGGGATACCACGCGCTCGAAGGTGTATCGATACCCCAACGCCAGTCGGCTGCGAACGGCAGCATCAGCCACAGCGGTTTTCCGAGCGCGCCGCTCAGATGCGCGACGGCGGTATCGATGGATACGACGCCGTCCAGACGATCGATGATCGCGGCGGTATCGGCGAAACTCTCCAGCTTGTCTTCCAGCCGCTGAATGAAACGCGCCCGCGGATGCTTGTCCAGCAGCGCGCGTTCTTCGGTGGTGAGCGTGGGCTGCAGCACGATCCAGTCGATGCCTTCCAGCATGAACAAAGGTTCCAGTAACGCGAGCGGCGCCGAACGCGTCTCGCCGGGCTGGATCCGGCCCGACCATGCAATGCCGAGTTTGCGCTTCGACTGGCCGCCGAGCGACCCGCGCCATTTCTTGCGATACGCGGCTGGCACCACGAGATAGGGCGTGCGCGCCGGCACCATTTCCGTATTCGATACACCCAGCGCCAGCGGCAAGCTGAGCAGGGGGATGAACGCGTCAATGTCGGCGGGAGGGGGTGTCAGCGTGCTTTTCAATATGACGCCCGCCGCGTTTGCCGCCGGCTCCAGCAGCGCAACAAGCGCCGGTTGCACCTCGAGCACGATCTGGCCGACGAGCTTCGCCGCGAATGGCACGAAACGCACGAACTGCAAGGTATCGCCGAAGCCCTGTTCTGCGCGGATCCACAGCGTCTCGCGCGGCATGGGCGCGCCTTTCCACACGGGCAGGCCCGGCGCCGGGACGCTGGTTGGCGCGCGCAGGCGCCATTCATAAGCGCTCAGTCCGCGAGCGTAATCGCCGAGCGCAAGCAATGTCAGAGCGCGATTCAGGTTCGCCGCAACCAGGCCTGGATCGAGGCGCAACGCCTGATCGAAGGCACGCAGCGCCGCTTTATGACCGCCGAGCGCGAAATGCGCATTGCCGAGTCCGAGCCACGCCACGCTGTATTTCGGATCGAGTCCGACCGCGCGCTCGAACTGCGGCAACGCGGCTTCATGCTCGCCTATACCCGCAAGCGCGTGCCCGAGTCCAAAGTGCGCGGGCGCGAATTGCGGCTGCATGCGCAGCACTTTCTGCAGCACGGGCACGGCCTCGTGCGGACGGCCGACGGTATCGAGAAGATTGCCCAGGTTGAAATGCGCCGCGACATAGTTCGGCTCGGCGGCAATGGCTTCGCGAAATTGCTGGATGGCGCCTTGGGTGTCGCCGAGCGCATTGAGCGCCATGCCCAGGTTGTTGTGCGCGCCTGCGTGGCCCGGCCGTATTTGAAGCGCGCGGCGGAACGCCTTCGCGCCTTCCTCGAAACGGCGCATTCCAAGCAGCGCGTTGCCGAAATTGTTCCAGGTAGGCGCGTCGCCGGGCTGCAGGCGCAGGGCTTTTTCGAAGGCATCGGCGGCGTCTTCGTGACGGCCCGCCGCAGCGTACGCATTGCCCAGGTTGTATTGCGCGAGCGAAAAGTCGGGTTCCAGGTGCAACGCGTTACGAAACCTTTCGATGGCGTCATCGATCCGGCCGAGCGCCTTCAGCGCATTGCCGAGGTTGAGCTGCAAGGCGGGATCGGCGGGACGCAGGTCTGCCGCGCGGCGCACCAGATCGGCCGCTTCCGCGTGCTGGCCTTGTTGGTGGCGCAGCACGCCGAGCAGATGAAGTGCGTCGACGTGGGAGGGCTCTGCGGCGAGCGCGGCCTGATAGTCGCGTTCCGCTTCGGTGAGGCGGCCGTCGCGATGTGCTGCGAAGCCGCGCGCAAAAACTGTATCCATTGAGGGAAATCGAATGCGAACACGCCATTTTCCCACACGTTCACCGCCGATCCCGATTTTTGCGTTGACGTCAGGGGCTTGGCTTCGATAACATATGAACACCTGTTCACATGTTCGATAAACCATCGTGCCTTTAGCGCTGCTTCTTAACGAAGTTTCAACCGACGAGCGGGTCGTTCCGCTCGCCGACCTGTTCCGCCTGCTGGGTGACCCGACGCGTTTGCGCATCGTGTTGACGTGCGTGGAAGGGCGCACGCCCGTGGGGGCCATAGCCGAGTCGCTGGGGTTATCGGCTTCGCTCGTGAGTCACCATTTGCGCTTGCTGCGGGCGGCGCGAATCGTGCGGGCAGAGCGCGAAGGCAAGCAGGTTTTCTATCTCGCCGCTGACCAGCACATCAGCGGCATGCTGGCTGAATTGCTCGAGCACATCGCCGAGCCGCACGCCGATTTCAGACCGGATAACGATTAAATGGCACCTCGACCGACGCATCAACATCAGCATCATGACCACGGGCACGAAGGTCACGCGCATGACCACGAGCCTCACGATGCCCACGACCACGGCCACGACCACAAAGGCGGCCATCATCACCACCATGCGCCGCAAGCCGGGCAGGGCCGCACCTTCGCGATAGCGGTCGCGCTGAACGTGGTGATCGTGATCGTGCAGGCGGTGTACGGGTTCATCGCGCATTCGACCGCGCTGCTCGCCGACGCGGGCCACAATCTCTCCGATGTCCTCGGCCTCCTGCTTGCCTGGGGCGCGGTCTGGCTCGGCACGCGAAAGCCATCGGAACGATACACATTCGGACTCGGCAGTTCGTCGATACTCGCTTCGCTCGCCAACGCCGCGCTCCTGCTGTTCGCGTGCGGCGCGATCGTGCTCGAGGCCGTCCAGCGCCTGCTCAATCCCGCGCCGGTTGCGGGACTCGATGTGTTTATCGTTGCGACGATCGGGCTGGTGGTCAACGGTTTCTCCGCGTGGCTTTTCATGCGCGGCAGCAAGGAAGACCTGAACATCCGCGGCGCGTTCCTGCACATGGCGGGCGATGCCGGCATCTCGGCCGCGGTCGCCGTGAGCGGCCTCGTGATCCTGTATACCGGCGCGAGCTGGGTCGATCCGGTGATGAGCATTGTCGTGGTCGCGGTGATCGTGGCCGGGACGTGGGGGCTGGGGCGCGACGCCATGCGTCTTGCCATGGCCGCGGTGCCGCCGGGCGTGGACAAGCCGCGTATCGAAAAATATCTCTCCGACTTGCCGGGCGTCACCGATGTCCACGATCTCCACGTCTGGGCGCTTTCCACTACCGAAAACGCGATGACCGCGCATATCGTGATGCCGGCGGGACATCCGGGCGATGTTTTCGTCGATGCAATCGTGGGAACGCTTCGCCGAGACTACGCCATGCACCACGCGACGCTGCAAGTGGAAATGGGCACGACGGTGCACAGTTGTTCGCTGGGTGAAAAGGCGCACGCGCACTGAGGGTTGGATCCCCGCGTTTGCCGATTACGACCGGCGTACACTGGGAGTCAGTGACGTTTGATGGAGAAGCGCATGTCCGCGCAGAAGCCGAACCGACACAAAACGCTCGATGTATCGCCGGTGCTCATCGCGGGCGCCGGTCCCACGGGTCTCGCCGCTGCCATGAGCCTCTCGCGCGCCGGCATTCCGGTGCGCCTGGTCGATAAAGCCCCCGAGCCCTCGCCGTGGTCGCGCGCCATCGGCATCCAGGCGCGCACGCTCGAATTGTTCGAACAGCACAGGCTGGTCGAGCCGTTTCTGGAACTGGGTCACCGGGCGCGGACTGGCAACCTTTATTCGAACGGGCAGCGCCTCACGCAACTCGACTTCGATCCCTTGCAAACGCGTTATCCCTTTCTGCTTTTCCTCGATCAATCCGTCACCGAACGTCTCATGACCGAACATCTTGAAACGTTCGATGTGCGTGTGGAACGTGGCGTGGAATTGATCCACTTCAACCAGGGATCGGCGGGGCTTGAAGCCACGCTGCAGCATGCCAACGGCGCGGAAGAGCATGTGCGGCCGTCGTTCCTGATTGGAGCGGACGGCGCACACAGCACGGTGAGGCATGGACTGAACATCGAGTTCACGGGAAAGACCTTCGAGCAGACTTTCCTGCTCGCCGATCTTCACGCCGACACCGAATGGCCCGACGACGAATTCCATATCTTTGCGTCGGGTGAAGGCATTGCCACGTTGTTCCCGATGGGTGGCGGGCGCACGCGCCTGATCGCCGATCAGCGTGTCGCGGCACAATCGCCGGACGCGCCCGACAGCCTGCAAAAAAGCGCGGCGCCTACGCTCGATGAATGCCGCGAACTCATCGCGCGGCGCATTCATCATCGGGTGACGGTGACGAACCTCGCGTGGTCATCGTATTTCCGGCTGAACAACCGCATGGTGGACCAGATGCGATCCGGGCGCGTGTTCCTCGCCGGTGATGCCGCGCATGTCCATAGTCCTGCCGGCGCGCAGGGCATGAACACGGGCATTCAGGAAGCGTTCAATCTGGGCTGGAAGATCGCGCGGACGCTGGCGGGCGTGGCGTCGGATCGACTGCTCGATACGTACCACACCGAGCGTCATCCTATAGAGCGCGAAGTGCTGCGGACATCGAGTTTCATGACGCAGATGGCCGCCGCCGAACATGGCCCGATGAAGCTGATTCGCGATCACGTGATGCCGGTGTTATCGGCGATCGGTCCCTTGCGCGATGCCGCGCGGCGCACGGTCAGCGAGCTGTCGGTGCAATATCGGAAAAGTCCGTTGACGCTCGAACGCGGGCTCGATGGCGGCCCGCGTGCGGGCGATCGCGCGCCGGATGCGTGGGTGCATGTGGTCGATGGACCGCTTGGGCGTGCGCCCGGTGTCGGTTGTCTCTTCGATCTTCACGATCCCGCGTATTTCTCGCTGTTCCTGATGGTGAAGCCCTCGGAGGACGATGACATCGCACTTGCGCCCGCGACGCTGACCGTGGCGCACGCATTGCGCGACAAGGAGCTCGATGAACTGGCGAAATCAGTAGAAGAGACGTTGCCGAACAGTGTGCGCGTGTGGCGCATCACCGATAAAGGCGATGACGGCGCACGTTCGTTGACTGAAGCGTATGGAAGGACGCGGCCGTGTTTTTATCTGGTGCGGCCGGATGGATATATTGCAGCGCGAGGACGCGCGCCTTCCGATACGCAAGGGTTGTTGAGGCACTGCGAGACGTGGTTCGGGGCGGGGACGGAGGAGTAGGGTCCACACGCATGCCCCCGATCACGGTCAATCTAGCGGTCTTCTCGCTGACTGAAAATACGCACAACGTCAATCTGATCGTCGCTCAAATTGAACGCAAAACGTATCTCATAACGGCTCACAAACGCTCTTCGAATGTCTACAGGTGCAAATTGTGGCAACTTGACAGCAAGCCCCGGGTTGTCGACGACGAAGTCAAGACCATCGATTAAATCAATCGTGCTTTGGGTAGCGGCGGCCGGATTATTCAGGACAAGAAAGTCGTATAAGCGTTTGAGGTCGTCCAGCGCTTCCTGGGACCATGTAACGTCAAGCGCCACGTTTCTCTTTCGGAAATGACAACGGCTTCTTGGTACTTAAGCTCTCCGCCCAAGCCCTCACATCTTCGTGGGGAACGCTCTTTCCCGCCCGCAGACTCGCGATGCCCTCACGTGTCAGCCGGTCTCTGGTGTCTTCGAGTTCAACAAACTGCTCTAGCGCTTTGCTTATCAGCCAACCCCGGGGCCGATCCAGCCTTTTTGCGAGCTCATCTACGCGTTCTGCTAACGCGTCTTCCACATGTGCGGTCATTGTGCGCGGCATCTTGTACCTCCAGTCAATTCTAATCAAAATGATTATATTCGATTCGAGCCCATAAAAACGGCGAAAAAAAGGACCGCCGCAGCGGTCCCCATTCTCAGGTATCGAAAACACCCCAACCCCTAAGCCGCAACCGCCGGCGTCAGCACCTCCCGATGCTTGGTCAGCGCCTTCACCACGATCGGATGAAGCTTCGCGCTCAACTCCGGATCATCCAGCGCTTCCAGAATCGGCGTTCGCATTCGCGGCGCCCAGTACTTGTGAATGTGATTGGCGATGCCATCGAGCGCTTCCTCGTGATCCGGCATCGAATCGAAGAATTCACCAATCTGATTTGCCATGTCCACCAGGCTGTTCACATCCATGATTATTTCCCCGACGTAACCGGCAATTCACGCAAGTTCAGGAACTCGAGCTGCTGAACATTGAACGCCGAATAGTCCTTCTGCCATTGCGACGGCTGTTCCACCGGCATCACCTGCACGGCCGTCACCTTGTATTCGGGGCAGTTCGTGGCCCAGTCGGAGGAGTCGGTGGTGATCACGTTCGCGCCTGATTCCGGGAAGTGGAAGGTCGTGTACACCACGCCCGGTTGCATGCGCTCGGTGATCTTGGCGCGCAGCACGGTCTGACCCGCACGTGATTCAATACCCACCCAGTCGTCCGCCTTGATCCCACGGTCCTCGGCGTCGACCGGATGAATCTCCAGCCGGTCCTCGTCGTGCCAGCGCGAATTCTCCGTGCGCCGCGTTTGCGCGCCCACGTTGTACTGCGACAGAATTCGCCCCGTCGTCAGCAGCAGCGGGTATTTGCGCGTGACCTTCTCCGGCGTCGCGATGAACTTCGTGATCACGAAGTGACCCTTGCCGCGCACGAATTCATCGATATGCATGGTCGGCGTGCCTTCCGGCGCCTGCGCGTTGCACGGCCACTGGATGCTGCCGAGTTCATCGAGACGCTTGTACGACACGCCCGTGAACGTCGGCGTGAGGCTTGCGATCTCATCCATGATCTGTGACGGGTGCGTGTAGCCCATTTCATAACCGAGCGCGCGCGCCAGCTTGATCGTCACTTCCCAGTCGGCAAGACCCGGCAGCGGAGGCATGACCTTGCGCACGCGCGAAATGCGGCGTTCGGCATTCGTGAACGTGCCGTCCTTTTCCAGGAACGACGAACCCGGCAGGAACACATGCGCATACTTGGCGGTTTCGTTCAGGAAGATATCCTGCACGACGATACATTCCATCGACGACAACGCCTTCGAAACGTGCTGCGTATTCGGGTCCGACTGGACGATGTCCTCTCCCTGGCAATAAAGGCCGAGGAAGCTGCCGTGAACGGCGGCATCGAACATGTTCGGAATGCGCAGGCCCGGTTCCGACTGCAGCTTGACGCTCCACGCTTCTTCGAACAATGCGCGCACAGCCGCGTCGCTGATATGGCGATAACCCGGCAACTCGTGCGGGAACGAACCCATGTCGCACGAACCCTGCACGTTGTTCTGGCCACGCAGCGGATTTACGCCGACACCTTCACGGCCAATATTGCCCGTTGCCATCGCAAGATTCGCGATGCCCATGACGGTCGTCGAGCCTTGCGCATGTTCCGTCACGCCGAGGCCGTAATAGATCGCGCCGTTGCGTGCGTTGGCATAAATGCGCGCGGCTTCGCGAACGGACTGCGCGGGAACGCCGGTAATGGCTTCCATGGCTTCAGGCGAGTTTTCTTCCAACGATACAAAGTCGCGCCATTGCTGGAACGCGCGTGCTTCGCAGCGCTCGGCTACGAATTCTTCGTCCACGAGCCCTTCGGTAACGATCACGTGGGCGAGCGAGTTGACCACTGCGACGTTCGTGCCCGGACGCAAGGCCAGATGATGCGAAGCCTTCACGTGCGGCGTATCGACGATATCGATCCGGCGCGGATCCACCACGAGCAGTTGCGCGCCTTCACGCACGCGCCGCTTGAGACGCGATGCAAACACAGGGTGGCCATCGGTCGGATTCGCACCGATCACCATGATCACGTCGGCCTTCTCAACCGATGCAAACGTCTGCGTGCCCGCCGATTCACCCAGCGTTGTCTTCAGCCCGTAACCCGTCGGCGAATGGCAAACACGGGCGCAGGTATCGACGTTGTTGTTGCCGAACGCCGCGCGCACGAGTTTTTGCACGAGGTAGGTTTCCTCGTTCGTGCATCGTGACGATGTAATCCCGCCGATCGAATCCACGCCGTACTTGTCCTGAATGCGGCGGAATTCGCTCGCCGCATACGAAAGCGCTTCTTCCCAGCTTACTTCGCGCCACGGGTCGGTGATCTTCGCGCGGATCATCGGCTTGGTGATGCGGTCCTTGTGCGTGGCATAACCCCATGCAAAGCGGCCCTTGACGCAGGCGTGGCCGTCGTTGGCATCGCCGTTCTTGTTCGGCACCATGCGCACGACCTGGCTGCCTTTCATTTCCGCCTTCAGCGAGCAGCCGACACCGCAGTACGCGCACGTGGTCACGACCGAATGCTCGGGCTGACCCAGCATGATGACGGTCTTTTCCTGCAGCGTCGCCGTTGGGCATGCCGCCACGCACGCGCCGCACGACACGCATTCCGATTCCATGAACGGCTGGTTTTCGCTTGCCGCCACGCGCGATTCGAAACCGCGTCCCGCGATGGTCAGCGCGAACGTGCCTTGCGTCTCTTCGCACGCGCGCACGCATCGGTTACATACGATGCACTTCGACGCGTCGTACGTGAAATACGGATTGGATTCGTCCTTCTTGTCCTTCAGGTGATTCGCGCCTTCGTAGCCGTAGCGCACTTCGCGCAAACCAACCACGCCTGCCATGTCCTGCAGTTCGCAGTCACCGTTTGCCGGGCACGTCAGGCAATCGAGCGGGTGATCGGAGATGTACAACTCCATCACGTTCTTGCGCAGCGACTGCAGCTTGTCCGTTTGCGTGCGCACTTTCATGCCGGCTTCAACGGGTGTCGTGCACGATGCCGGATAACCCCGCTTGCCCTCGATTTCGACCAGGCAGAGACGGCACGAACCAAACGGCTCGAGCGAATCCGTCGCGCAGAGTTTCGGCACGTTTACACCGGCCTCGATCGCCGCGCGCATCACCGACGTTCCGGCCGGCACGGTGACCGGCGTGCCATCGATATCGAGCGTCACATCGATATCGGCATGGCGCAGCGGCGTGCCGTAGTCGGTATCGTCGAAGGGATCGCGCAACTTCGTTTTGCAGGCGCAATTGCCGGAACCGCAGGAAGAACTGGACATATATGTGCTCCTTCTTTTAAGCCGCTTTCTGCGACGGCTTACGCGAAAGACCGAAGTCTTCGGGGAAATGATCGAGGGCGGACATCACCGGATAAGGCGTCATGCCGCCCATCGCGCAGAGCGATCCGGCAAGCATGGTGTCGCAGAGTTCGCGCAGCAACGTGACCTGTTTCGGCGATGTATCGCCAGCGCGGATTTTCGCGATGACTTCAACGCCGCGCGTGGAACCGATCCGGCACGGCGTGCATTTGCCGCAGGATTCGACGGCGCAAAAGTGCATCGCGTACTGGGCGAGGTCGGCGAGGTTGGAGGTGTCGTCGTGAATCACGATGCCGCCATGACCGACCACCGCGCCCACCGCCGCATACGCTTCGTAATCCATGGGGATATCCCATTGGCTCTCGGGCAAATATGTGCCAAGCGGACCGCCGACTTGCACAGCGCGCGCCGGCCGGCCGGTTGCCGTGCCACCGCCATATTCGTAGATCAGTTCGCGCAACGTGACGCCGAACGCGAGTTCCACGAGACCGCCTTGCTTCACGTTCCCGGCGATCTGGAACGGCAGCGTGCCGCGTGAACGGCCCATGCCGAAGTCGCGGTAGAACGCCGCGCCCTTGGCAAAGATGATTGGCACGGTTGCCAGTGTGATGACGTTGTTGATCACCGTCGGCTGGCCGAACAAACCGACCAGCGCAGGAACCGGCGGCTTCGCGCGCACCACGCCGCGTTTTCCTTCCAGCGATTCCAGCAGCGCGGTTTCCTCACCGCAAACATACGAGCCCGCGCCCTTGGCGACTTCGAGTTCGAACACCTTGCCGCTGCCGAGCACATTCGCACCGAGCCAGCCGGCTTCGCGCGCTTTGACAATCGCGCGGTTCAGCGTGGTGATCGCGTGCGGATATTCGCTGCGCACATAGATGTAGCCTTTCGTCGCGTTCGTCACGATCCCCGCGATGATCATCCCTTCGATCAACATGTACGGATCGCTTTCCATCACGAGGCGGTCTGAGAACGTGCCGGAATCGCCTTCGTCGGCGTTGCAGACCACGTACTTCTGCGGCGCCACGGCCGCGCGAACCGTGCGCCATTTGATGCCGGCCGGGAATGCCGCGCCGCCGCGTCCGCGCAAGCCCGATTCGAGCAGCGCTTCACATGCGGCGTCGCCATCGGTTTCGAGCGCACGACGCAGGCCTTCGAGGCCGCCGTGGGCAACGTAGTCATCGGTGGAAAGCGGGTCCGTGATGCCGATGCGCGCAAATGTCAGCCGCTGCTGGTTCGCAAGCCACGGCATGGTGTCGACCACGCCGATGCGCTTGTCATGCGCAGCGCCGGTAATAAAGCCGGCGTCGAAGAGGGCGGGGACATCGTCTTCATCGACGTTCGAATAGCCGATACGGCCTTCCGCCGTCTCGACTTCGACGAGCGGTTCGAGCCACAACATGCCGCGCGAACCGTTACGCACGATCTCGACTTCAATGCCGCGTTTTTGAGCTTCCGAAGCAACGACCAGTGCAACGCGATTGGCGCCCAGCGCCAGCGCCGAGGAATCGCAGGGAACGTAGATGCGTGTCATACCAGGTCCTCCACGCTCGTCTGAACGCGCGCCTCTTCATAAAGCCGATCGAATTTTTGCGGCGTGACGCGGGCGTACAGCTCGCCATTGATCGTCATGGCCGGCGACAACGCGCATTGCCCGAGGCAATAGACGGTTTCGAGTTCGGTATCGGGCTGATGACCGGAGTCGAACTTGCAGCCGGTATGTCCTTCGATATGCTCGGCCAGCGCCTCCGTTCCCATGCTCTTGCACGCTTCGGCGCGGCATAGCTGAACCGTGACGCGCGCCGGCGGTTCCGAGCGGAAGTGGTGGTAATAGGTGATCACGCCATGCACTTCGGCACGCGAAAGCGACATCGCCACGGCGAGCGGGGCGATGACATCGGCAGGAATGAAGCCGGCCTCGTCCTGGATTGCGTGCAGCACGGCGATCAGCGACGCACCTGGTTTCAAGTGGCGCGCAACGCGTTCGTCGGGCGTGACGGCGGGTTCATTCGGGTTGCTACTGGCAATCTGGACCATGTGGGGAGTCTCCATCGCTCGGCATATGTTTTATTAATGCATATATCGGTCTTATAATCGCTGTACCGAGCCTCTGATATGCAAGATACGAGGCTATCCAGTCGATGGCAATAGGAACAACAACTGCATATGATCGACGTTGAATGCCGGACCGAACTCGTCTTGCGCGATGCAGCAGGCCGCGAAGCCAGTCTCAGCGCGGCCGTGCCGCTTTTGCTGCTCGTTTCGCAGACCGGAAGTATTGCGCAGGCAGCATCAGCTAAGGGTTTGTCCTACCGGCACGCGTGGGGCCTGTTGCGCGAAATCGAGACACGATTGGGCGGCGCGCTGATCACCAAGTCGCGCGGGCGCGGGTCGGTGTTGTCGGAACTCGGTGAAGCCGTCTTGCGGGCGCAGCGTATGTCGAACGATCGGCTCGACGGTCCGCTTCAGGCGGTGGCGAGCGAAGTAGCCGGTGAGTTGAACCGGCGGTTGTTGCGTGCGGTCAGTGAAGTCCGTATTCACGCGTCGCACGGTTATGCGGTCGCGGCGCTCGTCGGTGCGCTGGCCGCAAAACGGATCCCCGCCGATATCAAATACCGGGAGAGCGCCGAAGCCGTAAGCGCCCTGGCGCGCGGTGAATGCGAGCTCGCGGGTTTTCATTTGCCGATCGGCGAGTTCCGTGCGAGTTGCGCGGAGATTTATCGGCCGTGGCTGGATGCGGGGCGGCACGGCCTGATTCACCTGACGCGACGCACGCAGGGACTTTTCTTGCCGAAGGGCAATCCGAAAGGCATACGCGGATTGCGCGATCTTGCCCGCGACGACATCCGCTTCGTGAACCGGCAACCCGGCTCGGGCACGCGCATGTTGCTCGACCTGGCGCTGCGGCAAATCGGCGTGAATCCGGCGACCATCAACGGTTACGCGACTGCCGAACTGACACATTCAGCGATTGCCGCATTCGTGGCGAGCGGCATGGCCGACCTTGGCTTTGGCGTGCAACCGGCGGCGCAGCAATTCGCGCTCGATTTCATCCCGATCATCGACGAGGATTATCTGTTCGCCTGCGACCGCGACAAGCTCGCCGATGCCCAGCTAGCCGGCGTGCTCGACGTGCTGCGCAGCGCAGCGTTCAAGGGCGGCGTGGCGCAACTCGAAGGCTATGATCCGCTGCATTGCGGCGAACTGCTGGATCTGGAAGCTGCACTCGGCGGCTTAGTGCCGACGTGAGCCAAGACAGCGCGTTGTAAGCTAGTGTAATACGCCGATACATGCGCGAGGGCCGCGTAACCGGTCGATTGCGGAGCAAGCGTTTAGAATCAGATTTCGCGGTCCGGAATTTCGGTGTGAGCTTTTCTGAAACATTCGTGACCGGACGTTTAACCGAAGTCTGTTCATCGACTTGCTAGAGACTGTACTGCCGCCATGAAACTGCTTTTAAGTATTGCCGCATCCATCGCGTTTGTTGCCGGCGCCGTTGCCTTTGTGCCCGTTGCATTTGCGCAGAATTCACCCGGCATTCCGGGCGGTATCCTGCAAGACCAGTTCCGGCTGAAGGAGCACCCGCAATTGCAATTCGCGGCTTCCGCGCCGTCCGACAAGTACCAGAACAAGGAAACGGCCAAACGCCGCCGTGGTGACCTGGGCGATCCAAACGGTTGCAACCTGCAATGCCCGAAGGACGAGTAACCCGCCTTTAGCGCATCGCAGCGCGCGACTTTTCAACGCACACGGCTTCGCTCGGTCATCGATCACGAAGCGTGTGCGATCACTACGCGTGTCCCCTCTTTAGCCGCGGCGTTCGCGGCGCTTGCCGCAACGGCAGCGTTAACCCTGCTTTCACCCCTCGATTTCTCACCGCCTCGCGCTTCGCTGAACGCTTCATTTGTCTGAGCGTCTGTTACCACTCATTACCGACCGATTAATGCTACTTGATGGCGGCGCGTACGGCATGCGCTCGGGTATCTTATCGTTGCGTGCGTTGAACGGTCCGCAGTGACAAACGCACTTAACTTTCATAAAAAACAATGAAGCAAGCCAGCTAAGTGGCTGCACGCGAACGAGGCGTGCCGAGAGGGCCACGTGGACGGCAGTGTCCACCCGACGGCATTGGCTAGCAGGACACGCTTTAGAAAGGCGAGGGGAAGACAGCCAAATGAGAATTCTTCAAGTCGTTCTTGCACCCCGGTTATCAGGGGCCGAGGTGCTTGCGAAGGGCGTAGCGATCGGGCATCAGCAAGGTGGTCACGATGTTTGCATCACGTCGTTGATGCCGGAGCACGACGATTTCGAACACATCAGCGCCGAGCTGCGGGCGAACAACGTCTTGTGTTTGTTTCCGCAGCGCTCGCTCGGCAAGGTCGGCCGACTGCTGTTCTTGCATCGCGCCATTCGCCGCTTCAAACCCGACATCATCTTCGCGCACGCGACCATACCCGCGCTGTACGTCCGCGCGTTGCCGACCCGCGTGCCGATTGTGTGGGTCATGCACTCCGGCGCCAACGACTTCGCGAACAATGCGCTGCTGTTTGCGGAACGCCTGCTGTCGGGGCGCGCCAAGGCGGTGATCGGGGTATCGCAGAAGAATATCGATGATTACGTCAAGGAAGTCGGTTCGCATCCGTCCATGATCGTGGTGCCGAACGGCGTCGATATCTCGCGCTTCACGCAGACGAGCGAACCGTTGACATCGACGGGAATCCGCCAGATCGTCCAGATCGGGCGTTATATCCCCGAGAAGAACCAGTTGCAGACCGTCCAGGCGTTCGCCCGCGTGGCGGCTGTCGATCCCGACGTGCGTCTGCTGCTTTGCGGCGTGATCGAGAATCTCGCGTATCACGCCGCAATCGTGAAACTCGTCGACGAACTCGGCTTGAACGACCGCGTGAAGATAATCGGGCCGCAGTCCAACGTGGCCGAGATCCTGCGCGAGTCGCGCGCGTTCGCGATGCCTTCGAGTTTCGAGGCGCACAGCATCGGCTTTCTCGAAGCGCTCGCGTCGGGTATTCCGGTGGTCGGGAACGCAATCCCGTCGTTTGCTTTTGCCGATAGTTTTCCCGGCGTCGCGCTGCTCGATACCAGCGACGCCGATGCCTACGGCCGCGCATTGCTCGCTGCGTTGTCGCAGCCGCGCGCGACACGTCCGTTGAACGGACTGACGCTGCAGAGTACGGCTGACCGGTATCTCGCGATTGCATCCGACGTGCTTAATCTGCAGGTGCGGATGGGCTGATTTGCGGTACTCAAAAACGCGCCGCCGATATTCTCGGCGGCGCGTTTTTTATTGCAGGTTCCTAAGCCACAGCGACTCGGAAAAAAGTCCGGGCATCTCGCTCCAGATTTGCGCCGGGCCGAGCTTGTGCGCGCTGTCGAAGTCATAGCCGATCAACATCGGCGCACCGCCCGTGTAATAGAACGGCCCAAGCTTCGCGTTCGCACGCTTGAACAGCACGAGCGTCGAGCGTCGCTCACGCTGCACGATGTGCGGCAATGCATCCGCGTACGACGCTTCCTTCAGCGTCCCGGCAAGCACCGGCGTGCCTCCGCCTTTGAGCGTCCAGACATCGATATCCGGGCCATCGCCGCGCGGTTGCAGCATCACGAGGTCATCGGTTCCGTCGCCGTTGATATCGCCGGCCGTCACCTTCGTCATCGCCGATGAAAACTGCGGATACGTGTTGCCGCGCAGCGTCCCGGCGAACGCACTGCCGGAACTTGTGAGCTGCGTTATTGCCATTGCGCCATTCATATTCTCGATCGCGACAAGCCCGGTTCGGGGCGATCCGGCTGTGTGCATCGGCAGGAAACGCGTGTTCGTGCTCAAGTCGTGAGCCTGCATCCACAACGCAGGCGCACGGCCGTTCTTGCCGACGCTCGCCAGCACCCACAGGTTCAGGCCACCATCGCCGCGTTTGTGCGCGATCATTACATCGGCGCGGCCGCTTCCCGTGAAATTGCCCGCCACATATTGCTGCGCGTTCGCCGGCGTCCACGCCGTGCCTGTCTGATACCACAGCTTCGGCGCTTCGAAACGCGTACCCGTGCTGCGCATCAGCCAGAACGCCGTGCCGCCGTTGCGCGGCGAGATCACCATCAGGTCGGCGCGGCCGTCGCCATCGAAATCGCCTAGCAGGAAACGCACGCTGTCGAAGCACAGCCGGTTGGCCGAACACGTGGGCGCCGTGGCGTGGGCATCGAAAGGTATGGCGTTGAGGTACCAGGGCTCCGCCGTTTCCAGTCGCGACATGTCCGCGACCCATACGTTGAAGCCCGGTCCGTCCTTGCGGCGCTGCACGTAGACCACGCTCGAGCGGCGCTCACCGGCGGCGGCGCTTGCGGCGTCGTCGATGTTATCGCCGCGTACGTCGCCGAAGAGGCCGCCTTCCTCGCGGTTATCGGTCCATTGCGTTTGCGCCGATGGCGCCCAGCGCGACTCCGTCGTCAGCGCCGAACAACTGCCCGCCGCGAGCGCACCGTTGCGCCCAGCCAGGCAATGACCAAGCGGCGTGTACACATAGCCGAAGTCCCAGGGCGTCCACTTCTGGGCGGCATCGGCGGAATCCGGCGGCGCGCACGCTTCTTCGATCAACGTGCCGCTGCGTTCGGCGACGCATTGCCGCGTGGTTTCATCGACGAGTTGTGCCGTGTTCCTGGTTCCCGGCGCCGCCGATACCTGCTGCCAGTGCCAGTCCTGCGTCTTCGCGCCTGTGCACGCGGCAAGCGTCGGCGCGGCGCCGAGGCCGGCCGATGTCACGCACTGACTCGAATATTCGTTCACGATCTGCATTGAACGAGGCTGAAAATCCGGACCCGGGTCGCTCGCGTGCGCGCGTGTCCAGTAGCGGCGCGCGACCCAGTTGCCGTCCCACTGATATTCGCCGAAGACGTGGCCGCCGTTATCGTCGCCATCGATGGCGAAGTACGACGCCACGTCGTCGCGCTTCTTTTGGGTATCGGCGGCGTCGAGGTTCTTGGGCAGTCCGCCGGTCGGATACGTCACGTGATAGCCGATCGGGATATCGCGCCCGAGCCCTTGCGCCGCGATCCGCGTGATGCGCGCGGCGTAGATGTGATCCGGGTGCTCGATGAACGGCACCGTATCCGGATTGAGCGTATAGATCTCGGTCGCCGGCGCGAGCATGGCGCGCACGGTCGCGATCAGCGCGGCGCGGTCGTACTTGATCGTGTTCGATCCGTCCGCGTTCAGCGGATATGTGTCGATGCTTTCGCCCTTGTCCCACAGCAAACCGAGCGGCACGCGTCCGCCGCGCACGCCGCCGCCGGGCAGCCGGACTTCGAGCAGCTTCACGCGCGGTTGCTGCCTGAGCAACATTTGATGCACGGGTTTGCCGGCGAAATCGACTGTCGATTCAATCCAGTCGTCCGCCACGCCCGCCATGCGCGCATAGGCGAGGCGCGTGCCTTTTTCGCGAAGTTTCACGTAGTCGAAGTTCGCGCCGTTCGCACCGCCGATCAAGTGAACGGTGGTCACGCACCAGCCGGCCGCGAGCTTGTCGCTGATGCCGGGATTGACGAAGAGCAGGTCGTCGTCGAGATGGGCGACGACAGTGATGAGCGACCCGGCGTGGCAATCGGCGGCTGGAACGGATGGTTGCGCCGACGTTTGCGCGATGGCCGGTGAAAGCAGGGCGCTGACGGCCCACAGCAGTATCGATAAGCACGCAACAGCCAATCTCCGCATGGAACGGCTCATTTGCATGATTCCCCCGTATGGCATTTTTTGTCTGCTGAATCAGTGAATCTGGCAGCTTGAAGTGTAGCGGCGCGACGTTCCGTTGCCGAGCGAACATGGAAGGAGGGTTTGGCGGATTGTGGGGAGTGGGAAAAACAAAACCCCGCATGCCTTGCGGCAAGCGGGGTTCAGTTCATCCGGCGGGAAAGCCGGAAGCGATATTGGTGGGGCGGCGTCAACCGCATTGAAGCCTTAAGCGATTGATAGTAAAGGGTTGTTCGGTTCTCATTTCTCAATGTTGCCCCCAATGTTGCCCCCAGGCATTGCGGGCTGGGGTCAACCCGAAGTGATGCACGTGTGGTTTCCAAGGAGGGCGAACGGCTTCTGATTGTTTGATTAAATTTCAATCCGCCTTGGAAATGGACCGCCGAACGATGGTCTTAGGTTTTCCGAATGTAAGGTTTTGTCAGGTTATAGGCGAGGGCGCAAACCGTGATTCCAGGCTGGACACCAGGCCAAAAGCGCCATTCTCCCGGCGCCCTTTTTATAGCCGGTAAAAACCCCTCGCGCTCTGGCTGCCGCCCCTTCTGCCTCATGCGTTGCGGCCGCCGTGCGCGTCCTGCATCGCTTTATAGGCATTAAGCGCAATGGAACGGTACTTCGACGCAGCCGGGCGCGCGTCGGAGCGTCACACCTTCGGCGGCTCAATCAGCGCGGCCAGCTTCTTTATCTCGGTGGCCATCGCAAGGAAGCGTGGCGCCCAGCCGGGTATTGGCGTTGCGCCCTTGAGCCAGCGGCTTGGGGTGTTTTTATCGACGCCCGCCATTCGGCAGAAGTCCGATTGCTTCCAGTCGAGCACGGCGAGCGCCGTTTGAAATTCGTCAGGGGTCATGCGTTGCCTTGCGCGTGCGTGAGGGGGAGAGATGGAAGCCTAGCATGTCTCCCGTAAAGCGGAAACTAAGGTTGATAACGTCCGCAATTTTACATAAAAGACGTTATCAAATAGTCGATGTTCTAACAACTTTTCTCCTCATAACGGGAAACGCCCGCCCATAGGCCCAATGCGACGAGTGGGAGGGTTGCTACTATTTTGGGCAGCGCGTCGAGCAGAAGTTATGCACAGGGTGAACGCGCTGCCCGCCCATCCATCAGCCGGCGGGCTCGCGTCCAAATTGATCGACGGCGCCGTACATCGCGCCAAGCGCCACGCCGATCCAGCGCGGATCGAAGGGCGCAATGATCGGCACGAGACAAAGCAGCGCGCCGACGCTCACGCAACCAACCAGGGCGAATGAAGCCACTATCTCTAGGCGGCGAAAAAGGTTCTGATTCATGGTGTTCCTATCGGTGATCGTGCATTAAGTAGCCGCGTTTTTCGTGGCTACCTGCGTGGCTACCTCTCGGCTGGCTACCAGCGCATCAGCCTTATGCGGCGTGCCTTGCCGCTTAGTTGCCACCGGGAACAGCGCGGTAACCTTCAAGCGGTCAGCTTGCCGTTTCGAAGGCGTGGTTTCGGCGTTACGGCAAGCGCGTTACAGCCAGCGTTACAGCGCGGAAGCGGTGTTTTCACGCGAAGAGCGCCGGGGCCGCCATGGTCAGGTTCACCCCAAAAGGTCGTTTTCCGTGCGAACCTCGCCGATGCGAACCGGCTGGAAAGGGGCGTGTCTACGCGCCTGAGTGCGCATCGGCGAAAGAAAAAGCGCGCCGCCGAAACATCGGTTTGCGCGCTGTGGTGTTGCCGTGGATGCTGTCGTGCCGCTACAGGTCCGCATCATCTTCGAGTGGCGCGCCGGCGGCGTCGCCCGCTCGTACAGCCTTGCGCTTTCGCTGGACGTGGTACGCGCTTAGAACGCGTTGTGCTACCACGTCGAGCGCCGGGCGTGCCTCGCCTTGACGATCTACCCAGGCTTTCGGCGTGATCGTGCCAGCCAGCGCAACGCTATCCCCGTCATCGAGCGCCAGCAGCGCCGCGCGTGCGTCATCATCGAAAGCGATCACGTTCACGAACAGGCTTTCACCGTCGCCGCCGGCCGCTCGAACCTTCGCCGTGGTGAAGACCTTGCCGCTTTGCGCCGTGCGCTCCTGGGCGGCGCCGTACATGCGCCCAGCTATCAATCCATCGATCATCGTTCGCTCCCTGTCAGGCTGCTAGCCTTCTCGCTCGGTTTCATGTGGCGGCTGATTACCTCTTGCGCCTGGCGTTTTGCCTCATAGAACGCCGCGGCATCGCGGAAATGGTTGAGAGTCGGAAGCAGGTCCGACACTGGACCGAACCGCGCACGCCGCGCCACATTAGCGGCGTATTTGGGAGTCCATCGCTGCGAAGCGGCAAGCTCTCCAATCAATTCGAGCAGCTCGGCGCGCATCGCGTTCGCGGCATCTTCCCGGCGTTGCGCAATGCTGACCGGCGCCCGTGGGCGGGTGCTGAACGCTTCCCGTAAGCTCTTGAGCAATGCAAAAGCCCGTCGCATTGCGCCCCCTGTCATCGCCAAGACTCGTGATTACTGTTTGCCGTGCCCCAATACGACTTACCCATGCCGATCTGAAGCACGGCAGGCCGCGGATACCGAAGCAGCAGCACTGCGGCGGTTTCCTCGCCGAACAGTTCCTTCATAAACCCGGGCGACGCGTGCAGGTAGTGACAAAAGAACTCATGCGGGTCTGGATGCCAAACGAAGCACAGCGGGTCATCGGCTGAGAGAGAGGACCAAGCGGACCGGGCGTAGTGGGCCTCCATGATTCGATGGGCGGCGTCCACGCGCTCGGCTGTTTTCAGCGATTGATCCCTGAGCCGCGCCCACGCCGCCGCCTTGGTGCGCTCGCGCTCATCGTGTAGCCACATCGGAACGCCAGCACGCAGAGCGGCAAACAGCCGGTACAGCAGGATCATCATGCGAACGTGGTCACATTCGCTCCTGTTGCTCGGGTCATATTCGAACCCGGTAATCGGCTCCGGCGTTTCCTTCGTCAAGGCAATATTTTGCGCACGCCAAGCCAGCACGTCGCCCGCTGCCCTCACTGCCTCGGCCTCTGTAATTGACGGATCGGCGTGAATATCCAAGGTTTTAAGCGCCAGCTCGATCTGGTTTCGCGTGTATTTTTTCGTTGTCATCGTGTGATTTCTCTCATTGGTTTTCGGGTTTTGCCATTCTTCAGCGTTGCACTTTGGGACTTGTAAAAACTCGTCGCGTATATACGACCCCCCCTATGAAAACTCTTTTCCATGTTCACCAAGTTCACCAAGTACACACTTCGAGCGGCTCGGAAGCCGCGCGGCCGATCAGACATTCCGGCTCAATCGTCGGTCGTCGCGCGCTCGGGCGGCTCAATCCACTTCAATGAACACTGGCAGCCGTCGCGCCCGCGCCGCGTGCTGGCGATGGCTTCAACGCCGATCTGACGCAGTGCCGGTGCAAGGCGTCGGAACGCGTCACCCATGCCCTTGGCGGATTTGGGCCATGCCTCCGCATCCTTGCGAAACGCGATCAACTTATCGAGCAGATGCCCCACCGTTCCATGAAACCCATCGGGGTTCACTTCCAAATAAGCGAGCATTGCCTCACCTACCGGCGATGCTTCGATAGTCCGGTTCACGCTTTCGCGTCGCTTCTCTTGGTACTCCCGCAAGAACTCCCCGGCGGCGCGGCCGTTGGTCCGGTAAACGGCCTCGCCAAGCTGCGCGAAGTCGGCCATTCGGGGCAATTTCAGATCTTCAGTGCGCACGGTCTGAAGCTCGGCCAGCGCACGCGCCAAAGCGTCGAGCAGCGCGCCGAAGATGCCTGAGCGGTGCGTGGCGAAGGTCTGTTCAATCTGGTTTGCTGTGGCGCGCGCTTCGATGGTTGGCAAATCCACATGTACAGCACGGTCGGACAAGTCTTGCGCCGTGATGATGATGGCAATGCCGTTCAGGACAATTGGCCGCTTGGTGTCGATCACTGATTCTTCAGTGTTGGTGTAAAGGCGCCGCGTGGAATATCCGCCGCCTGTGGCGAGCACGCACAGCGTGTCCTGATATGCGGCTCCCAAGTGCGAAAGGTTTTCGAAGCTCATCAGGTGGGCGTTCTGCGCCGCGATGAAAACATCGTCAACGGACTTGGGCGCACTTCGATTGTTCGAGCGGTTCGGGTCGATCAGCTCGCGCAAAAAATGCTGAGTCGTGGACTTCGCGGAACCCTGCTCGCCAGTCAGTTCGAGCACGGCGTATGGCGTGGCCGTGCGGAAACATTCAAGCATCCACGTCAGTACCAAGAGGCGCTCTGTCTCGGGAATGTTCACCACTTCCCACAATGGCGCGAGACTGCCGCCGGCGATCGGCGTTGGCAGCGGCCGCATGGTCGTTGTTCGCGTGAAGCGGATCGGCGGCGAGTCCACCACGCGCCAGCCCGTCGCCGTGACTTCCACCGCTTGCCACGCGTCATTGCACAGGTCGATCCACACAGACCCTTCAGAGGCTGCAACGCGAATCTGCGTGCGCGCTTGCTCACCGTCGAACTTTGCCTTGCCCTCGATGGTGGCCAGCGCCGTCACGATTGAAAGATCAGTGGGCGCGCGGCCGTGCAGTTGATAAAAGGAATGTGACAGCCATTCGCGGAATCCTTCACTTCGCACGGGCCAGCACTGGCGATGCCCGCTGGCGTCGAACAGAGCATAGGCGGCCCGGTCAGGATCGTGGAACAGCTCGCATCGTTCGTCTGCCAGATCGATCAGCATATCGGCGACAGACTTTTCATCGCCCGTGTTCACGTCGCTGCGCATCTGCCGTTCAAGCTCGCTGATTTTCACATCGCGGCAGTCGCGACGGATGCGAGCGCGAGCGCGTGCATAGTCCGCCGGATGATCGGCGCGCAGCTCGCGCAGCGTATCGGCGATATCGAACAGCGCGCCTGCGTCGCCGTCGATGGTCCGCTGAACCGCTTCATCGACTCTTGCGCGCAATGCCGCGGCCGCTTCGCTTGGCGCGGTTATCGTTCGCGCGTCCTGTACATGGCTCGCCGGTTCCTGCAAATCCTCAACGGGACGTGCCGCTTCAACGCACGCGCGCACGGCGCCGGGTCCGCGCGCCCGATACAGGTCGTTGAAGTCGGTCGCGCCTTCAGGCCGATCCTCGCCGAAGTCGGGCACGGCCAGCACGCCGCCCGCGGCGCGCGCTGCCTCCGTTGCTTTGGTCAGGCCGGGATTGCCGTCTGTCCCGCGGTCATCATCAGCGAGCAGCACCAGGCGCGCGGCCGGATGCTTTGCGCGCAGCGCACCGGCCACGGCCGGCAGGTTGCCCGCGTTGAAGGCGACCACGACAGGCCAGCCCGTCGCCTTCAACGCACTGGCGCACGTGGCGAAGCCTTCGCCAATCAGCACGATACCGGCCGCCTCAGGATCAGGCCCAAAGGCGTAATAGCTGCCGTGAATGGCGCCCCCGGTCAGGAACTTCTTAGAGCCGTCCGGGTAGATGAACTGGAGGCTCGTAAGCGCGCCGCCCGCATCGCGCAGCGGCACTATGAGCGTGCGTTTGTCGTGAAATTCCTTCAAGCCGTATGGCGCAACGCCCTTGCGCTCACAGTAGGGGTTATCGGGCGCCGCACCGCGGGCACCGTTCCATATCTTGGCGGCTTCTTTCGCTGCGCTCTCTCGCACCTTGGCGCGCTCCGCCTCGCCCTGCTTGATCGCGCGCTCGATGTTTCGGCGGCGTGCCTCCCGATCAGCCGGCGACAAATCGCGCTCCGACCGTGAGCACCACTTTTCCGAGAAGTCGGACTTCCAGCAGCCGAACGCACCGGCGGCCGGGTCATCGCTGTGCAGCACGTACCAGGCGGTTTTCTTGCCCTTCTTATCGTCCGGTCCATCGAATCGATGAATTTTTCCATCGGCGATGATCGAAGGCGGCACGAAACCATGCGCCGCGAGTGCGGCAGAAAACTGTTGCTCAATGGGTGCGAACGCGTTCATTCAGCCCTCCGCGAGTTGCGGCCAGTGCCGCGCTGTGTCGTTGTGGTCATTGCGTATCCCGTAAGGAGTACTCAGCGCCGTGCGCGCGTGAAGGCGCGCGGAGGTGGCGTTCAGCGTTGCTTTCCATGCGCTGCATGATTGAAAACATCGTTGCGCACAGGGCGCGAAGCGATGAAAGCGGGTCAGTTTCGAAGCTGCCCGATACCGCTACGTCTCGGTGCCCGTCGCCGAAGTCGGTAATGGTCAATCGCCCTTGTCTCGCACCAGGCGCCGCCGATGGTCGGTAATCGGCCAGCGCGTGGACGGTCGCCGATTGAGCGCCGGCGGAGCGCGGGGCGGTTGTCTTGCGCGTGCGCATTGGCTTGGATGCGCCTGGCATATTCAGGACGGCAGCGCCGGCGGCGTGTGCCTTGTGGGGTGTCGTGGCTCGGCTCATACAACGTCGCTCCGAAGGATCGCGCAGCCGGTTTCATGCAGCACGGTTGCGGCGACAAGCATCAGTTCGGGTCGGTCCGCGCAGTCGCCAATTGCTCGAGCGTGATATCGGCCGTCGAGCGTGCGGGCAACGATGAACGCACCGGGGATGCGCTCGTTCTCGAAGTCTGCCGCCATCAGTTGGACACAAACGAGCGTCGCTTCATCGAGCGGCGGGCTTTGTGTGGCGAGTTGATCGACAACCATAGCGGACTGGCGATGCTGGCGGGCGTGGTGTCGCCTCACGCGGGCGCGGTATGACTTACCCACGAGTGGCCCCCTGCATAGCGGTTTCGAGCGAAATGAGGAATTGCGAAGACGCAAGGCCGACGAGACCGAGCAGCCCTTCGAGCGTCGCGGGCGTGAGTATCTCGCCTTCATCGTCGCAACCAATCAATGAACTGTTTCCTGCGAGCTTGGTAACGGCGCGCGCTCCCGTGGCGAGCGTGTGAGCGTCGTTCAGGAGTTGAGTCAATACAAAAGGCTGAGGAAGTGGCGCGGCGTCAACGAGCGAGAAGTAATCGTTTGCCTGGTCGAGCGGAGAGGTGCGCTTAGTCATGGCTCGCCCCCGGTCTGCTGGCGAGCTGCGGCGACAGTTCCGCAATGCGTTGCAGCGCGGCGCCGGCGGCGTCGAGTGCGTCTTGATAGGTGGGAGCGAGAGCGGCGGCGCGTAAGGCGTCGCGGGCGATGCGGGCGATTTGGGATCGCTCAGGGCGAGCGGGGATAAGGCGCATGGTGCGGCCTCCTATGTCAGCGGTTTCAATCCCGCTCCCCACTGCTAAATAGGGTGGGCGGGCACAAGGCAGGGTTAGCAGACCGGCGACATAGGAAACCGGCAGGGCCGAAGCCCTCCCCGCCAAGGCCCACCCATAGAAGGCGTGCGAAGGCATACGGACGAAAAAAAGCCGCCGGTTGGCGGTCGTCCGCCTATGTACGCTCGGGCTGCTAAACCCGGTGCCTGTTGTTTCAGGCACGCGACCAGCATAGCGCCACACGCGGCAAGCCGTCAACGGCCGCGCTGTGTACTTTGTGAACATTGGCAGCATGAGAAAGAATTCCTTCATGGCGTGCGACACATCGACGGTCCGAAAAACCGCCGAAGTGTGTACTTGGTGAACTTGGTGAACATGGAAAAGAGTTTTCATAGGGGGGGGTCGTATATACGCGACGAGTTTTTACAAATCCTCCAACACCTTTTCCATGTCGTCCTTGTCGCCGATATACAGCAGGCAGCGCGAGCCCAAATCCTGACCGCCGGTAGGGTCGAGTCTCGCGCCGCTCGTATCCACGAGCCAAAAGACATACGGCACAGCCGCGCGCCAGAGCATCGGCACGCCAACGGCCAGCGCCAGCCCCTGGCATATCTGCCGGTCGCGCGTCTGGTCGTACACGTCGAGCTCCCAGTGGTCACCGACGGTGTTGTATCGAACGTCCAGCAGGAGCTGGGTGGCCTCGTACTGGACCGTCATTTGTTGCTGCGGGGATGAGTCAACAGGGATTCGTTCAAGCATGGTCAGCTCCGGCGCGTGAGGTCGCAGGCGTGGTCGCAGGCTGCGACTGAAAAAAGGATGCTTTCGAACATGGTCAGCTCCGATGAATGAAGACGGCCCGGCGCGTCACGCGTCCGACCTTTTGCCCGAGATCAGGAAATAGGTTCCGACGCGATGAAGCACGCCGCTTTCGGTCTGCTCCGCGCGCATGGCCGTGGTGATGCGATAGCCGAACCGGTGGCGCAGCTCGAACACGCGCGGGCGCGGGTCGTACACGTCGAGCACGCGGGTTGCCTCGAAGGTCGTTACGTTGCCGGTTTCCTGCATGGCCACGAGCAGCCGTTCCCGTTGCTGCGCACATGAGTTGCCGGGGAAGCGGCGCAGGATCGCGCGTAGGCGTTTCTGACGGTCTTTCACTTCTTGCCCCCCATGCCGAACCAGCCCTTGATGGTGTCCACGGCTTTATCCACCGCGCCATCCAGTTTATTGAGCAAGGAATCGTCCGTTTGAACCTTGCCCTTCTGCGTTTTCGGCGCGGCTTGCTTAGCGGCGCGGCCGGATCGCTTCTTGCCGATGGGCGATGTTTTTTTCTTCTCCTGCGGCACAACCACGCCTTTGACCGTCTGGGTATCGACCACGAATATTTCCGTCGCAGTTAGGCCAATTTCGACCGAGCCGTCCTTCGTTTGAGTCGCGCTTATCGATGAAATGAGCATCGATTCATAGACCCGAAGCCCGGTGTTGATGGTGATGGTCTGCCCGGACTTCTGGACCGTCAGGAGGTCGCGGTATGCCTTGACCGTGCGCAGCGTGGCCGGCGTCGAGTCGTTCAGGTAGGGCAATGCAAAATCAGGCATCCACGGTGCGAGCGGGCGCGCTGCGTGGCCGGCGGCGTCCTTTGCGACGGTGGCAAAGGTGGTCAGCTCGCGGTTTGCCCTGACAACGGTTTGCGCCGTGAACGCCTTCACTTCGGACGGGAACGGGATCTGGTCGAGAAAGTCTGTAGCGCCACGAATGTTTACGCCAGCCACAGAAGCGGGCAGCAACGCGGCCTGGTCGTGATCGACAACAACACCGCGGATCGTTACGGTTTTCGGCAGGACCACGGCGTGATCGGCGATAGCTGCGCCGGATTCAATCGGGTTCTCAGTGATCCTGAGATTCGATTCGTGGCCTTCTTCTACGGTCACGTCGAGCACGATCTCCCCGATACTGCGGTTCGCGACAGTGGCGCGGCCGGCGCTTAGAAGCGCGGTGGCGTTTGAGATGGTTTCAAACATCGCTTACACCGTTGCGCGGTAATTGACCGGATCGGAGAACCAGCGATGAAGTTCTCGATTGGGCCATGCCGTGCAGCGCAACGTCATGTGAACGCGTTGCGGAAACCGGCCCTCAAGTTCTCGTTTGCGCAGCGTTTCACGGCTGAAGGGAACGAAGGTGCGCAGGTCATTCCAGCGCGAAAAACCATCGAGGGGAAGGGATTCGGAAGGCGCTTTGTGTGCGCCTCCGGCCGTTTGCATAACGGTATTTGTAGCCACGTTTGAAACCTCACGAAAGGTTGTTGAACGTGGCAAATGCTAGGGAGATCGAACGCTATAAGAAAGGTTGCCTATCTTGGGTATTCAGTGGCTCACATTAATCGAAAGGGTAGGGGAACCTCCGAGCCGGCAAGCCGCCAGTACTTGACTGGCAGGGCACGGGCATGGGTAAGGTATTACTTGGGTCCCGGTGACTTATCCCAGTTAACGACAGTCCGAATACGCACTACCGCAGCGTCGCTCAGTCTCGGATAATGTTTCTTCAGCCATTTCCCAATGAAAACGCCGGGACGCTCCCCCGTATCCTTTATCCCCGATTTTGCTGCGTGCCACGCCATCATTGCTATGTCCAATTCTTCTGGCCACCGCTCATCATCAACGGCAAACAAGCCTTGTTTCGCTTCGGCAAGTTCGGTCTTGAGGCTGGTAACTTGCGCGCGCAATCTTGCTATCTCTAAGAGGGCTTCGGGGTTCGTGGGGATGGCCGGCCTCAAGTCGGGTATCGGCCAAGTGTGCCCACGAGCTGCGCACCACGAGCGAATATCAGCATGAGAAAGCATTTGTTGGCGGTCTTGATCGTTGCCCCAGCTTGATGCTTCGATTTCCGGGCCGCTGTAGCCGTGGTCAACGATTGCATCAAGAAGAGCGCCGCGCCATTCCCCGATCTCGGGATAGTTTTCCCACGGTAGCTCGCGCGGCTCCGCTGGCGCGTAGCCGGCAAGAATAGTGGCCGCATCCCCAAGTGATATTGTTCGTCGTCCGATGTAAGGGCGCATCCAACCACCTGAAAGCTCCTCCGGCTCCTCTGGTGTAACCCGCGCAGTAGCCTGCTTTAGCACGACGCCTTTGCTGCGGAGTAGTGCGAGTATGTCGTTTGGCCTAAAGCCTAAAGTGTCGAAGTCAGAAGGGGACATCGTCATCCATCTCCGCAAGGCCAAGCTCGAATTTGCCCTCGGTCGCGAGATGCAGTAACGCCCGTCTAGCGCGAATCTGTTCACCGCTGGTGGCAATCTCCACGCCCGCGATACGGCTTTTATGGTGCCACAGCGGTCGTTCGGATTCGTCCGCGTCTTCGATGCAGCGAAGTAAGAACGTCGCTGCGTCCTGGATAGAAACGTGTTCTTCTGCGCCTAGCTGTTGGATTAGCGCTCGCAGGCTTATAAAGTCGCCATCCCGCTCGGCAAGCAGTTCTTTTATTCCCATCGCGCCCTCACGCAAACCCCTCATGGTGGACCGCGCCGGTCGGGTGAGGGACCCGTTTTCGCTCCGTCGAGCTAGGCGCGGTTGATCAGCGCCAATCGGATAGATTGGCGACCTTTGTAGAAGAGTGTAGTTGTTTGGGCACCAAGTGGCACCTGTCCGGGTTCTTTTACGATTCGGTCTATTCAAGCCACGCGGCTGGAACCGATAGCAACTACAGCAGCGCCAGCGCGCAACCCTTCAAGGTAGTCAGCCCATGCTTGCATCATCCGGCGTCGCTCAGGCAAGTATTCCGCGTAGTTGTACGCAGCCCGGATGTCGTTGCGCTCCGCGTGCGCGAGCTGCCGCTCGATTGCGTCGCGATTCCAACCTTGTTCGTTGAGCAGGGTGGAAGCCATGCTACGGAACCCGTGGCCGCTCAGTTCTTGGCTGGAGTAGCCAAGCCGCCGAAGGGCGCCGTTCACAGTGTTTTCACTCATTGGACGTTCTTTCGACCGAGCGCCGGGAAAAACGAAGCGGCCGCTGCCGGTCAGGGCCTGAAGCTCTCGTAGCGTTTCCACGGCCCGATCCGAGAGGGGAACAATGTGTTGTTCGCGCATCTTCATGCGCGCCGCCGGTATGCGCCATTCAGCAGAGTCGAGAGCGAACTCCGTCCATTCGGCCTTCCGTAACTCACCTGGGCGAACGAACACAAGAGGCGCGAGCCGCAATGCGCACTTCGTGACGAACGTTCCGTCATAGCCTTCCACAACGCGCAGCAGCTCACCGATTGCCTTCGGGTCGGTGATTGAAGGATGGTGAACAGGCTTCGTGGGAGGAAGTGCGCCGCGGAGGTCGGCCGCAGGGTCTCGAATGGCGCGGCCTGTCGCTATCGCATACCGGAATATCTGTCCGCAGTTCTGAAGCGCGCGGTGCGCCGTCTCCACCGCTCCGCGCGACTCAATCCGGCGCATCGTGGTCAGGAGAAGCGGGGCGGTTATGTCTGCGATTGGCGCGGCGCCGATCCACGGGAATACATCGCGCTCAAGCCGGCGAATGATTTTGTCGCCATGGCTATCCGCCCAAGTCGCTTTGTTCTTCCCATACCACTCGCGCGCCACCAGCTCGAAGCTGTTCGCGGCGCGTTCCGCCTTTGTCGAACTGGCAGCTTTGCGGACTTCGCCGGGGTCGATGCCGGAAGCCAGCATCTGCCGCGCTTTCTCGCGCTTGTCTCGTGCGCCGTCTATCCATGCGCCGCTATCTTTGTCCTTGCGCCCGGCCAATCCGACTTCCGGATATACGCCAAGCGAAAGCCGTTTCTCCTTGCCCCCAAACCTGTACTTGAAGCGCCACCACTTGCCCCCAGCCGGCGAGACTTCTAAATACAGCCCGCCGCCGTCGAACAGCCTGAAAGCCTTGTCACGCGGCTTTGCATTGCGGATCTCTACATCGGTAAGAGGCATAAAAAACGGCTCGCTGGGGGCAACAGGTGGCGGGGGCAGCTTGGTTGCCCCCGATGTTGCCCCCACGCTGCCCCCGCAGTCAATGGTAATACCTTGCGAACGCTGGCAACAAAAAACCCCGCAAAGCTAAGCTGGGCGGGGTTTTCTGGTCAAACCTTGGTGATAAGGGGAGGGTAAATGGTGGAGGCGGCGGGAATCGAACCCGCGTCCAGTAGCGCTCTACGACCAGTTCTACATACTTAGTTCTATCATTTGATTTAACCTGGCGACGCGGACGAACACGCTTCGCTTCGGCGATTCACTAAATTTTCGACCTTGGCGTCGCGACGCCGACAAGGCTTATCTGACGTATATGACCTCTCGCGGTATTGCTACCGGTCTTGCGACTCTAGTCCGTCAGTAAACTAGGGAGAGGCAGGCGGCCCTTAGGCTGCCAGTGCGAACGTTT
>Ga0153932_1000077_pt1 | contig 62014 bp, 81 predicted proteins | sample TSNJ016MetaG_FD_102273 | JGI IMG/M metagenome (GOLD analysis project Ga0153932, IMG submission 102273) | Attine ant fungus gardens microbial communities from New Jersey, USA - TSNJ016 MetaG | ecosystem: Host-associated > Fungi > Mycelium > Unclassified | place: USA: New Jersey, Wharton State... | reverse complement strand
GAATACGACGCGCTGCTTCCCTGGAAGATGCCAGTTCACCTCCGCTGATCACACCCTCCTGCTACACCGTCTACGCCCCACCGGCACGCACGCTCAGAGAGGCGTCGTTGATGGATCGCATACTTACGAACACGCAGAGGCAGCGCTCGAGAACGCCCTCGCGGTGGCGGCGAAATGTGCCAAGTGGATAATCAGCGAGCAGGACGCGCCCGTGATCGAACGCTTGCTTGAGCTGCGCGACCAGCAACTCAGTGAGGCGCCGATGCACCGAGTGGTGCAAGCCGAGAAACAATTGCGCCAATTCCTGGCCGGCACCGATGCATCGCCATTAATTCGACTGAAATCGGATTAATGGCCGGTCTCCCTTCCAAAGAACGTGTTCACTTCCCAGCGATGCCGCGCCCCAAACGTCTCAGCTCCCGCGCCCGCCTCCTGCTAAAGGCACGTCCCAAGCGCGGCGCCCTGGTGCGCTACGGCGACCGAATTGCGGAGGTGCTGGGTGAGGCCCGGGGCGAGCGCGTCATGATCCGTCGCTGCATGCAGATGGGGTCGAGCGGCGCAGCGCGGTGAAGTGGAAAAACCTGAGATTGCTCGACGACCAATTGTTCTAGCGTGAGCTCGCAGCTATCAAGCCGAGTTCATTGCAATCGCCTGCGACCCGCGCAGGCGGAAACCGCGTTGAGCGCCCTACTGGTTCACTGCGTCCTTAAACGCCTTGCCGGCGGTGAACTTGACGGTCGTCGACGCTGCAATTTGAAGCGCCTCGCCAGTCTTCGGGTTGCGACCCGTTCGCGCTGCACGCGCACCGGTATTGAAAGACCCGAACCCGATCAGTTGAACCGCGTCGCCTTTGACCACCGCGTTCGTCACGGTCGCCAAAAATGCATCGATCGTTTCAGCGGCGGCGGATTTGGCGATGCCGACTTCACTTGCCACCGCATCGATGAGTTCCTGTTTGTTCATGTTCGCGTTCTCCAATTTAAGCGAAAGACAGCCTCTGCACCTGTCAGGTCCGGAGGATACCGCACCGGACATACCTCGTTGCTGCGAGGCAGCGCCGGTATCACTGCGACAGCGCCCTGCTCCTGCGTTTGAGCTGACCGACGGCGACTAGCCGCCGTCTTCCGCATAGTAAGTGTGCGGCTGCATCGAGCATGCGTTGCCGTTCGACCCGAACGTAGATCCGACGTGGCCTGTCGCGAGGCGTGACCGAGGATGCGCTGAACGACAACGATGGGTATGTCCCGGACAACGGCCGGAGTCCCGCAAGCGTGCTATGTCCGCCGGAGATCGCCGTTGGAATCGCGAGCCGGTCGAATGTGCCAATTGCGGCGCGTCCACCGGTCCGCGGGTCGATCAGGACAACGCTGCCCAGACCCACGGTTGGCACCAGCAGCTGGGTATCGACATCTACCTCGACGCTTGCGCCAGGCGCCCCTCCACGTCGGTGCAGCCAGGCAACGATCGCGCGCGCTGCGGACCGATCCGTGGCATCGAGCGCCATCATCTGCCGCCGCGCAAATTGCACGACTCGACCAACTGACCGAGGGTATCAATCCCCTCCCCGACCAGTCTTTTGGTCACCGGAGACTGGAATCGAAGGCCGTGAGTGTGATGGCGCGTTGGAGAGGATCAGCGACTTTTCGAGCGGACGGGGCCAGCTTTGCCTTTGCCGGCGTCTCTAACGAGCGATAAGGAGCCTATCGTTACGCTTTACGTATGATTCAATACAGTTAGCCAAACCCGGCAACTGAAACACGCAATCGCCCGAGAAAGACGTGAGGTGTCGGCATTGTCGACGCGTCGCAATCAGTTATCCGTGAAACATTCTAGAAGTTTGCAGGTAACGCTTTGATTTTAAGCGTCTTCCACAACGACCATAGTTTAGGCCGATGTTTCACGAGATGCGTCGACTGAGCAACGATAGGCGTTGCATCCCTTGCGCGTGGCCCTGTAAGCAGCGTGGACGCCACTATTCTCCGAAAGCGCGGTCCTCCCGGTCGCTTTCGGAGGCAGTCCATTTGGTGTTTAAAACCTTGTCTGCTAAAAACAATTATCAGACACGGTTCCGGCGACGAAAGCGCTCAATTTCGTGACTTAAATGGGATGAAGCCGCGGTCTGGCCGTGCGTGATACCGCGCTTTGGCATGGCGATCTTTGCGGACCGCCGTGCAGCATCGCGTTACGACGGTTGAATATTCGACGCCTGCTTGCCCTTGGCCCCCATCTTCGCCTCAAAGGTCACCTTCTGCCCTTCCGCGAGGCTCTTGAACCCCTCCGAGCGGATTTCCGAGAAATGCGTGAACAGATCGTCACCGCCCTCGTCCGGCGTGATGAACCCAAAGCCCTTCGCATCGTTGAACCACTTGACTGTGCCGGTTGCCATCGTTTTTCCTTTGCTAGTTGCCGAACGAGCGGTGGTTGCCCAGCGCGAGCGCGCCGTGGACCGCCATGATGAGTCGTTGTTCGGGACACGACAACGGGTTCTGTCGCCAGTGTCCAGGCCAAATCGGCACCAAATCCTCGTTCATGCTTGCGCAATCAGCACTTCGGCCGGAATCTGCAGTCCCTGATTCAGCCGACGGATCATGGCGAGACTCAATCCCCGCTTGCGATTGAGCACCTCGTACACCCGGTTCAGGTTTCCCAGGTACGGCTGCATGTCACGGGCGGTAAGCCCCGCCTGCTCCATCCGGAAGTGGATCGCCTCAATCGGATCGGGGAGATCCAACGGAAAATGCTGTGCCTCGTAACGTTCGACCAGGACGGACAGGATGTCCAGACGATCGCCTTCCGGCGTCCCGACGTCGGGATCCGCGTCGACCAGCGCCGAAATCACTGTCAAGGCGTCCTCGTAGTCCTGCTCAGTATGTAACGGTCGAATATCCATCATCACAACTCCAGCTCAATGGTTTCTGCATCGATTGCATCGTACTCGGCGTGGGTGCCGATGAATTTGATGTAGACCACACCAATCCTGTAGGCGACCGCCACGATCAACCGATAAGCGTTCCCTTTGATATTGAACACAACGCGGTTGTGACCCACAAAACTGGCCGACGCATACCGCTCTTTGATGTCCTGAGGGGTCGCCCACACGGCCTTCGCCGCTTCCTCATGCCATGCCAGCAAGGATTGACGTGCCGCCGCATGGGTCGTACAGAAAGTGAGGAGATTTTTCTTGGCGACGATTCTCATGCACGTAGTTTAGTCCCAAGCCGGGACTGCCGCAAGTTTCGAGACCCCTCTGGCGCTAATCCTAGCGTGGCATGCCCTACAGGTTTGCTGCAAAACCCAGAAGCGCGACACGCTATCGGCGGCCGATTGCTGCCGATAAAAACTGCTTATATATGCATAGGCAGGCTTTACCGCAGTCGGGAAAAATCTATTTTTGGCGTCTGAATGCCGTCGTGCCCGTCGATTCATACCCTCGCTTGAGCATGCGTGCGCGGCCGCTGCAGGATTCGATAGAGCGCTTCGAGGTGCTGTTCATCTACCTTGTCAGATAGAGCGCCCTGGGTGGTGAGTCGCGGAACGGTCACACCTAGCTGACGACACACTTCAGATAGATAGGGTTTGGTGTCACCACGGGTGCACGCTTTCGCGACGTTGACGATGGCCAGCTCGCCAACTCTTCTACACAACCACGTCGCGACTGTTAGTTGTGTGATGGAGAAAACTTTTGGAGTCTGGAATCAATATCCCAATCTGATTTTGGTAATCCTTCGATCGGACGCGCTGCGTTGGGTTGATACAGAATTTTGGGCTTTGTTCTGAAAGGTCGCCGCGGTGTTGACTAGATCCGAAACATGTCGGGGTGTCGATGCGATCTGCGGGGATTCAATAGGTTCGACGAAGTCCGAGCAACTGTGCGTTGTTCTGGGAAATTGGGAGGTCGTGGACGCGCCGTTCGACGGTTTGCTCAACCAAGTTGTGAGGTTTGCGGCGCTCGCCGTTGATAGGCGGGGCTCATAGCGATTTGTAAAGTGCAAAAGTTAACTTGCGTAAATGCAAAGGCACCGCTAATCTCTTCAAAAATTCGACCGTCTCGGTCCAATCAGCCTCAGCCGGTCCAAACCTTTGATACGGTATTAACGCTCATGGATATGAACTTAGCTCATCCCGGGAAAACGACTGCTGACGACCTGATGCGCCTTGCGCAATTGTCGGACGTCATGTTGCAGAAGATTCGTGACGAAATGCTTGAGCCTTTCCCTCGCAAGGAACCTCCACAGATAACGTCTGTTCGAGTCCAAGAAATGTGCGGAATTGACAAGCAACGGATGGCTTATGTTTTAAAAAAAGGCGAACTTCCCGAAGGTAGACAGACCCGAGCAGGCGCACCGAGATCGTTTTCCGTTGCGGAAACCATAGCGTGGATTAACGCGGAGCTCAAGCCCACACCGCGAGTCGGGCCTGGAAAAGTTCTCGCTGTAGCCAACTTTAAGGGCGGCGTAACAAAGACTACGACCTCTACGCTACTCGCCCAGGGCCTTGCGATGCGTCGGGGTCGTCGAGTTTGCCACATTGACTTAGATCCGCAAGGCAGCGCTACAACTCTTTACGGAATAAATCCACATGCCGAAGTCGATTCTTCGCAGACAATCATGCCGCTGATCGAAGCGTATCTAGCGAATGAACCGTTTGACATGAGATCGCTTCCCCGCGCCACTTATTGGCCCAACCTAGACATTATCCCATCGTCGACAGAACTCTTTAATGCCGAGTTCATGCTGCCCGCCCGAGCTTCGTCGAGCGATCACGAAGTCCGCTTTGAGCAAGTACTGCACAAGGGCTTGGCAGCATTGAAGGACGAGTATGACTACATCATTATTGATACCGCCCCTACGCTCAGCTATCTGACGATTAATGCAATTTTTGCCGCAGATGGCGTCATTGTGCCGGTTGTGCCGGACATGTTGTCGTTCGCATCTATGGTTCAATTTTGGCACTTATTTGCCGATTTGATTAACGGCATGAAAGCATTCGGTGATGAGCGAACCAAAGAATTTGATTTTGTCGATGTCCTCGTGACCCGCTCGACACCAAAGGCAGCCGCGCAGGTACTCCAAGCATGGATCTCTCAGATCTATGGCTCGAGAGTGATTCCCGTTGAAATTCCAGAGACGGATCTCGCCAGAAACACAAACATGCGATTCTCAACGATCTATGACTTGCCGAACTATGAGGGAGGGGCCGAGACCCTCCGGCGCATTCGTGTTCCGGTAGATCAACTCGTCGACCGCGTCGACGACAAGATAAGCGCCATGTGGGCGACAGGGGCGAATAATGTCGTGGATTAAAGACCAGGCCGCGAAGGGCATGAACATCCAACTCACGGACGCAGATCATCAGCGTGCAAATGCAACTGTATCCAGCTCACCGAGGACGGCGCCCGGTCAACTGATGCACTTGCAAGCGACCGCGGCGTCACAACGGGAAGAAATTGAACGACTGAAGCTAGCTCTTCAAGGCGCCACTAATGTGAGGCTCCCAGTATCTCGCTTACACGAAAGGCCCGGACGTCGACGCAAACTAACTGCGGAGGCATACGGTGAGCTTAAGAACAACCTGGAGAAGTACCCGCTGTCTACGCCAGTTAGTGTCGAGAAGAGAGATGACGGCGATTGGGACATCGTTGCGGGAAACAACCGCGTGGCCGTGTTTCGAGACTTAGGCCGGACCGAAATTGATGCGATCGTCCTGGACATCGATCCGTCGCTCGTTGAGCGTGTTGCATTTTTCTCCAACCTCCTCTCCCCTTCTCTTTCAGATTTTGAGAAATATTGGAATTTCAAGCGACTGCAAGAAGGAACTGAACTAACTCGACAGGAGCTTGCTGAGGCTGCGGGCCTTGCCAAATCGCATCTGAGTCGCATTTTTTCGTTTGAAGGGTTGCCGGAAGAAGCTATGACCCTCCTCGCCGACCATCCGGAACGCCTAGGAAGTCATGCCGCGTCAAAGCTTGCCGCAGCGACGGCAGCAGGGAAGGGCGCGGACGTCACGGAGGCGATCCGGCGCTTGGCGAACGATGACACTTTTACTCAAGAAAATGCCGTCAAATTGGTGACCGCGATCGCAACGACCAAAGAGCTAAAAGAGTCTTTAGTCGTGAAAGTGGGGAAGAAACGGTTCTGCGAAATAACCACGCGAAACGGGGTCATAGGAGTAAGGCTTTCTACCGAAGCAGATCAAGCTGATGTTTGGGCGATGGAAATTCGTGATTTTATCGAGATGAAACTGAAAACACGTGATTAGCCTGATGGTTCCCAAAGGGAACCGCATACAAATCAAACACTTGGAAAGTCGACCGCGACAAACCTGAAGTTCCCAATGGGAACTTCAGTGAAATCAACGAGATAGCAACCTTCGTAGACGGAGCCAGAGAAGATGCGAATAAATACGGATGTTTAAAAGACAAAAGCCTTCGGCTGGAACCGAAGGCTTTTGAACATGGGCTTGCTACCGCTCACCCTGCTGCCACACTTCCCGACTGGAATCGGGCTAGGACTAGACACCTCGAAGTGTAGCGGATAACGATCGGCAGTCAAGCGTTTCTCTTCCATTTTTATACAAATGGACGTGTAGATATGCTTATCGCGCAACGCTTCGTTGCTGGCGAGGGTAACGATCGCCCTCACCTCTCAGCACAAAATTCAACGGTCCTCGATCATGAAGCGCTCGAGGACTTCGCCTGTGATCGCTCAAACCTGCCCTGGATTGTTTTCCGAGCGGCGCATCGCGCCAATCACATTGCGGCTATTCCTTCCCGTTCCCGCGCCCTCCTCGCGGCCCTGGCTCGTACGGTTGACGCCCATCGACCGTACGCCGCCATCTTCGCCCGTCGCGAACTACTCACCGGACGCGCGTTGCAGTCTATGCGCACCTTCTATCGTAGCCTCGACGACCTCGCGTCAGCGGGGCTTGTTGTGCGTGCACCCCAAAAGCGATATGGCGAAGCTGGTCTGTTTGGCCGAGCCTACATTCACCTCACTGAAAAAGCAGCTGTGCTCTTGGGTTTCGTAGAAGAAGCAAAACCCTCAACACCAACTCAAGAGTCCTCGACAGTCGCTACCAACAGCGTCGAATCGACGTCACTCAGCCGTGACGATCTTTTCTTTGCCCGTCCGTCTGCCAGCGTGGCAGACGGAGGTATATATAAGGATCTATTCCCTAAGAATCAAAAGAGACAACCAGGCACGCTCCCGCCGGACCTTCAACGTCTGCTGAGCTTGGGTTTTCATAAATTTTATGTTTTCAAACTCATGCGCGAAGCCAAGCAGCACGGCAAGCTTCTGACGGAGGTGGTCGAAGTCACCTGGGAACACCTGAGCGCGGCGAAACGGCCGATCAGCTATCTCCGGTCTTTGCTCCGCTCGCCGGTCGATTTTGGCCACCAACTTCGCTCGCTTCACGCCAAGATTCACGAGCGCCGCACGCGGGCGAATGAGGCCAGAGCGGTCGATGAACTCGTCGCACGCCACGTCGGGCAAGTCTTTTACGACGAAGCCACCAACCGCCGTTTTGAAATTTCTGCGGATAGTAGCGAGATCGCCATTCGGGATTGCCGTGATCCCCGCGCTCGCGTGTCTGCGGCCGGTTGGAAACCGGATTTTGCCGCGGCACTTCGAGCCGGGCGCCTGCTGAGCGCATCACCATTACACGACGCTGCGTTTGCCGAAAAATGCACGTCCGCGTCCCCGATCCGCAGGGTTAGCGTTCGAGTTGAGAGCGACCCGAAGGAGGGCGCAAAGTCCAACATCAAACCGGCGCCGACAGCCGCTATTTCCGCACGCCTCGCGGACATGAAACAGCTCCTTCGGGCCACATGCGCCGGTGTCCGAAAAGATGTCGCCGCTCAACCTAGTGCCGCAAGTTGATGGCTGGTCGCATGGTCTCGAGAAATAACCTTGAAGCTGCTTGCTGCGACTGTCCGTCATCGAGAAAGTGGTCGATATCCGCCCGGCCTGGTCCCCAGACTAGAGGAGATGACAGAGACTGCGGGAGAGTGAACAATCACACTCACGCGAGCACACAGCGCATGCAGGTGCCACAGTATCCGTCGCGGCCTGCCCATAGCCGTGGAGGTCGGACGAAAGAGACCGGACGTGCCCTTCGCTATCCAGGAATGCTGATTCCGCGTTCCTCGATTGGACCATCGATTTCATGTGACCCAATACGGTTTGATTATTTGCTACTCGCAACGAAAAACCCAAGGTCACTGGAAGACGATCAAGAGCCACGCAAGGGGAAGAAACACGGAGGAGGGAACGGTCCAGGCGTCCCGCGGCCCAGGTCAACCTCAGAAACCTGGCACACTCGCTCACGTCCAGCACGCTATCGCCAACGCAAACGTGACGATCTAGTTGCCGTTACCGTAATCAGCAATAAGTCGGCATCGTCTGCGATGAGCAAGGGATCCATGAGTAACCAATTAGTCATCCTAAAAATGGACGGTGAACCTGGATCTGAATCTGGAACGGGATGCGGCTCTCGTCAAGGCGCAACGCTTCAAGAGGGAGGCGTTGATGCGGGCACGGCGTCTTGCGCGCGCCGACGCAGAACTCAGTCGGAGACGGTCTTCGCACTTAACCGATCAGAATGGGCCGCCGTTCGAGAACATGCTCAGGTTGCTCGCAGCTTGCAAGCGAAAGTCGCCGAACGCTCAACTCGAGATTCGTGCCTCCAATGTTTGGCAGGAGGGCATCGTTGACGCCCTCTATGTTTCTGAAGTTCAGCTGAACAGATTGGGCTTTGCGCTCGAAGGCTAGCGTGTCTAGCCGCCGCCCGCGTGGGTTGCGCATAGAAGCGGATTGGACGGTCTGCGAAGCTTGGCGAGGGCGAGACTGAAAGAGGGGCGGGCGGTCATGGATCTTGCGCCGCATTGCCCCGCACACACATCTTCTGATACAGGCAGGCCAACAGCTAATCTCCGCGTCCGGCGCCGGCTTTTAGGCCTTGCTCAACAACGGAGCGTATTACTTTGGCGAACTCGTCAGGCGCTTCGACGCACGACGTATGGCCCGTTTCAAGCAGTCTCGAACCCGAAATGCCGTTACTCAGGCTTTGTGCATGGGACAAAGTGCGAGCCGGGTCGCGACTTCCATGGACCACCGCAGTGGGAAGGGATGATAGTTCGCTGAGCATGCTGGTGAGGTCGGTCTGTTGTAAACTGCGCAAGCTCTCGGCCGTTACCTCAGCAGTCACGCGGCGTGGATACGTCATAAACGAGTCTACAAGCTCGGCCGGGCAGACGCTTCCAAGCGAGCGTTCGGTCATGGCTTTCCACAGCGGCGGCCATGTCTGAAGGACTCGCTCGATGACTGATTCGACATCGCCGTGTCCCTTTGTATTCGCTCCGCTATTGCTCAGCACCAGACCAACCACGTTGCTTTTCGTCGAGCGCAAATCGATCGCAGCGGCGAGCGCCGCGATCGGCGTGCCTACCGAATGCCCTATCAGCACAGTTGGTCCGAGCTCCCTTAGTAGAATGACTACACGCGCCGCAACGGAGTGAAGGTCGTGCGGAGCGGCACCCTCGAGCCAGCCCACGCCGATGGCCCGAAGTTTCACGATTCTTGTGGCGGGCGCGATGGCGTTTGGCGGAATGAGGGCGCCGGGCAAGAAGATGAGGGTCGGTCGGGTTTTGGGTCCATGACTGAGATGGAACGTGGCTATTGCTTGCGTCATTTATCTACGTCTGTTTTGTTATTTGATGGGAGCGGGGCAGCACCGTCGCGATGCGCGTCCTGGCGGTTGCGCGACGTCTAAAATGATACGCCGAACGCTTCTTGAAGCGCTGCAGGGGTGCCGCGCGGGCAATCAGCACGTCAGGCGTCGGGTCGCGTCATTGAAACAGTCACTGCTACTTTTGATTCGACGAGCTGGCACTCATATGAATAAGCTTGCATGCTGTTCTTCCAATGGCGGGTTGCGTGCTGACTCATGGGCTTCTCGCTGTCTGCGCAAGCTCTGATCAGACCAATCGTTGTGGGGCCGCTGAGCAGAGCAGCCTTTAAAAAAGCCGCTGCGATGCAACGCACTAATGATCGCTCGCGGCGAAATATATGGCGAATCTGAGCCACTGCCTTTCGGTGTTAAATTGCAAAAAGTAGAGGTATGAAAACTCGTAAAATGAGCCGCTTGCCTGACGCGCGTGCTGACCTCGTGTGTGATCTCGTCGGCACGACGGCGGCGACCTACGCGCTGACCAGTGACTGGCGCGTGGACCACGTGGTGTTCTCCTGCCGGTCGTGGTTTTCGCGCAACCGCCTGAGTCTGCCGTGGCTTGATAGAGTTCGCGTTGGGCAGTTAGCGTTGCAAATTGCGCCGCGCGATCTGCGCGGCGTGGGCATTGTTTTAAAACACGCGGACGTTCAGGGCCTCTTCACGGGCGACATGAAGTTGAACGCGGCCAGTATGGTCGTTCAGCGGATGCGTCAGGTATGTCGGCACGCGTTAGAGGATCATCGGTTCGCATGAGGATGGAAATGAACGCAACCAATTCGGATGAAGCTACCGTCGTTGACGGCGGACTTGCGGTCGTCTTCGAATTCATCGCGGCGGGTCGCGTTGTGAAATGCAAGGTTTCACGCGAATCGTTGCAACACTACTTTTGGCTTCAACCTGGCGCGGACGATGCTCGTGTGCTTAAGATCTTCAATGACGGACGCCAGCGAATCGCCGCTGTCGCCGAACGCGAGGCGCGTCGACTCGCGGCCACTTCTATCCACCTGGACGCGCTCGACTTTCAGCGGTAGGCGAGAAATGGAGGACCCGCGGCAATGCAATCCACACTGCAAACATGAAAGCTGAGAATTCGAATCCTCGCGAGGCAGCGGCGCTGGCAAGAGTGGCCGAGGCCGCCCGCGAAGTGCAAGCTGCGTCTGCGGCAATTGAAGCGCGCTTCACCGCCGTAGGCGAGCGACAAGCTTCTGCGCTGGAACTTGCCCGTCTAACGGCTGCCGTCCAGGAGCTCGAAGACGCTCGGTTAGCTTTGGCGGTCGTCATCGACGACGGCAATCGGTGAGGCCGAGCGAGAGCATCCGTTTTCTGCCAAATCAGGTATGCGAAACGAGTGCCGTCGCGGACCTTAGAATGGGTTTCAACATCTCTGCGTCGGATTGCTCGGCCGGAGACCTTGTGTCGCGTTGATTAACAGCGAGGAGAGACGTGGATATTTTCTATCACTGGAGGGACTTCGCGCTCGATATTAAGGACGGACGCATCGGTACGCTTGGGTCTAACAGAGTCGTGCTTGAACAACTGAAGGAGCGCCTTCCGCGCAAGGTATGGACGTTTGCGACGCCGAAGGGAGGGAAGGACCGGCTGCAACTTATCGGCTCGTTTTTAATCACTGAGTCGAAGCCGGTCTCGTTCGTACCCAAGTGGAAATACAACCTGTTCTACGATGCCGCGTCGCCCAAATCTGTCCTTTACACCGACTCGGCCAGCCCTGAAAAAATCGATGCGGTGAGCGACTATTTCAACCGCCGATTTAACGCGACGGGCAAATCCAATTTGTACGGCGAGATGGGCATCCGGGAAATGGAAGCGGATGTCGTCCGCGGTTTCGAGAAGCTAGTGCAAGACTACCCGACACTCCAGTTATTAGATGGATTGCGCGGGATACGCTAGACCGCGGGAGAGAGGCAGACATGTCCGAGCGGACTTCGACGGGAAGGGGGCAAGGAGACGACCTGTGGTCAACAATCTCACGCACTCATGTGTGAGACGGTGTCAAACCGTCGCCTGAGGTGCATTGACCGGTTGCTCGTGGTACATGCAACTAACTGTCCGTCGCACACATTCCCACGAAGTTGAACAGACCGCAGACCGCCCACCAAGGCGGTGGGCTGGGACGACGCTAATCGATCAGAACGCAATCAGCCATCTGCAGATAATCGTGATTTCGGCACGTGCTCATGAAACTTTCGGAGAAATTTGCCTTCCTGATGACCAGACATATTTTCGAAGGTTTGAGCGTCTCACACAGCCTGTAGTGCTCGTACATTGATTCAAGCGTCGTGCGGAAGCGGATCAACCCAGGGATTGAACAAAGGCACGCGCGTTTTTGCATAGCCACCCGTGTCGCGCGAAACCACTGTTAGACCGTGGTGTAGGGCAGTCGCGGCGATGATGAGGTCAGGTTGCGAGAACGTGTGTCCGATCTTGCGGCCTTCCTCGACCAGCAGCCGCCATTTAAACATGACGTCCTCGGTAACTTGCAGCACACGCTGTTCGAACTGGGGCCGTACCTTGAGTGCCAGCCAGTCGTTTAGCTCAACGCGACGATTAACGTCGGTGACCAGCTCGATGCCGAAGCAGATTTCTGCCAACGTGACGGAGCTGACGTACAGTCGCTCGAGTTGTAGTGACGCCACAAAGGCAGCGACCTTCGGTTCTGGCTTGGGGCGACGCAGCTCGGACAGGACGTTGGTGTCAAGAAGCCAGCCGGTCACAGCGTAACGTCGCGCACGGGCATCGGTGCGCGTTCCGGTTCGTGGAGGTCCATGTCACGGTACGGTGACGACTGGAGCGCGTCGATAAGGGCACGCCCCGTCGGGCTGCCTTGGAGCCGGCGAAAGTCTTCAGCGGCGATAACGACGACTTCATCTCGCCCATGTACGGTGACGTGCTGAGGCCCCTCGCTGCGCACCTTGCGCACGAGTTCACTAAAACGCGCTTTGGCGTCCTGCAGCAGCCAATGACCTGGCGGCAACTTGGATGTCTGAGGTTTCACGGGCTTCGATCCCGATGATTCATAGTTTCTAGTCATGCTGACTAGATTAGCACAGTGATTGGTGCGACTCAATGGAAGAATGGGGCGATATTTCAGCGATCGCAACCTGGGCGCGGACACGACCGGACGTCCTGCTTGACGGTATCCACTCTGTCCAACCGCGTCACGCCGGAGCTGGAATACCTTCAGGTGAAGTGGGCAGCCGATCTGCCGTACCGGCAGGCCACAGCCATGCTCAACGAAGTGCTGCGGCTGGACAAGGGCATTTCGTTCAGCGGCACCCGGGATCGGAAAAAGAGCTCGACGCTGACATCGAACGTGACATCGCGTAGCTGCCCCAGGTCGTTGCAGACGGATAGGTTCGCAAATCCAGCCATGTCGCCTCCGTGAGCGTCGACTCGGCGTGGCTGGGGCATGGCGACCCAGAGCGAGGCCTTGGCCGCCACGTCAACATCGTCGCCGGGCGAGCGCCTTTCACGGACGATTCCCCAAAGTTGTACGCCTATATGCACCAGGGAGTCACCTCGGCTGCAGCGCGACTCGATCAGTTCCTCAGCCGAAACGGTGTGGGCATCGACGAACGCGTGCCCCTGATCAGCGACGCTGGTGAATTCGAGAAGGTCATCCAGGCCAGTCAGCTGGCTCGCGGCTGGATTCTCGATTGGTTCCACATCGCGATGAAGTTCAAGGCGGCGCAGCGTTCCGTGTTCGGCAGCAAGATGATCGCCTCGCTGGACCGGGAGTCGGTGGAGGCCGGCACCGACCAAACAGAACAGACCATGCGACCCTGGCCGCGAGCCACGGCAGCTTGATGAAATCGACCTCTCCAATTTTTGCACTGAAGTGTCTTTTCAGATTGCTAGCTATACCCATATGTATATAATTTCAGGCATGGACAAAATCAAACGATTGCGCTGGATCGCCTCTTCCAAAAAGGACCTGAAAGCGATGCCGGAACTGGTGCAAGATACTTTCGGTTTTGCGCTGCATCAAGCGCAGGTCGGGCGCAAGCACGAGGACGCGAAGCCGCTAAAGGGCTTCGGATCGGCGGGGGTGCTTGAAGTTGTCGAATCGGCAGAGGGCGGCACATATCGGGCCGTCTACACGGTGCGATTCACGGATGCCGTTTATGTGCTGCATTGTTTTCAAAAGAAGTCCACGCATGGGATTGCGACACCCAAGCCGGATATGGATCTGATCAGGGATAGACTGAAGATTGCTGAAGAACTAGCCAAGGATGCGAAATGATCGATTACGAAGATGGGAGTGAGAACGTCTACGCCGATTTAGGGCTGCCCGACGCGGACGAAATGCTGGTCAAAGCGCAGTTGGCGACCAAGATCGGCGAAATCATTAAGGGCCGTCGATGGACGCAGCAGCAGGCCGCGGAAGTGCTGGGCATGACGCAACCGAAGCTTTCCAATTTGCTGCGTGGCCAGTTCCGGGGGGTGAGTGAAGCGAAGATGCTGGAGTGCCTCGCGAAGCTCGGGCGAGACGTCAAAATCGTGGTCGGTCCGGCGAGGCGTTCAGCTAAACCGGGCCACGTTGAGGTCGTTTTTGCGGCGTGATTCACGGCATGCGTTTCTCAATATTTTATTTGAAACCGATGGCGTTGACCCATCAAGGGGCAGCGCTTTTTAGTGCTGTGGTTTTAATTGATCCCTCCAGCTTTTTACAATAAACAACTCTCGGCTGGTGATCTACCGAGCCGAGCATCGACCAGCGCACGTCGATCACGATCTCACCCAGTTTTCGCCTGCGACATGTCGCAATCTTATGATGTACACGGATCGTCGGACGCTCGATATCAGCGGAACGTGTGCCGCGGTTCGGTGCTATCTAAGGACGCTTAAGCCGTCGTGTTTTTGCGCAAACCAATCAATTGGCCGGGTCTTCGCCGGAGTCCGTCCACTCCGGGGTAATTCGCATCTCGGCCTCAAGCCAGATCCGCTCGAAACCGGCAATGTCGCAAAGGATCGCCCATGCCGAATAGGGAATCGGTGCCTCTTCGCTCATCCAACGTCGTACCTGCCGGCCGCCATGTTCGCTCAGTCCGAGCAAACGCGCCACGCCGCGTCCGGACATTCCCACGCGTCGCACGATTTCTTGAACCTCCGGACCACTCGGCCGCTGCCATCCTTCGTCCGCTGCCAACAAGCATTCGGGGCGAATTTTGACCTCATAGCTGCTACTCATCACTTTTTTCCGTTGTGTTTCTATTTATCTCGCAAAACCTTACCTGGCGCCCGTAAGCCGCATGAATCTCGGCGTGAAGCGCGATTCGCCTTCGCATCGTGCCCCCACGGCTTCGCCGCGGAGGAGTCACGCAACCTTCGGTTGCTTGAGGACCCCAGCCGCGGATTTTAGGCCGGCCCGGATCGTCCCTTCACTGCGTTACGGGCCGGCGCGCACCCCACGCCTACTGGCGCGGGTCCCCAGGCGCCTCGATCCGGGCGCGCGGTGCGCGCGAGACGCCAATGGTGCCCTAAACCCCGGTTCGGCAGGAAGGAGGGCACGACCGACTGCGGCAAATATCCGGCGTCTCAGAACGGTGAAGCCTGCGGCGAGGCGCTGTTCAGTCCGCCACGCTGATTGCCGCTATCTGTTCAGGGGTCAAGGTGGCCGCGTCTACAACGTCCGCACGCGCGTAGATCATCCATCCATAGATGTCAGCAAGTACACGCGCCTCGAAACACAACGACGCATCATCGCCTGAAGGTTGCCGGGCACGCCAAATATTGATCGCAGCTTCAATCTGCGTGATTGTAATTGTTCGCATCGAGCCTCCAACGTCCGCGCGCTCTGGCGCGAACAGTGATTGTTAGATTCCGGCGTCCTGTGCGGCCAGTACCGGGGCGCGGGGCGGGACACGCTCAAACTGCACGAGGGCCGCGCGTGCGAGCGCCCGTAACTCGTCGCGGTGCATCTCGATGGCGTGGCCGTCGCGGTCGAGCATATTCGCAATGCGGTGCAGCGCGTCGGCCGAGCTCGCGGCCGCATCGGCAGACAAGGCCATGCGGAACAGTTCGGCGCGCACCATCGACCGGTCGCCATACTGGTAGACGGCCAACAATGGAAGAAGGGCAGTAAGCCACGTGGGGCGGATGTTCGCAGTGTCCATCGTTTCCTCGCAAGGGGAGGCGGTGAAAAAAACCCGACCCGAAGGACGGGGCCGGTTCGTTAATCGATTGCCTGCAGAATCTCTGCGGCCTCAGCGTGCGTCATCGCGTACTCACGCAGCGAGTGATAGTGATCGATGATTTTGTCGTTGCCCGTCTTTTCGGCGAGATAACAGAGCGCGAACAACGTGACGACAACACCGAAGGCATCCGCGCCCACGGTGCCGTCATAGCCGTTGCCATGCCATTGAACGCGCAGCCTCGGACCGGCGTGCCTAGGGGCCATATAGAAGCCGCCGTTGGACAACTCGAAGAAGTCCCACGAACCGCCTTGATAGTCGTGCGACAGGCGCGAAGCCCAGTCATAGACCATTGACTCGCCACGCAGAAAGTGCACGCCCAGATAACGCGGCAGGAAGTTAATACGCAGTTCGTCGGGAACAACACTCGATACAACGTTAGTTTGATTTTCGGACACGGTTTATATCTCCGGTTTTGGCCCGTCGCAACATGCGGGGCACTGAATTTATATTAAGGTCTTAAAGCCCCTTTTAGAAGAAATATTTGAAGCAATGTGATGAATAAAGTTTACTGGATTGTTATATCGATTTAAAAATCATATTTTGATTTTTGTGAGTAAGGTCGTAAAGATCGAATAATGGTTTTGTGTCTCGCATATTGCGACGGGACAAAATCGGAGAAAACCGTGAGTGATAATAGGACAAGCACTACCAAGGAAAGCATTCTTGAAACCAATGTCGGCAACGAAGCAAAGCTTGAATACGTTACCTACTCGCAACTGTGCAAGTCGCCACTGAATGTGCGCAAGAAGGCTCTAATTGAGATAGGGGGCCTTGCGCCAATATATCGGTGAAGGGTCTGATTGGTGCAACCTCGTTGCTCACGCGACGAAGGTTGGGAGCGAAGAAATCGAAACTTGGTGTCTGCGCCGGTCAGTGACGGCTGTGGGGGCCAACGATACAGCGAAGCTGGCCGGTAGCAAAGGATCGAGCGACGCGTCATTCGGCGTAGGCGCGAGCCGTGCCCCGAAGGAAAGGCCATTGCATGGCGAAAAGTTGTGCCGCTGCCTCACAGCAGCGTACCGCCGTGCAAATCGAGCTTGCACGTCGCCGGACGATGGCACTTGCCGCGATGATGAATAGGCTGAATCCAGTGGTGATCCGCGAACACTATCTGTGCTCCTAAGCCGAGTATGCGGTGAAGATCGACGCCCATACGTCGCGCAACAAGCTGCTGAACGAGGCCGACGATATGGAATCGTCGGCCGCTTGGAAAGAACTGGAAGCTGACCCGCGCAGTAGCGCGGAGAGAGCGCTGTCCCGAAGCGTAGCGAAGGGCGATGCGGTGAGGCGTTACTTGTTGCTATCCGGCGCAGGGGTACGATCGAGGAAACGATTGGGCGCGGGGCGGTCATATTGAGCCGCGTGCATTTTAGCGATCTGTATGCGGCTCATGGTTGGGTGGCGCGCAGTGAGCTGCTCGATCGTTTCGATGTGCCGCTGCCGCGTCGGTGTCGCGGATGGTGGCTCTAATACTGAAGCTAACGGGCTGGTAGCAGGAGCGGCAGACGGAGTATGCGTAGGTCGCGCTGCACGGTTCATTCGTTCTTGGCGCAGACGGTATAAGGTGCCGTGGAAGGTTTTCGCACTTAGTGAGATGCCTTGTTCTTCAATGGTCGCGATAATTTCTGACGATGGAACGCCTGCGGCGATAGCCGCTTCGATATCGTCGAGGACTAGCCGGAGTCGAGCGGCTTTGCTTCGATTGGGACTGGAAAGCACCAATTCGCGAAGCTTGGAAGAGAGTGTTGGTTGCTCCATGAGAGGGTGCATTCCGGTATGTGGTATCGGCGTAGTATAAACGTAGAGCGTAAGTAGTTAAATGGTAGTGATGGCGTGAAAATTGATAATTGTTTGTAGTAGGTCATGGTGTAAACGTGCGATTTGTGTAAGTAAGGCGTAGTTTATGAGTCGTAGAAGGAGTATTTTTTAGCATAGCGAGGCACGTCTGATATGTTTACACGCTGCTACGCATCGTGCAAAATATCCGTGCCAAAGGGGCGCTCCCCTTTGAAACCCCGGCGGCCACTGCCGCCTCCTGAACCCCACCGGAGCGTTGATGGACTCGGAGATGGTGAAGATCGCGGTCGAGGTCGCGCAGAGCGACAACCCCACCTTTGACGACGACAAGATGGTCCTCGTGATGGAGGTTGATGTTCCAGATCGCGAGATGGCACGAGCGCTGTTAAGGCAAGCAGAAGCCGACGAACGAAGCATCGTGCATCTGGGTCAGACAATCGAGGAGGGTGAGGTGTGGATCTCCATCGAGGACGATGAAATCGAAGATCCCAGCCCGTGTTTTCATCGAGCGGACGCGGTGGATGCGTTGGAGATGTACCTGGGCATTGCCCCGGGGATCTCGAAGAAGGCGCTAGCGAAGGCAAACGTGAACCGGCTCTATCGCCAAATTCAAGTCGAGATTGCCCGCGAAGCACGGGAGGGTGCCGATGCCACGCACGAAGAGTAACGGCGGTGTGGGGCTGGGCAAGCCCATCGCGTTCCGGTTGTCGGAAGCGGACCGTGCCGTGTACCTTGAGAAAGTTGCCGCGTCGGGTCTGACCCAATCCGAGTTTTTTCGCCAGGCGGTGCTGACCAATCGCACGCAGGTGATTGCGCGACCGAAGGCGAGCGACGACCGGAAGCGTCTGCTGTACGTGTTCAACAAGACTAGCAATAACCTTAACCAGCTCGCGCATCGCGCGAATTCCGAGCATGTGCGCGGCAAGCTGTCTGAAGCGACCTATGAACAGATGCTCGATCAATTGCAAATGATCTCGCGCTATCTGAAGGCCACGCTGGCCCAAGTCGAGTAGGCGGATTAAGCATGCTCATTCGCATCCGAGGCTATCACGACGGGATTAAAGAGTATCTGGAAAAAGGCCAGAAGAAGGATCGTGAATTCAATCGTGATGAAATGGATGAGCGGGTGATTCTCGCGGGTGATCTTGATCTCACCAACGAGATTATTCAGTCGATCGAAACGGATTCGGAACGATATCTGAATATCACGCTCTCATTTAAAGAGGATGAAGTGTCGCGCGACGTGCTGGAGCAAGTTGTTCGCGACTTCGAGGCGTTCGCGATGTCTGCTTTTCGGCGCGACGAATACGCCTTCTATGCCGAAGCCCACGTTCCGCGTTTAAAAAGTTACGCCGATCGACGAAGCGGAGATCCGATTGAGCGGAAGGTTCACGTCCATATCGTGCTGCCGAAGGTGAACCTGCTCACTGGACAGCGGCTTGATCCGTTCGGCCTGGTCGACCGGCAGGTACGATTCCTTGAGGCGTTTCAGGAACACACCAACAATCGGTTCGGGCTGGCAAGCCCGAAAGAAACCGGCGCGCTGAATTCAATGACGCGTCGGAGATGATCAGTCGCTACAAGGGCGACGTGTTTGCCGGGGCGAACCGAGAGCTGAAGGCGTCCATTCTCGACGCCATGATGACGCGGGGTATTACCCGGTACGAAGACTTTCAGGCGCTTCTTGCCGAGTTTGGCGAGACACGTATACGCAACGCAGGGCGAAGCCGCGAATACGAGAACGTTAAACGGGCAGGGGACGCGAAAGGGGTCAACCTCAAGGAGTACGTGTTCACGCGCGAATTCGTCGAGCTGGACGCCGATGCGAAACGCGAGGCTTTGGTGGCTAGTCTGAACGCGAAATACGAGATACCCGGAGTGCCTCGCGAGACGCCGGCCGCGCTGCTTGAAGCGTTGCGCGAATGGCATGAGGTGCGTGCGCTCGAAGCTAAATATCTCAATAGCGGCAGCCCGTTTTACAAGGTGTATCAGAAGGCCTCGCCGGAAGAACAGCGGCACATCCTGATCGAGCGTGAAGCGCGCTTTTACCACCCATTTGGAGAGCATGATGGCAGAGAAGAACGAACCAGCTCACGACGAGACCACCGATTCGGGCAATGGCAGCCATGGCGAGGAATTGGACACTCTGGCACCGGTGATCGACGAGGATGGGGTGATCCACGAGATCCACGAGAGGCCACACGAGAGCGAGGGCAAGCCGAGCGGAGCCGAGCATGGTCGGCGCTCGAGCGGGAGCACGAGACGCTCATCGAACAAGGCCTCTTCGGCCGGTGGCGAGCCCGAGCGGATCGTGACGATGACGTTGAGCTCGATCGACCCGGGCCGTCGGCCGAATCCATCGACGGTATGCGAGGTGTGTCCGGCCGGCGTGTGGATGGCGGCACCGCGCGAAGTGAAATGCTACTGTCGGATTCTGCACATGTTCACGTGGAAGACCACGGAGCCGACGGAGTTGACGCACTGCGACGGTTTGGCAATCGCGATGGAGAAGGAGGAGTAGGGGATGCATCAGACGACAGGTCAAGTGACGCATCAGGCGACGAATCAAGTGGCGGATCGGACGAGCCGCGCAAAGAGCAGTTGGCGGAGCGCGGCGAAGGCTGGCGCACGGTGGTTGAGCGGATGTATGCGGCGTATGAGCACGCGGACAGTGAAGAGCGCGCACGGCTCATTGCCACGAGCGCGGAAAAATTCACACGAGAAAAGTTTGGCCTCAAAGGCGGTGGCAAGCTCCCCCGCGATTTCGACCCGGACACTGAGCCGCGCAGTCTGGCTCAGGTCAAGTCGCTGGGTGGTGTTGCGTCGGTGTCGTTTGACGGCCCAGCGGCCGGTGCTCAAGGCGACGTTGCCGGTGGGGTTGGCAGTTCAAATGGTAGACGGACGCGCATGGCGTCGCCCAATTCACCGGGCGTTGCGGATCACCCATACCGTCTCGATGGCGCTGATGGGGTTTATGAGTCCTTTGGCGAGCCACCGAGCGCCACCGAGGCCTCACGCGGCATGCCGGAAGTCGCGACGCCTCGCGACGTCGATGTATTGCAACCTGATGGCAACACATCGCAACTAACGATCTCCCCGCGATCTGCCACCGGACGGCAAGCCGATTCGCTGCGCGACCAGTTTGCACGCGACCTGGCTGAAGCCCGTGCGGCACGCAGCGATACCACGCGCTCAGAGTTTCAAGAGATCAAAGCCACGCTCGATGCGTACCGGCTTCTCACGGCTCTTTCGCACTCGCACGGCCTCGTCGTTGGTAAATATCAGATCACGAAGGGGCGCGACGGCGGCGACCGGATCCAGGCTGGCTCGCGTAACCTGAATGTTTCGGATTTTCTGACGAAGGAGATGAATTTGCCGTGGTCAGAGGCGGCCCAGTTAATGCGCGAGCAATACCGGGCACAGACCGAACTCGACCCCGCGCATGCGCCCCGCCGCACGCCGGAGCAGGGCCTGTGGAGCGAGTTTCAGCGCTTTCGGAAGCAGTACAGCGATGCAATACGTGCCGAATGGCAGGAGCAGGGAACACGTGAGCAAGCGCAGCGCAGTGCGATTAAATCGGCCTTTTACGCGAAACGCGGTGCCGTCATCGACAACACCGGCATGTCGCCGGCTGCGCGCCGTGCTGCGGTGTCAGTGGCTCGCGTGGAGCGGATCGAAGCCGAGGCCGGCTTGCGAAAACAGATCGTTCGCGAGCGGGATGCATTAAAAGCGGCGATGCGGCGGCCGTTGACGGACCAATATCGCGACTTCCTGCAGGAACAGGCGCAGCTCGGTCATGTGCGGGCACTGCGTGAGCTGAGAAGAATGCAGCCAACGCACCGAACCGACGACGAACGCGAGACCCCCGGCATCACCTTCCGGGGGAGCCGCCGGGTCAGGGGCAGCGAGCCGAACGAAATCATCTATAGCGGGCCGGTCATCACGCATCATGTGCAAGAAAACGGCAACGTCGACTACCAGCGCGATGGCGTGGCGCTGATGGTTGACGAAGGCCGCACCGTGCGGATGTGGGTCCACGACCGCGACGCAATCGAGATCGGCCTACGCCTCGCGCAGCAGAAGTTCGGGCCGACGCTCACGCTTATCGGGCCCGAGGAATTCAAAATGGCGACTGCACGCGCCGCGGCTGAGGCGCGCATGAATGTGGATTTTGATGATGAGGAGTTGAGCAGCATCTTGCATGCGCGGCGCGCCGAACTGGATGCCGAGGCAGATGACCGGCGCGCACTCGAACGCGAGCGGGATGACGCCGTACGTCGTCAGGACCATGACGAATTGCCCGCGCGCACTTCAAAGCCGGACGCGCCCGGTGCATCGGAACAGCAGAGAGAAAATGACGATCCAGAACCCGACTCGGACGAGCCTGACCAGCCCGAGATCGATCGATAATCACCGGCACGGCCGCGTTCGGTCGCGCCTAAAAAAGCACAATTTAAAGGCAACGAAACAATGGCACGCTATGGCATCGTTCCGAGAAGCGAACCTATTAACGCAGTGATATTTCATGGCACGCCGTCGCAGCTGATTAACTTGCCGGCCTTCATCAAAGGCGCAGTTGCCATCTTGGCCATTGGTATCGGCTTCGGCTATGCGTCAACCCAGTGGCCTGTGCCATGGTTCATTCCTGTGCTCGCTGTCCTTTTGGTGCTTGGTGGCATCGGACTCGCGTATCTGCAGGTCAAATTCACCGAGTTTGAGATCGACGTGGAACGGATCACCTGTCGCAAGGGGATCCTCAATAGAACGGTGCAGAGCGTCGAACTGTTCCGAATTCAAGACGTGACCTCGGTTCATCCTTGGTGGCAACGCATGTTCGGAATCGGCGCAGTCGTCGTGATGACGAGCGATTCGAACAACCCGGTGTGGCGATTGCCGGGGATGAAGGACGCGGAACAATTGCGTAACGAGCTTAACCGCGCGGCGATCGCATTGCGCGATGTAAAAGGCGTGCGGGAAGTCAATATGGGCCGTGTCTAACTGCGGAAGCGCCTCGCTCTCCGCGAACGCTCCGGGAGGCGGGCTTCGCAAAGAGAGCCAACGGCAAAGCACCAATCTACGATCCTTTTTTCCGGGATTGATAAATAGTTACCGTTTTTCGTGCAAAAAGTTGCCAACCTTGAAAACGAAAATCGAATCTCCAACGCGGCACGGGATTCGCCGTAGCGTGGCGCTAGCGAGTATCGACCGGCGAGCTCTGCCGTCGGCCGGCTCTAATGCCGGCGCGCTGTCGGCGCCGTCGACGATCGCAGAAGCAGTTGGTCGCTGGTGAAACGGATACGATAGCGATGCGTCTGCCAGGCTGATCTCGGGGGCGAACAATCGGACAAAGGAAATCGAAGCGCTCCGAAGCGTCGAGCGCAACGACGCAATCGATTGGATCTTCGAGCAAATGGCGCTTTTCGAAATCAAACCTGAAGACCTGGAGTCACGTCGCGGCGCCCGGAAGCAATCAGGTCCGGTTGCCACCAAGTATCGTGATCCTGTCTCCGGCGCCACCTGGAGCGGTCGGGGAATGGCGCCGCTGTGGACGGCCGGCGCGGACCGCGAAAAGTTCGTCATCACTGACTAATCGTCGTAGACCGACCGGGGCACCGAATGTTATCCCCAGATTTTGTGGGCAGCTCTGTGGACAACCTATCGAGAGATCGTCTAAGTCTTTGTAGTTGCGGAGCTTTACCACCGAGCTCCGATGTGCGTCACCTGCATCGGCGTCGACATTAATCGATCAAAGCCGGTTCAGGCTCCAGTGGATCATTTCTGTTCGGCGCGGGTTTAATCATTGATTTCCTGTCCAGGGCCAAGCGGGACAAGGTGGCAGCACGACGTTTCTTTGAAAAGTCGATCGCTCAGAATGGTGTGCCAGAGACGGTAGCCGTCGACAGAAGCGGCGCTAGTCTGACCGCGCTGCACACGGTGAACACCGAGTCCATCACGACTCGTCAGGCCAAGTACCTGAATAACGTGCGCGAGCAGAACCATCGGGCCATCAAACGGATTACCCGACCAATGCTGCGCTTCAAGGATGTTCTTTGCGCCCGCATCATCCTGTCCTGCATCGAAGGAGCGCATATGATCAGGAAGGGGCAGATGAAAACCGAGAATGGAATCCACCCGTCCGCCGCTGAGCAGTTTTGTTCGATGCTTATGTAAGCAGTCCTCGTCATTTCAGGTCTACTCATCAAGATGGGCTTACCGCCGCAGAACCCGTCGATCCTGCCTGCCACTGAAAGTAGGTTTTGCACGTGACGGCCACTGCTGGCGCGCGTGAAACGCAACTAGCGAGGTGCGATGCCTGCGTCCGGCAGCGCGCGCTGTAGCTTCTCGATCGCACTGTGCACTCTTCCGCCTCGGCCTTATCGACCGCCTTGCTGAGCATCTCGATCCAGCCAACGCACTTCACGAATTGCGTGAGCGCCCATGCCTCCCCGTCGCTCAGTTCGGCGTGCCCGTGCGCAACGTTCGAGACGGCCGATATGGTGGCAGTAAACATAGCTTCCCTCTAATAAGCAGCTTCACGGCCACTGCTGGCGCGCATGCAGCACACGCAGGATCAGCACGTCTGCGCCCTGCAGGCGATACACGAACAGATAGTTTTCCGTCACCACGCACTCGCGCGTGCCGCGCACGCGGCCGGCCTTGTACAGCTTCGGATGGGTTTCCAGTCGTGCGGTCTTGCTCTCGATCTCGGCCGCCAGCATCGCCGCACCCTGCGGGCTTTCCTCGCTCACGGCGTCCAGAATATCAGCCAGGTTAATCAGCGCTTCGGCCAGCCATTGCACCGTCATGTGTGGGCCTTGCGTTTGGTCTTACCGGCGAGCGCACGCAGCGCGGCCGTGTCGCCCGACCGGAGCGCGGCGGCCACGTCACCGTGCGCCACCTTCACGGTGGCCGGGTCGTCGGCCTCGACCAGTGCCGCGCCGATCTCGGCTCGAAACCACTTGTCATAGGCGGCGGCCTGGTGCGCAGCCTTCATCTGCGCGCGGGCGCGCTCGGCGTTGCTCTGCGATTTGACCGAGAGCGGCGCGCTCGGGTCGTACTGGGCCGCGTCCACGTCGAACTGCACGATGCCCATCTCACGCAGATACGAGACAATGGTTTCGAAGCGCTTGAACACGCGCACGTTGCCCCGCTGCGCCGCCAGTGGCCGCTCAGTCATGCCGTACTTGAACAGCACGCCCCAGCCGCCTTTTTTGCCGACGACGTGAGCGGCGCGAATTGCCCCGGCTTCCACGAGCTGCGAGACGGTTTCGTGGGTAATCGTGTCGGTTGCCATGTCGACCCCTATTGATGATTCAGAGAACAGGGTTCAGTATCGCACGGAGACAGGACTTTGACAATCAGTAAACAGGACTTTGATTCAGCAACTTGTCATAACGCCTTTTGCGTGCGACTCAGCTATATCGCGCCGCGCGGCGCACCATTGAGCTGAGCCAAGAGCACAATGCTAAGCTGATGACTCAAAGTCAACGCCTCTTTTCACAAACCTTTCAAATATATGACAAACGTAGGTTCGGACTTGGGCTTTGTTTGTCCTAGATGCGGCATCCCGATGGCCGATGGTTGGGAGGTGCTTGCAGAGGGCGAAGTCCACCGGCTCACTTGCCAATTCTGCCGCACGCAATTTGATGGTTTGATCGTCGAATGCGAGGCTTGCGGGTCCGATGATTTTATCGCCAGCGTCTCAGAAATTGATCCCGAAACGATTGCCTGCTCCGCCTGTGGTCACCGCAATCGTCCACGCGGAGCCGACAATGATGAAGAATCTTGTCTTTGAGCGCAGACTCAACGTCGGCGGGGAATATGTTGTGCTAAGTCTCTTCAAAACGACGCGCGGATTTTCGCTCCAGCGTCGCTTGGTTGAGAGGGATCAAGCGGCGTTTGTTCAGGTCCTTCCGATAACTGCTGTGGACGACCTGCGCCGATTTGCGATGGCAGATCCCTATTCTGAAGTACTCGCGCCCCTATATTACGAGGTTCAGCGACAACTTTTGGAGGATGGCATGATCGAATAGGATAGACGACGTGCGGAGGTGAAAAATGACTAGGCAACAAGCTCATCCAGAAGTAAACGGCATGTTCGAGCAATTGATGGCCGCCGAGGACGACTCGGAGCTTGCATATTGCGTTAAATCCATTGTCACGGCGCTTGGAGCCGAGTCGTATGTATTCGTCTCGCTTCATCCGGGCGATACATCGGCGAGTCGTGCCACTCATCGTTTCCTCATTGGGTGTCGGCCTGAGTGGTGCCAGATGTACAATGCCAATAAGTGGTATATGACGGATCCGTTTTTGGACTATGCACGCAGCAACACGGCGCCGGTCACCGGATCACAGATCGTTGCCACGACGCAAGGTCAACGCGAGATGCTCGCCGCGGCGAGTGAAAACGGTTTCAGAAGCGGGTTCGTCGTGCCGGTCCACACCAGTGATACGGAACGTATCGGTGTTCTCTACATCGGTTCCGACGATGGTCAAGCAGCGGGAGAACGGAAGCTCACCGCGCAACGCTTGTACTTTAGATCGCTTGCGGGAGAACTCCTCGACTGGTTCAGCAGGGATGCGAAGCGCGAAGTGCTGACGGCGCACGATATTACTGGCAAAGACCTTCAAATAGTGGGCTACCTCAAGAACGGTTTTACCGCCGAGGACATTGCTCGGGAAATGGATGTTTCGGTTCAAACGATTTATGGAAATTACAAGAAAATTAAGGACAAGCTCGGTGTCACGCACATTTCGGAGGCGGTTAAATTCGCGGAAGTGAATGACCTGCTGGCGTAGCAGCGCTCAAGCGTTCTGGTTGTCGCTGGCACTGCCGGTGGGCGCGTGCGTGTCGCTGTTTGACGGTCACCCTTGGGCATTTGTGGTGATCGTGCTGTGCGCCATTCCTGTGTTCGACGCGATGATAGGGCGGGGCGCTCCTGTCTCGGGGCAGGCGATAGAGAAAACGGCTGAACAAGGGGTTCCTTGCTGGTTTGCTCTTATATGGGCCTGTGCAGTCGCGATCGGCGTCTACCGCTCGGTGCATGCGCCGGCGCCGGAGTTGATCGGGCTAATCGTCGGATGCGGCGTGTTGAGTGCCACCGCGATGGCGCATCTGCATGAACTGACGCACCGACCTGGCAAAATATGGCGACTGGTCAGTGACCTTGCATTCATCGTCGCCGGTTATCCGCACTACCGGGTTGCGCACCAGTTGCACCATGAACACGTTGGTAACCCGGCGTTCGGCTCCACGGCGTCGGTGGGCACGTCCGTCTGGCGCCATGTAGGACGCTCGTACACGTGGGCGTTGAAATCGTCGTTCGCCCGAAGCTCTTTTCAGCACGGCGGGGTTCCGCGTAGCCTCTTCCAAAACGTGTTTGTCGGCGTATTGCTGTTGTGTATCGCGTTGACGCTGCATCAATGGCGCGTCGCGCTTTTCTACGTTGGCTACGCTGCTGTCAGCGTGTTTATTGTCGAAGCCGTCGGTTATATGCAGCACTACGGATTCGATCGAGACCCTCGGTCTACTGCTGCCACCTCGTGGGACGTCGACTTTTGGTTGTCGAACTGCCTGTTGGTGAACAACGGATTTCACGGTTCTCACCATCAAGACGGGTACTTGCCATATCAGCGTCTGGCCGCGCAGCGCGCCACTCTGCCCGGGGGCTATTTTCAGATGCTTTGGCTAACCTTGGTGCCACCCCTTTGGTTTTCGGTGATGGACCGCAGGGTGAGGATCTTACTCAGGCGGCAGCGACGGCAAGATGCTGCTTTCAGAGATCAGACGGCCCGCGATGGTTGCGAGATAGTTTGAGTCCAGCGTTTCCAGTCGGATCTCGGTGGCATGCTCGGTTTGCGAGTAATTTTTCTTCGTCGAGCGAACGTACGCTGGGTCATAGTAGTCGACCATGATGCTTTCGAAGAGCGCGTCGATTTCGCCGCGTTCGGCCAGCGACGACCACTTCTGCAGTGTCGCTCCGCCAACGAGTGCTTTCAAATAGCCCAGTTGTGCGACCAAAGCCGCAGGGTCTCGCTCAAAGTGGGGATACTCGCGGTGCCACATCGCGATTCTCTCGGGCATCGGAGTATCGACCGCGTAGAGGCGGCCGCCGTGCATTCGGTCGAAAAGCGCGGTCGGCAACTGCACGCGGCCGATTCGCTTGCTCTCACTTTCAATCCACACCTGCTTTGACAGATCAAGACGGCTCATCTCAGCAAGCAACAGGCTGTCGAACAATTTTTGGCTCGGCTGCGCCCGTCCCGGTATCGCGCCAATGATTGAACCGCGATGTGAGGCAAGCGCCTCTAGATCGATGACCTGCGCGCCTGCTTCACGTAACGCGAGTAACAGGCGAGTTTTCCCACAGCCGGTCGGCCCCGAAAGCACATTGAGTTGCAACCGCGTAGGCATCTCCGCAAGGGTTTCACGTACCCAGTTTCGATAGCCCTTCCAGCCGGTCGGTAGCCTTTGGACCTTGTAGCCGATTGTCTCCAGGGCGTCCGTCCAAAGCTTGCTTCGCTTTCCGCCCCGAAAGCAATAAACAAGGATGGTGGCTCGCCGACTGCTGCGAAAAAACGGAAGCTCAAGGTGGCGCGCGATGTTTCTAAGCGAATAGGTGACGCCGATCTGATACGCCCTCATCGGATCCGTCCGATGGGTCGTACCGACCTCCGCGTATTCCTCGTCGAAGACCACCGGGAGGTTGATCGCTCCGGGCAGATGATCTTCGGCGAATTCGCGTGGACTTCGTGCGTCGATGATCAAATCAAATTTGCGCAGTGCCTCTAAATCGTACATCGCCATTCCTCGTAACATAACGCGATGATGAAGTAAATACCAGACGGGGACACCCCGTTACTAATGGGTATCGGGCTAGACTTCCATTGGCCGCCCTGACAATACGTGAACAACCTTCCCCATTCTTCGCCGCCGGATCGGTTTTCCTAAGCGCCACGCGCCTTCTTAGAAGGTCCCACAAGGCCGCATCAATTACAAATTGACACATGTTTGTTCGTCGAACCAGAAGATTGGTTAGACAAATGTGCAGATATGATCTACAAATGATATCAAACGTGAATCGAATCTTGTCATCCGTGAGAAAACTACGTGATGCATGGAAAGTTTTCCGGCTGCGTGGCATTACTCCTTGTTTTGCGAACGATGCCAAGGGACGAAATGCTGACGCTAACCAAAAGGGATCTCGCGATCCTCGACGGCGCTCAACCTGAATACGAAGTTTTTTTGGTAGAGACGGGTGAGGGAGAGGAGGATCGTGAAGGGTGGTGGTTGATGAATGTGAAAATTCCCAGTGAGGCGAAAGTCTACGTTGTCCAGACAGCGCTCGGACGAACCAAGCTCTGGAAACGTCTTGATATCGCCATGGACTTTGTAAAGGAAACCTGCCCGCGCATTAGTTCTGTGCACGTGCTACTCAGGCGAGAAAAGGGTTGAATTGAAGCGGTCGACGCCGGTGCTACCAACACCGACATCGACCTGACCATTTTTTAAACTTCGTGAGGTCAAAGATGGCTAGCGCCATTATAGCGTTCGCGCGACTGTGCTCGCCCGCAGCTGACAAAGGTGAAAGTCGTGCTTGATTTCAATACCTTGGCTCAGCAGTGCGCGCCCAACGTTCACCCAACAACGCTCCAGGCTGTCGTGCGCACGGAGTCTGGCTTTAACCCGTTCGCGATTGGTGTGGTCGGTGGGCACCTCGCGCGGCAACCGCGCTCACTGCCGGAAGCAGTCACAACAGCGAAAGCGCTTGACGCGCAGGGCATCAATTTCAGCATGGGCCTCGGCCAGGTTAACAAGGCCAACCTCGCGCAGTACGGCCTCACTTATCAAACAGCTTTCGACCTGTGCGCGAACCTCAAGGCCGGCGCCCACATCCTACATAGTTGCTATATGCGTGCTGTCTCGACAATGGGCGCAGGGGACCGGGCCGTGCGCGCGGCGATCAGTTGCTACTACAGCGGCAGCTTCACCCGAGGCTTTAAAGCAGACTTCCGCGGGACAAGCTATGTACAGCGCGTCTCAGCCAACGCACTCGTGGCAAACCCGCCAATTGACGCTGTACCCGCAATTCCCGTCGTGATGGATCGGACCGCGCCCAAAATAAGCGATCGACCAAAGGTTCCTGCTGCTGTGGCTGACGCGCGACAGCCACAACCACAGCCACAGACGCACCCTAGCTGGGACGCCTTTGGCGACTACCCGTGCCAGTCCAACTCGACGTGTAAGTAACTCAACATGGAAAAGCCGCTCGCGTATTTTAGGATTGCGGTTTTTGTCGCAGCTGCAGTCCTCGCCGTTCTCATCATCCTGCGCCACTTCGGCGTGGTTTAACCAAAGCAATAGGTCGTTCTGGAGAAACCATGTTTAAGAATTACCGAATCATCAAACTACGATTAGCACTACTTACCGTAAATGTGGTGTCACCTTATGCCCATGCAGGCGGATTGCAATCGGCGACCTCGGGGGCGACCACGTTTCAAATCTGGTTGTACTCGTTCCTGGGCGTGTGCGCGGTGATCTATCTCGGCTGGAAGGGAGCCGAAGCGTGGATGGATAAGGCGCACTGGTCAGAGTTTGTCACCGCATGCGCCAAGGTCGCCGTCGTCGGCTCTGTCGTCGTGCTGGCACCGTGGTTGTGGAACATGTTCACGAGCTGAGCGAGCCACTGTTATGGCTGACAAAGCGAAATATCCCGGTTACAACGGCCTGGCCCGTACGCCGGGCGTGTGGGGCGTGCCATACATGCCGGCGCTCATCGTCTTCTGCGGATCGGTGTTGGTCGCGTTGCTGTGTGCGGCCATCTGGGGGCCAGGTGGATTGCTGTTCGTTTTCCTCGGGGTCCCGGTCTTGATGTTCTTCAAGCACATGTGCGAGACGGATGATCAGGGCCTGCGCATCCTCTGGCTCGAAATGAGGTGCGGTGGGTATTGGCGCGGGTTGCAGTTGATCACGTTCTTGAAGACCCGCCGCTCATCGCCCTTCATTTTCGGCAATACCTCGACCCTTGGACCTCTGCGATACGGGCGTCACGCCCGCGTCTACAAACAGTTTTTCTCGCGCAGCAAAGAGGATGCATATCAACGGCCCGACGAATGATGACGAAAAATCCTCAACTTACAAGCGATCTGCTCAAAAGCATCGGTGCGATCGAGGACTGGATGCCGAAGATTGGCCGACCCGTTTCGCGGCGCGTCACGCATCTCGAGGACGGGCGCTTGATGTTGGTCCTTCGACTGACTGCCGTGCCTTTCGAGGTTCAGAACGAAACCGTTATCGTGAATGGGTTCAACAACATGTCGGAGACCATCGGCAAGCTGGGGCGCGACTACGGTGGCCGCCTCGCGTTTACCGGTACGCTTGCACGCCGCAGGACTCCCTTTAACCAGGTGTATCGATTTGAATCACGCTTTGTGAGGCATCTCGCGAGCAAGTACCTAGCGCGCTTCAGGGATGGGCACTACTTTGAGAGCACCTACTACCTGTCGTTGGTGCTGAAGTATGAGGACTTCGAGGACGGATTAAAGCAGATCGAGTCCTTGGGCAAGCAAGCGTTTCTCGAACTCGCGGACTACGACCCGGCGATTCTCGAAACGTTTGACCGCAGGCATCTCAACGGCACGACGATGCAATTCTCGCCGGTGTACAGCTTCGTTGGTGATCTGATCAACGGGGCGAGCACGGACATGCCGGTGGTCGCGGAGCCCGGCTACGAGGTGATCCCGAGCAGTTGGCTGCACTTCGGCTACGACGTCCTTGAAATCCGTGGTTCCGACGTTGCCGAGTCACGCCGCTTTGCTGCGTGCTATGACCTGCGCGGCTTTCCGGAAATGGTGAGTTGGGGCCAGCTTAATCCGTTGCTGAGCCTGCCGGTGGAATTCACGCTCACGCAGTCCTTCAACTGCCTGACAGGCCATGCCGCAGACAGGTTGATCACCAGCACGATCAACAAGCTCGAATCGGCGGGCGACAAGGCCCGCCACCAGGTCGACGAATTGAAGCACGCTCAGGGCTACGTCCATTCGGGCGAGCTGAGCTTTGGCGACTATCACGGTGCTCTCATCGTGTATGGCGCGAGCGCTAGGGACGCGACATCGAACGGCGAACTGGTGGAATCGCGCTCGAAGAACGAATGCAAGGTTGTATGGATGCGCGCGACCGCCTCGGCACCGTGCACCTACTTCAGCCAGATTCCTGGCGCGACGGTCAAGCCCAGGCCTAAGCCGCAGTCGTCCCGGAACTTCGCGGCGATGTTCTCCTGCCACGATTATTCGACGGGCAAAGCGACTGGAAATCCCCTTGGGGACGGTTCAGCGATCATCCCCTTCCAGACGACTTCGGGGCGTGTGTATCACGGCAATTACCACGCCTCGCGCGATGCGCAGGCGAGCGTCAATGAGCGGGTGGCTGGCCATACTGAACTGAAGGGGACAACGGGCGTCGGTAAAACGACCTTGCAACTCACGATGTTGGCGTTCCTCCTGCGATTTTATCCGAAGATATTCGCGCTCGATAAGGGCCGTGGCATGGAACCGTTCATCCGTGCGATCGGCGGGACGTACATCCATCTGGAAAAGGGCAAACCCACGGGCTGGTCTCCTTTCGAGCTTGAGGACACACCGCAAAACCGAGACTTTCTCTATGGCCTGGTGGAGATGTGCGGCAAGAAAACTGGGGAGGGCAAGGACGGCAAACCCGTCAAGCTCGATTTGATGGCACTGGAGAAGCGTTATTGCCGTGAAGCTGTGGATGCGGTAATGGACATCACGGACGTGAGCATGCGGCGCTTTAGCCTGCTGCTTCAGAGCATCCCGGACGACGGTGGCGACAGCCTGCATGAGCGCCTATCTCTGTGGTGTAAATCGGAAAATGGCCGCTTTTGGTGGGTGTTCGACAACCCGCCCAACTCGATGCTTGATGTGTCAAAGCAGTCGCGCATCGCCTTCGACATGGAAGCGTTTTTAGTCGAAGGCTATGACCCGTCGGAACCGGCATTCGCGTACCTCTTCCATCTCAAGAAGCTCATGCGCAGCGCCGGCGAGATCATGGCGACCATCATCGAAGAATACTGGCTGCCAATCCGCTTTCAGACGATTCGCGACCAGATCGAGGAAACGCTCGCGGCTGGCCGGAAGGAAGGTGAATTCCTTGTTCTCGTATCACAACAGCCCGAACAGGCGCTCAAGGACGAGCAGCTTTTTGCGAGTATTCGCAGCTTGATCGCGACACTGATTCTTTTGCCGGATACGGCGGCTGAGTTCGCCACTTACGAGCGCAAAGGTCTCACGCGCAAAGAGTTCGACGAGTACAAAAAGCTCGGCAAGCATTCGCGCACGTTCCTGATCAAGCAGGGCAATCAGTCTGCCTTCGCCCGACTGGACCTGCACGGGTTCGATGACGAAATTGCGGTGCTCTCGGGTGACAAGGAAAACGTGCTGATTCTGGACCAGGTGCGCGCTGAGGTAGGCGACGAGCCGGATGTGTGGTTGCCGATCTATACCGAGCGCGTATTCGCCTCGCGTCTGAGAGTGCGCCTGCTTTCGGAGCATGGTCCGGACGAACACGTATGGATCGGGAAATTTGAGGCCGCAGTGCAGGCGAAACGCGCGCAATTGCGCGAGATCTATCCGCCAGTGCATAGCGATGATCTCGACGCCTTGCTGAACTGACTGTGTCTCACTTCGCCAAGATGGAGAACATCATGAACGAATTGCCTTTTCCTCCAACCCGCACGACGAAGTCACATTTCCCAGTAATACCGCTATGGTGCTCAGGGTGGTTGAGTCTGCCGCAGGCGCTTGTTGCGCTCGCATGTGTTGCGGCGACGTCCTTGCCGGCGCATGCGCAGGGTGTCCCGGTGATCGCGCCCGCAGAACTCGCGCAGCAAACGCTGATGGTGCAAAACCTAATTCAGCAAGTGAAAAATCAGGAAGCGCAATATCAGGCGCTGACCAATAACCACGGCTTCGGACAGATCCTGAACAACCCGTCGCTACGCAACTACCTTCCGGAGCAGTGGCAGTCCGTCTACGACCAGTCAAAGAGCGGCGGTCTCGGTGGCATCAGCACGTCGATGCGCAACATTGAGGATCAGGAGGGCATGACCCAGGCATCGACACCGGGGCAGCAGCGCTACAACGACACGCTGGCCACCAATAAGGCGATGACGATGCAGGCGTATCAATCGAATCTCGATCGCTTGAACAACATTCAAGGATTGATGCAGCAGTCAAATCAGACTCAGGATCCGTCTGCCAAGGCGGACCTGCAGAATCGTTTGCTCGCAGAACAGGCGATGGTGCAAAACGAGCAGACGCGCCTGAATCTAATGAGCCAACTTCAACAACAGGAAACGAAAATGGCCGACGAGCAGCGCGAACGCGAATTTAGAAACGCTTTTTTAGGGGGCTCCAATGGCCAGTAAAGCACTTCTCTCAACCATTGTCGTATTGCTTGCAGCAATCGCCAGCTATCTCGGTTATCTGGCGTGGGATCGACACCTGCACAACGTCCAGGAAAAGATCGCGCATCAACAGGAAGTGAATTTCCGGGCTCACTTTCTCGGGGTCACCCCTCAAGAGTACGAGGCTCAACAGAAAGCGGACGCGGCAGCGGTGGCGAGTGCGCTGGCCGTGCAGAAGTAGTACAGAACGAAAGGAGAATGAAGATGGCCATTGCGGCGGTAAGCACAACGATTTTCGCAACCATGATTGGTGACTTTGATCAAAACGTCCTGAACACCATCAACACGGGTTCGGCAAACATCATCTCGTTGATCGCGCCGTTAATGGCCGTCTGCTTCAACATCTATGTGATGCTGATTCTTTGGACTTATTGGCAAGGCAAGAACGACGAGCCGATCAATGACTTCCTGATGCGCATGGCAGGGTGGGGCGCTGTCATGCTCGCTGGCATGAATATCCAGTTCTATAGCGAGTATGTTGTGCCGTTTGCAAATGGCCTAGGCGAGCAACTTGCCAGCGCAATCACGGGTCAATCAACACCCGATTCCGGCCTCGATAGCTTGCTGAGCGCATATATCAATGCCTGCGCACAGATTTACAGCAATGCTCACGGATTCGACATTATCGGTGCCGTCTGGGTGATTTCCGTCATCATCCTTTTTGCCACGCCGTTCATGGCAATCGCTGTGGCGTACATCATTCTCTCCAAATTTGCCCTGGGATTGCTGCTCGCGCTGGGACCCCTGTTTATTGCCTTGGCTCTATTCCCTGCGACGCGGCGATTCTTTGAGAACTGGGCCGGGCAGTGCTTTAACTATGCATTACTGGTTGCCCTGTATGCGGCGGTTGGAGCGATCGAAGTGAAATTTGCATTGAGCATCGCACCCAACGGCACGGTGTTTCCGACGATGAAACAAGTCATCGAGATCGACGTGATGGGCTTCGTCTTTTTGATCGTAGGCCTCAACCTCCCGGGTTTTGCAGCGATGCTGACGAGTGGAGTGGGCATCTCCGCCATGAGCGGAAGATTAGGTGCAACCGCAAGGGCACTCAAGAATCTGCGTGGTGACGGAAACAATGATGGCGGCGGGAAAGCCGGCGGCGAGATCAGTGGAAAATAGGGAGCATTCGAAATGTACAAGGCGTGGAAGACATTTGGGCGGTGGTGGCTGAGCGCGGTGGCGGTGCTGACCGTCGGTGCTCTTATAGCAGCGTTGATTGTCGAACTTATTAGGCACGTGCCGATTAGATAACAGACGCGGCTCATCGCCGCACGTGACAGAGAATAGGAAGACCAGATGAAACAATTATTTATCGTGGCTATGGTCATTGCAACGCTTGCCGGATGCGGTTCGCCGCCTAAGCCGCCACAACCAACAGGTGACTGGGTACCGGTGAATCGCCCGGCGAACACCACTGCAAATCAGGTGATTGACCGTACGGTGCCATCGACCAACACGACGTAGAGGCGTATATGCTAGCCACAATCAAACAGCGATTCGCCGGCGGCGCTCTCCGGAAACGGTCAAACAGCAGCGCGACGGAATCAGGTCAGAGCGGCGCAACCCGTGCTGACCCGGAGGGACGAGACACGTCCAACTGGTATCTCCTGCAGGCCAAGGATTTCGAGAAATCCAAGGTCGATGCTGCGCACGATCAGGCAAAGCGCGCGGACCAACGCACCAAATATCTTGCCGTGATCACTCTCGCTGCTGTCATTGGCATTGGAGCTTTAGGAATCCTAAAGCGCCCGAATCCACCTGCGGTACTCCGCGTGGATGGCGCAACCGGCAAGGTGGACGTGTTGCCGACCACTGCCGGTCGCGTCACGTTCGGGGAAAAATCGGATCGTGCGGACCTGCGCCGTTATGTCGAGATGCGTGAGGGCTACGACTGGGAAACGCTCAGTGACATGTACAACGCGGTTCGTGTGATGAGCAACGATCACGAGAAGGATATGTACGACTCACTGGTGCGCGGTCCGCAAGCACCGCTCAAGATTTTGAAGGACCAGGCACGCGTGATTGCCAGGGTGGGCGTTATTACGTTCGTTGGCACAACGGCGCAGGTGTTCTTCTCGCGCACCCTGATTCCGCTCAACCAGGGTGTGGGCCGCCCGGAGCCGACCTATTGGGTCGCCACGATCGAGTACCGGCATGACGATATTCCGGAAAACACGGATGCCCAGGACGTTGACCCGACTGCATTTCGCGTGACCAGCTATACGGTGACGCGCGACTGGACACGGGCACCGGCCGATGTGGCCGTGCCCGCGACTGCATCAGGTGTCGCAGGCACGGGGAGCGCGCAATGATCAGGCCCCTCCTTTCTATCGCGGCGGCGGTCCTGGCGTGCTCGTCTGCTCAGTCGGCATGGGCACTTGAAGTCCCCCATACATGCGGTGAAGACCCGCATATCCAGTGCGCGCGCTTCAATGAGGAGCAGGTCTATCGGGTCTCCACAATGCCAGGTCGTGCCGTCATGCTCGTGCTGGAGCCCGGCGAGAAGGTAATCGAAAACGGAGCCGGCATCGGTGACGCGAAAGCCTGGAACCTCACGGGCAATGACCGGGCGATGATGTTCAAGCCCTCGGCAGTCCACCCCGACACGAACCTCATGATCGTTACCGATCGGCGGCGCTACACGCTTTCTCTCGTGAGCGTGTCGGCGGCTCAACCGACCACATGGGTTCTCCAATTTTCCTATCCGGATACGACGGCCAAGCTCGCTGCGCTTAACGCGCGTCGCCAGGCCGCCGTAGCGGCCGCGCTTGCGACAGGCCAGTTTGCCGCGACGGGAAGCCAGAGCGGCGAGGCGGGCGTGCTCAATACTTCCTACTCGATGCGCGGCAACCTCGAACTGGCACCGACTGCAGCGTGGGACGACGGCCGGTTCACGTACTTCCGTTATGTCACTTCGCGGGATATGCCCAAGGTCTTCACGATCCTCGCCGATGGCTCGGAAGCGACCGCTAACTTCCACATGGAAGGCGGCACGATCGTCGTCCACGAGACTAGCAAAGCGTTCGTGATCCGTTATGGCCAAGCCGTGCTTGGTATTCGCAACGACGCTTACACGCCCGATGGCCGCTACAACGCATCCGGCTCATCGGCCCCCGGGTCTGCACGCATCACGCGCGATCAACTTCAAGGCGAGGTCACAAATGGACAATAGCCATAACGAGATCGCTCAGGCCGGACCAGGGCAACACGATCAGGCGGCGGATCCGGAAAATGGCGTGCCATCGTTACCGGGTCGTCGTAAAAACCGTGTCGGAAAGCTGAAGGTGGTTGTCCTTGCACTCATTGCAATCGGGCTCGCTGCGACCAGCGCAACCGTGTATTTGCAGCGCCTGTATCAGCACCATCAGGAAGAACGGCAGGCCGCGCTTCAGAAGCCCAAAGATACGAATGCTGGCGATACGACGGTCGACATCGCGGCGCAGCAGGCCCGCATCAAGCGTGAGGAAGCGGATCAGGCGCGGCGTGCTGCCGACGCGGCGTCAGCCTCGGCTGCGCTTGCCCCTCCGGTGGGCGCGGCTTCGCAAACTGTGGCTACGGCCGACACGCATACCGGCCAGCAGTTGTCCGGTTCGGTGCCGCTCACGCCTGAGCAACGCCGGCTCGAAGGCGGTGTCGTGGCCGCAGTCGACGGAGATCACGGCGCTTCGCGCTCCGGTGCAGCGGGCGGTCCCGAGGAGGCAGGGCACGATGCCGACCGGGGAGGCAAGGACAGTGCGTTCGACGAAGACCTGAAGCCTTCGAAGCTAGCAGCGGTGCGCGCCTCCTTCCGGCCCAATCGTGGCACGCTCATTAGCCGCAACACCACGATCCGATGTGTGCAGGACACCGCCATTGTGACCGACTATCCGGGCCTGGCCGGCTGCACGGTGGCCGAAGACGTCTGGTCCGATGATGGCAGCACGCTCCTGATCCGCAAGGGAGCGGAAGCGAAGGGCGAGCAGCGTAAGGCGATCATGCAGGGGCAGGGCCGTATTTTCACGATCTGGAACGAGATCGACGACGGAAAAGTCAAGATTCCGCTTGATTCTCCCGGCACGGATGCGCTTGGCGCAAGCGGTCAGGCCGCGTACATCGATGAGCACTTTTGGACTCGCTTCAAGGGCGCGCTCATGGTCAGTCTCGTGGGTGACTTTGGCCAGGCGCTGGCCAACAAGACCACCAGCAATGGCAACAACCAGATCTCGTTCTCGAACAGTTCGAATGCGACGCAGGAAGTTGCCGCCGAGACGCTTCGCAACACTATCAACATCCCGCCGACCGCGTATTCGAATCAGGGTTCGATTATCAACATTTTCGTCGCACGCGACGTCGATCTGAGCCAGCAATACGAAAACATCCGCGCCGATGGCACGCCGCTCCCGGAGGCTGGCCAGTGACCCACTCCACAGTGCAAGGAAAACCCGTGTCCAATGAATTCCATAGTTCGGCCGCCCTCGTCCTGGTTGATGTGATCGAGAAGGGCACGGTCGCCCGTAGCTTCCTTAAACAGATGGGCGTGTCCGCCTATCTGGATGCTGACTTGACCGAAGTGGCCATCAACCGTCCGGGCGAGATCTGGACCGAGGGCAGCAAGGGCTGGGAGTGGCACGACGCGCCCGCCTGCACGTTCGACGCGTGCAAGAAGCTTGCGAACGCCCTCGCTGTGCTCAAGGGTGGCCGGCTTAACACACAGGAGCCGATTCAACCGGTCGTTTTGCCGGGCGGTCAGCGCGGCCACGCACTGATTGCCCCGGCGTGCGAGCCGGACACGGTTTCGATCACCATTCGTATCCCGTCGCCAGTCCGCCACTCGATCGATGAGTACGTGGATAAGGGCTTGTTGTCAGACTATCGCGATATGTCGCCCTATCAGACGGTGCCAGAGGGCATCACGCTCGAAGCTTTCGAGTACGAGATGATGGAAGCGAAGGCGCGCGGCGACGTTAAAACGATGCTCGAACTCGCGGTTGCACACCGCCTGAATATTGTTCTCGGCGGCGGAACCGGATCGGGCAAGACAACGCTGCATAAGGCCATCGCCGACATGGTGCCGAGCGATACGCGTATCGGCACGATCGAAGACACGCCCGAGCTGACGCTGCCGAATCACCCGAACCGCGTGCATATGTTCTTCAGTGATGCCTTGCCCGCGAAAGATCTCGTGAAATCGACCCTGCGCATGAAATTCGACCGCGTGTTCCTCGCCGAGTTGCGCGGCGATGAGACGTGGGACTACCTGACGCTGCTTAATACCGGAACGCCAGGCGGGATTACGACGATCCATTGCAACGGCAGCAAGTGGGTCGTGCCACGCATGGCGACGCTCATCAAACAGAGCCAGGTCGGGCAGACGTTGGATTGGTCGTTTCTCATCGCAGAAGTCGCCATGACGATCGATCTCGTGCTGTTTATGCGAGACAAGCGCTTGGTCGAGCTCTTGTACGACCCGGTTCGCAAGTGGAAATTGATGGGCGGTGTGGAATGAGCGCCGAACGCACGTATGGCGTGTCTTCGCGCGGCTGGCGACTCGAAGGTGAGCATGCGCTAGTGCACCCCACTGGCTGGACAATCGCGCGCTATGCCCTCAAAGATACGTGGATCTACATTCTCTGGCACGGCGCCGAGAAGCAGAGCCAGTTCGCTTCTACGCAAGCAGCGAAGCAAAAGCACGCCGAGTTGACCGGCTGGACCCCTGAAACTTCCTTGACTACGTCTGGTGCAACGCCAGGAGACACCTTATGAGCGCGAACATCAAATTGCGCATCGGCAGTATGTGGTTCTGCGTCGAGGACGGCACAGGCTACGTGCCCGAGCATCCCGACTACGTGACCATCTGCTTGCGCGAGAGCAAACCGAAAAAACAGCCCGGAAGGCGCACCGCGGCCGACTTCGCTGTGAAGCGCAACACGGTGCTTCGGCTCGCGCTGGAACTGCTTGAACTTGCAGACCGCATGACGCCGGAAACAACCTGGTCGAGCAGCCAGACCGTCGGCGACAGTGGCCAACCGCCGATGGTCGTGAATTTCGGCGAGGTCGATCGCGCGCTACTCGAATCGCTGCATCCGGACGCGCCCCTTAACCTCACCCGTCACGCATACGCCAGTGTTGAAAAACTTCGTGCACGCATGCCGGTTTTGCGTGCGGCGCAACACGTGCTCGAACACTGCGACGACGAAACGGCGGCTGGCTTGCATGTACTGATCGCATCCGCGGACCATCGCAATGGCTTGCGGCTCAGGCCAGCCGCGGGGTGCGACGCGCTCGCGGGGGACGCCGCTGACGTTGGTGGCGATGTCGCAATCAACCACTGAGCGCCGCCCACCATGCCCAATCGTTACAAGCTCTTTGTAGTCGGCTTCCTGGCGCTGCTGGTGATCGGCGCGGTGGCTGTTGCCGGTCAATACGCCGGCGGCACGGCGTTCGCGAAGCTGCAAAAGATTCCGGAAGCGGGCGTGAATGTCTTCACCCTGCACGACTACTGGCAAGCGTATGGCGACGTCAAGCCGGTCAAGAAGTCGCTCGCCGTCTGCACGCTGCTGTCGATCGCGATTCCGCTCGTTCCTGTGCTGCTTATCGTGCTGCTCGCCATCAAGTCGCGAGGCAAGTTTTTCCAGTTCGGTAACGCCAAATTTGCCACGCGTCGGGACATCAAGGCCGTGGGCCTTCTGGAGGATTGACCGTGCAAAAACAGTATCCCTCTTTCATCGTCGGCAAGTTTGAAGGCGAATACCTGAAATATAGCGGCCAGGACTTCATGATGGTGGCCGCCGGCACCCGTTCAGGTAAGGGTGTGTCGGTGGTGATCCCGAATCTCCTCACCTATCCCGACTCGGTCGTTGTCGAAGATATCAAGCTCGAAAACTTCCTGTACACGTCCGGCTATCGCAAGAAGTGCGGGCAGGAAGTATATCTGTGGGCACCGTTTCTCGAGAGCGGACTCACACATGCGTTCAATCCGTTCGACTATATCGCCAAGCGTCCGGTGTATTTCCGCATTGGCGACGTAATGTCGATCGGCGAGCAGTTGTATCCGAGCAATGTTGATCCGAAGCTGAAGTACTGGAACGACAATGCGCGCAATCTGTTTATCGGCATTGTCTTGTATCTGCTTGAAACGCCGAGCCTGACGTGTTCGTTTGGCGAGGTGTTGCGGCAAGGCTCCGGCAAGGGCAAGTCGATCCGCGAACACCTGACGGCGATCATCACCACACGCGGCGCCGGGAAGGCAAAGACCGGGGCACAGCCAGCAGCAAAGTCGACGGCGAATCCGGAAGCTTCTATGCCGCCCCTTAGTTTCGAATGCCTGGATGCGTTGAATCGCTTTCTGTCCCAGTCGAAAGAGGCGTTCAGCAACATCGTCTCGACGATGAATGCGCCGCTCAACGTGTTCACCAATCCCGTTGTCGATGCCGCGACCAGCCGATCCGATTTTGATCTTGCCGACGTGCGCAAAAAACGCATGACGATTTATGTTGGCCTGAATCCGAACAAACTGAAGGAGGGCGCGCTGCTCGCGAACTTGTTCTTCTCGCAGTTGATCGACCTGAACACGACCGAGCTTCCGCAGGAGAACCCGGCACTCAAATATCAGTGCGCGCTGGTCATGGATGAGTTTGCGGCCATCGGGAAGCTCGATATCGTCGACATGGCCAATCCGTTCATCGCTGGCTACAACCTGCGCCTGATGCTGATTTTTCACGGCATGTCGCAGTTAAGTGACCCGAAGCTGTACGGGCAGCACGGTGCGGAAACGCTCGCGATCAATTCGAAAATGCGCGTTCTCTTCGCGCCTCGCACGCTCAAGGACTCGGAAGAGTATTCAAAGATGCTGGGGCAGTTCACGCACCTGGCGCGCTCCAAGGGTCGCAGCCGTGGCAAATCCTCCTCTATTAGTGAGAACACCTCGGAACACGGTCGCCCACTCATGTTGCCGCAGGAGTTGCGGGCTCTCAGTTCGCGCAAACAAATTATCACGATCGAAGGGTGTGATCCGATCCTCTGCGACAAGGCGTTTTTTTATGAGGATCCGGAACTCGTCGATCGGCTCGTGCAGCAGAGCGCCTATCTGCAGGACGTGATGGCGGGCCATGCGAAGAAAAACGCCCGTCGCGCGCGCTGGGGCATGGCGCCGAAGCTGCCGACACAGGTCGAGTTTGAGCATGCCGCCTTCGTCGAGCGCGAGCTGGCCGCACCGGTCCCCAGGATCGATGTCGAGAAATGGTGGCGGGATCAGACAAACGCGCGTCATCGCCAGGCTGCCGATGGGGTCGCCCCTCGCGACGTGCGCGCACATGAAGTGGACGTACTGAAACCATCCGACTTTACTAACCAGTCCGAGATCTGCACGTCTCTGTTCAAGCTCATGCCGTTCTTGAGTGGTGTCATTTTGAGCAATGCCAACCCATCGGCTCCCGCCACACCGGCGACTAACGCAGAAGGAGTGCCAGCATGAACGTGATTGAATTTCCGCTCGATCGGGTGCGCAATCCCGAAAAAGATACCGTCGGCAACGAACCGGATGCGAAAAATCCGGCCAACGAGGCGCGTGAAACGCCCCGTTATGCAGTCACCGGCGAGCACGCCGACGCCGCTCCGCGCCTGCAGCGCGTTCGCGCCAACGAGCGCGACGAGACCGAACGCCTCTTGAAGCGTAACCGCACGCCGTTCGACCAAGAGAGCGACGCGAACGATAAGACCGATGAGCGCAAGCCGTCGAAGGCGCCGCGCGGCAAGGATGCGCAGAACACCATCAAACCCACACCCGTGCTGGCCAAGACCGGCTACGAGATCCCGAAGACGGTTGCCGCTCAGTATGTCGTCTTCGAAGGGAAATTCCTCGACCGCAAGAGCGAGACCGTTCATTTCGAGGACAAGGGGCGCGTGCTTTCGACCGAAAGCAACGATCGCCATGTCATTGCGCACATGGTGGAAGTGGCAAAAGCGAAGAGCTGGGGCGAGTTGTACATGAAGGGCACCGAGGAGTTTCGGCGGGAGGCGTGGATCGCAGCTGAGATGGCGGGGCTGCCATCGCGAGGCTTTAGACCGACCGCACAGGATCACGCCACCTTGCAGGCCGCGCGCGAAGCGATGCGCATCGGCGCTGGGGATAAAGCCGCGAACGTGGATCCGAAAAGGGAGAACGTGATTGAATTGGCCACCGGCGGCGGCCGCGAAAAGGAAGCACCGAAGGTTGATGCGGCCAAGGGCGCGGCTAAGCCGGACGTGCAACCGAAGGTCGCCGAAGTCGTGGCACCGGTAGGTCAGGATGAGACGGTCGTTGCTGCCGCGGGTGTGGAAGCGCCCGTCGTCGGCCCCGCTGCAGCTTCCGCTTCTGTCGCCGAGGTCGCGTTGAAGACGGCCGCGGAAGCACCGCAGGCGAGATCGGGCGTCACCGCTGGCGTTCTGCGCGAACACGGTCCCGCGCGCTTTGAGCACGATCCGAAAAAGAACCCCAGTTATTTCGTCAAGGTCGAGACCGACGCCGGCGAGCGCACGGTCTGGGGCCTTGACCTTGAGCGCGCGGTGAAGGACAGCGGCATCGAGTCGGGTCAGCGCATCGAGCTTGAAAAAATCGGCCGCAAGCCGGCGCTGGCGGTCGAGCGCCGGTTCGACGAACGGGGCAGGGAGATCGAAGCCAAGACCATCGAGACGCAGCGTAACGCGTGGCGCGCCACCTCGCCCGATGCGCAGGCACGCGACCATAGCGAGCCTGCGGCACAGGCGTCGCTCCCGACTGAGGTTGCAGCGGAAATCGCGGAGCGCCGGCGAATCGCCCAGGTGCGCGAGGCGTTCCTGCGTGGCGAATTGCCGCTGAAGCCCGAGCAACAAGTGATTGTCGACGCGGCCCGCGAGCGTATCAAAGAAACGGCTGCGCGTGCGGTCATGGAAGACGCAATCAAAGGCTTATCGCCGCAGGCACAGGAGACCGCGCGGGGGGAGTTCGAAAGTGCGGTGGCCGACGCACGTGCAAATAACCGGCCGCTCGATGTGCCCATGCCGCAGGTAAGTGAGCAAACGATTGAACGGATCCGTGCGGAGATTGCACGCGAACAGGGCGCGTCCGATCGGAACCGTTCCGCGCAAGAGCGCGCAGCGGCCGAGTACGCTACTTCTGAACACGATGCGCCCAGTCTTGAGCCCGATCACTAAGCGAGTCCCTTTCGCTTACGTAGGGCGGCCGACCACACCACGCATACGGTTCCCGCTCCACACCACCACAAAGATAGAGAGAACCACCATGAAAATCGCTGTGATCAATTTCTCGGGCAACGTCGGCAAAAGCACTGTTGCGCAGCACCTCCTCGCTCCGCGCATGAACAACGCGCCCATTATCCCCATTGAGTCGATCAACTCAGACGGCAAGGACACGGGTGCTTTGCGCGGAAGTCAGTTCGACGAGATGCAGGACCGTTTGATGACGCTCGAAAACGCGGTTGTCGATATCGGCGCATCTAATGTCGAAGATTTCGTTAGCCTCATGCAGAGCTATGACGGCTCCCATGAAGATTTTGATCTTTTCATCGTTCCTACCGTGCCCGCCTCCAAACAACAGATCGACACGATCGCGACGTTGAACGCCCTTTCTTCAACCATTGGTGTTCCGCCGGCGCAGATCCGTCTTCTGTTCAATATGGTTGATCCGAAACAAGATCTTGGGCGTGTCTTCGGAAAACTCTTCGATTTCTATGCTGACCAAGGAAATTTTGAGCTTGATTCGCGGGCTGTCATTTTTCAGAATCCGATCTTCGAAAAAATAAAAGGATTTGACAAGTCAATCGATCAAATCAAAAACGATCCGACCGACTATTTGGCGAAGAACGCAATGGCCATAGAAAACGGCGCGTCGGATTCGGAAAAAGCTGAGATCCGCCAGATGGTCGCACTTAAACGCCTGGCCAACCGAGTAACAACGGACCTCGATGCCGTTTTCAAGATTCTGGTGCACTGATATGGGCGCTTCGGACGACTCGATTCGAGAAGAGCTGATCGGCGCGGTCTTGGGCGAGTTGTCCTTATTGCACAGGGACGTCACCGAACTGGCCGGGTTGCTGGAAAAAAACGGTCGACGGTTCGCGAACGATAGCGACCTGGCCATTCTCAAGCTGGCCTCGCGCTCCGATCAGTTCTTGAACGACTTTCGCGCGAGTAGCGCCGATGTGCTGGATAAAGCGAACGCCTTCGGCGAGGTCCGTGAGCAGTTGCTTGCCGAGATTGCATTGCGGCAGTACGACGAGGTGCAGGTCCGGCATCGCGCGTTGATCCGTGAAGTGCTAAGCGAGCTGCCATCACGTGCTCCCGTCAGTCGCGTCGAGCTGGCGCTGTGGGGGATCTGCGTTGCCGTCCTATCCGCCACGCTGTCGGCCGCCGCGTCGGTGTTTTTTAGATAAGCCGCCGGGCGGCCGACCGAATCGAGCAGGGATCTTCATGAAACGACAAACTATTTCGGTCATCGTGGCAAGTGCGCTTGTCACCGGCGCACCCTTCAAGGCGAACGCTTCGGATAATCAGTCAGCATGCGGTGCCGTGTTGTGTCTTGCCGGAATTATCGCTGGCGGTAGCGGCGGCGGAGACTGCGTGAGTTATATGCGGGACTATTTTTCAATCGTCAAATTTCACAATGGACACTTTGACTTGGCGGGCACGTTAACCGCTCGAACGGGTTTTACGGACCAGTGTCAGAGCGGAGATGCCGCGACGAAAAAAAGCGTTAATGACAAATATGGCACGAGCCAGTCCGGGCCGTAATTCGATATTGGCCTTTTATGAAAGATTTTATGCCTTGCCTCTGTCTAGAGGCAAGGCAGTGTGACTCGTTGTCAATGCAACTACTTAATTACCAAAGTAAAGCGACTTCATGCTGTCATCGGAAGTGGGGCGGATCATTACCGGAGCGCCCGATGCCGACGAACCGCTAATCGTTCCACCATAGCCGGTTGCCGTGCCGTTTTGCGCAGCAACACGTGCTTCGGCAGCTTGAATCTCGGTGGGATACGAAGCGTCATTAGCGACAGCAGGGTTGTAGCCAGCGTTTTCAAGTTGAATAAGTTCAGCGCGTACCTGCGCACGGGTTGTTACCGGAGCGTCCGATTGCTGGGCGAACGATACAGCCGGAGCGGCGAAGACCGCTGCGGCAAGCACTGCATGGATGAGCGATTTCATGATGGTACGCCTCCTTACTGCTTGTTCTTGCACTGACTGCAAGCCCCACTTTTGTAGTCAATCCTCAAAGTCTAGGGCGGCGCTCGCCCAAGCGTTAAATAAAATACGGGAATCCCGGTTTTTATTTGAAACGGAGGAATATCGGTATGTGCCATGCTTGTTCAAAAATCCGGCTCTTCAATGAAAAAACCCGCTTCCCGGAGGAAGCTAGGAAACGGCGCCCCCGCAGACCTGACAGGATGAGAGATTGAATGGTGCACATGCGGGCGGTCCTTTTTTACTCAGCCTTTTCCCAGTCAGTCCGTCATTACGGCGCCGCCCTTGCCGGACCTGCATGATGGACTGGCGCGTCGTGCTGTAGTCTCGTGCCAACTGCGAGACCGATTCACCCGCTGCAAGGCGTTAGAAGGCTTCGGCCTGTTGTGCACAGTAAGTGCGGGCGGCCCATCGCCTTGCTTTCTGCGCGGGCGAGTCCGGGATGCGTGCGCGCGTTCAGCAGGTCGCGTTCAAACTCGGTGACCGCGGTCGACACGCCCATGGGCATCTTGCCGGCCGCACTCGTCAGATCGACTCCGCCGAGCGCCAAGCAGCGAACGCGGACACCCTCGGCGGCAAGCCGCTCAACGGTCGATCGCACATCCATGACATTGCGAGCAAGCCGGTCCAGCTTCGTCGCGATCAGTACATCGTCGGGTTCGAGCCGGTTGAGCAGCCGGGCTAACTGCAGGCGCTCAGTTGCTGCGACGCTGCCGATGATGTTCTCGGTCACAATGCGCCGCCGGTTGATCCCATGGAAATTTCGCCACGTCAATCTCGCGAATCTGGTTGTCAGTGTTCTGATCGTTTGTGCTGACGCGGGCCATAGATGAAGCTGCGCGCCATTTCCTGGCTTCCTCCTGAGAACGTGTACGAGACTGGGTACGAATCATAAACAGTGCACGAAGCACGCCCATGCTGGGTTTCAGACAGAGCGATTCCGAGGATGTACCAAACTGATCGATTCCGTACATCTCCATTGAAACAAAAATAAGGGTATACACCTAGCATCTAACCGGTTTGCGTTGGTGTCCATCTGGTTAGAATAATTACTCTAATATTTGTTTGTATGTAACTGCATACATCGCAACGACTGCGGCGAAGATATCTCGCCAGCGTGGGCCGGAGAAGTCAAGGATCGCGCTCAACCGAGCGGCGACGACGCGATCGTCGGGATCGCGCAATATTTTTTCCTGTCAGATGTCGGGTCAAGAGGTTCGATTTGGGTAGATTGTCTTTCAGTAAATTAGTCATACTAATCATATATTTCAAAGCGAATCTCTGCCCGGCCAGCAGTCAGCAAATTAATGGCGTGCGCAACCGCCTGCGCCGCGTATTTCGAACATCAATCCAGGAAAGGTAATGAACGAATTTTCGTCTGAAGAACTGACACAATTCTATAAATCAAATGTTTCGACGTTCTTTTCGCTGGCCAGCGAGGCGTTTGAGGGGACGCGGAAACTGGCCGAACTGAACCTGCAGGCGGCGCGCGCGGTTCTGGCTGAAAGTACCGCGCGCTTGCAGGCAACGAAGCAGGACACGACGGGCGCAGACTGGCTGGCTTCACCATTGCGCCTTGCCCAGTCCGCTACGGCGAAGACGCTGTCGTACCAGCAGCATGTCCATGAGATTGCGGTCGCGACGCAGTTCGCCTCGGCGAAGATCGTCGACGGGCAGTACGACCAGTTCAACCGAGACGCTCTGGCCCGCATCGATAACTGGGCAAAGCATGCGCCGGCGGGTTCAGAGACGGCTGTCGTCGCCGTGAGATCGGCGGTTTCGACGGCCAGCAAAGCGGCAGAAACGGTACGCCAGTCGGTCCGCAGCCTCGTAGAAGGCGCGCAGGCCAATGTTTCCGCAATAGCCGCCGGGGCCACCAGGAACGCTGCGTCGTAGTCGGGCGGACACTCCAGGACGCCGTCAAGCAGGACAGGCTGGCCGGTTCGAGGGCTGCGCCAATCCAGTGAGGTCGAACACACACACACGGCTCCCCCATGCACAGGTTTTGGTGCTACCGATCGACGTTTTGGCTTTAGACAACACAATGTTCATTCAATCCAGGGCTTCTTCGCTGCACGACGGCAAGCTTGTTTCCCGCGGCTCTCCCGCGGTTTGGCTGAATGCGTGGGGACGCTGGTTAATCCAGCGATATGGTCAACACCCGTGTCGATCCGAAGGTGATCGGCAAGGGCTCGGCGCTAGCAGTCGAGCGCGTCTGATCATGCGGGACATTTGGAATTCTTAAAGCAGTGCGCGGCGCGTTGTAGCGCGCTGACGCACCAGACTTCATTCGCGCAATACCACAAGCCTACAAAAACCCGCGCAGTTCAATCAATGCTGAAACCGTTACCTTCCGCGACCCGGGAGGCGGCAACGCATTGTGGCAAAGCAATGGCGGGTTTTGCGAGACGGCCATTGGGTATTCATGATCCTCGCAGATATTACGATCACGGATGAAAAGGATGACGAAACGAATCGCTGTAGTAACGGGTGGTATGGGCGGTCTTGGAGAGGCGATCAGCACGAAACTGCATGACGCTGGTTATGCGGTTGTAGTAACGCACTCGCCGAACAACGCCGGCGCAGCCGAATGGCTGGCTAACATGGAAACTCAAGGCCGGGGCTTTCGTGCGTACCCGGTTGATGTGGCCGACTACGACTCAAGCCAGCACTGCGCGGCCAGAATTCAGGTTGAAGTCGGGCCTGTTGACATTCTGGTGAACAACGCCGGGATTACGCGGGACATGACGCTCAGGAAGATGGACAAGGTCAACTGGGACTCGGTCATTCGCACCAATCTGGATTCGGTATTCAACATGACCAAGCCGTTATGCGAAGACATGGTCGCACGCGGCTGGGGGCGCATCATCAACATTTCATCAGTCAACGGCTCGAAAGGCTCAGTCGGTCAGACTAACTACGCCGCGGCCAAGGCTGGCATGCACGGCTTCACCAAATCATTGGCGCTGGAGGTGGCGCGCAAAGGGGTAACCGTCAACACGATTTCGCCGGGCTATCTGGCGACAAAGATGGTCACGGCGATTCCGCAGGAAATCCTCGATACGAAGGTACTGCCGCATATCCCGATGGGGCGTCTCGGCAAGCCCGAGGAAGTGGCAGCGCTCGTTGCTTACTTGTGTTCGGACGATGCCGGCTTCGTGACCGGCTCCAATATCGCGATCAACGGCGGCCAGCACATGCAGTAACGCGACACGCGCACCGGCCGGTTCGTGCAGGAACATCGCACGAACCGGCGTGAACCATTCACGCAACCCCTGTGCTTGCATGAGAGGAATGTGTCATGAGTGAAACTTGGATAGGCCTGGTCATCGGGGGCTCGGCCCTTGGTATCGCGATGCTCATGGTGATTGGTCACTATCGCCGTGAGCAGACACGGGCAAGAATGCTACGACACTTGAATCATCATGAGTGGTGGCATCAAACGCGTGGGCGAATGTGATCGCATCGCCCATGCGGATAACAAGACAAACACATCGGAGAGAGGGCTTGAGGATGACACAAAAAATTGTAGGGATACTAACGGCTACAGACCATCAGATCACGGTTTGTACGAGCAGCGCCGGCGTGCGGGTCGCCGCGGTCTGGCAGGTGCTGATGCCGGTCGCGCGTGACATCGAGCGTGTCCGGATTGTGACCAACAGCGAACGTGGTTTCGAGGACATGACGATATCGTTTGCCGAAACGTTCTCCGGGTCGCTGAACGCAGTTCTCAGGCAGTTCGAGAAGATGACGTGGGTGGCCACCGCAGAGCTTTGCTAAACATTCCTGGCGCCGTGCGCGTGAGGTGGGTCACGTCCAGCGTCGGCCGGGGCGCGTCGCGGTTCCGGGGTTTGCATGGTCGCTGTTCAGTGAGGGCACGCCCGCGTTTGTTGTTTGACAGAGACAGGCTCAACTGAAGCCTGGCGGACGGGGCCGGACTTGGTTTGTAACCACATGAGAGAAGTGGATGAAAACAACGATAAAAAAAGGGCCCGGAGACATGGAGAGCCCCTATACACCCCAAACTGCCGAGGATGCGATTTCCCATCTCGAACGGATTTTGTCAGCCGATGGTGCAGATTCATTGTTCAGCCGGACCTACTGGCGCGCACGTGTTCAGCAGGTGAGCGCTACACGAGGGCTGACTCCGCAGCAGCGAGCAAGGCTTGTGAGACTGCTTGAGTCTCTCCCTCCCCCGGTTCCGAGCGAAGAGCCATCGTAGACCCGTACCTTCATGTGTGTCGAATGCCTGTTGGCAAACGTCGCTGGAGCGCTTATCGATAAACAGTAAGTTGCCGAGCATCTTCACGAGAGTTTGAAAGAATCTACGTTTTGGACTGCGAATGGTATAAATGCTAAATTGGACTGTTGTAGATTCCGCTAAGGATAGTTGTCTTAATAGCAGAGTATTTAGCGAGATCGGACGCGTGCAACCGCCGCTCACACAATCGGGTAAGGACACGCCGTCACCGGCGCGTCCTTCCCGATTGAATTGCAAAGTAGCTGTTGTGCTGTAGCGGCGGCCCTGTTAGCCAGATATCCGGTCGGACCACAGTATTAACAACTTTACTTGTGCAAGCGACCGCCGCTCACACAACTAAAACTGTGTCTAAATTTCAATCGGGGGCTGCGTTTCCGAGAGGGAACGTGGCTGGTTTTGTCGCAGTAAGGAGCGTGGAGCGAATGAGATCGATATGACTAGTACTGCTTATGTTGACAATGAATAGAATTGGTCAGCAGGTGACCGATGGGTTCCGGGAGCACACTTCATCTGTTCTTTGGCGATCATGTGCATGCATTCGATGCCACCCAAAAGGATGCGGGCACAGCGAAAATTCTTGAACCCCAGCATCGGCCGCGTGCGGCGCTTGATCGCCCGATGGTTCTGCTCTACGAGATTGTTGAGAAGCTTGGACTGGCGGATCCTGATGGGCGTTTCGCGATGCCTGCCGCGCGCATCAGGTTCGCGAGCGCGGCATGCCGAGCGCCGGTTTCGTGTGGAGTACGCTGATCAGTATCGCAACGGAGGGAGCGAGCCATGCGGTTGATCATCGAAGCAAGGTTGGCCGACGGAGACAATGATATGGTCGAGCACGGTGAGGGCGTTCTGGCCGTGGTCGATCGCCCTGACTGCTGTCTTGCCGAATTGGGCCTGACTCTCGCGGAAGGGCGGTCGCTGCTGGCAAAGGTGCAGGCCGAACTAATTTCGAAACAAGTGCAGCGATCGCTCTCAGGGCAGACTCAATGTCACAGCTGCGGTGCGGCCTTGATCCACAAATACAGTCGCTCGACGGTGTTGCGTACCGTCTACGGCAAGTCACGGTGAAGAGCCCGCGGCTATGGTCGTGTGCGTGTCAAGAGGCTACGCAAATGCCGCGGCGTGTGGTGCATCCCTTGTCCGAAACGCTAACCAGACGCGTCACTCCCGAGCTGGAATACCTCCAGGCGAAGTGGGCAACTCATTTGCCGTACCGGCAGGCTACGGCCATGCTCAAGGAAGTGTTGCCGCTGGACAAGGGGATCTCGTCCAGCGGCATCCGGGATCGGATTCTCGACCTTGGAAAGCAGCTCGACGCTGAGATAGAGCGTGACATCGCGCATCTGCCCCAGTCTGTTGCAGACGACCGGGTTCGCGAATGAAGCCATGTCGCCGCCGTGAGCGTCGACTCTGCGTGGCTGCGAAATGGCGACTTCGGCAAAGGCACAGACCGCCACGTGAACATCGTCGCGGGACGGGCGACATTCACCGACAGTCCTCCAAAACTGTACGCATATGTGCACAGGGAAGTAACCTCCGCTGCAGCGCGACTCGATCAGTTCCTCAGTCGGAACGGTGTGGCGAGCGATGAACGCGTGACCGTGATCAGTGACGACGCCGGTGAATTTGCGAAGACTCTCGAGGGCAGTCAGCTGGCTCGTGGCCGGATCTTTGACTGGTTTCACATTGCGATGAAGTTCCAAGCGGCGCGGCGTTCCGTGTTCGGCAGTAAGATGATCGACTCGATGGAACGGGAGTCGATCGAGACCGAAATCACTCACGCGAAGTGTTTGATCTGGCATGGCAAGGGCCGCAAGGCGTTGGAACGGATCAAGGCACTGGACAGTCGGCTTGTGGCGAGGGAGGGATACGAATTCAACACGGTTTGGTGGGATCTGAACACGGTCTCCAGTTACCTGAAGAACAACGGGCGCACGTTAGTCAACTACGGTGCTCGGCATCGCAATGGCCTACCTATCAGAAGCAACATCGCTGAGTCCGCTGTGAACCAGGTTGTCAGCCACCGCATGGCCAAGAAGCGACAGATGCGCTGGACTGACGAAGGGGCGCACTGCATGGCGCAGGTTAGGGTTGCGGTTTTGAACGAGGAATTCTCGTCTCGTCGCATCTCGGCGCTCAGGATTGCCGCCTCGCCTTACGGCAAATGCATCGGTGCAGCGTTGCCAGGTAGGCACCCGCCAACGGAAAGCGCAGGCAGTGCGGCCATACCGTGAACTAGGGAGGACTGGCAATGGACCTCCCCAACTTTTGCTCGCTCTCGAGCGGCAAACCTCTGGCTGCCTAAAGAACGACCCTCGCGCGAACTTCGCCGGGCCAAATGCGCGGGGTACGAGTGGGCGTCGTTCCGGCCGTACCGTGTCAGTCGCAGTGCGGGGTATGTATCCCGATACGATGAGAAGTCTTTCATACTATTTTTCATACAGGCTTTGTTCACCCGGTGCGCGTGCACTTATCGATTGGCGCCACGCATCCAGCGCGCGGGTGATTCACAACACGGGGCTCAACACAGCTATAGCCAAACCACGGAGCCGCTTTGCCCCCTATGAAGCCGGGCCATCTTCAGTTCGCGCCATCGCAACACTATAAAAAGAGCCCGACGGGCTTCCGTCGGGCCAAAGGCGGACGGTCTGTATAGCTAAGCCGCGCGAGAACCTGCTGCGCCACTTTGCTATCCGAGGGTGGACCATCCGCGGGCCGACAACGAGAGCTGTCGGCCCCTGAGGGGTTTGCCATGCGAAGCATGTTCGCCCCTCGACTTCACAATAACGTTGATTGCTTAAGCCTCGCTTAGTTTGGTCGTGGAAGACCCCTTCTGTGAGTGCACGTCTCTGAACTCGGTATTTCTTGGCCTGTACTTCACCTACATGATCGGCGGCCCGGCGCTCCTTACCGAATTCGGAGTGTCTGCCCGCTGAGTTCAGATTCGCCTCAGTTACGCTCATTCCTTAGTCGCCTGATATCAGCCATCGGCCTCCGAAATTTCGATCGGCATGTAAATATGTATCAAGATGTGATAGAAATTACCTTGTTTGTCATCGTCCCCATACGCGGTCGCCGCCTGATATGAGAATTGCCAGCACGCCGAGAGTCGGTGGTCAGCACGCAGAAAATATGTCACAGTGTGATGCAATGCGCATTCGCGGGTGGTTAGGATGCTTCGGCTTTTGTCGAAGCCGCTCCTTTTCATTCAGTCTTTCAAGAACTCGCGCCTTCTATCGCGGCAGCGGCGCGCGAGGCATGAAGCTTGCGGCACCGCTTTGGGCCATGGGCCACGTAACCCGACTGCCGTTGGAAGCCAAATCCGACGCTTGTTCAAGCTCTGGTCGCAAAATTTTTTGACGCAACTCCACGCATCGAGCACGCGCCGGGGCGCAAGGTCCATTCATAAGGAGTATGTAATGACTGAAACAGTCGGAGATTTTCTTGTCGATCGTCTTCACGCTTGGGGCGTTCGTCGCATCTATGGTTATCCCGGGGACGGCATCAACGGTGTGTTGGGTGCGCTCAATCGTGCGAAAGGAAAAATCGAGTTCATTCAAGTCCGCCATGAAGAGATGGCGGCGTTCATGGCGTCCGCCCACGCCAAGTTTACAGGTGAACTAGGTGTGTGCCTGGCGACTTCAGGTCCGGGCGCCTCTCATTTGCTGACCGGTCTCTATGACGCTCGCATGGACCACATGCCGGTTCTCGCCATTGCAGGTCAGCAGGCACGCGCGGCCCTTGGGGGCCACTATCAGCAAGAGCTCGATCTTCCGTCACTCTTCAAGGATGTCGCCGGTGCATTTGTGCAGCAGGCGAGCGTGCCGGCTCAGGTCCGACATCTCGTTGATCGCGCGATTCGCACTGCCATGTCAGAGCGAAAGGTAACCGCCATCATCCTGCCGAACGACCTTCAGGACCTTGAGTATCAGGCGCCCGGACGCAAGCACGGCACGTTGCATTCTGGCATAGGGTTCAGCGCACCCAAAACGGTCCCCTATGCGAGTGACCTGCAGCGCGCTGCTGACGTCCTGAACGCGGGTAAGAAGGTCGCCATCCTCGTGGGTGCGGGTGCGTTGAATGCTACCGATGAGGTTATAGCGATTGCGGAGAAGCTAGGAGCGGGCGTTGCGAAAGCCTTGCTTGGTAAAGCAGTGTTACCGGACGACTTGCCGTGGGTCACAGGCTCGATCGGTCTGCTTGGGACCGAGCCAAGTTACGACATGATGATGCAATGCGACACGCTCTTCATGATTGGCTCAGGCTTTCCCTACTCTGAGTTTCTGCCCAAGGAAGGCCACGCCCGCGGCGTTCAAATCGACATCAAGGCGGACATGTTGAGTCTTCGGTACCCGATGGAGGTGAACCTCGTCGGTGATAGCGCCGAAACGTTACGCATGCTGCTTCCACTCCTGACGGAAAAGACTGATCGGGGCTGGCGCAAGAAGATCGAAGGCTGGATGGCCGAGTGGTGGCCGACGCTTGAGAAACGCGCACTCCAACTGACGGACGGAGGCGTAAATCCGCAGCGAACAGTCTGGGAGTTGTCACCTCGTGTACCGGCCAACGCAATAGTCACCAGCGACTCGGGCTCGTGCGCAAACTGGTACGCACGCGATCTCAAGGTGCAACGCGGCATGCAATGCTCACTGTCAGGCGGCTTGGCGTCGATGGGCGCGGCGGTCCCCTATGCAATCGCGGCGAAATTCGCGTTTCCGGAGCGCCCGGTAATCGCGCTAGTAGGCGATGGGGCGATGCAAATGAACAATATGGCTGAACTCATCACGGTCTCGAAGTACTGGAAGCAGTGGGCGAACCCGCGCTGGATTTGCATGGTGTTGAACAACCAGGACCTGAATCAGGTCACTTGGGAGCAGCGTGTCATGGAGGGAGACCCGAAGTTTGAGGCTTCGCAGGATATTCCGTCCGTGCCGTATCACAAGTTCGCGGAACTCATTGGGCTTAAGGGAATATACGTCGACGACGCAAACCTGATGGGCGCCGCATGGGACGAGGCGCTCGCGTCGGATCGGCCCGTCGTGCTCGAAGTGAAAGCCGATCCGAACGTGCCGCCGTTACCGCCCCATATCACGCTGGCACAGGCCAAAGCTTTCGCGTCGACGCTGCTAAAGGGTGATCCTAATGAGAGTCACATATTGCTCGACGCTGCTAAGCAGGTGCTGAGTGCTGTACTACCCGGTCACAAAGAAGACAAAGACAAATAACGTCAACAACAATGGCAGGGTACTTAACAACGCGGTCTTGAACCATGAAAACCTCAACTCACCAAGCTACCATCACCGGCGTGCGGGCCGATGCCTTTTCGATTCCCACTGACTTGCCGGAGGCCGATGGCACGTTCGCGTGGGACACCACGACGCTCGTGGTAGTCGAGGTGGATGCCGGCGGCATGACCGGCATTGGCTACACGTACACGGATGCGAGCGCGGTCGGGCTAATCCGGGGTGCGCTGGCGGACGCAGTGCGGCATCACAATGCATGGGATATTCAAGCGCGATGGACTGACATGCAAAAGAGCGTTCGCAATCTCGGACGAGAGGGCATGGCCGCAACGGCAATCTCTGCTGTTGACTGTGCGCTCTGGGATTTGAAAGCGAAGCTTTTGGACCTGCCGCTTGTGCGTTTATTGGGCGCCGCGCGTGAGAGCGTGCCGATTTACGGCAGCGGTGGCTTCACCACCTACACCGATGCTCAACTGAGTGAACAACTTGGCGCGTGGGTCACCGACGACGGTTGCCGCTGGGTCAAGATGAAAATCGGAACCTCACCTGGGCGCGATCCCGAGCGAGTGCAAAGGGCGCGTGAGGCGATCGGTGAGAGCGGACTGTTCGTCGATGCAAACGGCGCATTTTCAGCGAAACAGGCGCTTCACTATGGCGCTATCTTCGCTGAATTCGGCGTTACATGGTTCGAGGAACCGGTGTCGTCGGACGATCTTGCGGGCCTGTGCTCGCTCCGTAAAGCCGTTCCCGCCGTGATGGAAGTTGCCGCGGGCGAGTATGGCTACACACTGGACTATTTCCGCCACATGCTCGATGCGCGCTCGGTCGACGTCCTGCAGGCCGACGCGAGCCGTTGCGGCGGGATCACCGGCTTCCTGCAGGCTGCAACCCTCTGCGACGCGCATCACATACCGCTGTCTGCGCACTGTGCACCCGCATTGCACCTGCACGTCGCGTGCGCCACGCCGCGACTGCGCCATCAGGAGTGGTTTCACGATCACGTTCGCATCGAAGCCATGCTTTTTGACGGCGCACCTCGTCCGGTTGACGGTGCTATTGCCCCGGATCTGACACGCCCTGGCTGTGGTCTTGAGTTCAAGCGCGCTGATGCGCAGCCCTATGCAGTTCGTTGAAGGAGAAGCCATGAGTGCAACAACTCGGCGCGCCACTATGTTGGTCGGCTTAGCTGTCGGCGCTGCCGGTCTCGCGGCCGTGCTTGCGCAAAAACGCGCGGGTCCTTCGAGCAGGAGCATCGCACCGCGAGGGGAAATCGAGACCCACATAGTCGCTGCGCGCGCGTTCAATCGTAGTTCAGCATTGCTCGCGTTGTCCGTGCTCACCGACAGCGGCATCGAACACTATCGCGGGTCGTTCGCTAACAAAGCCATGTTCACACCGCTTGTCACGTCGACGCTTTCACTCGCAGCCGGACTGCATGGATCTGCTGATTCCGGCCCGCGCAGACACCAGGCAAGGCATGCGATCTACCTCGGGGCGGCGGCGGCCGGGACTGCGGGTACAGGTTTCCATCTCTACAACGTCCTCAAGCGACCCGGTGGCTGGAGCTGGAACAATTTGTTCTATGCAGCGCCGATCGGAGCACCGATGGCATTGCTCTTATCAGGCGCGCTAGGGGCGGTTGCCGAGCGGCTACGCGACGAACCCGCCGTCGAACCGCAACTGCTCGGGATGGCGGCGGGCCGCGCGCTTGGCTTGCTCGCTGCCGCTGGTCTTATCGGCACTGCGGGCGAGGTAGCGCTCATGCATTTTCGCGGCTCGTATCAAAACCCGGTGATGTACGCGCCGGTCACTATTGTGCCGGTGGCGTCTGCGCTGCTTGCACACGCTGCTCTCGCCGCGCCACGTGAACGCTGGGTCACGCGCGCGTGGCTGCGTATCACGGCTGCACTGGGTTTTGTAGGGATGGGCTTTCATGCGCGCGGTATTGCTCGAAATCAGGGCGGGTGGCGCAACTGGACCCAGAACATTCTCAATGGCCCACCTCTGCCGGCGCCGCCCAGCTTTTCCGCGCTGGCGCTCGCCGGTCTGGCCGCGTTGCGGCTGCGGGAGACGGAAAAATGACGTCGATACCCGTGACACGCTATCCGGGCTACGACGTCCTCAGTAAGCGCGACACGCCCTCGTGGGACGCTGCGACCAGAAGTGTCATCGACGAACGGCTTGCCACGCCACGCGATCCAGCATTCCTGAATGCGGTCGAATGGCGTGCGCTGACGGCTCTTTGCGCTTGTGTCATACCGCAGCGAAGTGAGGCGCAGCCCGTACCGATAGCCGCGCTCGTCGACGCCAAGCTCGCGAAAAATCGTGGTGATGGCTATCGCGATGCACGTTTGCTGCCGCTGCGGGACGCATGGCGCACTGGGCTCGCCGCACTCGACGAAGAATGTCGCGCGCGCTTCGAGCTGCCATTCGCGAGCCTCGATGCGGCGCCGCAAATTGCGCTGCTAGAGGCCATGCAACGCGGTGAGTTGCAATGCGGTGCATGGAACGGCATGCCGTCCAGCCTCTTCTTTACCGAGCGCGTGCTGCATGACGTGTGCGGTGCATACTATTCCCACCCGCATGCATGGAGCGAAATCGGCTTTGGCGGTCCAGCCAATCCGCGCGGCTATGTGCGAATGAATTTTAATCGTCGAGATCCGTGGGAAGCGTCCGAGGCAAGTCCGGGGCGTGAAGAGCAAGCGCGCAAGGAGAACAAGAATGCTCGATGATGCACAGCATCACCCACGCGGCAAGAACGGGCGTGCTCCGAATGTTTTCCGCGCTGGCGCATGGACACCGATGCGTGAGTATCAGCCGACCGAGGAGGTCGATTTCGCGATCGTCGGCACAGGCGCTGGAGGCGGCACGCTCGCATGTCGTCTTGCGGAAAAAGGCTTTAAAGTGGTCGCATTCGATGCGGGCGCGTGGTGGCGTCCGCTCGAAGAATTCGCGTCCGACGAGACCCATCAGGAGAAGCTTTTCTGGACCGATGAACGCATTTGTGACGGCGACAATCCGCTCAAACTCGGCAATAACAATAGCGGCAAGGCCGTCGGCGGCAGCACGGTTCACTTCGCGATGGTGTCGCTGCGCTTTCGCCCGGAATGGTTCAAGTCTCGCAGCTTGCTCGGCTACGGCGCCGACTGGCCGCTTACCTGGCAGGAGATGTGGCGCTACTACGCCGAGGTCGAGGACGCGTTGAAGATCTCGGGACCCGTGAACTATCCGTGGGGACCGAAGCGGCGACGTTATCCCTACCGGGCACATGAACTGAATGCGGCAGCGCTTGTCCTCGCACGGGGCGCCGAGGCGCTTGGCATTCCGTGGGCGCCCACACCCCTTGCCACCTTGTCCGCGCCGCGTGGCGAGGCTCATCCGTGCGTCTATCGCGGCTTTTGCGTATCGGGCTGCGCAACCAATGCCAAGCAAAGCGCATTGGTGACATGGATCCCGCGCGCAGTAGCCGCAGGCGCAGAGATTCGGGACCTTGCCATGGTCGGCAGAATCAAGACCAGCGAAGCTGGCCGGGCAATTGGTGTCGAGTATTTTCGCGAAGGCCGCTGGCAATTCCAGCGAGCGCGCCACGTGGTGGTGGCCGGATACGCGATTGAAACCCCGCGCCTCTTGCTCATGTCCGCGAATAGCCGGTATCCGGACGGGCTCGCGAACAGTTCGGGACTGGTCGGGAAAAATCTGATGGTGCAATCCAATCAGGCCACGTGGGGTGTGATGGACGAAGAAATCCGCTGGTACAAGGGGCCGCCGTCGCTCGCTCTCACGGAGCACTGGAACTACACGGACAAAGGTAAGGACTTCTTCGGCGGCTATTGCTACATGAGCCAGGGACCGCTGCCCAACGCCTGGGTCGCAACGCAAAATGGGCGTGGTCTGTGGGGCCATGCGCTTGAGGCGGAGATGCAGAAATACAACCACCAGGCAGGGCTCAAGATTGTCGGCGAGACCATGCCGCAGGAGCGTAACCGCGTGACGCTTGCGGCGGAGATGGACCAGTACGGGCTGCCGATCGCGCGGGTCACCTATTCCCTTTGCGACAACGATAAACGGCTCATCGCGCATTCACTCGACTTCATGGGGCAAGCGCTCAACGCCGCGGGGGCAAGCGAAGTTTGGAATGAGAACGATGACACATGCCATCTGAATGGCACGGCCCGCATGGGCGACGATCCACGCAGCAGTGTTGTGAACGCGGATTGCCGCAGCTGGGATATCCCCAACCTCTGGATCTGCGATGGCTCGGTATTTCCCACCGTCGGCGGCGTCAATCCGTCGCTGACTATCCAGGCAATCGCTTGTCGCACGGCCGACCGCATCGAAGCGCTCGCAGCCAGAGGCGAGCTTTAGTACGCCTTTGCCGGGAATGAGCAGGCAGATGGCGGACGCGGTAATAGCTAAAGAGCGGGAGAAGACCATGTCTAAGAGAGAAGGTCATGTCTATGCGCATTGAGGACTACGCGTTGCTCGGCGACGGCCGCTCCGCTGCGCTCGTCGATCGTCACGGTTCAGTCGACTGGCTGCGCCGGCCCGGCGTGTGCGCTGCTGAGGCGGTCCGGTCTTGGCCGAGTGCGAAATGCTCATGCGCTTCGACTATGGCCTCGCCGTGCCATGGAGCAAGCGAACAAAACTGGCTCGAAAACAAGAGGGGCTGGTTCAACTTCCGGATGAATCGCCACTCCTCCCTTGCTCATTGCGAACGCCGCAAGAATCAATCCCGTGTGCCGTTTGTAAGTTCCCCTGAAGCCAGGATTGGCTACAGGGCGCGGTAAGGCATGCTGCGCTGTAATGCAGCCCGCCACGAGCAGAATAGATAAGAATTCTTTAATACCGCAGCGAACATACGAGTCATGGCTGGCGCGCCCGCGACTCACCCGATCAACGCCATCGCAAGGATGCTGCTTTCGATTGCCCATCGGGAATGGCCACGTTTGCACCGTTGCATCGCAAATCCTTAGGCGATGTGCTTTCCGTCTATTGCCAGGCTCGAGCGGCGCATTCAGCGCATTTCCGGTCTGGAATGATTCAAGGCTGTGTGGTCTATCTTAAGCCATGCTTAATTAAAGAGAGTCATAAATGGCGTGAAACCAAAGTTCGTCGGCCTTGAAATGGAACGTGCGCAGCACCCATCTCCGGACGCGGCTTGAGAAGAGGGTATATGTTCGGCTGTCCGATAACTTAGATTAATGGTCCCGGGCCAACGCAACATTGCGCAGGGTCATCGTCAGGAGATTGAATCGGGCACTGGACCGCCAAGCGTCCAGCGGCGCCAAAAAGCGAGGACGACGCTGCAAGGTTAGTTCTTTAAACATCTATACACACCGGCTGCCACGAGATGACGTCGAAAATTGAAGATTACGCATTGGTAGGTAACGGACGATCCGCTGCGCTGATTGCCCGCGATGGCTCGGTCGATTGGCTATGCTGGCCGCGCTTCGATTCGGACGCGTGCTTCGCCGCGCTCCTGGGCAACGCCAGCAACGGACGCTGGAAGATTGCACCCAAAAGCGGCTGCGTCGCATCCTCGCGTCGGTATCTGGGCGATACCCTTATTCTCGAGTCACGCTTCGACACAGAGGATGGCAGCGGGACGGTCACCGACTTTATGCCGTTGCAAGACGAACTTCCTGAGTTGATTCGAGTCGTTCGTTGCACCTCGGGCACCATGCACATGCGCATGGAGTTTGTGGTCCGGTTCGGCTATGGCCAGTTGATTCCATGGGTCACGCGACTGGACGATGGGACCGGCATCAAAGCCGTGGTGAGTGCTGACATGCTCATCCTCAGGACGCAGGTCGAGCTTCGCAACGAGGCTTTGCAGACATACAGTGACTTCACGGTTGCAGCGGGTGAGGAGGTACATTTTTCGCTTCGGTATGGCCGGGCGTACAAGCCGATACCCGCCCCGCGCGACGCGCGGGCATTGCTGGCCGACACGGATGCTCAATGGCAGTCGTGGTCCGCGCGCAGCAAGGCGCACGGAAAGTACAGAGACGCAATACAGCGCTCACTCATTACGCTGAAGGCCCTGGCGTTCGAGCCAACGGGCGGAATCGTCGCGGCCGTGACCACTTCCCT
>Ga0153932_1000075_pt1 | contig 62602 bp, 58 predicted proteins | sample TSNJ016MetaG_FD_102273 | JGI IMG/M metagenome (GOLD analysis project Ga0153932, IMG submission 102273) | Attine ant fungus gardens microbial communities from New Jersey, USA - TSNJ016 MetaG | ecosystem: Host-associated > Fungi > Mycelium > Unclassified | place: USA: New Jersey, Wharton State... | reverse complement strand
GTCACGCTACTTTGAGCGTGTGCTGCAACGCCGACCGTCAGCAGCGAAGCCGCGAGCAAAGCTTTCTTCATCATCTCCTCCAACCCTGTCAAAAAATAGAAGCCCAAGTGCGGCGGTAGTGGTCCGGTGCCAGCGCACCGAACCGGAAACTATTGAGAGGGATGACACGCAATGGGCAGGTGTGTCCGTGATCCGGGCAAAGAGACCGCCCACGTCACAACCGACCCAATGGATCGGTGTCTCCTCAGTTCTTTTTGAAGTAAAACTACTTTTAATGAACTTCGTTTCCGTACTTTGATTACTAATTTAGCAAATTACCTTTGTGTCGCCAAAAAAATTTGCTGTCTCCCAATCTTCTGTCTCAAAAACGCAATGGTTGGTGTGTTCAGCAAATGAAAAAAATGATCGATATCGGGGCCGGTTCCTTATGGGGTAAGGCTTAGGCTCATTTCGGGACTTGACGCTATGGATTGCATCTATTGACGTGCGTTACGTCTGCCGCTAATGCAAAAAGCGGAATGCGGGCCAAACCTGTTTAGAGATACCAACTAAAAAAGCGCCCCGTAGGGCGCTTCTGGTTTTGGTTCGTAATAGAACGTCGACGCTCTGTAGTTTTACTTCAGACTTCCTGAGAGGAACTGCTTCAGCCTTTCGCTGCGTGTGTTGCCGAAAACCTCATCGGGATGACCTTCCTCTTCGATCAGCCCCTGATGCAGGAACACCACATGGTTCGATACATTGCGCGCGAACGCCATTTCGTGAGTCACCACGATCATCGTGCGGCCTTCCTCAGCGAGCGTCTGCATGACCTTCAGCACCTCGCCAACGAGTTCGGGATCGAGCGCGGAGGTGGGTTCATCGAACAGCATGACGTCGGGGTGCATGGCGAGCGCGCGTGCAATCGCCACGCGCTGCTGCTGGCCGCCCGACAAATGCGACGGATATTGTTTTTCCAGCCGCGGCGCGAGCCCGACTTTCTCCAGATAGGTGCGCGCCCGGTCCTCGGCCTCCTTCTTCGATAACCCGAGCACCTTCACCGGCGCTTCCATGACGTTTTCGAGCACGCTCAGGTGCGACCACAAGTTGAAGTGCTGGAACACCATGGAAAGCCGCGTGCGCATGCGCTGCAACTGCTTCGGCTCGGCCACTTTCAGCGCGCCGTATTTGTCCTTGAGCGTGCGGATTTCCTCGCCATCGACAAAAATCCGGCCCTGGTTCGGCTGCTCGAGAAAGTTGATGCAGCGAAGCATCGTGCTTTTTCCCGACCCCGACGAGCCGATGACGCTGATCACATCGCCGGCTTTCGCCCGCAGCGACACGCCCTTGATGACTTCGTGGTCGCCGTACTGCTTGTATAGGCCATCGACGAAAAGCTTGGTTGCGGGTGAATTCATATGCGCCTGATCCTTGAGGCTTATTTACCTTGCGGCCGCAAGTAGGCGAGCCAGCGATGTTCCGCGCGGCGGAACATCCACACGAGCGCAAACGAAATACACAAATAGAGCAATCCGGCGATGCCGAACGCCTGGAACGATTGATAGGTGGCCGAATTCACGTCCCGGGCGATCTTGAGGATGTCCGGCACGGTTGCCGTGAACGCAACGGTGGTTGCGTGCAGCATCAGGATCACTTCGTTGCTGTAATAGGGAAGCGCGCGGCGCAGCGCCGACGGCAGGATTACCCGCCGATACAGCGTGAACGACGACATCCCGTACGCCCGCGCCGCCTCGATCTCACCATAAGGCGTGGCGCGAATGGCGCCGGCGAAGATTTCCGTGGTGTAGGCGCACGTGTTCAGCGTGAACGCGAGCAGCGTGCAATTCATGCCGTTACGGAAAAACTCGTTGAGCAGGACGTGATCACGGACCACTTGCAGGCTGTAGAGGCCCGTGTAGCAGAGCAGAAGCTGAACGTAGAGCGGCGTGCCGCGGAAAACGTAGGTATAGACCCAGACGCTGCGCGAAAGCAGCTTGTTCTTCGACACCCGCGCGACCGCCAGCGGAATGGAAAGACAAAAGCCGAGCACGATCGATACAACCAGCAGCCACATCGTGATGGCGAGGCCGGTGATCCGATAACCGTCGGTGAAAAGATAATTGCGCCAGTATTCCTGGATGATTTCGAGCATGGATTCCGCCGCGTGGATGTGCCTGGTTTCTTTTTAGGGAGCTGGACCGGTGTCGAAGGCCTATAAATCCGCCTTGCGCACGCCCGACGAATAGCGCTTTTCCAGCCACATCAGCACGAGATTGGACAGCGTCGTGATCACGAGATACACGGCGCCCGCCAGCAGCGTGAAAAAGAAGAACCGCAACGTGCCCTTGCCGGCGTCCTGCGCGGCCTTGACGACATCGGCGAGACCGATGATCGATACCAGCGCCGTCGCCTTCACCATCACCTGCCAGTTATTGCCGATGCCGGGGAGGGCGAAACGCATCATCTGCGGGAACATGATCCGCGAGAAGGTTTGCCACGGCGTCATGCCGTAGGCGGCGCCCGCCTCGAGCTGGCCGCGCGGCACGGAAAGAAAGGCGCCGCGGAAGGTCTCGGTGAAATACGCGCCATAGATGAACCCGAGCACGATCACGCCGGCCACGAACGGATCGATATCGATCTGATCCCAGCCGAGCGCGTCGGTCAGGTGGTTCAGCCAGATCTGGATGCTGTAGAAGAGCAGCAGCATCAGCACGAGGTCGGGAACGCCGCGCACGAGCGTGGTGTAGACAGTGCCGACACCCGACGAGATGCGGTTTCTCGACAATTTCGCCGCCGCCCCGATCAGTCCGATCACAAATGCGAACACCAGCGACAAGACCGCCAGCTTGACGGTTTGCCATGTGCCCGAGAGGATGAGCGGCCCGTAGCCTTGCAGAAACATGGAGATTCCTTGGTGACGTGCGCGTGGGCTTGCGCCTTTTGCCTGCGCTTTTTGCTGTTCAACTGCGTCTCTTGCCTGCCCCGCCGCTTGAGCGCTTACCGGCTACGGCCCCAGGCGGTGCCTATTCTAGATGTCCAAAATTGGTGCGCAGCGTTCGAAAGGGCGTTGAAAAGACAAAATCGCCATCGACCGGACCGGCGCGGCAGTGTGTCCGGAGCAACTTCCGGGCGCCTCCAGCCATCCGCCCGGCTTCGGCCGGTCCCGAAAAGGCCGGTATTCTACCCGAAGCCTTTGTGTCCGCGAGGACCGGCGCGGCTCAAGTGGGCTCGAGGCGGCTCGGGCCAGATCGATTACATGCATTTTCAGGACGGTGTGGTGCCTGCGCAGACAGTTGTTGCGGAGCGTGTGCGCCCTTACATTCTCTCCATCGCAACATCACAGGGAGTTCGAAATGTTTGAAATCCGACGCGCCAATGAACGCGGCCACGCCAACCACGGGTGGCTCGACTCGTATCACAGCTTCTCTTTTGCAGGCTACGACGATCCGGAGCACGTGCATTTCGGCGCGCTGCGGGTAATCAACGAAGACCGCGTCGCGGCGGGGCAGGGGTTCGGCACGCATGGGCACCGGGATATGGAGATCATCAGCTATGTTCTCGAAGGCGGTCTTGCGCACAAGGACAGCATGGGCAACGGTTCGACCATCCGTCCCGGCGATGTCCAGCGCATGAGCGCCGGCACGGGCGTACGGCATAGCGAATTCAACGGCTCGGCGACCGAGCCTGCGCATTTCCTGCAGATCTGGATCATTCCGGACGCAGCGGGCGACGCGCCGGGCTACGAAGAAAAGCATTTCGACGATGCCGAAAAACGCGGCCGCCTGCGGGTGATTGCATCGCCGCAAGGACGGGACGGCGCGGTGAAACTGGGCGCAGACGCCGAGCTTTACGCCGGTCTCTTCGATGGCGACGAGCGCGCCGAATTCGATGTGCCCGCCGGCCGTCGTGTGTATGTGCACGTGGCGAGGGGAGCGATATCGGTGAATGGCGAAGCGCTTTCAGCCGGCGACGCTGCCAAGATCGAGGATGTATCGAGGGTGACGCTCGACCGGGGAACCGGCGCTGAAGTCATCTTGTTCGATCTCGCCTGAGCCGGATCAACGCCCTGGCTTGTAGATGAAGAAAGGCCGTGGACCCAAAAGTCCACGGCCTTTTTACTGCGCGGCGATCTTGAAAGACGAATGCATCAAGGCATCAACGCATCAAGGCTGTACCGCCGATGCCCCGGCGCCCGGCGCGCCACGGCGCTGCTCCCAGCGCTGATGCATCTTTTCCTGACGCTCATGCATCTTGGCGAAACGCGCTTTCAATGCCGAGCTGACCGTGGTCTTTTGCTGGTCGTTGAGCGCGTTGTAGAAGTTCAGCCATGCGGCGCTGGTCTGGTCGCGCAACTGGGCGTTCTGCGCTTCGATCTTCTGATGCGCCGCGTACATTGCGTTCAGATCCAGGATGGGCTGGTTCTTCATGGATTCCATTTGCGAGCGCATTTGCTGATGGCTTGCGCGCATCGCTTCATGGTTTTGTTTCATGGTTTGCAACGCGGACTGCCACAGCTTTTCCTGGTCCGCGTTGAGATTCAACTGGCCGTGCAGCTTGTCCAGTTCCTTCTTCATGCGCATTTCCATTCCGTGCCCGCGATGACCGCCGGGGCCACCGGGACCGCCTTCGGTCATCATCATGCCCGGGCCGCCCGGGGGCGGCGCATCCGGCGTGGCCGCGCTGGCGACGTTGGCTGTACCTATGGACAGCGCGAGCGCCGCGGCGGTGATGGCGAGGAATCGGGACTGCTTCAACATGGCGTACTCCTTTTTGATTTGCGGAGCCCCATGGATTGATCCGGGCAGATGCCGGGATCAACCGGGGCTGATCCGAGTCTGGCAGCGTCGTCTCGGTCGTCGCGCCTTCGGTAAGACACAGCGTAGAGACTCGGCGCGATGCGCGTGTTACGAGCCGCCGCTGCGTTATTACGCCGGTTTACGCGTCGCTTTCGCGGTAACACCCGGTAACTGTTTACGGAGGGTTTGCGGCATCGGCTGGCCCGGACTGGCGTTAAACTGCATCGCATGGCTACTCAAATACTTGTCGTCGACGACGACTCCGAACTGCGCGATCTCTTGCGCGACTATCTGGTCCGGCAGGGCATCGAGGTATCGGTGCTGCATGACGCAGGCACGCTCGAACGGCGACTCGAACGCGAGCGCCCCGATCTGATCGTGCTCGACCTCATGATGCCGGGTGTGGATGGACTGACCGCGTTGCGCAAGCTCCGCGCGTCGGGCGACGACATCCCCGTGATCATGCTGACCGCACGTGCTGACGACGTGGACCGCATTGTCGGACTCGAGCTCGGTGCGGACGATTATCTCGGCAAGCCGTTCAATCCGCGGGAATTGCTCGCGCGCGTGCAGGCTGTCCTGCGTCGCCGCCGAACCATTCCTTCAGCGGCGCCCGAGCAGCGGGAACCGTTTTCGTTCGGGCGTTTCCGGCTCGACTTCCAGTCGCGCACGCTGCATCAGGACGAGACGCCGCTCACATTGTCGGGCAGCGAATTCGCTCTGCTGAAGATTTTCGTCAATCACCCCATGCGCACGCTGACGCGTGAGCGCCTGCTCGAACTGCTGCACGGTCCGGAGTACGACGGCACCGACCGGGGTATCGACGTCCAGGTGTGGCGTCTGCGCCGGATTCTCGAAACCGATCCGTCCACGCCGCGCTTCATCCAGACGGTGCGCGGGCGCGGTTACGTGTTCGTGCCCGACGGCGAGCAAAATGCGTCGGCCCATTGATTCGCTGTTTGGCCGGCTGGTGGTGCTGGTCATCGGCGTGCTGGTGTTGTCGCACGTCGCCTGGTTCGCCGTCATCCGGGTCGAGCGCGACCAGACCCAAACCCGCTACGCAGTAGAAGAGGCCACGTTCCTGGTCGACGCCGTGCGCCAGCACATCGCGAATTCGCCGGATCAGCCGTTGCCCTCCAGCGTGCACGTGGTCGCCCCGACCAGTCCCGAAGTACCGCGTCCCATTGCCGACGCCGATACCGATCGCGTACCGCCGCCGTTTGCGCGGTTCATTGAAGACTTGCGGGACCGCCTGCCCGATGGCACCGACGTCCGCGTCGGCGAGCCCGGTGGTCCCCCGAGCCTGTGGGTGCGCGGTGCACGCGACGCGAACTGGATCGTCGTGCCGGTCCAGCCGCTGCGTCCGCCGCGTTCGCGCGACCGCATGCTGCTGTGGCTTGCCATCATCTTTTCGACCGCCGTCATGGCGGCGCTCCTTGCCGCGTGGCAGCTCCAGACGCCGTTGCGTTCGCTGGCGCAAGCCGTCGGCCGGTTCGGCCGCGGCGAGCCCACGCCGCCGGTCCCGGAGCGCGGCCCGCGGGAATTGCGGCAACTGACGCACGGTTTCAACCAGATGGTGCGCGAAGTCGCGCAGGCGGAAAGCGATCGCGCGGTCATGCTCGCGGGCGTGGCGCACGATCTCAAGACGCCGCTTGCGCGGTTACGGCTGCGTGCCGAAATGATGGAAGAGGCGAAGCTGCGTGATGGCGTAGTGCGAGACGTGGACTCCATGGCGCATATCGTCGATCAATTCCTGGTGTTTGCGCACGATGGTACGGATCGCAGCGAACCGGTTGAGGTCGATCAGCAATGCGAGCGGATCGCGCGCAGCTACAGGGCGGTCGCGCCGGGCGCGCAGTCAATCCAGACGCGGCTCACGGCCGGACGCGGCTTTGCCTTGCCGGCGGCGACGCTTGACCGCCTGCTGTCGAATCTTCTCGATAACGCTCACGCCTATGGCGCACCGCCTATCGTGATCGAAACCCTGCGTGGGTCGAACGGCTGGGTTTTGCGTGTCAGCGACAGTGGTGGCGGCATCGCCGCGCAGGATCTCGTGAAGGCCAGCCGGCCGTTTGTGCGGCTTGATCCGGCGCGCGGCGGCAGCGGCCATAGCGGGTTGGGGCTCGCCATTGTGGATCGGCTGGTGCGGCGGGCAGGCGGAGAGTGCGACATCCGCAACCGGGAAGAAGGCGGACTGGAGATCGCAATGACTTTCCCGTTCGATATCGTCGCAAAAGCGGCGGATCAACTGCATATCGACGGCGTGCTGAAACACGCCTGATGCGCGCCTGATTCGCCCGCGAGGCAGGGCGCGCCAAGGCGCCCTCGCCGGAAGCGCTCAGTCGAACAGCGTATTGAGGGCGGAAGCCGCTTCGCTGTCGACGGTGTTGTAGGTCACCGTGGCGGCCTCGAAAATATAATGCGTGGTGTATTTCCCCAGCCGTCCGAGGATCTCCTCCTGGATGACTTCAGGCGCGACATCGAGCCTCAAGTACCAGGTGGTGGACGAGAGCCGCGTCTGGAACGCGCCATACTCGGCCAGCAAGTGATCGAATGCTTCAGCGTCCTGATCGCGGCAGACAATGACCAGATTTCCCTTCATTCACCCCTCCTGAAAACGGCAGATATTCGACTTCGAATGTCGATAATACCTGCTGTCACGCCGCTTGCCCCACTAGACCTTTTGGCCGGTCCGTGCGTTCAGGCTGTCTCGGGATGACGCGGCATGGGCGGGATGGTGTCGGCGGGATGCACTTCGCTGCGGTCGCGGCCGCCCGATTTGGCCGCGTAGAGCGCAAGGTCGGCGCGCTTGAGCAGATTTTCGGCGGTGTCGCCGTCGCACAGGGCGGTGATGCCGATGCTTACGCTCAACGCGGTGTCATCGGGCAGATGGGCGCAATGCTCCTGGTTGAAGCGCTTGCGCAGGCGTTCGAGCACCGCGTGGGCATCGGCGAGAGACGTTTGCGGCAGCAGCAGGCCGAACTCCTCGCCACCAAGCCGGCCAACGCCATCGCTCGCGCGCAACTGTTCCTCGCACATCCGCACGAAATGCTCGAGCGCGCGGTCCCCGGTCGCGTGGCCGAAGCGGTCGTTGACCTGCTTGAAGTAGTCCAGGTCGGCAATGGCGACGGACAGCGGCGTGCCCGAGGAAGACGCGAGCTCCACTTCGCGGCGCAGGGTATCGAGGAAATATCGCCGCGACAAAGCGCCGGTCAGCGCATCATGCCGCGCTTCGGCCGAAAGCAGCGTATTGGCCGACTGCAACTGGTTCGCGAGATGCCGCGTCGCCCGATGCAGCCGGCGCTCGCGCAGATACGACACTGTAATCACCACGGCCAGGCCGACCACCCCGAGCGCCGTCAGGAACACGAGCAACTGGTCGCGCCGCTGGTTGCGCAAGATCTCGGACCAGTTCGGCAGCGGATGCACGATATGCGCCGCGAGCCCGGAATTGAGGCCGGTGCGTTCGTCATAAATCGCGGGCGCCGTGCCGTTGCTGGTGCTGAACAAGCCGCTCGAAAGCGTCGGCGACAGCCAGGGCGCGTCCGCCCGCACGCGCTCGCCTATATGGGTGATTCGCAAGGTCTGAAAATCTACGCGCCGGTAGGCATCGAGCCGCTCCGTGCGCGACATCTTCAGCACGGGTGAATCCGGCAGCACGCGGTTTTCGAGCTGGCTTTCATTGGCCATCACGACTACGCCGTTGCTGTCGGTCACGAACGTCCCGGCGCGCGCCACCCAATGCCGCAAGCGGTCGATGCTCACTTTCGCGATCACCGCGCCCGCCAGAAAGCCGTCCCGGTAGATCGGCGTGGCGATGAAAATCCCCGGATCGCCGTTCGTCCGGCCGACGCCATAGGTCTCGTTGAACGCGCCGAGCAGCGCCTTCTGGATATACCCGCGCGCCCGCATGTCGACGCCGACAAAGCTGTTCGAATCGATGGCGTTGCTCGATGCCACGCAAAAGCCCTCGGTATCGACGACCCAGATGTAGTCGAGGCCCGTGAAGCCCCGCGCGTTGCGCAGGAAGTTATCGACTTTTTCCAGCGCGGGCGCGGCGAGCCACTTGGCGCGCCGGTCGGCCGCCGTCGGCGCGGCGCTGGCGGAAAGACCGTGCTGCTGGACCAGCGCGAGCTGGATCATGTCCATCTCGGCGATCGTGGCGGGAATGGCGCGGGACATGGCGAGGTCGCTCGCGATGATCTGCGCGGTGTTATCGACGATGGACGCCGCCATTTGACGTTCCACCCGCACCGATGTGGCCAGTTCTTGCTGTACCATTCGGTCCGACACCAGTCCGGCTGCAACCCAGCACACGCATGCAAGCAACGCGCAGCAAAGCGTCGCTATCGCAAGGTGGAAGGTTGTCTTGTTCATCTGATCTGGCCTGTCTGACTGTCCCGCGGCCCCGCGCGACGAGCAATGTTATGAGTTTTGTGCCGGCACATGAGCATCTTACCGGGCGCGGCCGCGCGCGCCGATGGTACTTGCCCCAAGTGCTGTTGCTGAGCGCCGACAGTGGCGCCTGTTGCAAGAACATGTTTTGTCTGCGCAGGAACCGCGACCTCGTCCGGAGTCCCCTCAAGCCGGCTTCGGTTTGCCCCGGATGTTCCGATTGGACGACGTTTTCTTTCGTCCATCAAGTTTCTTATCGGCGGGAACGGGCTTTTCTTGAGCGATGCAGCGCGGTTTGACGATGCACCGGAACGCCCGCCAGATAACGAAACGTAAACCAGCAGGCTGCGGTTGTGCCTGAAACAAAGTTTGGTGTAGTGTCGTGCCGTCCTGAAAACAGGCATGGCGCTGACCGGCAAGATACAGACTTGGAAATACAGACGCCGGACGATGCCGTGAATCGGGCGCACCGGCCGCAACAAGCCTCAACGGAGAGGGCGTGTAATGGATTTTGGCTTCAATCTGACTCGCACGGCGAATGCTTCGGCGTGGCGTCTATTACCGAATCGCTGGGACTTCGTCGCGTTCCCGCTGATCATCTGCATCCTCGCGCTGACCGCGGTGGGCTTTCACGAGACGCTCGCACCCATCTCGACGCTGCAGACGCAGGCTATTTCGCTGGATCCGTCGAATCTGCCCGAGTACGCGTTACGCACCACGCTGCGCATGCTTGCCGCAATGGTCGCATCGCTCATCTTCACGCTCGTTTATGGGACGCTCGCGGCCAAGAGCCGGCGCGCGTCCATCGTGCTCGTGCCGATTCTCGACATCCTGCAGTCGGTGCCGGTGCTCGGCTATATCTCGTTTACGGTCACGTTTTTCCTCGCGTTGTTTCCCGGACGGGTGTTCGGCGCCGAACTCGCCGCGATCTTCGCCATCTTCACGAGCCAGGCCTGGAACATGACCTTCAGCTTCTACCAGTCGCTGCGCACGGTGCCGCGTGACCTGGACGAAGTCTCGCGCGGGTTTCACCTGACCAACTGGCAGCGCTTCTGGAAGCTCGAAGTGCCGTTCTCCATGCCGGGCCTCATCTGGAACATGATGATGTCGATGTCCGGCGGCTGGTTCTTCGTGGTCGCCTCCGAAGCGATCGTGGTGGGTAACCGGACCATCGTGCTGCCGGGTATCGGCGCGTATCTGGCGACGGCGATCGGCGAGCGCAATCTCGGCGCGATCGGCTGGGTGATCCTCGCCATGACCGTCGTGATCCTTGCCTACGATCAGCTCATGTTCCGTCCGCTGGTCGCATGGGCCGACAAGTTCCGCATGGAAAACACGAGCTCGGGCAATGTGCCTGAATCGTGGCTGCTCGACCTGATCCGGCGCACGCGGTTGATTCACCAGTTGCTGGTGCCGGCCGGCTGGCTCATCGGCAAGCTTGCGCGCGTGCCGCTGAAGCTGCCTTCGCTGCAGGGCGTGAAGCTGCCGCTGCTGGCGAGCGCCGCGTCCGTGTTTACAGCGACGCCCGGGAGAGCGCGCAATACTTCCCGCATTGGCGATATTGTCTGGGCGACGGTTGTCGTGGCGCTGACCGCGTTCGTGGTCTGGAAAGTAAGCGTCTTCGTTTCGTCCGGCGTGTCGTGGAGCGAAGTGGGGCATGTCTTCTGGCTCGGGCTGATCACGCTTTTCCGCGTCATGGTGCTGATCGCGATTGCGTCGGTGATCTGGGTGCCTGTCGGCGTGCTGATCGGGTTGCGGCCTGCGCTTGCGAGCAAGATCCAGCCGATTGCGCAATTCCTTGCGGCGTTTCCGGCGAACCTGCTGTTCCCGGTGTTTGTCGTGGTGATCGTGAAGTTCAACCTGAATCCGGATATCTGGCTTTCGCCGCTGATCGTGCTCGGCACGCAGTGGTATATCCTTTTCAACGTGATCGCTGGCGCTACGTCGTATCCAAACGATTATCGCGAGGCCGCCGCCAACTTCCAGATCAAAGGCTGGCAATGGTGGCGCCAGGCCATCTTGCCGGGCATCTTCCCGTATTACGTGACCGGCGCGATTACGGCGTCAGGCGGGGCGTGGAATGCGAGCATCGTGGCCGAAGCGGTATCGTGGGGCAATACGAAGATCGTGGCGCACGGACTGGGCGCGTACATCGCGGAAAGCACGGTCAACGGCGATTATCCGAAGATCATTCTCGGGATCGCGGTGATGTCGCTGTTCGTCACGCTCTTCAACCGGTTGTTGTGGCGCCCGTTGTTCGCGTTCGCCGAAGCGCGCTTGCGGCTCGACTGAACGCCGCCGCCGGAACAAAGCCCTTCGAAATCTATAATGTCAGGTCGCCAGCGGCCACACCATTTTGTAATCAGCAACACGCGAGCGCCCATGCCAACGCAGACGAATCCTTCCAGCCAAACGCCGCCATCCGCACCCCCGCGCCTCGGCCGGGAAATCCTGCACGTCGATCAGGTCAGTCGCGGTTTCAACAAGACGCAGGGCGAGTTGCTCGTGCTCGAAGACGTCAACCTGAAGCTGCACGAAGGCGAGATCGTGGGTCTTCTCGGCCGATCGGGGTCGGGAAAGTCGACGCTCCTGCGGATCATCGCGGGTTTGATCGAACCGACGGGCGGCCAGGTCACGTACCTGAACGAGCCGCTCAACGGCCCGGCAAAAGGCGTGGCGATGGTGTTTCAGACCTTCGCATTGTTTCCGTGGCTCACCGTGCTGCAGAACGTCGAGGCGGGGCTGGAAGCGCAGGGCGTTCCATCCAAAGAACGGCGCGAGCGCGCGCTGGCGGCAATCGACCTGATCGGTCTCGACGGCTTTGAAAACGCGTATCCGCGTGAGCTGTCAGGCGGGATGCGACAGCGGGTGGGTTTTGCGCGTGCGCTGGTCGTCGACCCTACGCTGCTCCTCATGGACGAACCGTTTTCCGCGCTCGACGTGCTGACCGCCGAGAACTTGCGTACCGACCTGCTCGATCTGTGGACGCAAGGCAAGATGCCGATCAAGTCGGTGCTGATCGTCACGCACAACATCGAGGAAGCGGTGTTCATGTGCGACCGGATTCTGGTGCTGGCATCGAATCCGGGTCGTGTCATGGCCGAGATTCGCGTGCCGTTCAAGCATCCGCGCAACCGTCTCGATCCCGCGTTCCGGCGCCTGGTCGACGATATCTACGCCAAGATGACCGCGCGTCAACTCGGCGAGGAAAAGAAGAAGGGGCTCGAGCTCAGTAGCTGGTTGCCGCAGGTGTCGACCAACCTGATGGCGGGTTTGATCGAGACACTGGCCGCCGACCCGTACCACGGCCGCGCCGACATGCCGGAGATCGCGCGGACGCTGCATCTGGAAGTGGACGATCTGTTCCCGGTCGCGGAAGTGTTGCAGCATCTCGGTTTCGCCGATGTCCGCGAAGGCGATATTTTCCTGACGCCCCCGGCGCGTGTGTTTGCCGAATTCGGTACGCAGGAACGCAAGATGATGTTCGCGGAGCATCTGCTGCGTCACGTGCCGCTCGCCGCCCGGATCAAGAAAGTGCTGAACGAGCGGCCGGGACATCGTGCGCCGCGTGTGCGCTTCGAGCAGGAACTGGAAGATTTTCTCTCCGATAAAGCCGCCGAGGAAACACTCGACGCCGTCATCAACTGGGGCCGTTATGGCGAGATCTTTTCGTATAACGACCAGACGGAGATCTTCAGCCTGGAAGACGTGGAGTCTTGATGCTGCGCGTAGTGCTTCAGTGAGATACGTGCCATCTGGCGCGGGATAAAAAAACGCGGTGCTTCTGGAAACAGATGCCGCGTTTTTTGCATGTGGACGTACCTGAAAAGGTAGCCGATAACGCGGTTCGCTTCGATCTCATGCACGGAATCCGCCGATTGCCCGTTCTGATGAAAACGTCCGCAACGATCGTTTCGCGCCGGGCGCAAACCCTTGTCCATTGTGGCTTCCAGCGTTTTTGGAAGACCGCTTCGAATCGCTTTTCACAAGATTGCCGAAGCGCAAAACGTACTCTACGCTGGGGAATCCGCCAACGCTGACGGCAAACAAGGAGCCTCCGAAGATGCGTCGACTGCGCTTGCCGTTATCACGCACGAGGCGTTTGTCGGGATTGACGATCGGCGTGACATGTCTGTTGCGCGTGCCGTCGGCGCTCGGCAGTTGCGATAACCTCGCGCCCGTCAGCGGTGAATCTGCTACGTGCGATTCGAGTCTGCCGAATCCATCCCTCACGGGTATCGCGGCGGCTGCCGGAAGCACGGGGGTCACCGTGCGCATCCAGCCGGGTGCAGGCATCAGCGTGAGCAGCAGCAACGCGGTCTTCGTGCGGGATTCGAGCACTGTCACGAACCTTGGCACGCTGCAGGTCAGCGGCGATACCTTCGACGCCATTACCTCGGAAGGCAGCCCGAACGGCTTCGGGCACAACACACTGACCAACGCAGGCGCGATTCATACGACCGGTGTCGAGTCGGAGGGCATGTACAGCGGCTCGGCCTCAGTCATGATGGTCAACGCCGTGGGCGGCGCGATCACCACGAGCGGAGCGAACTCGGCGGCAATGCTCGATGTGTCGGCGGCGGGAGGCGGGAAGCTGATCAACAACGGCACGCTTGCCACATCGGGCGACGACTCCTACGGCATGCTCGCCCAGACCTCCGGCGACGCGCTCGCGAACACCGGCTCGATCACGACGACCGGTTCACGCGCGTACGGCCTGTATGCCAATGGCGGCGCGCCGGGCAACAATACGCTGACAAACCACGGGTCCATCGATACATACGGGGTGAACGCGCACGGCATTGTCTCCGTGGATGCATCGCCCGGTCTTGTCACCAACACCGGGTCGATCGCCGCGCACGGCGCCGACGCGTTGGGCGCTTTTTTCGGGCAGAAGGTCACGCTCGTGAACGCAGCGGGGGCGCGGATAACGAGCGACCAGAGCAACGCCATCGATGCCAACAGTGGCGGCAGCTTTACGAATGCCGGAACGATTTCGGGCGGCAACGAGGGGATATCGATTGTCGGCGGTAATGCGGACATCGTGAACAGCGGCGTGCTTTCGGGCGGCGGCAATCTGGCGGTTTCATCGACGGGGCCGTATGCGATCACGATCACGAACACCGGGACTATATCGGGCGGCGGTGGTGTCGCGGTCTGGACCGATACCGGCACGAACACCTTCAAGATGAACGGCGGCACGGTGACCGGTCTGATCCGGCAAGGCGCCGGCGTCAACACGTTCGTGATGCAGGCGGGACAGGTCGATGACATCGATCGCGGCGGCCCGCAACCGCGTTTCACGCTGAGTGGCGGGCGCGTGACGGGCGGCCTGACGAACGGCGGCGTGGCGACGATTACTGGCGGGCGTATCGGCAGCGTCGGGTTGACGGCGGTGCAGAACACCTTCGCAATGTCGGGCGGTTCGATCGATGCAAACCTCACCGCGGGTTCCGGGGATACGTCCATGACGCTGTCCGGCGGGGTGATCGGCGGCGCGGTGACGCTTGGCAATGGCACGAACGCCATGACGGTATCGGGCGGTTCGATTGCCCAGGGTCTCGCCGTTGGGGACGGGCAGAATACGTTCAAATGGCTCGACGGCGGGGTGATCGGCGGTGCGGTCACGTTCGGCGCGGGACAGGCGGCGGCCACCTTGTCGAACCTGAGCGACGCGCAACTTGCGTCCACATCGATCTTCGATGCCGGCGCCGGCCGCGACACGCTCACGTTCGATCACGTCGACGCCACCGGGCTGAGCCGCTTCGTGAACTGGGAGAGCGTGGCGGTGACGAACGCGAGCCGCCTGACGCTCGATGCCCACGGCCTCACACTCGGCGATTCCGGAACGCGAACCGGCACGATCGATATCGACTCGACGAGTTCGCTTGCCTGGAACGGCGCAGGAACGTCGGCGATCATGGCTGCCGTGGCAGGGGCACGCGTGACGATGAACAACGCTGGGATCATCGATCTGACGGGGAGCACGCGCAATACGCTCGTGGTGAGCGGCGACTATGCGGGGCGCGCGGGTCATTTGCTTGTGGACAGCGTCCTTGGCGCGGATGCTTCGCCGAGCGGAAAGCTGGTCATAGCGCAAGGCACCGCTACGGGCGAAACATCGATTGGCGTGAGAAACGCGGGCGGCGCCGGCGCCCAGACGATCGCCGATGGAATCATGGTCGTGCAAACGCTTCAGGGCGCCACGACGGCGGCGACGGCATTCTCTCTGGCGAGTCCCGTCAAGGCGGGCGCCTATACGTACTATCTGTTTCGGGGCGGTGTTACGACAGGCACCGGGGATAACTGGTACTTGCGTTCCAGCATTCCGGCGGTGCCGCCGGTGCCGCCTGTCACGCCAGTGCTGCCCGTTACACCGGTCACGCCAGTACCACCGGTTGCACCTTCTGAGCCAACAACGCCTGTCGAGCCCGCTGCGCCAACCGAGCCTACGCCGCCACCTTCGATCGTGCCATCCGTGCCAACCGCGCCGGCGGAGCCGCAACCGCCTACCACAGCAAATCCCCTTTACCGCATCGAAGTCCCGCTCTACGCAGCAGTGCCAACGCTTACGCGCGAGCTTGTCATCGATCAGATCGGCACCTTCCACGACCGGCACGGCGACCAGTCGCAACTCGATGAAACCGGCACGCTGCCCGCGACCTGGGCCCGCGTCTGGGGAAACCACGCGCGCGTTGGCAGCGACAAAGGCGTCGATGCGCATTTCAGCGGATTCACGGGCGGCACGCAGATTGGTCAGGATGTCTACGCAGATGCCACTGCGTCAGGAAATAGGAATCACTATGGCTTGCTGCTGGGCGCGGCGCGCGCTTCGGGCGATGTCACCGGCTTCGCGCTTGGCATGCCGTCGGTTCAGGCGGGCAGCGTCGCCGTGGATTCGGCGAGCGCGGGCGCGTACTGGACGCACATCGGCCCCGGTGGCTGGTATGCGGACACCATCGTGACTGGAAGCGCGCTGACGATCAAACCATCGTCGAACGACGGCCTTGCCGTGACCACGCATGGCCGGTCGATCGCGGGATCAGTGGAAGCAGGATTGCCGCTGGCTTTGCTGGCCGGACTGAGCATCGAGCCGCAGGCGCAGGTCATCTGGCAGCATGTGTCCATCAACGATATAAATGACGGCATCTCGACCGTCAGCTTCAGCAACCCGAGTTCGTTCGCCGCCCGTCTGGGACTGCGCGTATCGGGGCGCTGGCAAGCGGGCAGGGTGGCGTTGCAGCCTTATGCGCGCGTCAATCTATGGCGTTATTTCGATGCATCGAGCAACGTGGTCTTCGGAGAAACCACAACGATCCCGGCGCAGTCATCGGCGACGCTGGCCGATTTTCAAACCGGCGTCGCGATCGACGTCAGCGCGCGGGGCAGCCTGTTTGCGAACGTCCATTACGCAATGAACGTGGGCGGCGCCACGCGCGCCACAATAGGCGGCGATGCTGGCGTACGCTGGCGTTGGTGAACGGCTGGGCGCACGGCCAATCTCGCAGACAAGTTACTGCAGATTGCCCCAGCGCGCGACGGCCGGTTCCGCCGATGCCCACTTCCACGCGCCGCCATTGTCATTGCCCTTGCAAGCCTGGGCGACGAACCAGTCCTGATGTGCGTCGGCCTTGTTGCCATCGGCCACCGAGAACGCGAACTCGCGGCATGTCGCAAGCGCGCTGGTGAACTCCCGCAGTACTCGGACATTGCCGTGGCCATTTTCCACCGGCAGCGTGTGCTTGACGCTCCAGGTTTTTTCATCGCCTATGGGAAGGTCGCCCGCCGTCGTCGCAATGGCGATCTGCTGGTCGCTGTGCAGGCGCTTCATGAGGCGCGCGATGGCTTCGTCGGTCGCGGCCTGCACTACGATGCCCACGCCGAAACCGATTGCCGGGTTGCTCGTGACCACGCCCGTCGATACACCCGCGGCCGCGCCGGCTGCCGCGCCAATCGATCCACAGCCGCTCATGAATACGCAGCTCGCAGCAGCGCCGGCCGCGAGCATCAGGCTCAGACCGGGCCTCATTGCAGCGCGCCCCAACGCGGCGTGGCAGGTTCCGCCGACGCCCACTTCCACGTCTGTCCGTCGCGGCAGATGGAGGCTACGTAGAAGCCGCTGTCGGCGGGCTTGTCCTTCACGGCGTCGGTGTCCACCGAGAACACGATTTCCTTGCAATCGAGCGTGCCGGTACTGATGGTACGGCTGACCGTCACGCGGCCTTTTTCATCCGGCTCGATGGGCACGGTATGCACCGCAGCCCATTGCGCTATGGCCCCGACTGCGAGCGGTCCGGCCGCGCCTGCGATACGGTCCTGCGTATAGGTGTGCATTACCCGCTGGCTGTATTGCACACCAGCTCTGGCGGCAGCAACGGCGCCCAGTCCGATGCCCGTCGCGACGGCAGCATTGCTGGTCACGGCGCCGGCGATCGCCGCACCACCGATACCCGCGCCTGCCACAGCGCCTTCGCTATACAGCGAGTTGCAACCCGAAAGGGTGAAACACGCGATGGCTCCCATCAGGAGCGTTGCCATTGCCGCGGCGTGAGTCGGACGCCGGTAAATCGTTTTCTGCATGATGCTGTTCCTTCCTCGCCTTTCTCTATTCTTTCGATGACGGCAACCGGCTTCTTCGCGCAGACCTTGAGCGCAAAAGACCTAGCAAACGGAGCGCCCGGGCATTTTGAATGACGTAACAAGGAGGTGGGCAAAGAAATTTGCAAGAAATTGCAAATAAGGGGAACGTGCCGCTTCAAATGAAAAACTGGCGTGACAGTTGGGGCGAAGTCGATGGATCGCGGGAGGATCCATCGACGTAGCGAGCATTGGCTTGCAGTCAGCCTTCATTCCCGGCGGGCGCCGACGGCTCCGCTTCACCGCCTTCGTCATCGTAAGCACCAAGGCGGTTATAGAGGGTCTTCAGACTTACGCCCAAGGCTTTGGCGGCCCGGCGTTTGTCGCCGCCGCAATGCTTGAGCGTGCCGAGGATGATCTGCTTTTGCGCATCGGCGAGCGGTGTGCCTACCCAGACGTTCATGGCATCGCCCTGCGTTATAGGTTTCTTCACCCGCGACGCCAGATGCGGATGCGCAATCTCCACCGTTTTCTCGGCAAGAATGAACGCGCGATACACCGTGTTCTTCAACTCGCGCACGTTGCCCGGCCACGAGTATGTGCGCAGCATGTCGATCGCACGTTTGCTGAACGACTTGTTGGTGCCTTCCTGCGCGTTCATCTCGGCGAGAAAATGCTGCGCAAGAAATTCGCGGTCGCTGTCGCGTTCACGCAGCGGCGGCGCGCGCAATGGAAACACGGCCAGCCGATACATCAAGTCTTCACGCAGGCCATTCTCCTTGACCGCCACGATCGGGTCGCGATTGGTCGCGGCGATCACACGGACATCGGAGTGGATCAGCTCATTACCGCCGACTCGAAAGAACGTTCCGGTTTCAAGTGCGCGTAACAGCTTCACTTGCCGCACCGGCGACATCTCGGTCACTTCATCCAGGAACAGCGTTCCGCCATTCGCATGTTCGAAATAACCAAGGCGTCCTTGGACCGCGCCGGTAAAACTCCCTTTCTCGTGCCCGAAGAGTTCCGGCTCGATAAGATTATCGGGAATAGCGCCGCAATTGACCGCAACGAACGGGGCATCGCGCCGGGCGCTTTGATCGTGAATGGTACGAGCAATGAGTTCCTTGCCGGTTCCCGATTCACCGATGATCAGCGCCGTGGCATCAGTTGCGGCCACACGTTCTATCTGCGAGTAAAGCTCCATCATCACGGGCGATGAACCGTACAGAAGTCCAAACGACTTCAACCCGGCAATCTCTCCCGCGTTACGTTTCTTCTGCGATGGCGTATCGCCGGAGGCGACGGCCGGCGAGTCCAGATCGGTTGACGCCATGAGTCTTTAAGTCCTGCAAATGTTGTTTGGGCGACAGGGTTTGGCCGGGCGCCAGGACAAGGCGGCAGCACAGTGTTGCGCTGATTCCCGCCCTGTTGGTGGCAGGGAGGCAGCTTCGCCCCACATCGCTCAGGGTGACGAAGCATCGTTTAATGGCAGCAGGCCTGGACATTTCAATGAAAGCCGCAAGCGTGCAACTCATCTCGTAATCCGTATTTAACCATCCGCAACGACTTAGCGGCAACGTGCTTTGTTCTGCTTGGGTAATCGCAACACGATTAGCCGCGCGGTACGCCATATTGCGCGCAAACTCCGGAAACCTTCACCGATACCTTGCCTCATTTACACGCGCTGTACGTAATTGTTACGTGCGTCCGGGTATTCACACGCGCGCAATCGATGCAACCCGGCCCGCAATGACTCATCACAAACCGGCTTCGGTCGATATGGCACGGTTTCTGCGTAGCACGTGGCATCTGCAAACGAACGGCCGTGACCCGGCACAGACAGCCATGGAAGATTCCCTGCATTTCGACATCCACGTGCCACAGCGCGCCCGTCCAGTACGCCGTGCACGTGCGCCGCAGCGCGCCGATGAGCGTCCGGAACTCCTGGCGGCCGAGCCGATCAACGTATATCACTGGGCCGCCGTGGCGCTCGTGACCGCGCTCATGTGCGTGGTGATGGCATGGGCTGCGGGCACACCGGCACTTTCCCGCGCAGCGGGCGTGACGAGTTTCGTGTTCGCCGCGCTCGGCAGCGCGCTCGTCCTGGGCGGCATGCTGCGAACGTTGCGTACGCGCCGGGACGCATCCACATCATGATCGGCGCATCGGCGGCTGATCGACCACAAGTCAATGGCAAGGGGTTTCAAAACATGAGTCAAACGACAGTCCAGATCTCTTTGGGCAAGCAGAAGATCATCGAGGACATCAAGGTCTTGTTGAACGATTCCGAGGAACTGGTGCGCCTGAGCGCATCGTTGCCGGCTGAAGGCGTGGACGCCCTGCGCACCCGTCTGCGCGACCACGTCGATACCGCCCGCCACGCGCTGGAAGCTGCGCAAGCGGGCGCGCAGGACAAGTACCGCGCGAGCCTCGATGGCACCGTCCGCTACACGCGTGATAACCCATGGCAGGCGCTCGGCATTGCGGCGGGCATCGGCTTTCTGGTGGGCGTCATCGTTTCGCGATAGAACGTATGCAGTCCCCGATCATCTGAATACAAGGAGAGAAACAATGGCACGACCGAAGATCGGCTTGTTTGGCGCGTTGTTCGCAGTGGGCAGCGTGCTCGCATGGAAATGGGCGCAAACGAAACGCGATACCGTAAAACGCACCCCGCGCGACCTGACGCGCTGGGAAGACGAGGGCGGCAAGGTGGTCACGCCTTCAACTGCAACGGCTTCGGGGCAGCCCGTTGCGGCACGGCCAGCCAACGGCAGCAACGGAGCCTTGGGTGGAACGCCGGACGCGTGGCACTTTCCGCACAGTTAAGTGAATGTGCGCGGGTCTCGAAACAGGCTCGAAGCATGACCGAAACGCACGCCCTGGCGTGCGTTTTATCTTGATAAAGCCTTATAATCGATGTACTCACTGCAATAACCGCGCTGTATGGCAATTATTGCGGGTGCAGTGACATGCCAGTTAATCAATCGGAAAGATTTTCATCTTTCGGCGTGCTTGAGTTCAATCGGTGCGCATTCGGCCTGGCGGGCGGAGCCTTCATCGTTCTACGTGTTCAAGTATGACGATGTGTGGCCGGCGCCCCCGGAGACCTCCACGATGCGTTCAGCATCGTGTGACCCTCAACGCTTTGGATAAATTCGAGACGCATGCCACACGTATTGATTGTCGATGACGATCCCAGTACCCGCGAGGCACTAGCCGCGATCATCGGCGAAGACGGACTGACGACAGCAACTGCCGGCGACCTGCGCGAAGCGCGGATTCAACTCGTGCGCCAGACGCCGGATGTCGTGTTCACCGACCTCAAGCTGCCCGATGGCTCGGGCGTCGACCTGTTCGAGGACCTCGATCCGCGCTCGGGCGTGGAGATCATCGTCATCACGGGACACGCGACCGTCGAGTCCGCGGTGAACGCGTTGAAGATGGGTGCGACGGATTACCTCGTCAAACCTATCAACATGCAGCGCGTGAAGGCCATCTTGAGCCGTCTGCCGCGTCCAGGTGACCTGAAGGCCGAGATCGGCACCTTGCGCGGCGAACTGCGCCGCATGGGCCGTTTCGGCCTGATGCTCGGCAATTCGCCGGCCATGCAAACCGTCTACGACCAGGTTGGCCGCGTGGCGCCCACAGCCGCTTCCGTGCTGCTGATCGGCGAGTCGGGAACCGGCAAGGAAGTCGCGGCGCAGACACTGCACGAGCTGAGCCTGCGCCGCAAGCACTCGTTCATTGCGGTGAATTGCGGGGCGATATCGCCGAACCTGATCGAATCGGAGATGTTCGGGCACGAGCGCGGGTCGTTCACCGGCGCCGATCGCCAGCACAAGGGTTATTTTGAACGGGCGAACGGCGGCACGCTGTTCCTCGACGAAATTACCGAGATGCCTATCGAACTGCAGGTGAAGCTCTTGCGCGTGCTCGAAACGGGCATGTTCATGCGCGTCGGGACGACCAAGGAACTGGAAACCGATGTTCGCCTGATCGCCGCGACCAACCGCGATCCGGAGCAGGCCGTGCTCGAAGGGAAGATGCGCCTCGACTTGTATCACCGGCTCAACGTGTTCCCGATCAACCTGCCGCCGTTGCGGGACCGCGGTACCGACGTCGAATTGCTGGGTCAGGCGTTCCTCGACGAGCTCAATTCGCGCTACAACACGAAGAAGACGTTCCCGGCAGCCGTGCGCGACATGCTGGCGTCGTATCCGTGGCCGGGGAACGTGCGCGAGCTGAAGAACTACGTTCAGCGTGCGTACATCATGTCGGGCGCGGAATCGGACAGCACGGCGACCGTGCCGCTGCAGATCTCGTTGTCGAAGCCATCGGCGGGAACGGCCGTGACGATTCCGTTCGGCACGTCGCTCGCCGAAGCGGATCGTCAGTTGATCCTGGCGACCCTCGAACAATGCGGCGGTGTGAAAACGCGTGCGGCCGAGATCCTCGGCATCAGCCTGAAGACGCTTTATAACCGGCTGGTCGAATACGGCGATGACGCGGCTAACAAGGCTGCGGAAAGCGAAGCCAGTGAAGTAGGCGACGCAGGCAACCGCTGATCACGTTGTTGCATCGTTGACGCCCGTTCATGGGGACATTGAAAGATGTCTGCTTTGGACGGGCGTTTTTCGTTTGCACGCGCAATATGTACGCCGATAATGCCTGATGGGTCCTGTGAATCGCAGGGCATGGCCCTTGCTGCAACTGGATGGTGGGCTTAAGCGAGTTGCTTGATATTCGGGCGACTTGCGATGCGAACCAAATCGAGAGTCCTTGGCCGGATCCGTTACATCAGGACCGTACGAGTGTCACCATCATAAGATCCAGGGAGCGCGCCATGACCGATCTCACCTCGTCTCGAAACCCATTGCGCGCACAGACGCCGCAACCGCCTGATCCGCCGTTCACACCGGAACCGCCTTCGCCGTCCCCACAGGAACCGCCGGACACCGTTCCCGATCCGACCCGCGAGCCGCCGTCACCGCCTAGCCAGCCGATAGGCGATCCACCGCCGGGACCGAACGAAACACCGCACATGTCCAGCACGTTTCATTGATACGACGAGGCGCCGAATTGCTTGAAGGATTTTCCAACACGCTGTAGGCATTACAACGCACGAGGTAACAATGACCTCATCAGTATTTTATCTTAGGTCATTAATTCTGCTTTTTTTAGCGATTCGCCGCCGACTTAACGCTCCGACGGCCTTCTTCCTGGAGGCATCCATGAGACATCCCGCACTGCGCCGTTCCGCGCGTCATACGTCTCGCCGTGAGGCACGCGCCGACTCACTCAAATCAGCAATGCCGCCGGAGCCTGAGGTTCCGGCGCCGAATGCGACGACCGACCAGACACCACACGATCCCGCCGGACAGAACCGGCCAGCGCCGGGAACGCCGCCTGACGGCGATCACAATCAGGGCGGGGTACGCAAGGAAGGCATCGACTATCAGCGCGATCTGGGCTCGGAACAAGACGCCTGAGAGGGATAAGCAAAGCGTGTCGAGCGCTCTGGCCTTGCACCAAAATCTTCTGCGCTACACGCCCTTGCCGCGTGTTTTCGTTCGTTTGTCACATTTATACACAATTTTTATTTTCCAGATTGTAAAAACGGCACGTGTCTTGCATTGCTATTCCGATCAATTCGAACGAGCAACGACAACTGAGAGGTAAAGCTGTAATGAGCAGATTGATCGTGGTATCGAATCGCGTCGCGCCGATCCAGGAAGGCAAGCCTGCTGCAGGCGGCCTGGCGATCGGCGTGCTGGACGCGCTGAAGGAGACAGGCGGTGTGTGGTTCGGCTGGAGCGGCGAGATTGTCGGGGAAGCATCGGCGCCAGTGGTGGAGAAGCGCGGCAACGTCACGTATGCGACCGTCGGACTGACGCGGCGCGATTATGACCAGTACTACCGCGGCTTCTCGAACGCGACCTTATGGCCAACTTTTCATTATCGGAATGACCTGTCGCGGTTCGATCGCGAGGAATACGCCGGTTACGCCCGGGTCAATGCAAACCTTGCACTGCAATTGAAACCGCTGCTCGAACCCGATGACATCATCTGGGTACACGACTATCACCTCCTGCCGTTCGCGCAGGAATGCCGCGCAGCCGGCATCAAGAATCCAATTGGTTTTTTCCTCCACATCCCGTTTCCAGTCCCTGAAGTCCTCCGCACCGTGCCGCCGCACGAAGAGCTGATCAAGGCGATGTGCAGCTATGACATCGTCGGATTCCAGACCGAGGCGGACAAGCAGTCGTTTGTGGATTACGTCGAACGCGGCCACCTCGGGCATCTCAGCGAAGACGGCATGTTGCAGGCGCATGGGCACATGTTGAAGGTCGGCGCGTATCCGATCGGCATTTATCCGGATGCGATTGCTAAGATTGCCGAGCAATTTTCCAATCGCAAGCCGGTCAAGAGCCTGCGCGACAGCCTGCGCGGCCGCAAGCTGATCATGAGCGTGGATCGTCTCGACTATTCGAAGGGGCTGGCGGAGCGCTTCCAGGCCTTCGAGCGCCTGCTGCTTCATGCGCCGGGGTGGCATGGACGGGTGTCGATGGTGCAGATCGCGCCGCCTACGCGCTCCGATGTGCAGACCTATCAGCGCATCCGGCAGAATCTCGAAGGCGAAGCGGGGCGGATCAACGGCCGGTTTGCACAACTCGACTGGACGCCGATTCAGTACCTGAACCGCAAGTACGACCGGAACTTGCTGATGGCGCTGTTCCGGCTGTCGCAAGTGGGATATGTGACGCCATTGCGCGACGGCATGAATCTCGTTGCAAAGGAATACGTGGCATCGCAAGACCCCGCCGACCCGGGCGCACTCGTGTTGTCGCAGTTTGCCGGCGCGGCCGACCAGCTGCCGGGCGCGCTCGTGGTCAACCCGTTCGACCTGTCGCAGATGTCGGAAGCGCTGGAACGGGCGTTATCGATGCCGCTCGCCGAGCGTCAATCCCGTCACACCGACATGATGGCGCCGCTACGCGAGAACAATCTTTCCGTCTGGCGCGATTCCTTCTTGCAGGATTTGCGCAGTGTGGCGACGGCTGCATCGGTGACGAAGAAAACGGTGCGCCAGGTTTCCGAAGCGAAGCGACCGGCGCGCGTATCGAGTTGAAGCGCTTGCTCCTTCGGCGAAGCCCCGCGCCTGTTCATCCGGCGCGGGGTTTTTTATTTGCGGTCGGCGTGCACGCGGAACGGCTTTTGCGTCGATGCATACACGCAATCAGGAGGTCATCATGAGTGGAAGCACTTTGGATCCGGACGAAGAAGGTGGTGTGGAAGTTGGGAAGGGCCATGGAACCGGCGCATTGGGGCCGAGCGATTCCTCGGATAGCGGATCGGACGTGCAAGGCGAAAAGCGGTATCCAGGTGATATCGAAGACGAACTCGATCAGCATGCGATCGGCCAGTCCGCAGCGGAGCTGAACAGCGACACGGATCGAAACGGAACGGGCGAGATGGCATCGGCGGACGGGGACAACAACCTCGAACTCGATTCGGACATCCTGCCCGACGAGGTCGAAGACGAAACCCGTGCAATCGACGATGAAACCGCCGACCCGGCCAACGACGAGGAAGAAGAGCCGTAATTTCCGCGGTTCCATGCAAAACGGCGCGCCTCGAGGGTGCGCCGTTTTTCTTTGTGCCTGTCAAGCAGCGTTGTCAGGCAAAGCCCGAACGACCGCCCAGCGACGATTACGCGCTACCATCGCGGAAAAAGAACATCTGCGGGAGCGCGCGTTTGACCACGGCAACAACCAAACCGAAAGAACGAAGGCTGAAATTCTTCTGGTCCTGGATCCAGGAGCCGATCGTCCAATGGTCGCAGGATCATTGCGTCATGTTTTCTGCGGCCGTCGCATTCTTCGCGGCGTTTTCGCTTGCGCCAACGCTTGTCATCATCATCGCGGTCGCGAGTATTTTCTTCGGCGCGGACGCGGTGCAAGGGCGCCTGTTTGGCGAGATCGCGGGTGTCGTGGGCGCGGACGCGGCGCATGGCCTGGAAGCGATCGTCGCAAACGCATGGCACGCGGATATCGCCACGCGTACAGCGATTCTTTCCGGCGTGGGCGTGCTGGTCGGGGCATCGGCGACGTTTTCATCGCTGCATACGGCGCTCAACGTGATCTGGCCGGCACCCGTGTCAAGCACACGCGACAGCATTCTCGCCATCTTGCGCGTGCGGGCGATCTCGTTCGCGTTCGTGGTCGGCGCGGGTTTGCTGATCGTGGCGCTCCTCATACTCGATGCCGCCGTGGTCCTCGTCGGACAGTGGGTGCTCGGTACGAGCGGTCCAGCGTTCCTGATTGCGGCGGTTGCTCAACGCGCAGTTTCGCTTTTCATGATGATGCTGGCGTTTGCGGTGCTGCTGAAATTCCTGCCGAGCTCGCGCATGCAGTGGCGTGACGCGGCGCTGGGCGCCTCGGCGGCGGCGTTGCTTTTTGAGTGCGGCAAACGCCTCTTTGCGTTCTACCTGCAACACGCGGGCATGACCAACACGTTCGGCGCGGCGGGGTCGCTCGCGATCATCCTGATGTGGCTGTACTACTCGGCGGCGGTGTTCCTGCTCGGCGCGGAAGTATCGGCAACGGCAGGACGCAGGCGCAGGCAACACGTTTCCGGCTGGCGATAAAAAACGCCCTTGAATTGCTTCAAAGGCGTTGGGTTCAGGCCGGGAAAACCAGATTATGCGCGACGCAACTCGGCCGGTGGCACCTTCATCAGGTGGCGATACTTCGCCACTGTCCGGCGCGCAACGATCACACCCTGATCCGCGAGCATCTTCGCGAGGCTGACATCGGAAAGGGGTTCGCTGCTGCTCTCCTTTGCGATCATCTCTTTCAGCAACGCGCGCACTGCAGCGGCCGAACACGTACCGCCGCTTTCCGTGCTCAACTCGCGCGGGAAGAAATGCTTGAACTCGAAAATGCCGCGCGGCGTCGACATATATTTGTTGCCTGTCGCGCGTGAAATGGTCGATTCGTGGAGTTCGAGCTCATCGGCGACATCGCGCAGGACGAGCGGCTTGAGTGCGATTTCGCCATAGTCGAAGAACGCCTTCTGATGTGAAACGATGCACTCTGCCACGCGCTGAATGGTCGTGAAGCGCTGCTGTGCGTTGCGGATCAGCCAGCGTGCTTCCTGCAGTTGCTGGGCGAGCGGTGAACGGCTTGCACCAGCCGATTGCGCGAACAGCTCGGCATACATGCGGTGGATACGGGCGCGCGGGAGAACCGCCGGGTTGATCGTCACGACCCAGTTTTTCTTGACCTGGCGCACGATCACATCGGGAACGACGTAGTTGTCTTCTGCTGCGCCATAGTTCGAACCTGGCTTCGGATCGAGCTTGCGCACGAGCGCACAAGCCACGCGCAGTTCGTCCGCGCTGCAGCCGATCTTCTTTTGCAACTCGGCTTGCTCACGGCGTGCGAGCCGTTCCAGATGATGCATCACGATCTCGATCGCAACAGCGCGTCCCGGCGTATCCGCGTCGAGTGCATCGAGTTGCAGACGCAGGCATTCGGACAACGTGCGTGCGCCGACGCCGGGTTTATCGAGCGATTGCACGAGCTTCAGCGCGATGTTCAATTCGGCTTCTGACAATGCCGGTTCGATATCGACGAGCTCGGACAACTCCTGCAAATCCTGACGCAAGTAACCGTCGTCATCGAGTGCTTCGATGATCAGTTGCGCCACCGCGCGGTCGCGATCGTTGATTGGATAAAGCCGCAGGGTGTCGTGAAGCGTTTCATGCAAAGACGGTTCGATGCGAACCCAATCCGCGGGATCGGACCCGTCTCCATCGCCGTTGTTGCGTGTCGATGTACGGCCAAACGGATCGGAGGAGAACTCGCTCATGGAGTCCTCGTGCGACTGCGAGTCGCTGCTGTCCGAACCATCGTTGCTGCTCTCGGCGGCCATGGGTGCGTCGACCGGTGCGGTGGCTTCGCCGAGCGAGGGCGTCTCGCTCAGGGAGCTGCCGTTGTCGGTAGAAAGCGCGTTGTCTTCCGCTTGCGTCTCGTCGTACTCGAGGAAGGGATTGGTATCGAGCGCGTTGCGCAATTCCTGCTGAAACTCGAGCGACGAAAGCTGCAGCAGACGAACCGATTGCTGGAGGCGCGGCGTGAGCGCAAGACTTTGCTTGGTACGTAGTTCGAGGGAAGGCGGCATTGCGTGTTGTTCCTCAATGTTGGATCTTTCGTGCGTCCTCTAAAAGCAACACTCGTGCCATGCGAGTGATCGCCATCATGCAACGTGCGCGAGTGCACGATCCGATAGAGATTTTTCGCATGGATGTTGCCCGTCGTATTCTTGTTCAGGGACTAATTCGCGCACTTTTTACACGCCCATCGGCAAAGCGCGGTGGTCTTGAAGACTGATAGGGCGTGGCTGTCGAGACGCAAACATCACACGTATGAATCGTGCGGTGCGCATTGATGCATGGGGTTTTCAGGGTTTAGTCCGGGTCACATTTGCCGATCGCCGCAAGCGTCCCGGCACGCTACTTGCGTCGCTTACCGTGCTACCGGTAGTGCTTTGGCATAGCTGGTATGAACCGAGCAGGTTAGTGCAGCAAGAAGCTGCGGCCGTACGAGGCGGCCTGCGATCAATCGGGACAGCGGACTCCGCCGTCCTCTTAATTCGATAAGAAGGAGAATCTCTATGAAGTCGACCCAATTCCTGAAAGCAGCCGGTGGTATCGCTTGCGTCGTGTTTGCGCTGAATGTCAACGCACAGACCGCTACGCATGCAACAGGTGCTTCCACGTCGATCGGCACGAAGGTCGATGACTCTGCAATCACGACGAAGGTCAAGGCCGAGTTGCTGGGCGCGAAGAACGTCAAGTCCACGCATATCCACGTGAAGACGCGTGCGGGCGTTGTCTCGCTGACGGGCACGGTGCCGACGGCCGATGACAAGAGCGGTGCTGAAGAAGTCGTGGCAAAGGTCGACGGTGTCGACTCGGTCAAGAACCATTTGAAGGTCGTTCAATAAGACTCACTGAGAGATGCGGGCGGGCTGAGAGCCGTCCGCCTCTTTTCTGGTTTTATCGAAAAAATTTTTCACGCTGGACACAATTGATCAGAAGTACGAATAAGTAATTCAACGTCCGGGCGCACAGGGATTACTGTAGACGTCCGGCTTACAAGGAATTGGAGATGACCATGAAGACCACTAAAAAGTTTGCTTTGCTCGGCGCACTCGCTTTTGCATTGGCCGGTCCCGCGATGGCTCAATCGGGCGGCGGTGCGGCCGGCGCGGGTGGAGCAGGTGGCGGTAATTCGGGCGGTCCGAATGCCGCGCCGGGAGATCCGACAACGGCAGCTCCGGACGGAACGATGAAGATGCACAAGAAGGGCATGGGCGGAACGACGCTGCACCAGCAGGACAAGAAGTCGCGTCTGCACGGCGCGTCGGCGGCTGCCGCGGCGTCCGCCATGGGCACGAACGACAAGGGCGCGCCGCACTGATTGATCGCTTTGAGTTTGCAGCACCGAACCCGCCCTTGCCGGCGGGTTTTTTGTTGGCTGATTCGTTTCACCGAACGCCAATAAAAAAGCCGCTGCGCTTTCAAGCGCAGCGGCTTTCGCCGTACATCACAACAAGCTTGAATTACGACTTCGCAGCCGCTGCGTACTGGTTGCGGAGATCGCGTATGCGATCGTGGTTCTGGATCACACCCTGGTACTGGCGTTCGACGACCGCGCGAACATCGGCGGGTAGTTCCTTGTCCAGCGCCTCGCGATAATTCTTCTTTGCGACGTCTTCACCGCGCTCGCATTCGTCAAGGATCGCGTGGTCCGTGCGGTGGCTCATAGCCGCCTTCACGTCCACCCATCCGCGATGCAGGGCGCCACCCACGGTACCGCCCGTTTCCGGCTTGCCGCCAAGTCCTTGAACCACACCTTGAAGCTCCGTCGCGCCGCGTGCGCAGTCGTCTGCGCGGCCGGCGAACAGTTGCTTGAGCGATACGTCCTTCGTATCTTCTGCTGCCTTCTTGAAGCCCTTTTCGCCGTCTTTCGACGTTTCGATCAGATCGTTGAGTACCGAGACGATGTTCGTGCTCATATGAACCTCCTGTGAGTTATCGAAGATGGCCCGCGGCCGGGTTTGCAAGGATGGTTCTGCAATTTCCCATCGGACCGTGGTCTTTGTACAGTCGCAACGGGCGTGCCTGAACAAAGTGCCGCGGTAGAAAAAGAAAGGCCGCCAGCGGTGCATACACTCGCGGCGGCCCGTGAAACCAAACGCACGCTTCTATGCGCGCCGTTCAGCGAATTCCTGCACCGGTTCAGGCGGCTTGACCGGGTCGAAGTCCGCCCAGCGTCCGTTCCTCCATTGCCCCGAAGCGCGTTCGACTTCCATGCCGCCGGCATCGCGAAGGATCGATGCGGCTTCACTCTGCTGCTCAGGCGAGCAGTGCACCGCTACCAGTACGCCGGACTGGCGTGCGTCGATTGCATTGGCCGAGCCGTGGTTATCGGAACTTGTTTCATCTTGCGGCGCGCGTTTGCCTGATTTGGCGTGAGACATGGCGCCGGCCAGCGAACCCACATAAGCGCCCACGCCTGCTGCGACGACCGCAGCGAGCCACGGGGCCTTGAACACGAGGAAGATGGCCGCGCCGATGATCGCGCCGATCACGGCGCCGATCGTGACACCTTTACCCGCACCCTTCGATGAATCCTTCGCGCCGGCATTTGCATTGTGGTCTCCTCCGGTGTTCAGCCGCGAGTGTTGTCCGCTCGGGGACACGTAGAAAAGCGTGACGTCTTCCTCAACAAAACCGCGCGTGAACAAGCGCTGGGCCGCGGCCTCGGCTTTTGGAAACGTCTGAAATCGTCCAGCGATGATCAGCGACATAAGGACCTCCAGAAAACGTTGAATCGGATCAAATCGAACATGCGCAACTACATGCGATGCAAACCGTCATTCAGGCTCCATGCCCGCGACGCGAAACAAGCCGCTACGCAGCACGACACTGTCACCGCCGTTGCGATCGAGCGCTTCCGCACACACCGAACGAATCCGGGCGCGGCCTTGTTCGTACGCATTCATGAGGTCTTCCTCTCTCGCGGAAGCGGCGCCGAAGTGATCTTCGAGCGCCTCTGCAGAAATGGAACACACCACGGGGTCGGAGTCGACCAACGCCGTGAAGTGCAGCGCAAAGTCATCACCGTCGTAGACGGGGGAGTCGTCGGCAAACTGGATGTGCATGGTCGAACCCTCATAGGCCGGCCGGGGATGCTGATCGTGCAGAACAAACCTTCCCGGAACGGCGGTCATGATGCGATGCCCTTCAATTTGGCGAGTTGCTGCGCCATGGCGTAGTGGTGCTTGATGATCGGCAGTGCCTTGGCCGCCGTGTTCTTGAGCAGCGCGTCGTTGCCCTTCATGCTTTCCGTGCTGAATACCGTGATCGCCTTCTGATGCCCGTTCAACGCGACTTGCTGGATATAAACTTTATCGAACGCAGCGCCGTGCAGCGTTTCCAGACTTCCCGTCACCGCTGCATCGGCGCTCGGCGCCTCCGTGATGCCGTGATGCATGGCTGCGGCATCGAGGTAACGCGCGAGACGTGTGTGATCCGCGACCATCCGCTGAGCGAAGGCTTTTACTTGTGTATCGGACGAATTCGACAGCGCCAGTTTGCTGGCCGCGATTTCGGTGGCACCCGCGGTGCCGGCTTCCAGGACGAATTGTTGGTCGATGGTCGACAGTTTGCCTTTCGCTGAGCTTGACGAAGCCGCCGACACCGGCGATGCGCCACTCGCTGCGGGCGCTGCCTGGCTGTCCGAACCCGGACGGGCCGGCGCAACGGAGTTCCCGTTTTGTGCATAAGCCGCCAAGGGAACGCTCAGCGCCATTCCTATGAGCAGTACGTGCCGCGCCAGTCGTGTCATTCGCATCTCCATGACGGGACGAACTCAAGCCACTCTTTCGCGTTCGCCGAGCGCTTCGATGATGACCTTGTTGAACGCGGGAATGTCGTCCGGCTTGCGGCTCGTGATCAGGTTGCCATCGCGATGAACCTCTTCGTCAACCCACGTGCCACCGGCATTGCGAATGTCATCCTGCAACGTCGGCCAGCTTGTCAACGTGCGTCCCGCAACGATGCCCGACGAGATCGGCAACCATCCGCCATGACAGATCACGGCGATGGGTTTTCCGGCCTTGTCGAATTGCTTGACGATACTCTGGGCTTTGGCATCAACGCGGATTGCGTCGCCGTTCACCACGCCGCCCGGCAGAACGAGCGCGTCATACTCGGCGGGTTGGGCCTGATCGAACGTAACGTCCACGTCCACCTTGTCGCCCATGTCAGTGTGGACGAAACCCTGGATTTGCCCCGGCTTTTGTGAGATCACATCGACGCGCGCGCCGGCAGCTTTCAACGCCTTTTGCGGCTCCACGAGTTCGGCTTGCTCGAATCCGTCGACCGCGAGGATCGCGACCTTGTAGCCGTTCAGGGAATCAGCCATGCGTAAGCTCCTTTAGTGCATTGATGAACCGGTCCCGATAAGGGAACCACGTTCATCGAAGCAGCAAAGGGTGTGCCCAGGGACTGAAAGCGAAAGGCGGCCCTCAGGCCGTTGCCGGCGTCTTGCTGCGTGAAATCCGCAACAGGCTGACGAGTGCCGCGGCGGCTGCAAAACAGGCGGCAACAATCAGCGTAATCGTTGCGCCGTGTTGCGGCGCGATACCGAAAATGAGCGCGACCAGCGCCGCGCCCAGTGTCTGGCCGGAGAGCCGCGCGGTGCCGAGCATGCCGCTTGCGCCGCCGCTGCGGTTGCGCGGCGCGGATGACAACATCTGCCGGTTGTTGGGCGACTGGAACAGACCGAAGCCGAGGCCGCAAAGTGCCATGCGCCATGCGATATCGAACGGGGCGGGATGCGCACCCGTGCTTGCAAGCAGCAGCAATCCGGCGCTCAAAAGCGCAAGCCCGATGCCGCCGAGTACGCCGGCCGAATACCGGTCGGAAAGCATCCCCGCAAGCGGCGCGATGAACACGATCACCATGGGCCAAGGCGTCATGAGAAAGCCGGTCTCGACCTGCGTCATGCCGAGCGTATTTTGCAGCAAAAACGGCAGCGAGACGAACGTCAGCATTTGTGCGGTGAACGAACAGAACGATGTCGCGATCGATAGCGCAAAAACAGGAATCCGCAGCAGATCGACGGGTAGCAGCGGCGCCGTCTGCGTCAATTGCCGGCGCACGAAGAAGTATCCAATCACGCCCGCCACTACAAACTCCGCAATTACGTATGGGCGATGTTCGCCGTGGCCCAGGCCATCGACAGCGGTAATCGCGAGGCCGAACACCGCCGCGTTCATCAACGCGCTGAGATAGTCGTACGGCCGGCGATGCCCCGGCGTGCGTGGCAACGCTTTCCAGCCCACGAACAGCGCCGCGACACCGATTGGCACGTTGATCGCAAACAGCCACGGCCATGGGGCAATGGCGAGCACGCCGGATGCGACCGTCGGCCCGATTACCGCCGATACAGCCACCACCGACGCGTTGATGCTGACACCGCGACCCAGATGCTCCGGCGGGTAGATCATGCGCACGAGCGCGGTGTTGACACTCATGATGCCTGCAGCGCCGAAGCCCTGGATCACGCGGGCGACCGCCAGCGAAGTCAGCGACCCGGACAGCGCGCAGCCAAACGATGCCAGCGTGAACAGCGCCAGTCCGGCCATATAAACGCGCCGATAACCGATCCGGTCGCCTAAAGACGCTAGCGGCAACAATGAAACGGTGATTGCGAGCTGATAGGCGTTGACGACCCAAATGGAGTCGGCGGGACTCGAATTCAGGTTGCGTGCAATGGTGGGAAGCGCGACGTTCGCGATGGCGCCGTCGAGCACTGCGAGCGTGATGCCGAGCGCAACGACCAGGATGGCCCAATAGCGCTGGGGGTACGGAAGGCCTTGTTCTGCGTCCATCGATGGGGAAGAGGGGAGGAGCCGCGCAGTTTAAGGCGTGCGCCTTTCAAGTGGTTTACTTCCACTGCGGCGGCAGGTACAGCCGCCGCAGCGAGCGGAATCCTACTTCAGCTCATAAAGCCCGGTGTACGTCGCCGAATCGATCTCGTTCAGATGCGTCATGAAACGCCCAACGGCATTTGTCGTCGAGGCATCGACGGGAAGGTGAGCGGCCTTCAGCGCGTGAATCCGGAAGATGTATCGATGCGCCTTGTCCCCACGCGGCGGCGCCGTGCCACCGAACCCGACCGTGCCGTAGTCGTTGCGCAGTTGCAGCGCGCCGGCCGGCAACAGGCTGCCGTCGGCCTTGCCTGCGTTTTGCGGCAGCGAGTGCGTGTCTGCCGGAATGTTCACCACGACCCAATGCCAGAAGCCGCTGCCGGTAGGCGCATCGGGGTCGTAGACGGTAAGCGCAAGGCTTTCGGCTTCAGGCGGCACGCCTTCCCATTGCAGCGCGGGGGACAGGTTTTCACCGTCGACGCCAAATGACTGCTGGTCGAATTCATGCGTCTTCGAAAGATAACCGTTGGCCGCGAACTCATCGGACCAGATACGAAAATCAGCCATGGGACATTGCCTCCTTGACGGTTGGATGACATGCCTGCGCGCAGCAAACATGCCTGAGGCGCGTGGAATCGCGCAAAAGTGTTGCAGCCACGCCCGGACTTTTGGCATTCAGCTTATTTTTGAGATGTCTGCGCATAAAATGGCGCAAACCGGATCATTTCAAGCACGAATCTGAAAGGATGGACATGCCGAACACCTTGGGACGCGCATTGCACAGCGTGACTGCATCGCCGAGCCAGCCCGCGGACGACGCCGATATGTTCGAACTCGCGCCGGTCTCGCTGTGGCTCGAGGATTTCAGCGCGGTGCGCGAGGTGTTCGAGGGCTGGCGCGCGGACGGTATTGTCGACCTGCGTTCTTTCCTGCGCGCCGATACCGCCCGGATTGCCGAATGCTCGTCGCGCATCCGCGTGATCAAGGTCAACCGGCGCACGCTGGCGCTCTTCGGCGCGAGAGATCTGAGCCACCTCGTGGACAATCTCGGCGCGGTGTTTCGCGATGACATGCTGCTCACCCACGCTGACGAACTGGAGCAACTCTGGTCGGGCAAGGCGCAGTTCGTGAGCAAGACCGTGAACTACGCGCTCGATGGAAAACGCCTGGACGTGTTGCTCAAGGCGGTCATCCTGCCGGGTCACGAAGCAACGTGGGACCGTGTGCTCGTGACGGTGGAGGACATCACCGAGCTGGAAAACGTGCGCCGCAAGGCGGCTCTCAGCGAGCTGTACGCACGCGGGCTGTTCGAGCACTCGCCGGTGTCGCTGTGGGTGGAAAACTTCAGCACGGTAAAGTCGTTGCTCGACGATATCCGCGAAAGGGGCATCGTCGACTTCCGTACTTTTACGAACGTGCATCCGGAGTTCATCGAGCGATGCATGCAGGAAATCCACGTGCTCGACGTGAACCAGCACACCCTCACCATGTTCGGCGCACCTGATAAAGCCACGTTGCTGAGCCGTCTAGGCGATGTTTTCCGCGACGAAATGGTCGGCCATTTCCAGGAACAACTCGTCGATCTTTGGGAAAACCGGCTGTTTCACCAGCGCGAAGTCGTCAACTATTCGCTCGAAGGCCATCAGCTCAACGTGCATCTGCAGTTTTCGGTGTTTCCAGGCCATGAAGCCAACTGGGACCTCGTGCTGGTCGCACTCACCGACATCACCGCGCGCAAGAAAGCCGAGGCATACCTCGAATTCCTCGGCAAGCACGACGCGCTGACGAAGCTGAAAAACCGCTCGTTTTATATCGATGAAATGAACCGGCTGGAACGCAAGGGCCCGTTCCCGGTGACGGCCGTAGCGGTTGATGTCAACGGGCTGAAGGCCGTCAACGATCAACTCGGGCACGCTGCCGGCGACGCATTGCTGCGGCGCGCGGGCGAGGTGCTGGGCAAGGCGGTTGAAAAGCCGAGCCACGCTGCACGCATTGGCGGCGACGAGTTCGTGCTGCTTTTACCGGGTGTCGATGAACGCGGCGGCGCGGCCGTGATCGAGAGCATCCGGCAACTGGTCGAGGTCAACAACCAGTTCTACTCAGGGCTGCCACTGAGTTTCGCGTTGGGCGCCGCCACCGCGCAGGACGGCGAGCGGCTCGAAGCCATGATGCAACGCGCCGATGCCGCCATGTACCTCGAAAAGCGCGCGCACTACGGCGCATCCGATCAGGCGTAGTACGCGTATTGCCTACTGACCGGCCGTCGATTCGTCGATACCGCGCGTGAGCGCCGGGCACGCCTCGCCGATCTTCTGCGCGTACTCTTGCGGGTTGCTTGTCTTGAGCGCCGCGAAACGATCCACGGTTGATTGCGCCTCCTTGTAACCGAGGTTCCACTCGCCGTCGAAATCGGGCGCATCGGTGAAACTTTTGCGTGCAACCGCTTTGAAGCGCGCGATTTTTACCGCATCGATATGGCAGATATCTGCCGCACCGCGCGCGATATTCGCGCTCGTGCGCACGCCTTCGGCCGCGACGCTTTGCGGCGACGGCTGCTGCACGGCCGGATGGCCTGGGGGCAACGCCTGCGCAGTCGAAGGCTGCACCGTTTGCTTCTGCGCGTGCGCGGTGAGCGGGAGACCGCAAGCAACGACGCATGCGATCAGGACAAAATTTACGCGTATAACGGCGTGTCGAAGAGTCATGCAAATCCTTGTATTGGGGGCCACGTCGAGGCCTGCGAGCGGGTGGGGAAGTATAGCCAAAGAGCACCCGGCAAGCTTTGCCGATGGACCCGCGAGACGCAGCGCAAGATTGGATTTTGCGCGAAAGGCCCTTGAAAACCCATGCTAAACTCGTTTCACCTAGAGGCGCTCTGCACAAGTAGATGATGAAAAAAGCAAGTAAAGTAACAGCGCCGGTTCGTTCGAAGTTCCGCTCGGAGCCTCGCAAAAATCGTTCGGTGTCCGTACCGGTACTTGACCGGCACGAAGTGAAACGGAAATACGATCCGGAACTAACCAAACGCAACATCATTGAAATCGCGACCGCCGAATTCGCCGCAATGGGCTTGAGCGGAGCACGCGTCGACGCAATTGCCGAGCGCACGAGCACCACGAAGCGCATGCTGTACTACTACTTTGGCAGCAAGGAAGGGCTGTACGAAGCGGTGATCGACGAAGCGTACGGGAAGATCCGGGCGCTCGAACAAGCGTTGCGCCTTGAAGCCATGGAGCCTCGCGAAGGCCTGTGCCGGCTCGTCGAATTCACATTCGATTTCCACGATACACAACGTGACTTCGTCCAGCTCATCGCCGGTGAAAACATCAGCGGCGGCACGCATGCCGAGCATCTGAAAGCCTTCAAGGCACGCAATTCGAGTGTGGTGAAGACCATCAGCAATCTCATTGGCCGGGGTATCGCGGCAAAGGTGTTTCGCGACGATGTCGAACCCGTCGATCTGCATTTGATGATCAGCTCGCTGTGTTTTTATCGCATCTCGAACCGGCATACGTTCGCCATGGCGTTCGGACGCGATCCCGCCGGTCCGCGATTGCGCGTGCGCCATCGGGCGATGATCGTCGATACGATCTTGCGGTTCATGGCGCGCTGAAAAGCAGCAGGTCCTAAGCGGGCATCTCCGGTTACCCGTTTTTGATCGCGTGGCCCGCATTCACATGCAAGGCTGTTTATTCGACGGAATCAGGCGTCACATCGGACGCATCGAGCATTGTCCGGTGAGTCGCCTCGTACGCATCAATCTGCAGATACAGCCGGTGAACCGTCTGGATCTGCGTATGCGACAAGTGCGATGCCCGTGCCACCAATGCCAGCCGTTCCCGCCAGTAGGCTGGCGGAAGAATCGGACTCAGCGCGTCGTCGATGAGTGAACGCCGCAGCACCAGCTCGAGGTGCGACAACTCCTGATCCGCCAGCATTGCGGAAAATGCGCCCTGAGGCTTGGTGTCGGACATAAGGTTCATCAGTGCTCAACGGCTGCATTCATTGAAACTTTAGGTGTCCGCCGGTCGGTACAAACCCTTGGGGTCTTCGCCTGCCTCGGTTTCTTACTGGATGGGTCTCGCGATCGCGCGGTCCAGATCGGCGCGCGCGCGGTTCACCTTGCGTTGCCACGCGGCAATGTTGAGCTGGTCCGTGCCCTTCTTTTGCGCCCGCGCCAATTCGCCCTCCCACGCGCGCAGCGTGTTCCTGGCCTGCGCGATGGCGTCATTGTGGCGCTTGAGCGCGCCGGACCTGCGTTGCTCGATGGCCTCCGGCGTGCATTCGGCGTTGGTTTTATCGAGCGCCGCTTGCAGCGAATCGAGTTGCGCCGTGTCGTCCCGATTGAGCGCAATGGCCATCTGTCGTTCCAGGCTCTGGCGATGGGCGTCGCATGCATCGGTTTCCGGCGAGGCGTGAGCAACCGACAAACACATGCTGAGCGCGACGGCGACGAACAATTTCATGGCGGAATCCGTAACTGACTAGATTGGGCTTTGGGTCGAAAAGCGTGTCCCGCCGTTATCCTGAGCAGGCGAGGTCGGCGTATTTTAGCGAGTTGTGGATTGCGCGCGGAATGAGTTTTGCGCGGTTTGCACTGACTGACTACTTTTTCACGAGGAATACGCTCATGCGTTTCGATTACGAGGGCTTTCATATCGATTGCCGGTCGCGGCACGATCAGGACGGCCTTTACTACGCCCAGGCGCACATCACGAAGGCTCCGGCCAAGGGCAACGGGCATCCGGAACGGCACGAGTCAGGCGACATAGACGCATTCGATAACGACAGCGACGCCATTGCTTGCGCGCGGGCCTGGGCCATTGACTGGTGCAGTGAGCATGCGGCCTAGCGCGGCACGGGTGGATGCGCCCGTCGCATGCTAGGATCGCGGCCTGCCAACGGGAGAAGCCATGCAATATTTGCACAATGAACATGTCATCGACGTGTTCGTCGAAAAGCGTGGGGACCGTTGGGACTGGTCCGTGCAGGCGGGCGCGCTGCCGCTCAAGAAGAATACGGGCGAGATGGCGCCGACCAGCAATGTTGCGGAAAACGAAGCGCTGATGTGGGCGAAGCGTGAGCTCGACCGAAGGTTTCCGGTCGAGCGCGAGTAGACGGCTTAAGTTCGCGTCAGGCGCGCCGTTAGTATTGGCATGGAACCTTTAAACTTCACCTCCGATGCCTCCCGTGACCTCATCCGGGCAGCCGGCGAGACGCTCGAACTGATTTGCCGCCTGCGCGGCATTGCGCTCGAAGCACTCACCGACGACGAACTCGGCGAGTTCTTTCTCAATGCGCTGGCGGTCGATGCCTGAAGGCATGATGCAGTCGGCCGGTTGAATGCCCGCGTTTTTTCTCAAGTTATGTGCTGCGCGGCCGTTATCCGGGTCATGGACATGACCAATCCCACCGCGACCGCGTTTCGCAACCTCGTGCTTGCCGCCGACGAGACCCTCCATCTGCTGTGCCGCCTGCGCGGCATCACCATCGATGATTTGTCGGAAGACGCGCTCGAAGCGTTTTTCTTCGAAGCGCTCGATGACGAGTTCTGGGTGAATTCGCGGTAGGGGTTTTTTCTCAAGGCCGGCTTGGCGTTTTGCCGGACCCGAGATAGCTCTGATGGACAGAGCTGGAGCTTCTTGGTCCCCCTGGCAGGAATCGAACCTGCATCTAGCGCTTAGGAGGCACTTGTTCTATCCATTGAACTACAGGGAGATGGATATGAGCGGTGAGCGTACGTCCGGCCAAGCCGCTTCTTCCTAAATGAAGCGCCGACGCAGCGGGCAGAGTATAGCAAAGAGCGCCACGGTGAAGGGCAGCGGCTGCGTTGCTGTAACTGGAAAACCGCAGCCTTTCCTAAGTCCTCGGGAGCGCTCAACAATCAATTTTCCAGCTACTCGATCGGGCGTCGCGCGAAATCTCTCCGGTCAAACGTCGTCGAACGAATAACCGTGCTTACAAAGCCGAGTTCTTGCCGCAAACATTTGATGGCCCGGAATGATAGCCGCCGCTAGCAACGCCCGTAAGCAGCTCCAAACCAGCGCGCAAGGCGTCGTCGGAGAACGTGCTGTCTTTTGAGCGGGCGAACGGCTGGATCGACCGGTTCGTGCATTCGTTGCCGTATGCGCTGTTTGCGAGCGGGGTGGCGCTCAGCCGGATGTTATCGGCGGCCGTATTGGCATTCGCATTTGAAACCATCGACGCAATACCTCCGGCGCACAGGATAAATACGGCTGTCAGACGCGTTATGTTTTCCATGGATTGCTCTCGATAATGTGTTGCAAAAACACGGACCGATTATCGAGCGAATTGGTATTAGCGTCAATTTCCGGCATTAGCTCAATAGGATAGCTTTTGGACGAATATGATCGCCGTTCACTCCAGGCATAAGCCATGACTGAATTGGAAACTGCTTCGGTCGTTTTTTTCCTTCTGCTGGCGTCGGCCGGCGTCGGCGTATTCATCCGTCCGCTGTTGCCGGAAGAGCACAAGGCGTTCGAGACCGTGCAATTGCTGAAGCTGGTGATCGGCATGCTCGTCACGTTTGCGGCGCTCGTGCTGGGGTTGCTGACGGCGTCGGCGAAAACCCTGTTCGATACCACCAACAACGACATCCGCAGCTACGCCACCGCGCTGATCCAGCTCGACAACAGCCTGCGCCAGTATGGACCCGACGCCGATACCCCCCGCCAGCTCCTGCGCACCTATACGGCGGCTGCGATTGCATCGACGTGGGCGCAGGAATCACCGCCGCCGGGAGATTATTATCCGAAAGTCCTGGCACCTGATCCGAATGCTGATCACCTTGACAGCCGCCAGTTGGGAACGCTGCTTGAGCGTGCGCAACACGAAGTGCGCGAACTGCAACCGCGTGACCCGTACCATCAAAAGATGGATAACGAGGCGCTGCTCCGGTTCGACAACCTCGTCCAGCAACGATGGAAAATCGTCGAGGAGGCGCGCGGGTCGATATCGACACCGTTCGACCGCATCCTGGTCTTCTGGCTGCTCGTCATCTTCCTGTGCTTCGGGTTGATCGCACCGCGCAACGCGCTGGCGTTCGTGATCATCACACTCGGCGCGCTTTCCATAGCATCGGCGGTGCTTGTTATCCTCGACCTCGGCACGCCGTTCACAGGACCGATCATCGTGCCAAGCCAACCCATGCGCGACGCGCTTTCGTATCTGAGCCGCTGAAGCCCGCCAACTATCCGTTCCACATGCCATCGACGCTCTACACCGATCCACGCCTGGTCGCGCTTTACGACACGCTGAACCCCGCTGCGGCGGATACCGCCTTCTACCTTGCGCTTGCCGCAGGCAAGGACCGTGTCATCGATATCGGTTGCGGTACTGGTTTGCTCACATGCGAGCTGGCGGCGCAGGGCGCTCATGTGATCGGCATCGATCCGGCGCCTGCCATGCTGAAGGTCGCGCGCAAGCGGCCGCACGCTGAACGCGTCAACTGGATCGAAGGCGATGCCCGCGCGCTCGCCGTGTTACTCCCGGCCGATCTCGTTTTGATGACGGGCCATGTGGCGCAAGTTTTCATCGATGACAGCCGTTTTCTGGAAACGCTCAAGGCTGCCCGGCACGCGTTGCGTACAGGTGGCGAACTGGCTTTCGAAAGCCGCAATCCGGCAGCACGCGCCTGGGATGCGTGGACGCCCTCGCGTTCGCGCAGAAAGATCACGGTGGACGGGATTGGCGAGGTAGAAGTGTGGCTTGCTGATGCCGCCGAAAGCCCGCAATCAGTCGTGCGCTTCACGACGCACTACAAGTTTCGCGCATCGGGAAACGAACTGATATCGCAAAGCGCGCTACGGTTTCGCAGCCAGGACGAGCTCGCCACGCTGCTCAATCAGGCGGGTTTCGGCAAGCTTGAGTGGTTTGGCGACTGGGACAAAACAGCGGTAAGGGCGGACAGCCGCGAACTGATAGTCATCGCGCGATAAAAAGCCCCGAGCGGTCAGCTCAAAACTCGACCGCCACGAAATCTTCCTTGCCCACGTCGCACAGCGGGCAGCGCCAGCTATCCGGGATATCGGCGAAGCGGGTTCCGGCTGCAATGCCATCTTCCGGCAAGCCATCTTCCTCGTTGTAAATCCAGCCACAAATCAGGCAAACCCAGCTTTTATATTCTAAAACTTCACTCACGACAGACTCTTTCTTCTCGTTCAGCGAAAAACAGCGAATTATGTACGGATCAACAGTGACGGATCGACTTGTCACAGTTGTTGCCGGCGAACCGCATGTTACCGGAATGTCCGAATCCGCTCCCGGAGAAGGGCGTTTTGACGTGCGATAAAACCTGTTTCGCCGCCACCACTCTGGACCTCAAGTGACCTGCGTCTCTTTCACACGGTCGGTGTATCCTCTGCCGGGCGGATTTTGTGCACTTCCGCGAAGGCTTGTTGCCAACTGGTTTGAGCGATGCCATCGCGTGCTGCACAAGGCCTGTTTTGGCGGCCGGGATTGTTCATCGGCAGCCGCACTCTTCTTGGGAGCAAAAAAATGACGTTCAAGAAACTGTTGTCGGGATTGGTGTTGTCGAGCATGTTCCTCGTGAGCGCCGCGGCGCATGCCGAAGCGCGTGTCTTTTTCGTGGAGCCGAAAGACGGTGCGACCGTCACAAGCCCGGTGCACGTGGTATTCGGGCTGGAAGGCATGGGACTCGCGCCGGCCGGCGATCTCGATCCGAACAAGGGCCACCATCACCTGTTGATCGATGCCGGACCGATGCAGAAGGGCCTTGTCATTCCGGCGAACGACAAGTCGCTGCATTTCGGCAAGGCGCAGACGGAAGCCGACGTAAAGCTGACCCCCGGCGACCACACGCTGACGCTGCAATTCGGCGACGGCGCTCACCAGTCGTTCGGCCCGGAAATGAGCCAGACGATCAAGATCCACGTGAAGTAATCGTGTTGAAAGCGCAGCAAGGCGGACGTCGCGACGATGTCCGTCCGAATCTCAAAAATCACGGCAATCAAATCGTTTATTTGTAACCAGGCAGGTCTCTTTATTAGGCCTGATGGCATAGGGGTCCGGGCGTACCGGTCAAGACCGGTACAATGGCCCCTTCCAGTATTTGCACTTTTCCGGCTGCCTCCCATGTCGCTTTATTCCATTTCCGACGCGCAACTCGCGTTCGGCCACGTCGCGTTGCTCGATCACGCTGACTTTTCACTCGAAGCGGGCGAACGCGTCGGGCTTATCGGGCGTAACGGCGCGGGCAAGTCGTCGCTGCTGAAGATCATCGCCGGATTGGCGAAGCCGGACGACGGCCTGGTCACGCGCCAGAACGAGCTTACGACCGTCTATGTGCCGCAGGAGCCGGAGTTCGACCTCGATGCGTCGGTGTTCGACGTCGTCGCGTCGGGCCTGTCGCACGCGCGCCAGTTGCTCGATGACTACGACGCTGTCGCGCACCAGCTCGCCGACGCGCCGCATGAAGGTCCCGAGCACGACGCGCTGATGTCGCGCATGAACGCGCTTCAATCGTCGCTCGATACAACCGATGCCTGGAACTGGCAAACCCGCGTCGCGACCACGCTGCAGCAGATCGGCCTGGATGGCGACGTCCGCTCGGGCGCATTGTCGGGCGGCATGAAAAAGCGCGTTGCGCTTGCGCGTGCTCTGGTGGTTCAGCCGGACGTCCTGCTGCTGGACGAGCCGACCAACCACCTCGACTTCGAAGGGATTCGCTGGCTCGAAGAGTTGCTGGTCACGCTGCGTACCGGCTTGCTGTTCATCACCCACGACCGGGCGTTCCTGGACAAGGTTGCAACGCGTATTGTCGATCTGGATCGCGGGCGCCTGCTTTCGTATCCGGGTAACTACACCGCGTACCAGACGCGCAAGGCGCAGCAGCTTGAAATCGAACAGGTCGAAGCGGCCAAGTTCGACAAGCTGCTTGCACAGGAAGAAGTGTGGATTCGCAAGGGCGTGGAGGCGCGGCGTACGCGCAGCGTCGGCCGAATCGCGCGGCTGGTCGAGATGCGCAATGAGCGCGCCGAACGCCGCAACGTGCAGGGCAACGTCAAGCTCGACGTAGGACAAGGCGAACGCTCGGGCAAGATCGTTTCGGAACTGACGGATGTCACGAAGAAATACGGTGAGCGCACTATCGTCGACAACTTCACGGCCACCGTCATGCGCGGCGACAAGTTCGGTTTTATCGGGCCGAACGGCGCAGGGAAGACTACGCTCCTCAAGATGATCCTGGGCGAACTCGCGCCGGACAGCGGCACGGTCCGCACCGGCACGAACACGCAGGTCGCGTATTTCGACCAGATGCGCGCTCAGCTCGACCTCGACAAAACCCTCGCCGACACCATCAGCCCGGGCAGCGAATGGGTCGAAGTGAACGGCGTGAAGAAGCACGTGATGAGCTATCTCGGCGACTTCCTGTTTGCGCCCGAACGCGCGCGTTCGCCTGTTCGGTCGCTCTCCGGCGGCGAGCGTAACCGGCTGTTGCTGGCGCGCCTGTTTGCACGGCCGGCGAACGTGCTGGTACTGGACGAACCGACCAACGACCTGGATATCCAGACGCTCGAACTGCTGGAAGAACTGCTCACCGACTACGACGGCACGGTTCTCCTCGTGAGTCACGATCGCCAGTTCCTGGATAACGTGGTGACGTCGGTGTTTGCATCGGAAGGCGGCGGGAAGTGGCGCGAGTATGTCGGCGGCTTTACCGACTGGCAGATCCAGAGCGACCGCTCGGAGAAGATGGCGGCAGACGCCGCACGCGACACCGCCAAGCAAGCGAAGAAGGACGACGGCCCGAAGGACAGCGGCGCAGGACGCAACTCGCAACGCTCCAACAAGCTGCCGTACAAGGAAGTCCGTGAACTCGAAGCGTTGCCCGCGCAGATCGCGGCGCTTGAAACGGAGCAAAAGTCCATCGCGGCGAAGCTCGCAGACGGTTCGGTTTTTGCCAAGGATCCGAAAGAAGGAGCGCGGTTGAGCGAGCGGCACGCCGCTATCGATGAAGCATTGCTTGTCGCGCTCGAACGCTGGGAAGAACTGGAAGCGAAGCGGAAGTAGGCCGGTCTGCGGACCTGCGTGTTTCGCGACATCGTTCGTCATATCGAAATATTTGTCGAAATCAGTAAAATACGTCGCGTTTTCGGATGCGCTGGCTTTGGGGCCACAGTTTGGCTGCAAGTCGGCGTTCGCCGTCGCGGTTTCAAGTTATTGACGCTCAAATCGGCGCGGGCCGGACACGTGCGGCAAGCCCGCACCGGATCGGCCCGTACTGTTCACGCATTCGCCGGTGGTCCTGCACGGACCGCCGGACCACCGTCCAGACATGTCCACGAAAAAACCCAGCGCCGCCGACGGCGGCAAGAACAGCGGATACAGCGAAGCATCCATCAAGGTGCTGAAGGGGCTCGAGCCGGTCAAGCAACGGCCCGGCATGTACACCCGCACGGAAAATCCGCTGCACATCATCCAGGAAGTCATCGATAACGCTTCGGACGAGGCGCTTGGCGGCTACGGCAAGCAGATCACGGTGACGCTGCATGCCGACCATTCGGTGTCCGTCGAAGACGATGGGCGCGGGATTCCCTACGGCCTGCATCCCGAGGAAGGCGTGCCGGTTGTCGAGATCGTGTTCACGCGCCTGCATGCGGGCGGCAAGTTCGATAAAGCCGCCGGTGGCGCCTACACGTTCTCGGGCGGCCTGCATGGCGTGGGTGTATCGGTAACGAACGCGCTTTCCACGCGGCTGGACGTGACCGTCTGGCGCGATGGCAAGGTGGCGGATCTCGGTTTCGCGAATGGCGATGTCGTCAAGCCGCTCGAAACACGCGCGATGAATCGCGGCGAGAAAAAATCTGGCACGCGCGTCACCGCCTGGGCCAACCCCAAGTATTTCGATTCGCCGAATTTGCCCGTGGGCGAGTTGCAACGCCTGCTACGCTCGAAGGCCGTGTTGTTGCCGGGCGTGGAAGTCACGCTCATCAACGAGAAGACCGGCGAGCGCCAGACCTGGAAATATGAGGATGGACTGCGCGGTTACCTGCTCGAAGGCATGGGCGGTAGCGACCTGCTGATTCCGTTGTTCGAAGGCGAACGCTTCGCGGGGAATGCCAAGTCGAGCGAAGAAACCTTCGCCGAGGGTGAGGGCGCGAGTTGGGTCGTCGCGTGGAGCGAAGAAGGTCCGTTGCTGCGCGAGTCGTACGTCAACCTGATCCCGACGCCCGCAGGCGGCACGCACGAATCCGGCTTGCGCGACGGCTTGTTCCAGGCGGTTAAAAGTTTTGTCGAGTTGCACAACCTGCAGCCAAAGGGCGTCAAGCTGCTCGCGGAAGATGTGTTCGCGCGGGTGTCGTTCGTGTTGTCGGCGAAGGTGCTCGATCCGCAGTTCCAAGGCCAGATCAAGGAACGCCTCAATAGCCGCGACGCGGTGAAACTCGTGTCGTCGTTCACGCGGCCCGCGCTCGAACTGTGGTTGAACCAGCATGTGGAGTACGGCAAGAAACTCGCGGAACTGGTGATCCGGCAGGCACAGGCGCGCACGCGCGCCGGGCAGAAGATCGAAAAGCGCAAGAGCTCGGGCGTGGCGGTGCTGCCCGGCAAGCTGACCGATTGTGAATCGACGGATGTCTCGCGCAACGAATTGTTCCTCGTCGAGGGCGATTCGGCGGGCGGTTCCGCGAAGATGGGCCGTGACAAAGAATTCCAGGCCATCCTGCCGCTGCGCGGCAAGGTGCTGAACACCTGGGAAACCGAGCGCGACAGGCTCTTCGCTAACAACGAGGTGCATGACATCGCGGTGGCGATCGGCGTGGACCCGCATGGTCCGGACAGCCTCGACAGCAAGGCCGATCTCTCGAGCCTGCGTTACGGCAAGATCTGCATCCTGTCGGATGCGGACGTGGATGGCGCGCACATCCAGGTCCTGCTGCTCACGCTGTTCTTCAAGCACTTCCCGCAACTGATCGAGCAGGGCAATGTGTGTATTGCGCGGCCGCCGCTGTTTCGGGTCGATGCACCCGCTCGCGGCAAGAAGCCGGCGCAAAAGCTTTACGCCCTGGATGAAGGCGAGCTCGAAGCCATCCTCGACAAACTGAGAAAGGACGGCGTGCGCGAGACGCAATGGTCGATCAGCCGTTTCAAAGGCCTGGGCGAAATGAGCGCGGAGCAACTCTGGGACACGACCATGAATCCCGACACGCGCCGCTTGCTGCCGGTTCAGCTCGGCGAACTCGGTTTTGACAACACGGTCACGCGCATGACCATGCTGATGGGCAAGGGCGAAGCGGCGTCGCGGCGTAGCTGGCTGGAAGAGAAGGGCAACGAAGTCGAAGCGGATATCTGACCTGAGCGCTGCCAAGCCTGACCTTGAACCTCGTCAACGCATAACACTGGAAATTCGATGGACGATCTCTTCGCGGAACAAGAAGCCGCGCCCGATGGCGAAAAACTGACGCTTGGCGACTACGCCGAGCGCGCGTATCTCGACTACGCGGTGAGCGTGGTCAAAGGCCGTGCGTTGCCCGATGTCAGCGACGGCCAGAAGCCCGTGCAACGCCGTATCCTGTTCGCCATGAACGAGATGGGCCTGGCGAATACGGCCAAGCCGGTGAAATCGGCGCGTGTGGTGGGCGACGTGCTGGGTAAATATCATCCGCATGGCGACCAGTCGGCGTACGACGCGCTGGTGCGCCTCGCGCAGGCTTTTTCGATGCGGTACCCGCTGATCGATGGCCAGGGCAACTTCGGTTCACGCGACGGAGACGGCGCGGCGGCCATGCGCTACACGGAAGCGCGCCTCACGCCCATCGCCAAGTTGCTGCTCGATGAAATCGACATGGGCACCGTCGATTTCATGCCGAACTACGACGGCTCGTTTCAGGAGCCGAAGCTCCTGCCCGCGCGTCTGCCGTTCGCGCTGTTGAATGGCGCATCGGGGATCGCGGTGGGTCTTGCCACTGAAATCCCGTCGCACAACTTGCGTGAAGTCGCCGCCGCCGCGGTCGCGATGATCCGCAATCCGAAGATCGAACACGCCGAGTTGATGGAGATGATTCCCGGACCGGACTTTCCGGGCGGCGGGCAGATCATTTCCAGCCCGGCGGAGATTGCAGCGGCTTATGAAAACGGCCGCGGCAGCCTGAAAGTGCGGGCGCGCTGGAAGATCGAGGACATGGCGCGTGGTCAATGGCAACTCGTGATTACCGAGTTGCCGCCGAGCACGTCGGGCCAGAAGGTGCTCGAGGAAATCGAGGAACTGACGAACCCGAAAATCAAGCTCGGCAAGAAGGCGCTCAGCCCCGATCAGTTGCAGACGAAACAGACCATGCTTGCGCTGCTCGATACGGTGCGCGACGAATCCGGCCGCGACGCGCCCGTGAGGCTTGTGTTCGAGCCGAAGTCGAGCCGTATCGACCAGACGGAGTTCGTGCATTCGCTGCTCGCGCATACGAGCCTGGAATCGAACTCGTCCATCAATCTGGTCATGATCAGCGCCGACGGCCGGCCGCGTCAGAAAGGTCTGCGCGAGATCCTGCACGAGTGGGTCGGGTTCCGCTTCACGACGGTCACGCGGCGCACGCAGCATCGGCTGGGCAAGGTGAACGACCGCATTCATATTCTCGAAGGACGGATGATCGTCTTCCTGAATATCGACGAAGTGATCCGCGTCATTCGTGAAGCCGACGATCCCAAGGAAGCGCTCATGGAGCGTTTCAAGCTGAGCGAGCGCCAGGCCGACGACATTCTCGAAATTCGTTTGCGTCAGCTTGCACGCCTCGAGGCGATCAAGATCGAGCAGGAATTGAAGGATCTGCGCAGCGAAAAGGAAAAGCTCGAAGAACTGCTGAATAGCGACGCTGCCATGAAGCGCCTGCTGATCAAGGAAATCGAAGGCGATGCCAAGACGTATGGCGACGAACGCCGCACGCTGATCCAGGCCGAAAAGCGCGCCACATTCGAAGCGCGCGTGGTCGACGATCCGGTGACGGTGGTTGTATCGCAGAAGGGCTGGGTGCGTGCCTTGAAGGGGCATGGACTCGATCCCGCGACCTTCCAGTTCAAGGCGGGCGATGGCATCTACGGCACGTTCCTCGCGCGCACGCCGGATATCCTGATCGCATGGGGCAGCAACGGGCGCGTGTATTCCGTGCCGGTCGCCATGTTGCCGGGTGGGCGTGGTGATGGTGTGCCGGTGACGTCGTTGATCGAACTGGAATCGGGAACCCATCTGCTGCATTACTTCGCCGCGCCGGTAGAGCAACCGTTGTTGCTGGCATCGAGTAACGGCTTTGGCTTCATGGCCAAGCTCGGCGATATGGTCAGCCGCGTGAAGGCGGGCAAGTCGTTCATGACGATTGACGAAGGCGCGCTTCCGTTGACGCCCATGCCGGTGCTGGCCGGCGCCACGCATGTCGCGTGTTTGACGAGCAACGGGCGCCTGCTGGTGTTCGGTATGGATGAAATGAAGACGCTCTCGGGCGGCGGGCGCGGCGTGATCCTCGTCGCGCTTGAACCGAAGGAGACGTTGCGGCAGGCGTTGACCATCGACAAGCGTGGTCTCGTGCTCACCGGCGCGGGACGCGGCGGCAAGGTGCGCGACGAAAAGCTCACGTGGGCGGCGCTGGAGGCTTATGTCGGCAAGCGTGCGCGCAAGGGTCGTGCGCCGGATGTGACCATCAAGGTGACTGATTTGCGTCCGGTCCTCGAAGGCTGAGAGCCGGCGTGATTCTCAGATGCCTCGGGCCCGTCCGCCCGAGGCATTTCTTTATCTTGAAAAATACTTGAACTGGTTTCATTCAGGCGAGTCGAATGCCCGAATGTCGCATTCAGCGACGGCTTCACCTGCAATTGGGAACAGAGATGAACAAGGCGATTGAAGTGGCGCTGTTCCTGCATCTATTGGGAATCGCGGTCTGGATTGGCGGAATGATTTTCGCGCATTTTTGCCTGCGGCCGGCCATCGCGGATTTATCGCCGCAATTGCGTCTGCCTTTATGGGAATCCGTGTTTGCCCGGTTTTTCAATTGGGTCGCGGCGTCGGTGCTCGTGATCTTGCTGACAGGCGGTTTCCTGTTGACCCAGTTTGGCGGTGGCCATGCGCCCTGGCCGCTGCATGCAATGGCCGGCATCGGCATTGTGATGATGCTGATTTTCGGGCATATCCGTTTCAGCGTGTTCCCGAGGATTCGGCGCGCGGTCCAATCGCAGAACTGGCCCGACGGCGCGCGTTCTGTCGGCACCATTCGCCGTCTCGTGCTGATCAATATTGTGCTGGGCGTCGTGACTGTCGGTACGGCGGTTTTATCGCGTGGAATGTAGTTCACCGACAAATCCAAATAAAAGATCGCAGCATTTCGCTCCTTGTTTGAAGGCCCCATTGCTCATCGCCAACGCGTTCTCGACAGTCTAAAGTGCTGAGTCGATTCGATTTGGAAATGGGTGATGAGCGCTTCGAAAAGGTCAAAGAGACCGCGCGGTGATTCGGTATCCTGGGTAAAAAAAGAGCATCGCTGGATCGGTCTGCCAATAACAATACTGGCATTCGCCAATTTGACAGTCGACACCGCGAATGCCACTGATCTGGCCGGTTCAAACACCGGCTACGCGCTCAATCCCGCTGACAATCCGTTCACTGTTGTTTCGAATGCCATTATCGATACAACCGTACAAGGCGGCGTCGCCATATACGGAAAGTCGGACAGCACGATAACGTGGACACTGGCGAATAACGGGGTCGTCATTGGCAGCTATTTTGCCCTTGAATTCGACAGCTCCGCATCGATCCTGAATAACGGCTCGACGCGCAGCAACACCACCACCGCAATGGCGTTGTACAGCGGCGGTAACGTGGTCAATGCAGCCGGCGCGTCGATCATCGGTCAGTTCGATGCAGTCTTCGCAAACCGATCGACCAGCACCGTCACCAATGCCGGCACGATCAGCGGCTCGGAGGACCTGTCGGCCACGCACGCGGGCGTTCACTTGCCAAGCGGCGGCACCGTGACAAATTCCGCTACGGGAAGCATCGTTGGGCAAGGTCCCGCCATTCTCGCCAATTCCGCCACGACGGTTCTCAACGACGGCTCGATCGTTTCGCTAAACGGCACGGCCATCGATCTGAGCGCCGGCGCAACCGGCACAGGGAGCTTCGTTTCGAACAGCGGCAGCATCAACGGCAAAGGCGGGACGGCGATTCTCTTCGGGCCGGACGACGATACGCTGCGCTTGACGGGTACGGCGATATTGGTCGGCGTAGCCGATGGCGGCGCGGGAACGAATACGCTGATTCTCGGCGGCACGAGCGATGGCAGGTTCGATATTTCCGGCCTGGGTGCATCGGCGCAGTATCGCGGCTTTGAAGTCTTGCGCAAGGATGATTCAGGCACGTGGACCTTGACCGGCGCGAATGGCGTTACGCAGATGTGGCTCATTGGCGGTGGGACCGTTTCCGTGGCAGGGCAGTTGAACGGAAGTCTCATTGCGCAGCCCGGCGTGACCGGCGTCGCCATCGATGTGTTGCCTGGCGGATCGGTTCAGGCAAGCTCGGGGAACGCGGTATCGGTGAATGACAACGGCCGGGTGGTCAATCGCGGTTCAATTTCGAGCAGCGCCGACGGAGAAGCCGCCGTGCTCGCGACAGGCGACGCCACGAGCATGCAGAACTCGGGTTCCATTGCGTCGCATGGGGCGCAGGGGATTGGGGTTTCGATCGTCCTACCCACGGGCGCTGCGAGCCTGACGAATGAGCAGGGTGGATCGATCACGAGCACAACTGGTGACGCGGTCAAGGCGTCGGTTCAGGCGGGCGCGAGCGTTTCGATCATCAACGCGGGATCGATTGCGGGCAGTGAGGTCGGTGGAACCGGCGTCGTGATTGACGCATCGACGGGTTCCGCGAGCCTTGCGAATTACCGAGGCGCCTCGATCAAAGGCGCCAACGGTGTTTCGGCGTCGACCGGGACTCACGTTTTCATCGAGAACGCTGGGTCCGTCGCGGCGCAGGGTGTGAACGGAACGGGCGTTTCCGTCGATGCCCCCGGCGGCGTTGCAAGCCTGACGAACGAGCAGGGCGCATCGATCAGCAGCGCGACGGGCGTCGCCGTTCTCGCCGGCTCGAACGTGTCGATCGTCAACGTGGGAGCGATCAGCGGGCCGGCCGCGGCGGTGCGTTTTACGGGATCGAACAACCGCTTGCTGTTAAGCAGCGGCAGTGACATAAACGGCGATCTCGATGGCGGCCCTGGTTCATCGAATGCGTTGACGTTGAATGGCGCGGGAACCTTGTCCAGCCGGACGTCGGGCTTCTCGACACTGACGATCCAGGACGCGGGCTGGACCGTGTCAGGTCCGGTGTCGATAACATCGGTCAGCACGATCCGCAACGGCGAGCTGACATTGACCGGCATTTTGGCGAGTCCTGCAATCACCGTCGCGCCCGATGCGACGCTCAACGGCACGGGCACGCTAAAAGGCGCGCTTTCGATGCAAGGCGTCATCGCACCGGGCATGCCGGCCACCGCCGCAATTCCGGGACTTCAGCCCCTGTCGACAGGCACGCTTTCGGTCACTGGCTCATACACGCAGACGCCCGGAAGCGGGTACGAAGCCGATATCACGCCGCAAGGAAACGACCTGATCGCCGTCGATGGAACGGCAGAGTTGCAAGGCGGTATCGTACGCGTTCGTCTGCGCTCAGCGTCCTTCGCGCCGACCGACACCTACACGATCCTGAGCACGACAGCCGGTCTGACGGGCGTGTTCAGCGGCATGGAGACGCTCAATCCGTTCGTCTCGGCATCTCTTTCCTACGATTCCCACAACGCATACATCCACGTGCAGCGCGGCTTCCAGTTTGCGGGCGGAACGCCGAACCAGATCGCCGTCGAAGCGGCGCTCGATCATGGCGTTGCGGGCATTGCGGCGGGCGGGTCTCCAACGCGCGATTTCCTGTCGATTGCGGGCGATCTGCTGAGCCTTGAAGGTTCATCGGCGTATGCGGCGCTTGACCAGTTGAGCGCGGAAGCGTACGCCGCGTTTTCGAATGCGCACTTCGAAGCAGCGCGGCTCGGCATGGACGCTATCGGTAACAGGCTGAACGCCGCACGTTTCTCCGGCGAATGCGCTGCGGACGAAGCCTTGCCGTCGTTGGTCAACAACGGGCGAGCGTGTTCATGGATCAGCGTTCTCGGCAGCACCGGCAAGCTCGGTGGCTACGATACCTGGCTCGGCCAGCAAACGAGTGCTGGCGGCGTGATATCGGGCATCGATTACCGGATCATGCCGAAGGTCACCCTTGGCGCAGCGCTTGCCGCCATGCACGGCAATACATCGACCAGCACGTTGCCCGTTCACGGCCAGTTCGATACGTATCAAGCCGCGCTCTACGGCACCTACATGCCGGGCGCGTACTGGCTGCAGGCATCGTTGGGTTATGCGCGCAACAGCGACGACATGAAGCGTTCGATCTTTTTCACCGATACCCCGCGCACCGCGCTCGGCAGCGTCGATGGCAACCAGTACTTCGCCACGCTCAGCAATGGCGTGGATGTATCGATGGGAAAAATCGGTGTGCTGTCGCCGTTCGTATCGCTTGAAATGCAGCACAAGGAGACGCCGGCCTTCAGCGAAAGCGGCGCCGATTCGGTGAACCTCGGTGTATCGGCGAACGCTGCAGATTCGATACGAACTTCATTGGGCGCGCGCTGGCGCAATCAGTTCGAGTTCTTCGGCCGTGCATGGAGTTTGAACGGCGACCTAGCGTGGGTTCATCATTACGGCGCCCTGACTCAAGCGGTGAGCGCGAGTTTCGAAGGCGCGGAGAACAGCGCTTTCACTGTGCACGGCAGCGGCCCGGCACGAGACGCGATGCAAGCCGGAGCCGGCGTGCGCATTGCTTTAGGCCGGCAAGTGCATGCCGGTTTGCGCTACAACGGTGAGTTCGGCGGCGGTGGACATGCGCATGCAGGAAGCGCGGAATTCGACTACCGGTGGTAAAGCACCAGAACCCGGCTCATTCCACCGCATTCGATGGCGCTTCGCCAAACGGAAGCGCGACGACATCGGATACGAGGCCTAAACCGCACACTCCGAACCGGTCGAGCAAGGCCTGTACGCCTTCAGCGGGCACCGCCCGAGAGAAGAGAAAACCCTGCGCTTCAATCGGCCCGAGTCGCGACAGCCAGGTGATCTGCTCTTCGGTCTCGGTGCCTTCTACAACCACGGTCAGTCCGAGCGAGCGCGCCAGATTCACGATTGCTGAAACCATCACGCAGACGCTGCGGTCATGCGGAATGGCCTGGATAAACGACCGGTCGACCTTGAGGGTATCGACAGCAAAACGGTTGAGGTACGACAGCGACGAATATCCCGTGCCGAAATCATCCAGCGCGATCCGCACGCCGAGCCGCTTCAACGCCGCGATCTTTTCCGCGACGATATCCGGAAACTCCATCATCACGGTTTCGGTGATCTCGAGTTCGAGTTTGCCCGGCGCAATACCGCTGTCCCGTATGGCCGCCGCGACCGTTTCGAGCAGATCGCCGCGCCAGAATTGCACCGCCGAGATATTCACCGCGAGCGACAGGCCGTCATACCCTTGTGTCTGCCAGATGGCCAGTTGCCGGCACGCGGTATGAATCACGAAGTCCCCGATAGGCACGATCAAGCCCGTGCTTTCCGCGACCGGGATGAATTCGTTTGCGGGAATCAGGCCGTGCTGCGGATGGTTCCATCGGGCGAGCGCTTCGAAACCGGTGATGCATCGGCGAGTGAGGTCGATCTTCGGCTGGTACGCGAGGAACAACTGGTTCTGCGCGAGCGCGACGCGCAGTTGCTGTTCCCACTTCATCAGATGGTCGGCGCGATGCGACAACTGCGGCGAGTAAAACTGATAGCAGTTCTTGCCCGCGTCCTTCGCGCTGTACATGGCGAGATCGGCCTTCTTCAGCAAGTCGATTTCGCTTTCGCTCGCTACCGAATACAACGCAATGCCGACGCTCGCATGCAGCACGAAGGCGCTGCCGCGGACGTCGAAGGGCGTGGCGAACATATGCGAGACCGCTTCGGCCATCTCGACCGCCTGCCGCTCGACATCGGCGCCCTTGACGACGACCACGAATTCATCGCCGCCAATGCGCGACAGCGTGCCATGGTCGCCGACGGTTTCCGCGAGCCGCGATGCGGTCATCTGCAGGACGATGTCGCCGGCGTTGTGACCGAGCGTATCGTTCACGGTCTTGAAGTTGTCGAGGTCGATAAACAGCAGCGCCAGACGACCCACGTTCTCGGGTTTGACCACGTCGTGCCTGAGCGTCTGCAGCGTGGAATAGCGGTTACGCAATCCGGTCAGCAAATCGTATTCGACCAGATGCGTCATCTCGCGCTCGCGTCCGAGCAACTTGCCGATTAGACCTGTCGCCACTGCGAAAAAACCGAGCATGGCGAGCGAGATGAACGTCGCCATCAGCAGATAGACGCGGCGCGTGTGATTGAAATCGACGAACTCCTCAGCCTGCGACAGCCCGACCAGCACGCCGAGCGGATAGCCATCGATATGCCGGTACGAAACAATGCGCGTGACGTTATCAATGGGATCGACGTAGATGCCCGACGCGTGCTCGGACGTCGGATACACGCCGCTTGCCGTGAAGACGCTCGCCGTGTCGCTGCCCGGCTCGCCCATCTGCATCATGCGGCCGTTGGCCTTCGATGTGACCGAACCCGCGCCGGTACTGCGTGCCAGCACGGAGCCGTTATCCGAGATCACGGCAACGACGCCTTCGCGGCCGATGGACGCAACGTTATAGAAATCGCTCGTGAAGTAGCTGGGGTTCTCTGAAACGACCACCACGCCCGCGAACGACCCATCTGGATGATTCAGGCGCCGTGTGATCTGCAGCGTCCATTGTCGCGAGACCCGGCCAAGCACCGGCTTGCTGATAAACAGCAAGTCATCGTTCGATAACGCGTGAACCCGGAAATGCTCGCGGTCCGAGAGATCGAGAGGCTTGGGATTCGATTCAGCGGTGGTCGCGGTGAGGATGCCGTGTTCGTTGATCAGAGACACTTGCACCAGCGTGTCGCTTTGCACCACGCCTTTTTCCACCGTGCTCGCCAGGTTGAACTGGCCGGGTGTTTTCTCGAACTCGTATTTGACGAAACGCGTAATCTGGTCGACCTGGTGGATCGCCTTGATTGTGTGCTGTTCGAGCGCGGAAGAAAGAATGGCAGCCGATGCCATGGACGCGTGCGTCGCCGCCTCGCGCTCCACCGAAAGACGCGCGAAGATGACCGTCCAGAGCAGCACGAGCACGAGCGCCCCCAGCGCGGGAATCGCGAACAATGCGCGACTCCTGCGCGGAAAGTCCGCGTGTTTCATATCCCGTGGCGCTTTGGGCCGTGATCGATTCATGGGTTCGGTCAGTTCAAGGACCCGGTGACGTGGTAGCGGGCGGGTGGTCCGGATCACAGGTCCGGCGGTGCGATGCTGACTCGATCCGGTTCGTAAGTCATTCAAACTGGATGCGTTTTTCGGAATCGTTCGCGAGTTTGCGCAAAATTGCCTTTAGCACGTCTTGCATTTCTTACAGTTGATTTATTGGACACGAATACTTAAATCTTGCGACCCATCAACGACAAGCCCCGACGCCGACAGGTCAGATATTACCAATGACGACCGGTTTAGATATTACTGAAGGCGACCCGTTTAAGGAAGCTCATGGGCGCAATGAGGCATCGAGGTATACGCGGAGGGCCTGAAACGCATGGCTGGCGCGGCTCCGCGGTCTGAAACGCTGTTTCGCAGATGCAATTTATCGATATAAAGAACATCTGGATTTAAGATCCCGATGCCGGGCGGCACCGGGGAAACAATCAAGTGCAATAAACCGGCGTTCGAAAACGCCTTTAAGGTTTAATTCTCGACAGTTCAGGCGACTTCGGCGATCAATTCAATCTCGACACACGCGCCGAGCGGAATTTGCGCCACGCCGAAAGCGGAGCGGGCGTGCTTGCCGCGCTCGCCGAAGACATCGGCGATCAATTCGGATGCGCCATTCGTCACCAGGTGCTGTTCGGTGAATTCGAAAGTGGAATTCACGAGGCTCATCACCTTCACGATTCGCGTGACCTTGTTCAGGTCGCCCACATGTGCGTGCAGCGTGGCAATCAGATCAATGGCAATTGAACGCGCCGCGGTCTGGCCTTCGGCGGTCGTGAGCGTGGCGCCCAGCTTGCCCGCCCACACCTTGCCGTCTTTCTTCGCGATATGGCCGGAGAGGTACACCGTGTTGCCACTTTGCGCGCTCATCACGTAGGCCGCGGCGGGGGCGCCGGCGGTCGGCAATTCAATACCGAGTTCTTTCAGCTTGTCATACACGTTGAGTTGGGCCATGCGAAATCCCTTTGAAATGAATGATGAAATTCAGACCTGCGCGCGGATCAGCGCGCCGAGCTTTGCAATGCCTTCGTCGATCACGGCCGGGGGCACCGTCACGAACGACAGGCGCAGCGTGTTGTGCTCGGCTTCGTTCGCGAAGAATGGTCCGCCTGGAACGAACGCCACGTGCCGTGCAATGGACTGCTCGAGCAGTTTCATTGTATCGATGTGCTGGGGCAGCTTCACCCACACGAACATCCCGCCTTCCGGCCGGTTCCATTCCACGCCCGCCGGCATGTGTTTTTCAAGCGATGCCAGCATGGCCGCGCATTGATCGCGATACAGCGCGCGGATCTTCGGGATATGCGTTTCGAGAAACCCGTCCTTCACGACCTCATGCACGATGCGCTGCGTGAGGCTTGGCGTATGCAGGTCGGTCGCCTGCTTGGCCTGCACGAGTTTGAAGTGCAGTTCCTCGGGCGCGATGATGTAACCCACGCGCATGCCCGGCGACAACACCTTCGAAAACGACCCAAGATGCACGATGTGATCCGGCGCCATGGAGAGCATGGTCGGCAGCGGCGCGCCGGCATAGTCGAGCGCGCCATACGGATCGTCCTCGATCACAGGGAACCCGGCACGTTGCGCGAACGCGGCGAGCGCCGTGCGGCGTTCGAGCGAAAGACGACGGCCTGTCGGGTTCTGGAAATTGGGCTGCGCATACAAAAGACGCGCGCCTGCTGTCAGCGTGCTAGTCAGCGCTTCGGGGATCAGGCCGTGTTCATCGGTTGGGACCTGAACGTAATTTGGTTCGTACATTGAAAACGATTGCAGCGCGCCGAGATAAGTCGGTGTTTCGACCAGCACGCGGCTCGCCGGATCGATCAGCACCTTGCCGAGCAGATCGAGCGCCTGCTGCGAGCCGGTGGTGATCAGCACTTGCGACGCACGCACCGACGCGCCGTTCACCGAATACCGTTGCGCAACCCATTCGCGCAACGGCAGATAGCCCTCGGTCGCGCTGTATTGCAGCGCGGCGGCGGGGCTGTCGCGCAGGATGCGATCGCACGCCACGCGCATTTCCTCGACCGGAAAAGTCGCCGGCGACGGCAGTCCGCCCGCGAACGAAATGACCTCGGGCCGCTCGGTGACCTTCAGGATTTCACGAATCGCCGAACTGGTGAGCTTTCTCGCGCGTTCGGAAAGTTGCCACGGCTGGGCTTGAAGGTCGGCTTGATTCATGGGGTCCTCGGTCGGTCTTGGTGGGCGGTACGGGTGTGGGTGCAATGGGTGCGGCGCACGCTTATTATCGCGCCGCTTACAAGTATTTAGCGCTCGTCCTGCTGTCCGTCGTCTTGTTGCACGGCTTCGTCGGGCGACGAATCGGCGGCAGTTTCGGCAAGATCGGCTGTTTCGGTTACGTCTTCTGGCTTCCTGCTTTTCGCGCGCTTGCGGGCGGGTTTTGCCGCGGCAAGTTCGGCTTGCCGCGCTGCCTGCGCTGCGGCTTCGATTGTTTCGGACGTTTCCCCCATCGTGACGATGGAGCCGTCCGGCAACTCGAATTGCGCGACCAGGACCGGCGCGCCTTCGGTCACTTCGACGTTCATCAGGTGCGATGCGCCGAGCCACGCCATCTGCTCCAGGAGCACATGCGCGCGCGGATGAAACCCTGTAAGCGATTTAAGCGCAATGCCCGTTTCCGGCAACGACGCACCCGGATGCCGCGTGGTGTCCCACTGAATCAGCGAGGGCAGGACTCCATCGCCGGAACCTTGCCAGGCCGGGAACGAGCCGTCGTGGGGAACGGTCAGGTTCCAGCTATTCGCGCCGCGCGACATGGCGACGACCGACGCAATGCGCTCCGGGTATTGCGCCTGCCAGCGCGTCAGCACCTTCGGACGCTCGACGCGTGCAACCCAGTGCACGAGTTGCGGCCCTGTTTCGAGCCGCTTGAGAAACGCGGGGTCGTCGAGTGCGAAGAGACGCGGACGCGAGGAATCCGTATTGGCCGCAGCCGGATCGATAGCGATGACTTCCAGATAAGCGCCGCCCCAGAGATTCAACAGGCGGTTGTGCGTGCGCATCAGCGGATGGGCGCCACCCTCGCTCGTCTGCACGCCCAGCTTCGCGGCGACAAAACTTGCGCCTTCTTCAAGCGTTCGGGCGGCGATGACAAGATGATCGAGTTGCAGCGGCGGAGCGGTCATGGAGCACGGACTACGTAAATACGACGTGAATGAGTTGCATGGAAAAACCATGGCCAAGCTCGCCAGCATACCTGTTTCGCCTCGTTGCGCAGTCGCATCGGCCATTCGGCCGAGCACTCGACACTCGCTGCACGGCTGCAAAAGTGGCCAGATTAGCATCGGCGCGATCTCAAAATGTAGCGGGTGGGACCGTAACAGTAACGGTACAATCAAGCCGATACCTCTCAGTACAGTCACCGCACGCAATCACTCGATGGAGCCCGGCATGTCCGTCCCGCTCGACCAGATTCCGGCGCCGCACGGCGCGCCACAGCTCACGCTCGTCGACCAGCTGGTCCAGTGGGGGCGGCGTCGTATCGATGAAAGAGTGTTTCGCCCGGGCATGCGCATGCCGTCGATCCGCAAACTCGCCGTCGACAAGGGCGTGTCGCGCTTTACCGTGGTCGAGGCGTACGAGCGGCTGGTCGCGCACGGTTATCTCGATTCACGGCGCGGCTCCGGTTTTTTCGTGCGCGACCGCAGCGGATCGAACGACGCCCACGTCCATCCCCAATCGGCCAGTGAGCCGCAGCCGGTCCCGAGCACCATCGACGTGGTCTGGCTGCTGCGCAACATGCTGCATACGTCGAGTCCGGCGAAGGGGCCGGGCATTGGCTATTTGCCGTCGAGCTGGCTGAATGGCGAATTGCTGACCGGCGCGCTGCGTTCGATAAGCCGGCAAAGCGGCGGCCAGATGCTCGGTTTCGGCACGCCGCAAGGGTTTTTGCCGCTGCGCCAGCAATTGCAGACGCGGCTGGAAGAACTGGAAATCGGGGCATCGACGCAGCAAATCGTGATGGTGTCGGGCGTGACGCAAGCCATCGACCTGATTGCGCGCGTGTTCGTCAAACCGGGCGACACGGTGATCGTGGGCGACCCCGCGTGGTTCCAGATGTTCGGCCGCTTCGTGGCGCAGGGCGCGCGGCTCGTCGGCATGCCGTACACGCCCGACGGCCCCGATCTCGACGCCCTCGAAAACCTCGTGCAGACGTGGCGCCCGAAGATGCTCGTGATCAATTCGGTTCTGCAGAATCCCACGGGAACATCGCTTACGGCCGCGCAGGCTTTCCGGATTCTCCAGCTCGCGCAGACCTATGATTTCATTGTCGTGGAAGACGATATTTACGGCGACCTCTGCCCGACCAACTTCGCGGCCACGCGCCTCGCAAGCCTCGATCAGCTCAAGCGCGTGATCTTCCTCAACAGCTTTTCGAAGACGCTCGCGCCGAACTTGCGGGTGGGGTACATCGCGTGCGCGCCGGAGGTGGCGAATGCGATTGCCGACCAGAAGATGCTCGTTGGCATGACCAGTCCCGAACTCAATGAGCGCGTGCTGTACAAGGTGCTCACCGATGGCCACTACCGCCGCCACGTCGAACGCCTGCGCGTGAAACTCGACGGCGTGCGCGAGAAGACCGTACGCATGTTCGAAAAAGTGGGCTACAAGCCGTATCTCGTCCCGGCGGCGGGCATGTTTTTATGGGCCGATACCGGCGTGGATTCGGAAGCGCTTGCGGCCTTCGGGCACGAGGCCGGTTTCCTGCTGACGCCGGGCAGCCTCTTTTCGCCGCATCAACTGCCGAGCACCTGGATGCGCTTTAACATTGCAAATTGCGGCGATCCGGGATTGCCCGCAGTGCTCACCGAGTATGCGGACCGCATGGGTTAGGGCGGCGCGCTCCTTCGCGCGCTTTCGAAAAAACCCCTTGAAATTCTCACAGCCGACCTCATGTGTCGCAGGATTCGCGCGATGCTTTTGCTCGGTTTTGCTGCATCGCGCTGCCGCTAAAACCCGTCAACACTAGACAAACGAGGAACCGACCATGGCACAAGAAACCATGAGCTTTCAGGCAGAAGTGAAGCAGCTTCTGCATCTGATGATCCATTCGCTTTACAGCAACAAGGAGATTTTCCTGCGCGAGCTGATTTCGAACGCATCGGACGCGGCGGACAAGCTGCGTTTCGAGGGCATCGAAAACGGCGCCTTGTATGAGAACGATCCGGATCTGCGCATCCGCATCTCGTACGACAAGGCGGCGCGGACCATCACCATCGACGATAACGGCATCGGCATGAGCCGCGACGAAGCGATCGCGAACCTCGGCACGATCGCGCGTTCGGGCACGAAGGAGTTTTTCTCGAAGCTCTCCGGCGATCAGCAGAAGGACGCCGCGCTCATCGGCCAGTTTGGTGTCGGCTTTTATTCGGGTTTCATTGTCGCGGACAAGATCACGGTCGAAACGCGTCGCGCCGGGTTGCCGGCCAGCGAAGGCGTGCGTTGGGAAAGCGCGGGCGAGGGCGATTTCGTGGTTGAACAGATCGAGCGTGCGCAACGCGGCTCGAGCATCACGCTGCATTTGCGTCCGGAAGAGGACGAATTCCTCTCCACGCACAAGCTGAAGTCGGTCATCCAGAAATATTCGGATCACGTCGCGCTGCCCATCCTGATGAAGAAGGAAGAATGGGATGCCGAGAAGTCCGAAATGGTTACGCAGGACGAAGACGAGACGGTGAACCAGGCGAGCGCGCTGTGGACCCGCGCGAAGAGCGACGTCACCGACGAGCAATACAAGCTGTTCTATCAGCACATCTCGCACGATCATGACGAGCCGCTCGCGTGGACCCACAACCGCGTGGAAGGCCGCAGCGAATACACGCAGTTGCTGTACGTGCCGAAGCACGCGCCGTTCGATATGTGGAATCGCGATCATAAAGGCGGCCTGAAGCTGTATGTGAAGCGCGTGTTCATCATGGACGACGCGGAACAACTCGTGCCGGCGTACTTGCGATTCGTGAAGGGCGTAGTCGATTCGGCGGATCTGCCGCTGAACGTATCGCGTGAAATCCTGCAGGAAAGCCGCGACGTAAAAGCCATTCGCGAAGGCGTGACGAAGCGCGTTTTATCGATGCTGGAAGAAGTGGCATCGTCGTCCGCTGACGCCACCGATGACGCCGGGAAAGCCAGGTACGCCACGTTCTGGAAAGAGTTCGGACAGGTGTTCAAGGAAGGTATCGGCGAGGATTACGGCAATCGCGAACGCATTGCCAAGCTGGTGCGCTTTGCATCGACGCATACGGATTCGTCGGAGCAGACAGTGGCGCTGGCCGACTATGTGTCGCGCATGAAGCCCGAGCAGACGAAGATTTATTACGTCACCGCCGACACGTGGCAGGCCGCGAAGAACAGCCCGCACCTGGAAGTGTTCCGCAAGAAGGGCGTGGAAGTGTTGCTGCTG
>Ga0153932_1000074_pt1 | contig 63595 bp, 65 predicted proteins | sample TSNJ016MetaG_FD_102273 | JGI IMG/M metagenome (GOLD analysis project Ga0153932, IMG submission 102273) | Attine ant fungus gardens microbial communities from New Jersey, USA - TSNJ016 MetaG | ecosystem: Host-associated > Fungi > Mycelium > Unclassified | place: USA: New Jersey, Wharton State... | reverse complement strand
CGCAAACGTCGGCAACGACGCCTCGGAAAGCTCACACCGATCGAGTTTGAGACAATCACCCAGACCGCATACGCGGCCTGAAACTATCAACCCCACAAGTCAACCGAAGTGGGGGCAGTCCCGTCCTCGCACCGCAACGTAAGGCACCGCTCGGCGACTGGGCATCGACCGAGAAATCGAAGGCGACAGTCGTACCGGGACAAATCCGATCGGATCGCGAAGAAGCCCTGAGCGCTTCATCAAAACCGACACCGACAAGTTAGAGGCGTTGGAAGCCCGGATCTCGATGCCCAGCGTCGCGGGCCGGGCAGTTTCTTGTCCTTCCTGTACGCGCGGAAATGACCTTGCCGATGGGCGCGGCAAGTTCAGTAAATTCTCCGATGGGTGGTCTTGTCATGTGAACGAGATGAGGCGACGAAACCCGGACGGACTCCCGTCCGTGTTTGTCTCTGCCTAGTTCGGCTGTCGTTCCCGTTAGGGCCCGCTGTAAGCACGCAGGCAATCAATAGCGCAGACTCACGCCAGTGTGTGGGCGGTCTGAGTTCATCCGGGAATTGGGAATTTCTCGTTCGAGAGTGTGAAGACTGTTTTTCCGACTCCGGATCCGATGGACATACGGCGGAATGCTTCCGGTGCTTCCTCGAGGGGACGCACGGTGTCGATTGTCGGCACGATCCGATATTTGCTAACGAAGCTGATCATCTGTGCGAATTCTTCTGAGCTGCCCATCGAGGTTCCGCGTATGGATATCTGTCGGAAGAACAGGTCCCGGAGTGAGAGCTCGATGTCGGGAGCGCTGGTGGCTCCGAAGCTGACGATTCGTCCGCCGGGGCGGAGTGCGTGGAGTACGGCGGGGTACATGCTCGCTCCGACGCTGTCCAGGACGACGTCAGCGGGTTTGTGTAGGTGTTTGTCGATATCGGAGCGGGCGACAATCACGTGAGCAGCACCAACAGCTCTCATGGCTTCGGCCTTGCTGGCGTCTCGGGTGACGGCGGTGACTTCCGCACCTGCAGCGGTCGCCATGGCGACCGCGATCACACCTGCGCCGCCGGTAGCTCCGGTGATCACCACATGGTCACCGGAGCGGACCCCGCCTTGGGTGAACAGCGCCCGATACGCCGTCAGTGCGGCCAACGGCAGCGCGGCTGCTTCGGTCGGGGACAGATGCGCTGGAATCGGGTGGATGTTATCTGCGGGGATGCTGACGTATTCGGCGAATGTGCCCTGAACGGGTCCACCCAGAATCGTGGGAACTTCGGGAACATCGTCGATCTTGTGCCAGCCCAGGCAGGGATTGATCAGGACGGAGTTACCGGCCAGCTCCTGGCCGGCGTCGATGCCTGTCTCGACGATTGTGCCGACTGCATCGGCTCCGACGATCTTGCTGTCACTGCCGCTGTGTCGGTTGATCACGAACAGTTCGTGCCGATTGAGTCCCGCTGCAAAGACCTTGACGAGCACTTCGCCCTCGACCGGTCGTGGCCGCGGGACGTTCTGCATCCGCAGCCCGTCTGTCCCCGGGATCTGTGAATGGACCAGCGCGCGCATCGTGTGGTTGGGCATATATGCCTCCGTCGTGAGTTTCTCGTTGATATTCTGTCTCGTCCGTGCATTTCTGCGTGGTCGTCTCCGACGCAGGGGCACGAGACGGACCTCGTGCCGAAACCGCACTCAGCGAGATTGTGTTGCAGATACTTTGGTGAGAACGTCCTCGAGTATGCCGAGTGCGGAGTGTGCTTCGGATTCGGTGACGGTCATCGGCGGGGTCACGCGCAAGACGTTTCCTGCCAGGCCGCCTTTGCCGATCAGCAGTCCCGCAGCGCGGCATTCTGCGAGGACGATGTCGGTCTCCGCAGTCGCGGGTGCCCGTGTTCCCGGACGGACGAGCTCGACGCCGAGCATCAGCCCGGACCCGCGTACTTCCCCGATGAGCGGGTTATTCGAGGCGAGGGTGGTGAGTCCGTCGAAGAGGATCTGCCCGACTCGGTGTGCGTTCTCTTGCAGGTCATTCGATTCGATGTAGTCGAGTACGGCGTTCGCCGCGGTCATGGCAATCGGGTTTCCGCCCGCGGTCGATATCGAGTTCGCTGTCAGGCAGTCCAGGAGGTCTGATTCGGCGACGACTCCGCCGATGCTGATTCCGTTGGCGAGGCCTTTGGCGAAGGTGATCGCTTGCGGTCGGACACCGTAGTGTTCGATGCCGAAGTACGAGCGGCCCGTTCGCCCCCAAGCGGATTGGACTTCGTCCGAGACGAACGGCACGTCGTACTCGTCGAGTACTTCTTTCATCGCGAGGAAGAATCCGTCGGGCGGTGTGGCGAAGCCGCCGGCTCCTTGAATGGGTTCGGCGATGTAGCACGCGATGTCACCGGAGGTGGATGTTTGGATCATCGTCCGTAGTTCGTCTTTGCATGCGGCAATGTAGGCGTGGTCATCGAGGTCGGAGAACGGGCTGCGGTACTTGTAGCCGGAGTGCGCGTACGTGACGTTAAGGGGGCTCAGGCTCGACGCGGACCAGCCTCTGATGCCGGTTGCAGCGACGGTTCCGAATGAGCGACCGTGATAGCTCCCGCGTAGGGCGATCACCTGGTTCGAACGTCGCGCTGTAGTCGTCAGGAGGAACGCGGTTTCCACCGCTTCGGATCCTGAGTTGACGAAGAACACTTTCGGGTTGTCAATCGGCGCCTTGGCGGCGATCTTCTCGGCCAGCTCGATCTGGCTTCTGATCAGGTACAGCGTGCTCGAGTGCAGGAGTTTGCCTGCTTGCCGTTGTAGTGCTTCGGTGATTTCTGGGATGTTGTGGCCGATCATGGTGGCCAGGAGGCCTCCGAAGAAATCGAGATAGGTGCGGCCGTCCCCGCCGGTGACATGGCGGCCGTTTCCTGCGACCAGTTCCAGTGGTTCGTCGTAGTAGGTGGCCATCCATGACGGCATCACTGCGCGATGCCGATCGTGCAGTGTCACAGGGTCCTTCTCGTGTTCCATGTCGGCGTTCCTTAATCGAGTCGGGCGAGGTGTGAGGTGAGCAGCCGTTGTTCGACTGCAGAACAGAGGTCGGAGGCGAGCGCAGCGTCGCTGGCATCTGCGAGATATCCCAGTACGACGGGCATTCTGGCGCGAATGGCGATCGATTTGTATCCGGCGCTGTCCTCGACGACGACTGCCTCGTCGACAGGTGCGCCGAAGGTCAACGCCGCGATGCACCGCGGAGGTAGGAAACAGCTCACACCCGTCTGGTCGACCAGTGTGATGTCGAAGACCGGTGATGTCTCGTCGCTGGGCGCGCTGCCGGTCCCGGCGTTGTGTTGCTCGATTGCTTTGGCAGCTCCTGCGGCCGACAAACTACCTGCATCGGAGAGAAGGATCAGGCCGTGCCTGATCCACGGTGCGTGTAGTCGGATGGAAAAAGCCACCGGCGACGACAATCTTGTCGCGCTTGACTGACCATGATGTGGGTTCACGAGAAACTGAGGAAACCGTGAAAGCAGCTCCGCCACAACGGCGACGAGGGTGCCGGCAAGGAGTATCGATTTCCTGGACCAGATCAGGCGGTCAGAAAACTTGGACCCTGTGACATCGTGATGCCGTAGTTGATAAGCGACGGTATTCGTACCGGCCGCTGGTGTGGGTGGGACTTCGTCGGAGGTGTTGTCGACAATCCACCCCAGAGGGCGTGTGAGGCCGCCCGGTGAAACGCTGGGGGGCCTGTGCCGAACTGTGCCGCCGGCAGGAGCGACGACCTCGGACTCCACCCCGAGGGCGTCGGCGACTTCGGCGACGACATCCATGCGCTCGGCGCGGTGTCCATCCGCGATCAACCAGGTCGTGACGCGGGCAGTGCTGGGGTCGAGGTACACCGGGGAGAGTAGTTCGACCCGGGTGTTGCTGGTCATGCTGTCGGCACCGGTGAGCTGACGAGGGCGCGAATGCGTTCGACGATGGTGTCGGTGCCGGGGATGACCGCGGACAGTAGGGTCGGCGCGGCGGGAATGCGGACGTCGGGTGTCGCGATCCTGGCCGGTGGTCGTCTGGTGATGATTCCTCGTTCGGCGACGGAAGCGATCAATTCTGCACCGAGCCCGGCGAATTGATGGGCTTCGTGTACGACCAAGAGGTGGCCGGTTCGCTCGATACTGTTGGCTACGCTGTCGATGTCGAACGGTCGTAGCCAGCGCATATCGAGGACCTCGACGGAAATGGCGTGTTCGCGTTCGAGTGTGTCCGCAGCGGCGAGGACACTGTGCTGGATTGCTCCCCAGGTGGCGATCGTGACATCTGATCCGGGTCGACGAATCGCGGCTCCCCCTGGAGTCTGAACCGAACCACCAAGGCGTACAGGTTGTTTCGGGCCGTGGTAGAGGTTTCGGTTCTCGATCACGATGGTGGGGTCGTTTCGATGAATGCTGGTCAGGAGGAGGTCGTATGCGTCTTGGTGGGTAGCCGGCATGCATACTTCGATGCCGGGGATGTGGGCGAACAACGTCTCGAGATTCTGCGAATGCTGTGCGCATGCGCCGGGGCCGCTTCCCTGTTGGGTGCGGATGGTGATGGGGGCATTGAGGGTGCCTCTGTTGATGTAGCGGACGTTGGCAGCCTGGTTTGCGATCTGGTCGAAGGCCACCAGTGCGAAATCTGCCCACATTATTTCGACGATGGGGCGGCGGCCGACGAGTGCTGCTCCCACGGCTCCGCCGAGGATCGCGGATTCGGAAATAGGGGTGTCGAAGACCCTGTCGCCGAAGAGTTTGTGAAGGCCTTTCGTTACTCCGAAAACACCGCCGGGGATTGCGACGTCTTCGCCGAAGAGCAGGGTCGTCGGGTCCTCGTCGAGCGCGCGTCGAAGTGCCCGGTTGACACTTTCGGCGTAGGTGAGCTGTTTGGAATCAGCGATGTCAGGCATAGAGGTGCTCCAGGACGGTAGAGGGGTCGGCGAGTGGGGCGCTCTGGGCTCGTTCGCTCGCTCGATGGACGCTGGCGGTGACCTGGTCGACGGTGTCGTTGATTAAGGCTCCGGCGACGCCGTTGCGGTGCAGTTCTGCGATGATGCGTCCGATGGGTTCGGCAGCGAGTGCGCGATCGAGCTCTCCCTCTGCGCGGTAGAGCTGAGCGTCTCCGATGTAGTGGCCGACGATTCGATCCGTCATCGCCTCGATCAGTGTCGGACCTTCTCCGGCGCGGGCGTTGCGGACTGCGTGGTCGACTGTGCGGCGGACGATTTCGGGATCGTTGCCGTCGATGCGGACCCCGGGCATTCCGTAGCTCGAGGCGCGTTTGAACAACCGGTCCGATGTCGTCGTCGCAGTGATCGGGGTGAGTTCGGACCAGTGGTTGTTCTCGACGATGAAGACCACGGGTGCTTTCATGACTGCGGCGAAATTGAATGCCTCGTGCACTGAGCCCTGGTTGACGGCGCCGTCACCGAATGCGGCAACGGTGACTCGCCCTGAACCGTCATAGCGAGATGCCAAGGCAGCTCCGACGGCGATGGGTGCACCGGCCCCCACGATGGAGTTTTCGCCCATCATTCCCACTTCCGGGGCGGACAGGTAAGCCGATCCTCCTCGGCCGCCGTTCACGCCGGTGGCGCGGCCCATGAGTTCGGCGAACATCCCCACCAGCGGTGCACCGCACGCCAGGGCCCATCCGTGTCCTCGATATGTGGGGAATACCAGGTCGCGGGGGAGGTCGAGTGCTGCGGCAGCTCCTGCGTAGATAGCCTCTTGTCCGCTACAGAGGTGAACGGACCCGACGACGGTGCCTTCGAGGCGGAGTCGGTGAATCTCGGATTCGAACTCCCGGATCCTGACCATCGAGCGCAGGTGTGCCAGAAGTTGTTCGGTGTCGGGCTCGTATGCTTCTACGTGCATGTGTTTACAGTTCTTTCGTGACGGTGTCGTGGTCGTGGTCGTGCGCCGGCTCAGGCGGGGCGTGATTCGCCGGTGAGCGGTGCACTGGGGAGCGTGAGGCGGCCGGTCTTGAGGAGGTTGGTGGCCAGTGCGCCGGCTTCTCGGACTTCGGCGGCCAGTGTGTTGCGGGTCTGGGGGAACCGTGAGACCGGTACCGACACAGTGAACGATCCGGCAGGCACCCCGGCTGGATCGAAGAACGGTGCTGCGACACAACAGATGTCGTCTTCGAACGCTTCGATGTCCAGGGCGTAACCCCGACGTCGAATCGTCGCCAGTTCCGTGGCCAACTCCTCGAAGGTCCCAATGGTGTTGGCGGTGATCTTGGTCAGCGGTGTACCCGAAAACATCGTTCGCACTTGACTTTCCGGAAGATAGGCAAGTATCGCCTGGCAAGAGGCACGGGCATGCATATTGCCGACGTACCCGACGTCGAGGTTCTTGACTGTCAGCGAATGAAGTCCGGTAATGATCTGTTGACGCAGTATGGTCCCGTGAAACCATCCACACACGTACGCCGTTTCGCGTGTCTTGTTGTGCAGTCGTGTGAGGATAGCGGCTATGTCCGGTGCCGGGCCCGTCCGGCTGGAGATGTTCTTGCCCAAGGCAGAGCCTCGTGGCCCGATGTCGAACTCTCCGCCGGAGAGCCGAACGACGTAACCTTCCGATTTGAGGGTTCTGAGCAGGTGGTAGCAGGTGCTTTGTTTCAAGCCGAGTTGACGTGCAAGGGATTTCGGCGTGGCTGTGCCATTTCGTTCGGCTACTGCTTCGAGGAGATGCAGGCCGCGGATCAGAGTCTGAAGGACGGTCCCGTCGGCGTTGTCAGTCTCTGTGCTGGCGGGATCGACATTGTCGGGGGGCGCACTCATACGGAGGGCTCTCGAACGTCTTCTGCCCAGGTCAGCAGGGCATTAGCCAAGATATGTGTCGCTTCCACGACGTCGTGTTCGGCGATTTTTTCGTTCGGGCTGTGTGCAAACCTCATGTCTCCTGGGCCGAAGACGGCGGTGGAGATGCCCGCTGTTCGCAGGATTCCTGCATCACAACCTGCGGTCATGCCTTCCATTTTCGGTGGCAGACCGGTTCGGAGTCGTCCCTCGTTCAGCGCGTGGACAACCGGATCGGCGTCGGGGGTTTCCCAACTTGCCAGTCCTTGATTGTCCCAACGGATACGAGGTGGGTGTTCGACCAACCACGGATCCTGAGCCGCAACCTGGTCGACACATTCCGCCAGCGCCTGTCGGACCGCGTCGAAGTCCTCGCCGGGCATGACCCCGATTCGTCCGGACAGGCTGCCACGGGCAGGCACGGCCGCGCGCCATCCCCCGATATCGACGGTCCCTATCGCAAGCGGGACAGCACTGGGAAAGGGCATCCGGGCGTGAGTCAGGCGAGCGGAACGCTCGTCTCCGAGACGCGAAAGTGCCTGATAGATCTCGATGACCTTGGGGCCGACGTCGACTCCGTGCCACGGGACGGAGGTATGCGCCGCGCGACCGGTGACTTCCACCGTGAAGAACAGAAGGCCCGACGCCACGGTTACGACGGCGCCGTCTGTGGGCTCGAGAACTATGGTTCCGAGCCGGGTGGGGATGTGTTCGAGAGCAGCTCGTGTACCGACGCCCGTCGTCTCCTCGCCGACCACCAATTCGACAGCGACGTCGAAGGGGAGCTCGACGTCAGCTTCGTCGAGCGCAGCGAGGGCGTACAGGGCAGCAGCGATTCCGCCTTTCGTGTCGACCGATCCGCGTCCGTGAACGCTGCCGTCCTCGCGCACTCCTGAATACGGTGGGTGGTCCCATTGTGCTTCGTCGAGAACCGGTACGACGTCGATATGCCCGTTGAGTACCACGACAGGCGTGCCTGGGCGGCAGTGTCGGTAGTAGCCGAGGATGTTCGCCCGCGCGTCGACTCGGGGCTCCGTGCTCGTTGTGCCCTGAGCAGTTGCTGCGGCGGTCTCCGACAATGGTTGGACGAGTGCTGGCCATCCCCGAGCTTCGAAGAATTCGGCATACAGTCCGGCGACAGTGTCCTCGTATCCGGTCACGCTTTCCCGCCGCACAGTGCGCGCGAGGAAATCGAGGAGTTGTTCGGTGGCGGCGTCTACTGCAGTCGCCACCATCCCCTTCGCTTCGAAATTGGCGATCGTTGTCATCTTCCAGCCTCCTGCGTCGCGGACGGGATGAGCGACACTGCTGAATATGTAATCCGACGGGCACGTCTGGCGTCCATCATCTTGAAATTTCGATCGACTATTTGAAATATTTTGTCCCTATTAAGTCGTGAACAGGCATTATGTGTTCAAGTTACGTGCGTGTGAACTGGCTCATATCGATTTTTTCAAATACCCAAAATCTTGTTTCACTTGCTGGTGTTCCGAGGGCTTGTCGGCAATGTTGATGATCTGTCGCATCGACGCGGCCCTCACTTCGGCTCCCGCAGCCCCGTGTGAGGCACCTCCATCCGGCACTGCAGTACTGAGTCCCGACCGGAAAGAAGACCACAATGAATGCACCAGACGCATCGTTGGTATCCCGACAGCAGCTCCACCGCGAGCAGCTCGCGAGCGTGAAATCATGACATCGGAACCGACCACCTTCGGCAGAACTGCGCTCGGATCGATGCCGGCCTTCGCTCCTCTGTTTCTGCCGGGCACCGAACAAGTGACGGTCCGGTGGATATCGATCGTCTACCCGACGACCACCGCAGTTGTCGATGCAATTCTGCCGACCCCGTTGCAGCGCGGTGCCGAACCCGAGGTCATGATCTGGATCGGCGAGTTCATCGGCGCACAATTCCAAAGTCCGGACGGCACCGTCGAAACCCGTCCCTCGTACATGCAAGGCGGAATAAATGTCCGCTGCAATCATGCCGGTAGGGAAGGCGCTTACGCGATCGAGACATTCGTCGAAGGGCTCAACCACGGCATCTTGGGCCGCGAATTGTTCGGCCTACCCAAGAAACAGGTGCAGACCGTCACATTCGACGAGGCCGCACACGACGTCGACTTCTCCTTCTCCGACGCGCGGGGCCGAACACTGCTGCGGGGAACCGCTGCACGGCACGACGACCACCGAGCTCGTCCGCTGGTTCCAGCATGGTTCGAGAACCAATACACCGCGAAACTGATCCCCAGCGCCGAAGGAGACGGATACGACGTGAGTCGACTCGTCCGTATCCCGTTCCGCTTCACCCCCACAGGCGAAACTGGCTCAGGTGCAGCCACTCTCGAATGGGTCGAATCCTCCAGCGACCCGCTGCATCTACTCACTGTCGCTGGCGATGCCACAGCGGTATGGGGAACCGCGAGACTCGACATCGACTACGGCACCTACATCGCTGAGCTGAACCCACACGACATCCCCGCCTACGGCACCCCACGCTGGTGAACACTCGAAGGAACGATATGACAGAGCACTCCCTCGCACAGCGCACCGCGCCCTCAGGACTCACGCGCGAAAAACGGCGGGCAATCATCGCTGCCTGTATCGGAAACTTCCTCGAATGGTATGAGTTCGTTCTCTACGGGTACTTCGCCTCGGTATTCTCGGTCCTCTTCTTCGACGGCGGAGACCCCGCGGTTTCCTTGATGCTCACCTTCCTCGTCTTCGGAATCAGCTTCGTGGTGCGCCCTCTCGGCGGCGTACTGTTCGGCTACATCGGGGACCGATACGGGCGCAAGGTGACGTTGTCGACGATCATCCTTACGATTTCGTGCGCGACAGCGCTGATGGCTGTGGTGCCCTCTTACGCAAGTATCGGAGTCGCCGCTCCACTGCTCATCCTTCTTCTTCGTTGCTTGCAAGGTCTTTCCGCCGGTGGAGAGTGGATGGGCGCGGCTGCCTACGTGGTCGAGTCTGCGCCGGCGCATCGTCGTGCGTTTTACGGAAGTTGGCAGACGATCACGATCACGTTGGGAATGTTCACTGCTGCATCGAGTTCGCTGATCCTGACTGCCGCCTTGACCGCAGAGCAGCTGCAGTCCTGGGGTTGGCGTATTCCATTCCTGCTTGCTTTCCCGTTGGGCATGGTCGGTCTGTACATGCGCCTCAAACTCGAAGAATCCGAAGAGTTCGAAGCAATGAGCCAAAGTCAAGAACGTGAGAAGTCACCGCTACTACGCGCAATCAAGGAAAACTGGCGATCGATCCTGCTCGTGTGCGGCCTCGTCTGCTCGCCGACGATGTGCACGTACGTACTGCTGGTATTCGGCCCCACATTTCTCACCACCGACCTCGGAATGGACTCCTCGACCGCGCGTGCAGCCTGCATGACTGCGATGCTCATCCTCGTCGTGCTGGTCGTAGTCTTCGCCCGCCTGTGCGACCGCATCGGCCGCAAACCATTCGTGGTGTGGGGCGCCGCACTCGTCCTCGTTACCGCACCTCTCGGATTCCTTCTCATCCACCAGCGCTCCTTCGTAGCCGTGCTACTGGGAATCGCATTGATCTTGATCGGCGACGCGATGATGCTTGCCCCGCAGCCGGCACTGTTCTCCGAACTCTTCCCCACCTCACGCCGCTACAGCGGACTGGCCATCGGCTACAACCTCGGCGTCGTACTGTTCGGAGGAGCCGGACCGCTGGTGGCGACAGCGCTCATCACCGCCACCGGCTCGACATACGCTCCCGCGATGTACCTCAGCGCTGGTGCTGTGATCAGCCTCGTCGCCGCACTGCTGGTCACCGAAACACTCGGAGTCTCACTGCGGACAGGGAAAATCGGACCCGACAACGCACTTCCTGCTTCATGAGCCCGGCGGTGCCCGAGCCCCGCTGAGTGCCCCCGTCTGATGTGTGCACCCAGTGACTACCGCATCGATGAGCCAAGACCCGGCACCATCGCGTACGTCCACACCCATGATCGGAGACCCATGATCCTCGTGAATCCACCAACTCTCGCCAACCCAATGGGACAGTTCAGCCACGCCACTATCGTCCCGGACAACGCCCGCATCGCCTTCGTGTCCGGACAAGTAGGGGTCGACAACGACGGCCGAACCGCGGCTCCGGACTGTTACGGCCAGACGAGACAGGCATTTGCGAACCTGCGTGCCGTCGTCGAGCACCTCGGTGCAACGCCAGACGACATCGTCAAGATGTTCACCCTTGTGTGCGGCTCCGATAGTTTCGCCGAATTCGCTCGCGCCCGAACCGAAGTCTTCGCAGACTGGTTCCCCGACGCGGCATACCCCGCGCATTCCGCAGCCGTCGTAGCGGCACTTGCTTCACCGGAACTGCTAGTGGAAATCGAAGCAATCGTCGCGGTTCCACAATGACCCCGCAAGAGTTCCGCACTCAGTTCCCCGCACTTGAGAAATGGGTCTGGCTCGACACCCCCGGTTCTCCACCCGGCGCTCTGCCAGTGATCGAGCGACTCGAGCACTCACTTGGCGAGTGGCTTTCGGGAGCATTCGACTGGGCCGAATGGGACACGGCAGCAGATACCGCGCGGTTCGCGTTCGCTCAATACGCCCACGTCGACCCCAGCTCCGTCGCGACGTTGAGTTCACTGGCAGAAGCCGCGGCTACCACGATCCGATCCGTAGAACCAGGAAAGGCGATCGTGGTGGCCGAGGACGAGTTCCGAAGTGTTCTTTTTCCCGCGCTCAACCATGCAGCAGCACACTCGATCTCCATCGATGTCGTGGCTCGAACACCTGGACGAAGCCGCACTGACTCACTGGTCGACGCCATCGACGGATCCACCGGGCTGGTACTGGTCAGTGAAGTACTCACCAACGACGGCGAACGCGTCGACCTGAACAGAATCTGTGACGCAGCGCATTCGAACGGGGCACGGGTCTTCGCAAATCTTACCCAGACCCTCGGTGTACTGGTCTCCGACCTTTCGCAACACCCGGCGGACTTCATTGCCGCACACGGCTACAAATGGATGCTCTGCCCTCGGGGAACGACCTGGCTGGTGGCAGATCCAACTCTAGAAGAACTCGGACCGCTGACTCCCAGCTGGAAAACTGCCTCACCCCAGCGATACTTCGGGGGTCCCTACACTGAATCGCCGACTCTTACGCGTTGTAACTCCTCTCCCGCCTGGCTGTCCTGGATAGGGGCATGTAGCGCACTGGACCTGCTCCGGAAGATACCTGAGCGCAGCGGAAGTCATCACTGTCTCGAGCTGGCCGCCGCGTTCGAAAACTCTGTGCAGAACCTCGACTTCTCGATACTCAATCGAGGGGCGCCGTCCCACATCGTCGTCGCCGTCCCCCCGCCAGGGCGCACTGTCAGCGTCGCCGCTCTGCGCGATCATGGAGTACGAGCCACGGTCACTGAGAACAGTGCTGTGCGCGTGGGATTTCATTACTTCAATTCCGCTGCCGATGTATTCGCGTCGATCGACGCGATTACCGACTCGCTGACTTCTTCGAAGGAGTAGAAGTGGAACACGGTAACGGTTTCACTGCTGTGGTGACCGGAGCGGCATCAGGAATCGGCGCGGCCACTGCAGAGCGATTGCTCTCGGACGGGTATCGCGTCATTGCTGCCGATGTCTCCGAAGACGCACTCGCAGCCAGATGGAGCAGTTCAGATGTCATGACCATCGGTCTGGACGTGTCGAACGAGGAACAGGTCACAAAGGTATTCGACAAATTCCGCACCGACAACGTCACCGTCACCCATGTGGTCAATGCCGCGGGCATCTACCACAGTGGACCGGCGATCGAGGTCGATCTCGACGGATTCGATCGGATGCATCAAGTCAATGTTCGAGGAACAATGCTGGTCTCCACAGTGGCAGCAGCGTCAATGGGCGAGGGGGGAGGCGCGATCGTAAACATTTCATCGACCGCAGCGTTCATGTCCACGCCGACGAACTGGGCGTACAGTGCGATGAAGGGCGCCGTCAACGCCCTTACGGTAGGAATGTCAGTAGCATTGGCTGGCAGGAACATTCGCGTCAACGCTGTTGCCCCGGGTCCCATTGCCACCCCTATGGCCAGTGTGGCCGCCGCTGACCCTGCGTACGCGAGACGCATGTACGAACGTATCGCCTTGCCGTTTCTGGGAGAAGCATCCGACGTCGCGGCAGCCGTGGCATTTCTGCTTTCCCCGGATGCGCGATGGATCACAGGTCAGACCCTACGCGTCGACGGCGGACTGACGGTGGTGAGATGACACAACGACCCGTCGCCTTGATCACCGGCGCAGCCAGAGGCATAGGCCGCACAATCGCGCTCACCTTTGCGGACAACAACTATGACATCGCCATGCTCGATATCTCCTTCGACGGCTACAAGGATTTTCCCGACGATCAGAACAAGGACGTCAGAGACGAGCTCACAGCCCGCGGCTGCACCGTCGAATCCGCGGAGGCAAGCACTACTGACACCATCGCAATGACCGATCTCGTCTCCCGAGCCGTACGAAGGTGGGGGCGCATCGATGCAGTGATCTGTAACGCTGGCGGTGGTAGTGGCCCGCTCGAAGGCAATCGAGCATCCGATATCGATCTCGCCGCGCTGACCGACGTCCTGCAACGCAACCTGTACGGAACCATCACCACGGTCACTGCAGCCCTTCCCGCTTTGACAGCATCACCGCATCCGAGCATCGTCACTATGTCTTCTCTCAACGGCGTGGAGCCGACCGACAACGGCCGCTATGCGCATTACGGAATCGCGAAAGCGGCAGTCGCGCATTACACTCGGTATCTCGCCCGGGATCTGAGTGATAGAGGAATTCGGGCGAACTGTATAGCGCCAGGTGTCATCGAGACGGGGCGTTTGCTCCAGCGGATGGAAGAAAGCCCGGGAGCCCATGCAGCATTGGCGCAGTCGCTGGGATCATTCGGAACTGCAAGGGACGTTGCGGAATTGGCACTCTACCTTGCCTCGCCAATTTCACGTTACGTCAACGGCCAGGTCATCAGAATTGACGGCGGCATCTGACCGACGACTGGTGTGAGACCCAGGCAGGCCCGTGCAGATCGTGGCGCAAGAGCGGGCAATGGTGTCCAGAAAGGGTTTCGCCATAGCGCTCGATATTCCCAATATGCCCGTTGAATAATTAGTTTCACAGTATTTTCCGTCGCCTATCCTGCTGCAGATATGCGGGATCTCACCAGAAGGATTCAGAAATGAAAATCGGTATTCCACGCGAACTGAAGAACCACGAGTATCGAGTGGCGATCACCCCGGCTGGCGTACACGAGCTCACCCGTGGAGGGCATGAGGTGGTCATCGAATCGGGTGCCGGTGTCGGCTCCTCGTTCTCTGACGAGGACTTCAAACTTGCAGGCGCACAAATCCTCTCCACGGCCGAGGGAGTATGGGAGAGCGCTGAACTGCTACTGAAGGTGAAGGAACCTATCGCCGAAGAGTATTCACGTTTACGTAAGGACCAGGTGCTCTTCACGTACCTGCACTTGGCGGCATCTAAGGAATGCACCGACGCACTTCTCTCAGCGAAGATCACATCCATCGCTTACGAGACAGTTGCTGGCGTGTAGTTCGTTGAGGAAGGCGCTGCGCCATTCCTTCGCATGTGAGGAGTTCACCGCGTTCAACTGTTCGAGTTCGCGGCAGCGTTCACGCTGCGCGTCAAGTTGTGTTTGCGTGCTTGCGGTTCGTGAGGTGGACGCAGGCACTGTTGCGGCGCGTGGCTTTCGCGCCCCGTTCCTTGCGTACAACTTGCGGACGAGTTCGTGTCCGAACGCTGTTGGAGTCGAGAAGCAATCCACTGCAAGACGTTCCGCGTTGCTTGTGTGATCGGCGGCGTGTCCGATCGCAACCATGACCGGTACCGGGCATTGATATATGGCGCGAGCGAGTTCCGGATCATTGAATGACCAGAGATCGGTCCAGTGACCTCCGCCGCGAGTGATCAGGATGAGGTCGACGCTTCCTTGGTCTATAGCTGCGAGGGCTTTGACGAGATTTTCTGCAACAGTGTGGCGGTTCATCGAGACGGATATACGCGTGAACTTTGGGAGTTGGATGGTTCCTTTGCCCTTGTTTTCGATGACCGCTTGAATGTCGGTGACTGCTTTGGAGTTGTCGGGAGACAGGACTGTGACACGTTCCAGCTTCTCGGGCCATGAACCCTTGGGAATGTCGCCGCGATGGGTCAGCTGCTGAACGGCGGTGAGGTGCAGCTTCTCTGCGGCACTCACTGGGCCTTGAATTATTTTCTCGGGTTGCGCCTGCCGTGCCTGCAACACCAGTCTGTGAGTTGCGGGATGGTAAGTGAGGTCGCCGGCGATGGTTACGCCGGCTCCTACGGTGAAGTGCTGGAGAAAGTTTCGCTGTGTGTGACGGTATAGTACTTGCGTACTTGCGTACTTGCGTACTTGCGTACTTGCGTACTTGCGTACTTGCGTACTGCGTCTGTCGTTGGGCGGTCGAACTGTACGGGGATGCTGACTACGGCTCGGTCAACGGGGACTGCGAGTTCCATGGTCCATCCGGACTGTAGTGGCTTCAGTTCGCGGCACTCTCCGGTGATGACCACCCTCATTTTCGAGCTCGAGGCGAGATGTGAACGTACGAGTTCGCCTGCTTCTGTGATGGCAATCAAGGGCCCTCGCTTTTCGGCCCACTGCTCCAAAGTTTTCCATCCCCCGCCTACTTCCCCTGTGAATTCGACCTTGGATACGAGCCTGTCAGAGGCCTCCGACAGGTTCGCCGTCGAGGTGCAGGAGGCAGGCAGAGCGCGAGGCAGCGATACGAATCGCGAACATTGCCGCTCAGTTCGTGTTCCCACCATGAGAGATCGAGCGCGTGGTCGTTGTGAGTACTCGACGGAAAGGGGTCTGAGCTGCTCGGAAGGTTCGAACGATTTCGATACGCGTTGTTTCCGTCGCTCTGCTCGCATCGCGCTTTCGCAATTCTGCGCGTCGTGTGGCTTGTTCCGTACGCCGAAGGCGATCGTGTTCGAGCCTTCGGTGCGTCGGCGAGATGACGGTCCAATCAAGTTGGGTCATTCGCCAGCGTAGGAATTCGCTTGGTCGTGGGATGTGGTTGGGCCATGTCCAGCCTCGTTGTTGGGTGTCTGTGGTGAGTTGGTGTGCGATGTCGCGGCCGGTCCATCGGGTGGTGTCGATTCCGGTTTGTTGGAGGGTGTCGCAGATTGTTCCGATGTGGCCGGCTGGTTTCAGTGCTGGTGCGTGGGCGATGAGTTCGGCTGCTGCGCGTTGGACGTGGAGGGGTCGGGGTGTGGTTGTTGGTTGGTGTGTCGTCTTGCCCGCGTGTGGTTGTGCGCGCGTTGGTGAGATCTTGAAAGCAAGAGCCTTAAGTGCAAATCCCCCGGAGGGGGATAGGGGGTCACGGGTGCCGGATTGTGGATGGTTCCGGGTGGTGGTTCGGGACCGATATGCGTTGGTGCGCAGTGCGGCTCGGGAAGGTCTCCTGGGCTTCGTGGAGAGCGGTGTGACGGCTGCTGCTACCGAGCGTGGCGTGGTGAGCGCCCAGGTCGATGCTGCGCGGAATTGGCGGCGGCCGTGGTGCGATTCTGCAGCCATAGCTTCCAGGCGACTGAGGTAGCGACCGCGGACGAGTTCTACTGCGACTCCGAGGGCGGTGAGAACTCGTCGGGCGCGTTTGACGGTGGAGGTGCTCACTCCTGCACGGCGGGCGATGGTCTCGCGTGAGGCGGTCACTGAGCGTCCGGTTGCGCTTTCGGCGAGGGAGGCGTGGATGACGGCGACCGCGAAAACAGCTTCGGTGCCGATGGTGTGGGTTGAACAGAGTGTCGTTCCGGTGGCGGAGTTGAGGAGTGTGCGGACTTGGTGTTGCCAGTGTGTGCGGCTGGTCCAGGTGGGGGTACGGCTGTAGGTACCGTCGGGGATGGGGAGGGACCAGGAGTTTCCGCGTTGGTTGCTTGCACGGTTGAGTGTTTCGATGCGGGCGACGTTTTGGGTGGCTTGTTGTACGGCGTGGGCCCATTCGTCGTCGGAGATCGGGGCGTGGCGCGTTGATGGTGAGCGGTCGAGGATTGTGTTGTGTGGAAGTGTTGAAGCTGGTTCAGGGTGTGCGTTACCCTGAGATGTACCTGTCACAGGTAGATCCCTTCATGTGGGCGAAGAAGTAGTGCAGTACAGAAGGCGGAGCGGTTACTTCGGCTTCATCAGTGACAGCGAGCCGGGCATGGCTTTGCTGTTGATTTGGTTCAGTGTGTGGCGAACCCCCGTAAGGGGGTTTCGTCGTTTCTGGACTGCTTCTATGGAGTTGTGTGTCAAGGTCTTTCGGATGTCATGCTGGGTGGTGGCGGGGCTCCCTTTTTGGGGGTGTTCGGGTCAGGCCGGGTGTTCATTGAGGTCAGTTGCCGCTGGCGGTCTGTGACGGGCGCCGGCCCCCGATGTGCGGATCTGTCGCGTGTCGAATGTCAGGAACGTGTGGGGCGAAGCGAAAACACCGCTCCCACAACACCTGCACACCCCAACGCGACAGCGAGAACGAGCGCAATCACGAATGATTCGCTCGAACGGGGATGTGCAGATCCAGAAGCCCGCGCAGTGCAACCGCGACTTCGTGAATCTGATCGACCGACGCAGTTTCCGGATCGGAGGCAACGAGATCTGCGACGTCGATGAGGTTGTCGCGTAACCCGACCGACAGATCGCGAGGTCCGGCGAGTGCGTCGACGGTGTCCCGGACGATTGTTTCGGCGAGTTGGCGTACCTCGGCCATCTCGGCGTCGGTGGGGAAGGTGATGCCTACTTCTTTCAGGAGCGCGGTGGAGGCGGTGCTGATCATGGATTCGATCAGCGGCGATCGATGCGGTGTTGTTGTCATGATGCTGCCCCCAACTGTGTGGAAACGGATGATGCGCCGGTGGTGTGTGTGGGATGAATCCAGTGTTCGACGGCCGCAGTGATAGTCGTGCGGGCGGTGGCAGCGTCCTGTGCGGTGATGACGGCGGTGAATGCTGAGGTGACTGCTTCGATCCCGGAGGTCTCGAGTCCGTTGCAGTGGTCGAGTCCGTCGGTGATCAGCTCCAGGGCAGTGTTGAGGACTTCCCAGTGACCGTCCTCGTGCGGGGAATGCGCTGCGATGAGTTCGGTGGTGGGGAGTTGTTCTGCGGCCCACAGTTCTCGCACGTTGAGGGGGTGGATGGGGTGGGCGGTGAGTTGGCACAGTCGGGCGACGGGGGCGCAGACGTGGTCGAGTCCGTCGACGATCGCGGTCATTCCCCAGCGCGGGTGGGTGAGGAGGTCCGCGAGCCATTGCCATCGTTCGGCGGGAAGGCCGGTCGAGGCAGGGGAGGGGAGGGCCCCGGTACTGATCCCGTAGATGATGTCCGGGAGGGGGCGGTGAGGGTTGTTCAGTTCGTCGAGCAATCGGTGTGTTGTCATGTGGGGCAGTCCAATCGGGTGACGTCGAACGAGGCGTGTGACGTGCAGGTGGGAAGGTGCACGGAATCCGTTGCACCGGTACCGAGAGGTGCGAGGACCGCGGCATTTGAGGGGTCGACCCGCAACGGGCCGTGGGCGTCGATCAGATCGCGGGCATGAAGAACTGCGCGGGAGTCCACGTCGATCAACCCGTACACATCCGGTGAGTCACCGATGTCCGGGTGATCGTGAATGAAAGTGCGTCGACTACGCAGGCGGCCGGCGACTTCGACGAGGATCCACAACCGGTCGTAGCGGTCCCGTACCGGCAGATAGCCGTGGGTGTCGGCGAGGACTCCGTACACAGACCACGCTGATTCGAACGACGTCAAGATCAGCGCCGCAGACTTTTCCGATGCCGGTGTGTCGAGCGGCGGCGTGAAGACCGGAGCGAACGCCCCCACTATCGGGGTCACGCAGCGCTCCCACGAGAAGTGCCGCGATGCCCGTCGACCCGCCGATAGTACGAACGCAACACCGCATCCGAGGTAATCGGCCGGCCACGATGACTGAACGGCACACCCGCCCAAATCATCGACCGAGGCGGAGTATCCGCCGCCACCATCGACGACAACTCCTTCCGGCAATCCGCCAAACGCGGGCACCGGAAACACTCCGCCTGCGCATCCACACCCGCGCGATACGAACCCTCATCCAGATCCCACGATTGAGGATCGACCGCGCACGCCAACACAGTCGGCGGCGGCACCGCGGCCCTCACGCTGCCACCTCCGCATTCCCGCGACGGCGCGTTGCTGTCGTCAACGACTCGTACAGGCCCAAGCGTTCACCGTCGACGATATTGCCGTGACTGTCATACGCGTTGCCCGCCATGATCATTCGCTGCGGACCATCGCCACGCTCCGCCGACGCGGCCGCATCTATACGGCACTGCGCCAACAACGGGCACGCCTCACACGAGGAGATCGCGCGGCGCCACTCCACCACCGTGCGGCCATCCATCTCCCACGACCGCGACTTCCCCGCGCACAAACCCTTGCCCGGCTCGGCACCAACAATCGGCACCACGCCCCGAACCTCCAACTCCACACGAACAGCTCGCACAGTCGGGCACACATCGCACTCCGACGAGAAAACGAACCCGCACCGCGCGCACCGACCAACCCGATCAGGATGATGCGAAGCAGCAACCCGAAGAAGATCGTCAGTACTGAACTGCCGCAACTCGACCGCAGATGTTCCCCGGCCCTCACGGTGCGTCAACTCACGCAACGCGGCCGCAGCCTCCGGGCACAACGGAACAAGCTCCGAAACACTGAAACCGCAACCATCGCAACGCCCGCCGATTGACGAATGCTGCGCAACAAGCCGACGAAGCGTCAACGTCGAGAGCACGGCATACCGATTGCGGAACACGTCATCCGGACCTGATGGGTCCACTAAGGTAGACATCGCAGAATCCTTTCTGCAACTGAAGAAAACTCTGGACGGGCGCCAACCCGTTTGGACATCGTTCCCCTGGTCGTTGGTAGCGACCGGGGGAACTTCTTTCGATGTGTCAGATCACCCCTTTGCCTGTGAGATGCGGACTTGCTGCCGTGCGCTTGTTACAACAATTGCATCGATTAAAGTCATGCACGTTTAGACCCTAGAGGAGGTGCGGCATGGTGTCTAGCAATGACGAACGGAATGCCCACATGAGTCGCCGTGTTATGCGCGGGTTCGAACCCGCGCGACTTAGTCGTGCGCGTGAGAGCAAAGGCCTCAGTCGAGCAGATCTTGCTCGTCGCGCTGGGGTGGGCGGCGCGACTGTGCAGCAATGGGAGTCCGGCAACCGGAGTCCTCAGGTTGATACGTTGGCCTTGGTTGCCCGCACGCTTGATGTCCCTATGAGTGAACTGGTAATAGTTCCGGAGGATGAACGGTTCCCCGGAGACTGGCGCATCCTCCTCGGGCTTACGCAACCTCAGCTTGGAAAGCTCACGGGCATCAGCACCTCGATGATCGCGCGAATAGAGCGAGGCGAAGTGCTCTTGACGCCTGCGAGTGCTCAAAAGTTGGCGGATGCCCTGGGAATCAGTGCAATTGAATTGCATGCAAGCTACGAGCGTGCCAGGACTCGACCCGCTGGGGTACCTGCATAGGTAAGCAAGGGCATCGACATGGCAACTGAGGTAGTCGACGTGTGTGCGGCACAAACGGGCCTCCGGTTGAGTCTCCAGGTGCGGGATCGAGCGGTAACTAGTACCGTCCGCGCTACCTGGCGGAGTCACCTGTAACCACTCGCTGCCGGAGCCCATGAAGGGCGCGCAGTTGCACGTTACTAATGCCTAGTGTTCTACCGCAATAGGCCGTAAGCATCTTGGGTACTAGGTCCCAAAACGCTTGAACATTCGGTGATCATTGCGCGCGACGCCGCCGAAGTCGATGTTCATCGGCATCACGCGCTGATGGCCGGGACTGGTCCAAGTCTTCGAATTAATTGCGGCAGAGGTGAAATCGTAAATGATCTTTAGGCCAGTGAGGATGAAGGCGCTATGTCAGATGCATGGGCCTCTCCTATTCCGGAGAACTTGCCTCGCGAATCATGACCAGGCCTGCCGTCGTATGCTGGTCCAGCATCATCAGAGTTGCCTCCACCGCATAGGTTTTCCAGGCTCCGCTCAATTGGCGGAAACGAATGACTCCGCGGGTCTTGCCCCGTGCGAGACCTTCTGACATCGCAAGTGCAATGTGGAAGTCGTCCGGATGAATGCTGGGTTCGACCTGATCGTCAACCGATTCCCATGCAAGTCCCGGCATGGCGTCGCCGACCCATCGAATCAACTGCAGGGTCTTGAGATTGACGATGGCTCGATACTCTCCGTCATTGGTTGCCGCCTCTAGCACTCTGTATTCGAGAACCACCGGAGGAGGTGCGGAGGTTACTTCTACTGCTGGTCCGATATCTTGAGTAATCCCGCGCAAGATCACTTGGGGTTGACCTGTTTCCGGATCGTTCTCTTTGAGCATTCGGCAGGAGAAGTGAGCTGCTCGCAGTTCTCCATCATCCCTCTCCACCGTCCAGACGGCTTGGTGAACCGTTCCGGGTTGCGACTGGACGATCTTTGACAGTGCGTCGCTCTCGTCATGATTTGTCCGCAATCGTGTGAACGCGCCCGCCATCGCCTTCTCTGTGTGGCGTTCCTCCTCAGGGACGCCGTACAAATCCAGTAGGGCGACGCTCCCGCTTGCTTTGCCTGCCGTAAGATTGAATAGCCATGCGCCAGCCGGATCATGTTCGGGTACTGTTTCGTTCGATCTTCCGAACCACAGATGTATTCCATGCAAGCGACCGCTGAACGTGATCAGGGGCTCAACGATGAGGCGACGTTGCCCGTCTGCTGATCTCCGATCAATTTGTCCAGGTGAAGCACTGACTTCCTCGATGATCCGCTTCACAAGTTCGAGTGAGTCCCTACTTTTCAGTACTCTCTCGATTGGCACGAATCGCCTTGGTGCGCTACCTAACCCAACAATGGATGGTGCAGCGTCGCCGAATGTTTCGATCATCAACCATTTTGTTGTCACAGTGGTCGTTCCTCTCCCCGCGGATTGTGAACAGACGAACACTACGCAAATTCTTCTGTACATGTAACCGCCGATAACGGAAAAAGGTCCCAGGCTGGTGGGCGCAATGTCCTCATACGGACTTCGTTGGGTCAGGCTAGGAGCGATTTGCCCTATTTGTGGCCGGTATCAGGCGTTGGTATCCAGATCCGGAGATTCTGGTCAGTGCGTCGATGATACGAGCGTCTGCGCCGACAAGTATCCGGGGACGTCCTTGTTTTGCGCCACGTAAGATAACCTGCGCGGCCTTCTCCGGTTCGGTTCTCGCGATGCTGTGTTCGAAGGACTCGATGACTGCTTGTCTGTCTATCGGCGCAGCCATACGGGCAGTCCGTGCAATCGAGGTCTTGATTCCACCAGGGAAGACGCAAGACACCTTGACTTGCGGATGCAGAATCAACATCTCCTGCCGTAGCGATTCGGTGAAACCTCGGACGGCGAATTTGGCTGCGTTGTATGCCGAGTATCCGGGCGCCGACATCAAACCGAATGCCGAGGAAACATTGACGATGTTTCCCTCATTCGATCGAAATATGAAGGGCAAAAACGCTTTTGATCCGTTGACTACACCCCAGAAGTTCACCCGCATTACATGTGCGAAGTCATCGAACTCAGCATCGAGCACGTCCCCGGTGTAGAGGACGCCAGCGTTGTTGAACACTGCGTCGATGCTCCCAAAAGCGTCGAATGTCTCAGCGGCGCAGGCATGCATAGCGTCACGGTCGGAAACATCTACAACCGACATGCGGATTACACCTGATTGCGTGCCTATCAAGCTGATCGTTTGATTGAGTGCATGTTGGTCGCGGTCGATCAGAGAAAGTGACGCGCCTTGTCTTGCCAACTGAATGGCCAGCTGGCGGCCCACCCCCGCACCTGCACCTGTAACTGCGACGACCCGACCATCAAAATAGCTCACCTACACACACTATCCGGCAACGAAACGGGACACAGATGCTGGCGTATCAGAGTGAATCGGCTATTGCCGGTTATATGGCCCTTGGCGGTATCGTTCCTGGCTTAAACGTGCGGCTACGTCCCTTCGCATCGTACGTGCATGTCGATGGTGACTCTCTCCCTTGCTCGGATTTGCCAGTGGGGCGGTGTCTTCTGGCTTAACTGAATCTCGACGTCGCCGAGCTGCGGGAGATCCCACGTCACGCCAGGCGGGAAGAGGTCGGTCGTTCCGGAGATGTTGTTCGATTCGCTCTCGCTGTCGAGTGCGCCTTGCGGAGTGGTGAATTCCTGCAAGGGGTAGTCGAGTTCCTTGTTTTCGATGGCGATGGTTTGGGATCCATGCGTAAGTAGGGCGTTCCAGCCGTTAGGTGCGGTGATGCCGATTGTGAGATTGTCTCCTGCTCCGATGCACCTAGCTTGGACCTGGTCGGGGGCCGGTGTGGTGATGAATTGATTGCTTTGGATGTCTCCCACGCCGATCGCTAAGTTTCCTGGCCAGAGGGAGGATTCGGCCGGCGTGACGACCCCGATTCGGTCGCCGTCGGTGCTGGCGGATTGGTTGGGGGTGGCGACCCTCTGTGTCGCTGGTGTCGAGCATGCAGGCAGGAGCGGCAGTAACGTAAGGAGCGCCGTGACTACAGTAATACGTCTTTTCATGAGTCTCCTCGTCGATACAGGTCTAACGTGATGGGTGTAGCGCAGGACGTGAAAAGAATTGTGTACAAGTAATATTCGACTATATTCTTGAAGTCGTCTATCGACTGGATTTCGAAGGACGATCCTCCACTTCTTTGCGTCGGTGGATGGGCTATTCAGTACTGAATGGTGTCGATGCGCCACTGATCAACCTCCTTGGAGAGCGTGACCCACACGGTCGTTTCCGGTACAACAAGATTGGTCGCATCTCCGGTAATTGCGGTCTGGCGGATGGTGGCGACTCGGCGGACGAGTGCATCGGTATCTGGTGGGCAGCCGGAGCAACCCACAGTCACATCGGCGACCACTTTGGCGTTGTCGGAGGCCCATTGTTTCCACTGTGCTCCTGGTCCTCGTTCGGTGTGCGTGTCGACGAGCAGGGTCTGTGCCAGGGTGTCGGTGAACCATTCCCGGGCGCGTGCGTATCCATTGGTGGGGCTACGGTCCGTTGCCGGGTACCAGGTGAACGCCACGGAAAGTGCCTGGCGAGCGATGTTTTCGGCTCGCTCCGTATCCGGATCTTCGGTGACGTCGATTGTTGTCGGAGCCGGCGAAGTCGAAATGGTCAGCGGCGCCGGTGCTGGGGCGATCTGTTCAGCTGTCTCGGTTTCCGTCTCGTTGCCCCAATCGAAGAGGAAGTACACCAGTCCACCGACGAGGAGGACAGCGACGGCAAGCAGAACCAGCTTGCGTGCGTTGCTCACAGAACCCTCCTGGCTTTCATATCGCTCTGCAGTGGAGCTTGTTTGACGACGTCCCCCGTAGTGGGAGCATGGATCATCTGGCCTCCGCCGATCGCGACGCCGACGTGCCCCGGACCTGTTCCGGCCCACGAACCGAACACCAGATCCCCGGCTTGTGCTTGGTCGATAGGGATCTCGACTCCGACGTTCCACTGCTGTTCGGATGTCCTGGGCAGGGTGATCTTGTTTCCACTTCCCTGGTAGATGGCGTAACTGGTCAGTCCGGAGCAGTCGAATCCACCGCCGGTAGTGCCGTTGATGTTGCCGCCGCCCCAGACGTACGGGGTGCCGAGGAATTGGCGGGCAGCGTCGACGACCTGCGATCCGGACGCCGAACCGGGCGAGACGATCAGTTCCCCGCTACCTCCGGGGGACGCGAACTCTGCTTCGTATGCAAGGACTTTCGCGACGTAGGGCTGTGTCTGGGTGGTGTAGTCACCGCCGCTGGGCATTCCGCCGGCATTCTTCACCGCGCCTTCACCCGCGTTGTAGGAAGCGATGTAGAGCGATTTCGGATCGCCCTTGACCGATCCGTCGGCAATCCATCCGTCGACCTGGGCCGCGATGGCGCAGAAGTATCGGCCTTGAGCCATGATCGCGTCTCCATCGTCCCAGATCGAGATCTTGCCGTTTCTGTCGTCGTCCTGGCCGTAAGAAGCAAATGTTCGCGGCATGAACTGCGTGACACCTTGCGCTCCACTGCCGGAGGTCAGGCCGCGGGTCAAGCCGGATTCGGCTTTTGCATCTGCGGCCAACAGGGAGGGCTTGATCTGGGGGCACAGCGATCCGGCCTTGCGGAACCACGGTTCCATCTCCGGAGGAACGGAACCGGCTTTGAGATCGCCGCCACCTGCCACGCCGAAACCGGCGCAGTCGATCGACGATGACGACGCGGCCAGCTCGATGGCAGGAGAATCACTACCCGCTTCGCCGGCGGGGAAGGGGGCTCCGCCGAGCTTGGTCATCGGATCGACAGCGGTTCCACCCTGCAGCCGTCCCCCGTTCCAGTATTCGAAATGTAGGTGTGCGCCAGTGGATTGGCCGTTGTTTCCGATATTCGCGATATGGTCGCCGGCCTTGATCTGCTGGCCTTCCGTGACAAGGACACCGTCGTCGAACATGTGGCCGTAGACGGTGCTCACGGGTGTTCCGCCGACGAGCGAGTCGAGCACGATCCAGTTCCCGAACCCGGATGCGGGTCCGGCCTTCACCGCAACACCGTCGAGCGCCGCGTAGATCGGTGTCCCGACGGGGCCGGCGAAGTCGACGCCTTTGTGTTCGGTTCCCCAGCGAGGCCCGAACGGGGACGTGAACGTCGTCGTTCCCTCCTTCGTTGGCTGGGTGATCGGTCCCGATGTTTTCAGTTCGATGTTTCCCGTAGAGGATCCCTTGTCGTCTCGCTCGCTCGACGAGGCCCCGCCGCAACGGTTGTGGGGGAACACCGGCTGCTGGGTGCATCCGGACAGCCCCAGGATCGCGGCGGTGGCCGCGGTGACGGTCAGGGCCACCGCTGCACGGCGGCGACTCACAGCGTTCCCGGGAGCGGTGTGTCGAGGTCGGGAATCGGGATTGGGCCGGGGACGGGAACTGGTGCGCGCTCGAGGTCCGCCGAGGGAACAGCGACCGAGGTGGTCGATGTCGGCGTCGTGGTCGCGGTAGTGCTCGGCGAGGACGTCGATGTCGGCGTCGTGGTGGTTGTAGCAGCTTCCGAGGTCGGTGGGCTCGCGAGGGAAGGTACGCCGAGCTTGTCGATCTCGCTGCGGTCGAGGGTGGGCAGCGGCGTCTGGATCTGCCATGTCGACCCCTTGTCGGTGCCCGATACTTTGAGCGTGATCCGCAGATTTCCGGCCTGCGTCGGGACGATGACCTGTACGGCGCTCTCGCCGCCGGTGCCGGCCACGATCTCACTGCGCGTCGGGCCGGTGATCGCGACCGGTACGAGCGGGCGGGCATTGACCACCGTCACGCCGGGCGCTTCGGCGGTGTGCACGGCCAGCTTGGTCTTCCATTCGCTGTTCGAGAGTGACTGATCGACGTAGACGTGCGCGTAGGCCATCGCTGTCGCCGGTGCGCTCTCGGCTACCGACGCGATCGACTTGCCGGCAATGGAAGATTCGGTCACTTCGGTCAACTCGTAGCTCAGATCACCCGGGGTCGAGGACGCTGCTCCTGTCGTTGATGCGGTGGAGGCCGGGATCTTCGAGGCGGTATTCGACGGAGCGGGGGACTGGCCGAACACTGCTCCCGCCACGAACAGCACCCCGAACGCAGAGACGATCGCGATCGTCAGGTTGGTGCGTGAATAGAGAACCCACCGCCGGATCGGTGCTAGGACGGGATTGGCTGTGCTGGAGGGCATCAGCTGAACCTGTCGGTCGAATCGGACGAAGTGCCTGCTGAGGTCAACGACGGTGTCCACAGTCGTGCCGTCGACCGCGGAGGAGTCGACGAGCTCGAGCGCGTCGCACCCGATCGAGGCATCGGAGTTCCGGTGGGGGCATCCCGCGAGGACGGAGTGAACACCTTCATCGGCGCGATACTCGACCGCGGACCCCCGTCCCATGTCTCACTCACCAACGAAGTGCTGCGCGGTGAACCGGCCTCGATTCCGATCAGCTGTCGAGCGATGGTGTGGCTAGGTTTGGCAGCGGGACCGGCGGTTTGTGGTCGATCTGACATGGGCCGCTTGGTGCCCGCGGAATTCTTGGCGGTATCGGCGAGGCTTCCGCGCCGCACGTCCTGGGCGTCCTTCCGTGAATCCGTCAGACGCTGTTGGCGATCCATCGTCTTGCGTGCATCGACACGCGATTTGTCGACCTCGTGGCGACGTCGCTGATTCAACTCGCGTCCTTCCGGACGCACTGGTGTCACCGAATCCTTGTCGAGGTCACCACCGCGTTTGGTGGCCTTCCGAAGCGCGCCGACACCTTCCTCGACCATCGACGCCGCGGGACCGCCCACGACGGCGCTGCCGGCCTTGAAGAACTTTTGCTTCATCGACGTCTGAGCGTGACGAGCTTTGCGATTGAGTGCGCCGGCTTGGTTCTGGGTGAAGGTCTGAGTCATCCGTTTGAACGGCCGCATGATGAACCAGCACACCGCCGTCAAGATGACCATGAACCACAGCCGCCACGTGCCGTCGACGAGGCCGTTGTCGGTGTCGTACAGCTTGACCAGCGCCATCAGATACAGCGCGATGATGACTGCGCCGGCCACGCCCCACATGTAGGCGGTGGCGATCATGCGGCACACGCGCGAGAGGGTGCCGCCGTGTGCGGCGGCGATCGGAACCCAGATCGGTGCGAAGAGAATTGCGAGTCGAATAGCCAGTAGCGCAGTGAGTTTGAGGATGGATGCGCCGATCCAAAGGATGGAGGGCATGACGAGTTTGATCATCGCCATGAACCCTGTGCCGGTGCGTCCGGAGTCTTTGCCCTGGAACTGATTGTAGGAAAGGTTCAAATCTTTCAGCTTCTCAACCAGATTATTCTCGAAATCCTCTCCTTTTTTGCTTGCAAGCTCACTTGCAGCCTCGTTGTCGCCGGACACGTTCTGCTGCTCCGCGTACGAGAATGCCAGGGTGTCGCGGAGCTTCGGTCCAAGTTGCAATTCCTGGTCGTTGAAATTCGCGCCGAACCATCCCTTGCGCCAGTCGTCGAGGAAGATCTTGTCGATCAGCACATTGCGGGGGTCTCCGATGTTTCCGGACACGGACAGCATCTGACCTTGTGTGTCGGTGATGACCGATCCGAAGGTGTCGTCGGCGACCTGGATGGCCTTTTGCGGTGCGCCGACGAACAGTGCTCCGATCGCCATTGCAGTGCCGGCGATCGCGACGGTGCGGGTCACGGCCGCGGCATTCGATTTGAGGGCGTTCCAGATGATGATCGTCGCGACCACCATCAAAGCCACACCCAGCCACGTTCCGTAGACACCGAGCATCCCGTTGGAGATCGAGGCGACGATCTGATCGAACTGCACCATCGCCGGGGCAATCCCGGCCTCTTCGGCCGCTGCTCCGGTCTTCGTCTGGTCGTCGAGCCAGAACGCTGCAGCAGCGAATCCCTTGCCGATCGCGAGGAACGTGTTGCCCAGGGTGGTGTCCGCGACTGCGTCCGGTGCGCGGACCAGGTCGTTGCCGCAGCCGAGGTCGTAGGTGTACCAGCGCAACCCGGCCCACCCGTAGGTTTCGTAGCCGGTGCCGCCCTGTTTCGGTTCGCGGTCTTTGCTCGAGGAATCGAACTCGGCAGCCATCACCGAATTCGGGAACTCGGGGGAGGGGACGTCTTTGCAGTCGAATCCGCCGGCAGATGCGATCGGCCCACCCAGGGCGAGGAGGGGCACCAGCACCAGCGTCAGAACGGCGAGAACCCGCGCCAGATTGACGGTCAGCGCCCGAACTCGCGATCTGCGAGGGATTGCCTCATCCAGCTCCGCCGAGGGCGCTCTGATCCCTCCGCGGGTATTCATGCGGCGCCGCCGAGCGCGTTCTTCGCCGACGAAGAATTCAGCGCCGCGAACACATGCGCGAGATGCACGTAGTGAATCCAGCTCGAACGCACCAGCTCCACGTCGTCGGCCATCCGGATCATCCAGCGCCGCGCTTCGTCCTGATACGAGGTGTCGGTGTCCTCGTCGAGAGTGTCCTCACCGCCGCTGCCCAGTTCCGCGAGAAACTGCTCGAACCCTTGCCCGGTGGGAAGTTTGAGCAGTTTCAGCGCGCCTTCGATTGCATGCGGATCACCGCCGACGTCACCGACGAACACCTCATAGGTCAGGGCGGTCTTGTCGTCGCTGCCGTCCAATCCGAGGAAATCATCCGGAAGCTGCGAGCAGACCAGGGCACGGACCTTGAATTTGCGTGAGTCGCGCGCGATTCGGAGGTTGAGGGTGCGGCCTGCGCCAGTGGATTCGAGGTATTTGTTTTCGTCGAGAAAGAGCACCTTGCGCACGTGGCGAGGCTTTTCGTAGACGAGCCTGTTCGCCAGCCACGCGGCCATGTGCATCAACGGCGCCGTCATCCGTTGCTGCGGTGTCCACTGTGAGGACGGCGTGCCTGCGGGCGGTAGCTGCAGGCCCGGCATCGTCAAGATCGTGAGACGGATGTCGGCATCGAACGCATCCGCTCCACTGCCGATCGTGCCCTCCTCTGGGAACAGCACACGCGCCTCGGTCAGTTCCGACATCAAACTGAGCTGCTGGTACAACCCGTTCGCGCACGTTTTGACGGCCTGGTCCGGATCGCTCACTCCGATCGATTGGATCGCGGCCAACACTTCTCGGAGGTTGTGGTTGCTGTCGCCGCCGACCAGGTTCGCGGCCATGTGCAGCACGGGTTCGGTGTGCTCGAGATGCAGATGCCGTTCGGTGAGCATCATCTTGAGCACCGAGACGGCGACCTCGACACGCTCGGCGGCAGCTGCACGCATATCCGCATCGAACTTCGACTGCGCCGCCGCGAACGGATCTGCATCCCGTGCGAACTCGACGTTGCGGGCGTCGTACTCGGGATCGTCACGACGTGGATCGGTGATCACGCGGTACGGGTTCAAGGCGCCAGCGCGTGAATCGCGACCGGTGAGGGCGTAGACGCGGGCGATGTCGCGAAACTCCGGTAGTCCGGCCAACGCTGCGAGCGGACCGGAGGGGTCGAGGACGACGCCGTACGCGCCGGCTCTCACGGCTTGGTAGACGATCATGCCTGCCAGGAACGTCTTACCCGAACCGGGTACGGCGACGATCGGTGTCAGCCCGGACTTGTGCTTGATCTCGTGCGCGGCGAACAGGTCCCAGATCACCGGGCGCGGCGAGATGGATCCGGTCTCGCCCAGGACGACACCCCGGCGGTCACCGATCCGGTCACTGACGGTCGCCATCCCGGCGGCGACTGCTTCGACATCCATGTGCCGTTTGTTGGCGATGTTGGCTTGCGGCTCACCGGGTATGAACTCGCGCAGCAACTGGTATTGGCCGTGCTCTTGTTCGAGCGAGATGTGCGGTGAGTACATCTCCTGCAGCTCGGAGACTTTCTGCCGCGCATCGTCGGGGTCGGTGCCGACCACCGCAAGGCGGTACCACCCGGTGGTTCGAGTCGAGAGTCCGGAATGGTCTTCTTCGACGTCGGAGATCACGTCCTGTGCGCGGGCGTGCTGCTCCGCCAACTCTTTCGGCGGGACCTGATCGTGTTCGACGGTGTAGTGGTCGAACTGCGATTCGATCTTGCCGGTCAGCGAGCGCATGGTGCGGATCGTTTTCGCTTTGTCGTGCAGCTCGATGCGATCGGACCATTCGAGAGGTTCACCGGACGGATCGCCGATGATCTGCCACGGCAACATCCGCTCCGGAATCGGTAGGGGAGCCATGCGGCCGATCGTCAGCACGATCACCACGCCGGTGTACTTGCGGCCGTCGACGACGCCGGAAACGGTGGTGTACCCGTCGCCTGGGGTGAGGGAGAGGTCGGTGAGATCTTCCAGGGCGGCGACGTCGGTTTCTTCCCAATCTCCGGCGCCGGCGATCGCACCGCCAGCTTCCAGTGGCAGACCGATGGTCGCTGATCGGCGCAGTAAGTAGTCGATCGCGGCCGGTGTGGCCGGGGTTGCTTTCACTCCGCGGCCGGACATGATGCGTTCGAGTGCGGCGAGGTGATCGGCAAGGGCCTTCTGCTCCCGTTCGAAGGCGTCGTCGGCCCAGCTGTTCACCTCGGTGCACACTCTGCCCAGCAGTGGCCAGTGAGCGAGGTGACGCAGCATCCGGGCGGTCCAGTCCAACCCCTGGCCGAGTGAGGAGCGTTGCGGCAGTTCGATACCCCAGTAGCGGCCTTTGATCGTCGCGTTGGACCACAACATCGCATGCTGCTGCCCGCGCAGGTAGTCCGCCCATGACAGTGCGCCGGGAACATCGGGAATCGGGGTGGCCCACGTGTCGTGATCGATTGCCCACTGTGCGACGGGGAACGGGGTGCGCACCAGGCGGCGATGCAGCGTGCTTACGCCGGCCTTCTGCAGGTTGGTCAGGATGATCGCTTCGTCCTGGATGAAGCGGCGCTGCTTTCCGGTGGTGCGGAAATTCCACGGCCCCTGGCGTTGTACGAACCATGCGGTGGAGGTGGTCGCGGTGCGGGTGATGTTCGCTGAGGTGCCGGTCAGTTTCAGGCGTACCGCTTTTCGTTCGCGGTCTGCACGTTTCTTCGCTGCGGCCTTGTCGCGATCTGTTGCCGACTTTGCACGTTTCTTGCCTGTGCGGCGACGCTGACGGCCGAGCACTTCGTCTGCGACGTGCTCCGGATCGGTTGCAGGGGAGGTGTGGCCGTCGGTGTCGTCCTCGCCGTGCTCGTATTCAGAACCATCCGGACCGTGTGCGGGTTCGGCTTCGGACCACGCACGCACCGGTTGCGGAGCATGCGACTGCACTGCTGCCCACGACGGAGGGAGGGCACCGGGAGGAATGACCGGAACCGGGTCGTCGAGCTTCGGATCGAACAGAGCCGCAATATCGTTCTCGGGAACGGTCATCGGTGATCCTCACCGTCGAGGCGAACAGGTACGACGGCACGTTCTCTTGTAGTCAACCGCTGAGGTAGCGAGATGAACACGGGTGCGCCGCGCTTCGGTGGGCGCGGCGCAACGAGGTCGTTGAGGGCCGCCTTGAGAACCGACCGCAGTGGGCGGTCCGGGGTGACGAACTTCGCGATCCGGGTCGTAAGCCAAACCGTGATCACGGCCATTACCATCAGAGATTTGAATCCGAGCGGGACGCGCAGAATTCCGCGACCGATCACGAACACCACCACGAAAGCAACCACGCCGACGATGCCGGCCGTGTAGCGGATCCGCACGGGCAGTGGATAACCGGTCGGACCGAGGTAGTGCCGGTCCACGCGGTACATCAGGTCGTCGTTGTTGATCACCGAGCATCCCCTTCGAACGTTCTCTGCGCAGGCATCAGCGTTAGGTCGAGATACCGACGAGCCCGAGAAGCCAATTTCCGATCCCCGTGGCCGCCGATTCCGATGTCGCGATACCGAGGTAGGCAAGCCCGAACAACCCGAGTCCACCGACGGTGAAGACCCGCGACAAATTGCCCTTGAGCCCACCGACGAGAACCACACACGCGAGGGCGATGAGGATGGTGAAGACGATGTTGTCCTTGATCCACGCGCGCAGACCACCGGTATTGACGTCCGTCGACTGCGCGAGGGTCACCGCGTCTGCGGCGAGCGGTGGATGCGTCGCCGGGATCGACACGTCGATCACGGTGGAAGCAAGAGAAAACATGAGCACTCTCCAACACAGTGGTGGAACCAGACCCCACGAATGTGGTTGTGCGGAAACGTAGAAGAGTGGTGGTAGGAATTTCAATGCGACCTGTGGATAACTTTTGGCTCCGCGGTTGGCGGTTTGTCGATCAGCGTTGGCGCGTGTCGTCGCGTGGGGGTGTGTGTTCGGGCGTCGCGATTCACCCCGTCGGGGATCTTTCGGCGATCGCGGGAACGACCTCGAGTGTGGGGCGTGCGTGTCTACATCGTGGTCTTCGCTGCGGGTGTCCGCCGGGCTTCCCAATCCCGACGGGAGCGCTCCTTCAAGTAGAGCGGCAGAGAGATCCGAATGGGCATCGTCGACGAACCCGCCGCAGACCATAGAGATCGACACTTGTCTCCCCCGCTGAGCTTCGTGACCTTCGTCCGCCTGAACAATCTGGCACAGAACCATTTTCGGAATGTGTCCGCCAGCTGTGCGAGTCACCCCCGCTGGAACTTGCTCAAGGCACCCGCGCCGTGGCCATGATCAGAAGTTCGAGGAACCGTTCGTCGCCACTGCCTGCGTGACCTGCATGCGCTGCATGCACAGCGTGTTCAGCACGCACACGCAGCAGGCCGCGCACCCCATGCTCGAACAACCCCGCATCGAGGGCGCGTGCAGAGGTCGCGGACAGAGGTGGAATTCAAGGGCCCGATTCACCCTTCCCCTCCGGGGTCACTCCCCCGGCCCTTCGGGCCTAGGGGGAGTGTACTTCTCAAAATTGCTTCGCGCCAACATATTTCAATCAACTGCTGGTCAGGGTTCTGCGCGGAGTATCCCCGGATCGTCCTGGCGCGACGCCTGCCACGGTTTCGTCCACACCGCTCTCGGCTGTTCGCGCACCGGGTTCCGTGCCCACGAAGCGAGGCGTTCGAGAGCCCTGCAGGGGTCCGCGAACAGTGACGCAGGAAGACAAAACCACCCGAGAGGAACATCGTCATCGGCCCGTGGCGTAGGTGGTTGAACAAGTCCCCACACGGTGTAGCAACGATGTCGTCGCGGGTACTTCGGTCGGTAATATGCAGCGCCACAACCAGAACCGGCCGCGGGTAGAGGTGGAGGGTGTCTATCGCGCCCGGTATCGCACTTCGGGGCATGTGACGCACGCTCCAGCCACGCACCCGCGAAACAAGTTATCCACAGGCGGGTTGAGATCGCTTCCCGCGCTCTGTGACAGTGCACCCCACACACCCCGGCGACGAACGCCTCGGGACTGGAAACGAGCGAGAGGAGTAGACAGTGAGCAGAAGCCAGCAGGACCCGCTCAAAGACTTTCTCGTCGACCTCTTCGGTTCCGACAGACCCCACACGCGAACAAGCGGCGCGGGGGAGTCCGCCATCCGCCCCTACAGGGCGTGGGCGCCTTTCGCCGTCATCGCAACAACACTCGCGTTTCTCGCGCCGCGACTCCTCGAACTCACCGAACAATTCTCGACCCCTCAGATCGACAGCGCAGTCTCCGCAGTCCATCAATACTGGTGGCCACTCGCCGCTCTCACGCTCGCCCTGCTCACCTGCGATATTGCACGGTTCCTCACCCACCGTCACCGCGCCGGACTCGACGCCCAAGTCCGGCAAAGCACCCGCCATACCCCGGTCAAAATCACCATCGGATACCCGCTCGGCATCACCACCCTGCGCAGCGCCACCATCACCCTTGCGCGCGGCGCCATTATCCGTCCGAAAGAGCTCGACGAATTCACCACCGCAGTCCGGGCTTCCGCGAGCAGGCGCACCAGCAAGTGGACCTACACCGTCGTCCACGACGCCCACCGCGACCGAATCCGCATCACCCGCACGCTGACTCAACCCGACCTTCGATCGCCGCGGCACAAGGCACTGGCGAACTCCCTCAAAGACGGACCGCTGAAAGAGCCTGCCGTGAGCGTCGCCTCGCTCGACGGCGACGTCGAAACCGCCTTCAAGATCACCTTCACACCCACCCTCTCCAGCGGTGCACGCGGATTCCAGAAGAAGGTCGACGAAGCCCTCGCCGCCCTCGCCGGCGAGCACGAATCCGGCCGCACCTGGGCCACCGACTGGTTTCCCTCCGAGGGCTATCTCCTGATGAGCCTGCGCGCCCCACTACCGACCCGCGTCGATCACCCTCTCGAATTGGTCGACGAGAACCTGCGCCACCTGCCCTACGCGACGGCAGCATCGGAGGTGAACATGTTCTGGGACATCTCCACCAAGTCGAACAAACCTCACTGCCTGATCGTCGGGCCTACCGGCGGCGGCAAGACATCGGTGATTCGTACCCTGCTCACCGAAGCATCGCGACGAGGAATCCCGTTCCTGGGCGTCGACCCGAAAATGATCGAACTCGACGGACTCGAGGGCTACCCCGGGTGCGCCGCCATCGTCTACGACGCCGTCCGCTCCGCGATGCTCGTGCGTGCCCTGCACAGCGAAATGATGGCCCGCAACCACTACGTCCACGTGAAGAAGATCGAGCCGTCCCAACTTCCGCTCCTGATCGCCGTCCTCGACGAGTTCTTCATCCTCTCCGGCAAATGGCAGCGCCTCGCCAAAACCGGCGACGACGAAACCCGCGATCTCCTCAAAGAACTCGACCCACTCGGGGCGTGGGCAGATCTCGCCGTCCTCGCACGCTCGGCCGGTATCCGGCTCCTGCTCGGTGTGCAACGACCCGACGCGTCCCTCTTCGGCGGCGCCTCGGGCAACGCGCGCGACAACTTCGGCACCCGCATCTCCCTTGGCAACCTCTCGCAGGACGGCGCGATGATGCTGTGGGGCGACTCGCAGATCGGCCGCGAGATCGACACCTCGGTCCCCGGCCGCGGAGTCGCCCTCGGTAACGACGGCGTGCCCGTCGATGCGCAGATGTGGTGGACACCGAGCGTCGACCCGCACCCGAACAAATGGAACCAGCTCTCGACCTCGGAGAAGAAGATCATCGAAGGGCTGCGGCCCCAGCAGGAACCGCACATCGCGTTCTACTCGACCGAACTGCGCCACTTCATCGAATCCGAACGCTCCGTCGCCGTCGCGGCCCGCGCCTACGGCCGAGCTCCTGAGCCCACCGTTCTCGGCCACCACGACGACACACCCAATGCGGACGCAGGGGATGACTTCGCCGACGCGATACCCGCTTCCGCGGTCACGCAAGGAATGACCGTCCTCGTCGACGACGGCCGCGGCAACGAACACCCGGCCACCGTTGCCGCGGTCACCGTCATACGCGACGAAGACAGCGGCGCCGTCACCGAAACCACCCTGACCTTCCACGGCGCCGGACGGGTCAAGAACCACATCACCTACGGACCCCACGAAGTCGTCCTGCTTCCCGAACCTGACACGACCGCACCCGCGTCCTGACACCGCGTCCGCGACTTCGCTGACACGCCTGCTCAACCCTCACCTGAAAGGTCCGCCCATGAGCCGCCGCATCTCCCAATCGATCACTCCCACTGCCGACGACATCACCGTGCTGCGCAACCCCTTCGCAGCGCCCAAAGGCGGCGGCGACCCCGTCATCACCGAACTTCGCCGCGTCCTCAAAAACGCCATCCCGACGTGGTTGCCGAAACTCAGCGAAGACCAGGAACTGACCGCTCCGCGTCTCGACGAAATCAAAAGAGCCGTCGCCACCCGCCGCCAGATCATCGAAGTACTCCCCGACGGCAAAGCCCGCGACGACGCCCTGGCCGCACTCGACAAGGCCGACACCATCGTCCTCGAAATGGACACCGAACTCTCCGGTGTCGGGGCCTTCACCGGAACTACCGCGTGATGTCGACCCTTGCCATCGAAATCACCTCCGAGCGAACCGCACTCGTGAGCGGGGCAGGGGACGAGAAGGTGGAACTGTCCGCCGAGAACGGGCAGTCGATCCACGCGGTGATCGCACAGTTCAGCCGACAGCACTCCGCAGACGCAGGCTCGCCCGTCGAGGTCACCGTGCAGGAAGCGGGCCGCTCCCGCCAACTGACCGTCGCACCGGACGGGAAGGTGGCGCAATCGCTGCCCACCGGACCCATCCCTGCACCTGCCGACACACCCCAGACGCAGCCGGATCATAATGTCGACGAACCGATCACGATGGCAGTGACACCCCTCGGCGACTCACCGCCACCCATGGGAGCCGATACCCATGCCCGGCCAGTCCCCGCGGCGCGCACACCGACCCCGACATCCGTGCTCGCAGCCCCCGAGATCGCGGCCGGCTCGCACCAACCCGCCCGCACCGGACTACGCGGCCGACTCAACACCCTCCTCAACCTCCGCATCGCCCCGAAACCCGAGTCCGCCGAAATGCGCCAACGCACCGCCATCGCATCCATCACCGGCACCCTCCCGAGGTTCTCGATCGTGACCATCGCCAACCCGAAAGGGGGCGTCGGCAAAACCCCACTCGCGGTAGGGCTCAACGCGATCATCGCCGAACACCGCGGCGCCGCAACCACGGTCGGCATCGACGTCGCCGACGTCAGCGGCAGCCTCGCCGACCGCGTCAGCACCCCACCCCGCGAGGGACACGACGTTCTCGCACTGATCGCCGCCGAGGCAGCCGAGCCCGGCAGCATCCGACCCTCGGCGCTCTCGCAGTACCTCACCCGCCAACCAAGCGGGGACGACATCGTCGCCGGAAACAACGGCGCCCACGGATCCAGTCTCGGCTACGACGACGCCCACGCCGCGGCACAGATCTTGTCCCAGCACCGCGAGATCCTCATCGCCGACACCGGCAACAACCGCCTCGCCGGCAGCTGGCACTGGGCAACCAGCCACGCGGACGTCCTCCTCGTACCGGTACCGCTCCGCCGCGACGCCGCCGCAGCCGCGCACCGCATGCTCCTCGACCTCACCGCCACCGCAGGCCCGGCGATGATGGCTCGCACCATCGTCGTCATCACCGACGGACCCGGAGACACACCGATGGTCGAAATCGACGCTGTCGACGCCTTTCTCAACTCCGGCGTCCATTTGGTCGCCCGGATGCCGTTCGAACCACTCTTCGCCTCCGGCGAGCGCATCTCACCCTCGAAGCTCCGGCGCAGCACCACCGAAGCCCTGACCGTGATTGCCGCGACCGTCATCGATCTCATCACCCACACCGCTGACTGACCCCTATCAGCCGGCGCTTCACACCAAACCTCCCTCCCGGCACCCATCCGTGCCCTCCTCAACGAAAGGCACCACATGAGCATCCACACCACCGCAGGAAACCGAGCAACCCGCCGCGCACACCAACACGGCCGACACCGCAGCCATACCCTCGCCCGCCAAAGCGCCATCGCCGTCGTCGCGGCCGCAGCAGTGGCCGCCGGAATCACCCTCGCACCACCACCACCAGCAAGCGCAGCGCCCGGGCAAGCCGGCATCACCGACGGAGGAGGACAAGCAGGCATCAACGACGGCGGCGGACAGTCCGGAGTGACCACCGAACCCACCCCGCCGCCGGCCACAGAAGCTCCAGCCACCACCGAACCCATCTACTGGGTCGACCCACCCGCGCAATACCAGAACATCGACTACCAGCCGCTACCGAACTGGGACTACGACACCAACACCTACGCACCACCCACCTACACCGACACCACACCGACCGACTACACCCAGCTCCATCTCCCCGGCCCCGTCGACGTCGTCGCACCGATCATCGCCCCCCGCGACACCCTCCGCATCGGAACCTTCCACATCGCACAACCGAACTGGGTCTCCGACGTCGACCTCGAACGGACCAACAACACCACCGCCATCATCGAATCCGGCGTCGCCACCGGCTGGAACTCCCTCGGCGTCCCCGTCGACAAAGCCAGCCGCGACGCCGCCACCCAAGTCGGCGGAGCCGCCGCCGGAGCCCTCGCCGGAGGAATCGGGCTCGCGACCCCGTTCGCCATCGGCGGAGCACTGATCGGCGGCACCGTCGGCGGAAACATCGGCCTCGGACTGGGCAACGTCTTCGTCCCCGGAATCGGCTGGGTAGCAGGCGGTCTCGCCGGAACCGCCGTCGGCGCCGGTACAGGCGCCCTCCTCGCCGGCACACCCGCATTCGCTCTCGGCGGTCTCGGCGGCGGAATCACAGGGCTCACCGCCGCCGTCGCGTATGGCGCAGGTGAACTCGGCGAACCCGTCGAAATCGCGGTCCCCGACGTCGACCAACCCGCCGTCACCGGCCAGACTCAGGACATGCTCACCGACTGGGAGAACTCCGGCCCGATCGGTGAGGCCGTAGCCACCACCGTCCGCGACACCGTCGCGACGGCCCCCACGATCGACCAGCAGGCACGCGACTTCGTCGCAGCACAGCCCGGGGGCGAGCAGATCATCGAACACGTCGACACCGCACTTTCGGAATTCCTCACAAACGCGACCCCGGGCCTGGCGTCCTCGCTGATCAGCGACGCCGTCGGAGCGGGTATTCCGGCGTAAAGCCCGCATGATCAGATCCGTTCAGGGCGGGTGGCAACGCGCCGCCCGTCCTGAACTTGTCCATGCGCCACTGCAGAACCAGGCACGAGCACCGAAAAGGCGACAGCGATGACGAACACCAAAAGACACCCCGCGGTAGTCGACCTAGTCGGAGGCACACCCCAGCGCGCAACCGCCGACACGACCTCAACAGGCACCGCACCCGTGCCCCCGCCGCCGAAGCGGCCGCGCAAGAAGGATTCTCGATCACCTCGCCTGCACTACATCGCTGCTCTGATTGCCGTGATCGCGCTACTCGGCTGGTTCACCCTGCGTCTCCTCTCCGGCAACGACGAGAGCGCACAGGCAAGAATCGCCGACGAGACAGACACCTCGGAAACGACACCTACCGTCGGCGTCACCCCACCCGCTCTCGCCACTGCACCCACGACTGACGCCGATCCAACCGCATGCCGCACCGACCCCGGCGACCAGAAAAGCGGCCCCGGAGTCATCGCAGCATTCGAACACGCCTACTACGTCACCCGCTCCGGAACAGCCGTCCGTGCACTCACCACCCCCGACACCTCCCTACCGTCAGTGGACAAGATCCAAGCCGGAATCGACACCGTCCCAACAGGAACCACCCACTGCGTGCGCATCACACCGATCTCGGCCGGTATCTACTCCGTCGCTCTCACCGAAATGCGACCCGGCCAACCGCCCACACAGTTCCCACAGACCATCACCGCCAAAGAACTCGACGGTCGCTGGTTCGTCGACGTCATCAACTGAAACCGGTACCAGCTCCACACTCTTCAAGGAGATTACGTGAACACGAGAACACTGATCGCGGGCGATACATCCTCGCCCGTCATCTTGCACGTCCCGCACGCCTCACGCGTCATTCCACCCGAGATCCGCTCGACACTGACCGTCACCGATCATCAACTCGCCGCCGAACTCGACGAGATCACCGACACGCACACCGACGTGATCGCCCAGCACGCAGCGCAATCAGTGACACCCCAGCCGTGGACACTGCGCAACGACCTCTCGCGACTGGTCATCGATCCCGAACGATTCCCCGACGAGCGCGAACAACTCAACGCCGTCGGCCGCGGCGCGGTCTACACCCGAACCTGCAACGGAGATGTCCTGCGCAACGCCGACAACGCCACACGAGATGCACTGCTCGATAACTACTTCCATCCCTACGCCGCCGCGATGTCCGACCTGGTGGCGGACCGCATCGCCGCGACTGGGCGAGCGGTGATCATCGACGTCCACTCCTACCCGACATTGCCATCGCCATACGAGCTGCACCCAGACGGCCAGCGTCCCGCCCTGTGCATCGGCACCGACCCACACCACACACCGCAATGGCTTATCGAGGCCGCCTACGCCGCGTTCTCCCCGCTCGAAGACATCGGAATGGACACCCCATTTTCCGGCACGTACGTGCCACTCGACAGCTACAACATCGATCGCCGCGTGTACGCGGTGATGATCGAACTGCGCCGCGACCAGCACCTCACCGAGAAAGGCGAACTCGTCGACATTGCCGCCGAAAACCTCGGAGCGATGCTCGGCCGTCTCGTCGACGCGGCGGATCGGGGGAGCCGATAGATGTGCCAGAAGTACCCCGGCCCCCGGTGCACCCCGCACGTGCGAGCACGCCTCGACCGCGCCCGCCGCAGACTCGACGCCGCCCAGAGGTTGTTCGACGCGAACCCTGCGATCGGCCGGAACCAGGAACGATTGGCCGCTGCGAAAACGAACCTCGACGCCACATCCGCCGAATAGGACGCGACCCCCGGTGGGCAAACTGAGTTGCGCAGTGAGCTCGGCGCGGAGGACGATCCAGGTAAGCGAGAAAAGCTGCAGCATCGCCTGGAATCAGGCAAAGCGCTGCGTCAAGATCAGTTTAGAGCAGTCTCAGGATTCACCCACGACGACTCGAAGGACAATAGCCATGACCGAGAACGAGACACCGACCCTGATACAGGAGCAACGCGAAGCGTTCTGGCGTCGCAGGGGATGGACGCCGGAACTGCCGGACAGCGCACGGGCGACGATCGAACAGGAATGGGACGATCTGGCGATCGAGGAAGCCGAAGCCCACGGCTTCTGATCGGTGACCGCGAGGTCGTTCCCACACAGGTCCACATGCTCGATACCGTTCGGGCCAGTCAGCTCCGACGCAGAGGAGACAGCACTCCGGACCTGTACGAGTTGGCGCCCTCCGACGCCAAGCTCTATCGGCAGCAAATGGAACAGCTCAAAGCCGGCCCACCAGTTCGTTCGACTTCGAGTCAGCAACCGCTTCGCCTCATCCGTACACATATACAGCGACGACGAATACGCAAATATGCGGCTGTTCATCACCGACGACGGCCGTTACGGCATCGCACTCAACGACGACGAAATCGTCTCTGCTTTCTCACATCGAGACAGCAAATATCCAAGCGCCGCGAAATCCATGCTCGCCGTTGCCGTCCAGCAAGGCGGACGACGACTGGACTGTTTCGACACGGCACTACCGAGGATCTACTCCGAGGCCGGATTCGTCCCGGTGGCCCGCCTGAAGTGGAACGACGATTACGCACCCGACGGCTGGAATTGCAGGGTCTACAGCCGGTACAATGGGGGACGTCCCGACGTTGTGTTCATGGCCCACGATCCCGCCGCCTTGGACTCGCGATACGTGCCGGGTTCGGGACTCTATGTGAACTCATACGACGAGGGAATCGACGCCTCACGCGCCCAAGTCAGGTAACGAGCGATCTGGACGGCAAGCGTTGTCGTATCGCCGGTATGACTGTGGACTGATGAAACTCGAAAATATCAGTTTCAATACTGTCTCAAACGGCCAATTCTCGCAGTCTTCGAGCGCAACTGGCGCGACGACGGTTCGATCGCTCAACCCGGAGCAGCGTACAGTCGCCCCTGAAAATGCGCGTCATCGATGATTTTGTAGGTCATGAAACATACCCAGCATTTTTCGGTTCGGGAACATACCATTTCCTCATGACGCCCACAGAAGTTCTGGTTGCCAGTATCGAAAATGCGTTCGCCTCCGAGTCTCACCGCGACTACTCAGCATGGTCGTTAACCGACCTAAGGATTGCCGCTCATCGACAGATCGGCCAGGCAAATGATCGCGTAACCAGATCGCTAACCGTTGATGAGGCTGTCGCGCTTGCCAGAATTTATGGACGTTGGCTTCCTGCTGCGAGACAGCGCGGTGAATGGAAAGTCGAGTCCAGTATCCGATCAGGGTTAGCTCAGATTCTAATGAATGTTATCGTTCCCAATCGCGACGAGTCGCGACTGCGTGCCAGCGAGCTTCTCGAACAGATCGGCAACGAATGTATCTATAATAACGATAAGTTGGGTGCAGCAATCGCACTGACGAACAGCGCACTCGCTATTTTAGAAATGCATAACGCTACGGTGGGACAGATTGAGAAAGCTCGACAGATGTGCATTAAAACTAAGCAAATGCGAGAAAAAGGGAGTGTGGACTTTGCGTACAGTCAGATGAATTTAGCTCTCGCTGATCGTAAAACTGTGAAATTATCCCGAGAGCCAGACAAGCGAATGCAGTTTAAGAATATTCTTAGATCATTCGACCAAGCTTACAGGATATTCAAGAAACATAAACACCTCTCATCAAAATATCGCGCAGTGTACCACCAAAATATTCTCGAAACGCTGAACGATATAATCGACTATGAGACCGATAAGGTGGAAAAGAGGCTATTTCCTGTTTCAATACCCGAAGGCTTCGTGTTCGATTCTTCAATCGGGTTGGATCGGGTCGACTTTGTGCGCGCCCTCAGGTCTAACCCGCTCACGCTTGGGTATGGTGAAACTCCTGACTGGGTTCCATCACATAAACAGATAGTCTGTGAGGTAGTTGCGGAAATTCCCGAAATATATAGCCGGATATCGAAGGTGAAGGAATTTATCAAAGCTAGCACCAAGGTTCACGATCAGCTGCAGATTCGACTATTCCAAACCGAAACCGCAGTGGCGGGCGAATTTGTAACGCCCGAAATACCCTGGGATAGCCTGGAGGCAACCTGGGAAAGTGGATATATTGAATCATATTTTCTCACTGCCTGCTCTGTCCTGACGTGGTCAGAGTCTGCGCCACTCTCTCCTCCAGGGAAATACTCTGTGCTGCTTGGGAGAATTTACGAATGCTTGCTAAATTTCAGACGTTACTGGTCAGTAGATGATATCGGAAGGTTGCTAGCTAGGAATCCACTAACCTTTCGGTTTGCTAGCTGTGGTTTCGCTCAGCTTGGAGACTGGAAGTCCGCGTTCTTGGCCTTAGAGGCCTCCCGAGGTCTCGTATCGTCGAAGACACTAGATATGGACCCCCTGGAGTACCTTAATTGTGACGATTCTGTTTCATGGGTACATATAACCCACAACCCGTATGCGACATACTGCATCATGCGGAAAGATGGTCAATTCAGCGGTATTGAGCTGCCGGCACTCTCCGGCGCTATTTTGTCTGCGTACTTCGTTAATCTAACACCTAACAAGGCTGGACCTCTATCTGGCCGTAAAATTGAGCGTGGACGTGCAATCAAATTTGCTGAAGAAATCAGTCAATTACTTAAGCCATTATCTGATTGGCTCGACTCGAATACAGGATCTCGGGTCGCATTAATTCCGGGCGGATATTATCAAGCCTTTCCGGTCTGGGCCTGTGGATCGATCGGGGAGTCCGTACTAGATGGCATACGAAAAGTTTACAGCGTTCCGTCCCGGGAGATAGCGATAAGGAATTCGGGGAGAAATCGACCTGCCTTGGATGCAGAGCCCGCTCGTTTGAGGGTCTTAGATGCGAGTGCCGTTCCAGGAAGCGACGAACTCAAATGGTCATCAAAGGAGGGAATTGCCATTCGATCAATAATGTCGCCGGTGACCGATTTCGTCGAAGAGGACGCAACTCGCTCATCATTCTTAAATGCGCTTAACTCAGACGATATTGTCCACTTTACTGGTCATTCTTCCGCTGACGCGGACCCCATTCGTTCACACCTCGTTACCCACAGTGGTGACGTCTCATGTGAGGAAATACTTGATCGAGGAATTAAAGCAAAGTTAGTGGTACTCGGTTCCTGTGAGTCAGGATTGGCGCGAAACTTTACTATGCAAGACGAGATGCTAACAATTCAGACTGCAGTATACTATGCAGGCGCTAATTTTGTCATTGGCACCTCGTGGTCCATATACGACCCGCCCGCGTTCGCATTCACGGTGAAGTTCTACGAGCACTTAGGTAGCAACCCTAATATTGACGCCTCATCCATCTACCAGTCGTACGTTTTTGCGGTTTCCTGGCTCAGGAAGGCGTCTCGGTCGGAGCTGGATGTACTCAGGAAAAGGTACGGAGTCCAAGCAAATCCTCTGGCAGGCAATGAACCCGCGTTTACATTTTACGATTGGGCGGCATTTGGCGTCGTTGGTGTTGACCTCAACTAGGAGATGCGCATGGTTGCGCACCTTCGGAACCGGCGCGTGTGCTCGGTGTGCACGCGTCGACGACCACGACCGTCAACCGGCCAGCGACAAGATCAACGAACTCCTCACTGCTCTATCGGAGGACCGTGCGCTCCTCCTTAGCCAACCCCGACACAACCGTCACCAATCTCACGCCGCGGCGTCGTGGTGATGGATCGGATTTGGCTTCGCTTTTCGTTTATGGAAAGTCGGGCGCGGGCAGTTCCCCCCATGTCTGGGTGGTCGAGAGGAGTTTCGCGTGAATCAGCAAAACCGCCGCTTTGTGCGTGATTACGAAACCAGACCCGACCACCACGAAGCCATGAGCCACATCGCCATGATCGCGCTAATGACACGATGCTTCGCCTGAACCTAAAGAGTTCTCGGTCGCTGTCTGATCTCGGAGTCCGTGCAGTGCGGTTGGTGAGGTTAGTCGAGGGACGCCAGCGCGCTAGCGACTTCCGAACGACCAAGCCTTTCGATGCCATCCACGGGGTCCAACTGCCATGCTTGGGCGGTATCGGTGACCAAGTCGTTCCATGAACGGGCGGAAGGGATCTGGGAGGCTCAGTAGGCGTGGTGGACGACAGCGCCAGCGAGTGCGCCTGCGCGCAGAATCGCGGGAATGTTGGTGACAGCTTGATTCGAGACCGCTGTGTCGGCTTGATCCAGACCCATCTGCGACTCGCCACATCCGCTACGACAATCTGACCAGCGGGTTAGGAGGTTATCTAAGGGCAATCTCGTGCCCGGGTGGAGAAACCCCAGGTGGGTGGCCTTCCGTTCGTACTTCGGGTTCGACGCGTTCTACTGTCAACCCGGTATCTCGGAGCGCACGAGAAAGGTGGCGTGGAGGGTGAAGTGGGCCGGTTCCGCCGAAACCGTCTGTCCCCGATGCCCGTTGTCGACTCACTGGACGAGCTCAACGAGAAGATCCGCTCCTGGGACGCCGCCGATGACGGCCGGCGCATCGATGACCGGATCCGCACCGTCGGAGCTGATTTCGCTGTCTAGAAGCCACTACTGACGCCACTGCCGAACGAAGAGTTCGACCCCGGTCTGTCCTTGACGCCCCGAGTCGATATGTCAGCGTTGATCACCGTCCGGATGGCGAAATACTCTGTCCCAGCAGGTTTCATGGGAAGGCAAGTACGGGTATCGCTGCGGGCATCGGAAGTAGTGGTCTTCGGCGGACAGACGGCAATCGCCCGTCATCAGCGCGTCGTCACGCAAGGCGGCCAAAGCCTCGGTCTCGACCACTACCTGGAAGTGCTACGCACCAAACCCGGTGCGCTACCAGGAGCGAGCGCGTTGGCCGTCGCCCGCAGGAACGGAACATTCACTTGGAGCCACGACGCGTTCTGGGCTGCAGCCAGAAAAACCGACGGTGACGCCGCCGGCACCCGCCAACTCATCGGCGTTCTGCTCCTGCACCGGACCATCGATACCGATGACGTGATCGCCGGCATCGAGGCAGCGCTGACCGTCGGTGCGGTGACTGCCGACGTCGTTGCGGTCGAAGCGCGTCGCCACTCGTCCTCGAAGACCGATTCGGGTGGGCCTGGTTCAGGCCGTCATCTCGTCGCTCGTCGTGACAGCGGTGAGCAACGCGTTGTCAGTTTGACCCAACGCCGTCTCGCCGATCCGGCAGCGGTCGTCGCAGGTCTACCTGCCATCTCACGGCCGCTGCCCAGTGTTGATCGCTGCGACCAGTTGCTCCGCTCACCTACCCGCGCCACAACACACAGCACTGAAGGAACAGGAACATGAGCCGACCCAGCACATCGATCTCCACCACCCTGAGCCGCCGCGGACCGACAGAAGAAGCCGCCACCGCCGCAGTTGATCATGCCTGCCGCCGATTGCATCTTCCCACCACTCGCGCCGTCGTCGCCGTTGCAGAAACAGCAGCCCGCAAAGATCAATTCTCCTACTACGGATTCCTCGCTGAACTATTGCTCTCCGAATGCGACGATCGCGACCGGCGATCTGTGGTGCGACGAATCAAGGGAGCTGGGTTCCTCGCGAAAAGTGGCTGGCTGACTTCGATTTCGAGGCCAACCCCCCCAACATCAACGCCGCCACCATCGGCACCCTCGCCACCGGCGACTGGATCCGCAGAGGCCAAACCCCTGTGCTTGATCGGTGACTCCGGAACCGGGAAATCGCATCTGCTCATCGGGCTCGGAGCCGCGGCAGCCGAGCAAGAATACCGCGTCAAATACGTTCTCGCGACCCGCTTGGTGAACGAACTCGTCGATGCCGCCGACGAGAAACAACTCACCCGCACCATCGCCCGCTACGGCCGAGTGGATCTACTCTGCATCGACGAACTCGGCTACATGGAACTCGACAAGCGAGGCGCTGAACTGCTCTTCCAGGTCTTGACCGAACGAGAAGAAAAGAATTTCGTCGCCATCGCCTCCAACGAATCCTTCTCCGGCTGGACGAAAACCGTCACCGACCCCCGGCTCTGCGCTGCCATCGTCGACCGGCTGACCCTCGGCCGCAACATCATCGAAACCGGCGCCGACTCCCTACCGACTCGCTCACACCTGGATCAAGCCGCTCTACCGGACCTGAATGGGACTGACATATTCACGGGAGTGTTCGGGTGCCGGATGTGTGAGGGATGCACGGCGCGGACATAGTTTCCCGAGAAGTAGTGGGCGGTGATTTGGGCTGCGACCCTTCCCAGCGAATTAGCTGATACGAGGCTGTGCGCCGCCAGTAGTAATTCGTTTCGTCGGCGCGTGTGTGGAAGATCCAACCGGGCGGTGCCGGTCTGCTGGTAGTGGCCGAGGTATACGTAGGTGCGTATCAAGATTTCTGTGATCAGGACGGTCATTCCGGGTAACGCGATACCGTTTCGTACGTTCCATCCGTTGCCTGCGCTGAGGCCGTTGTAGGCGTGGAGTGCGAAATCGCGGAGCGCTCTGCTGTCGCTTTCGTAGGGGAAGGACATACCGGGAATCGGAAGACTCATCGGGGTGATTACGTCCGCGAGGATATGCTGAGCAAGTCGCAGAGCCGCCTCGGACGCGGAATCGACGTCCTGGAACTTGTCTCCGACGACGACTCGGGTGGCGACGCCGGTATGCAATGCGGTGCCACGGAATTCACCTGCCATGATCTGTTTGATCGCCTCGATCGGCCGCGTGGGTCATGGCCGGCGCTTTTGACGCGGCGTGCGCGTCCCCCGAAACCTGGCCTCGTGTAATCGATGGGAAGTCGTTTGCCTGCTTCTCCCACCCACTGACGATGCCGGAGGATTTGAGGAGTGTGAGTCGATCTCGGATGGAGCTGTCAATCGAGGCGTCGAACCAGGTGCACAGCATTCCGATGACACCGACGGCAACGAGGTCGGAGGTGGACCACGCGAGGCGATGTTTCTGCTGCCACAACTCGAATGCTTGACGTTGCTGATCGGTCAGTGCCGCGTCGAGATCGACGTCGCTCCATCTGCGTTGCGTTCGAAGTTCGTCATTACGTGGGTAGCGAACCGTGTCCGCTCTTGCGTAGCTCGAAACTCACACAGCGCGTTATTTGCGTTCTCGAAGATCCGCTTTCGCTTTTGTGCAGATGTCGATCATTTCGTCGAGTGCTTGGATGGCGCTGTCGGTTGGTGAGTCGTCTTCGTCGATCGCATCTTCGGTAGGTTCGGCGGGTGTATTTCGGCGCATTCGCCGTATGACCGAAAGAAAGCCGTGTTCCTCGTCTTTCAGGTGGGAGGCGGCTTCAATCCATTTGCTCTCTTGCTGCTCGGCGATGGTCGCCGCTTCGACGATGACGGTTCGGACGACGTCGCGAGCTGTCGATTCGAGTTTGGATGCAGCTCGAAGCAGGTTGTTGGACAACGTCTCTTCTCGATCGGGGCGATCGGCGTCGTCGAAATGATTGTAGAAGCCCCACTCCGGTTCGTCTGGGGAAAGTCTGTCGAGGGTTCGATACAGCGGCTCGAACGAAGCCATCGGTGGCCGTCGTGACGGGTAGCGGGTGCGATGTGCCCATAGTCGTTCGATTTCGTGGGCACATCTTTGTTGTAGGGCAGGACGATCAGCAGGTTCAACAGTTTCGATCTCGGCGATGAGTTCGGCAATGTAGTGCGCCATCCACCTTGCGAGGAGATCGTGCGTTTCCAGTTCCGCTGCCAACTCTTGGCCTAGTGCGACTGTGCGTTCAAAGCTCGAAGCAGGTTCCGTGGTTGTCGAGGATGAATACTTTGAAGTAACGATCGAATTGGATGTCGTGTTCGTCGTCGTCATCATCGGTGTGAAGCCTCTTTCCGGAGGAGTCGTAGCGGTATCGGTCAATAGTCACCTTGACGACGAGATTCATCGCCGTCTCATCCAGGATCGTTGACAGCACCTTCGGGTCAGCAGCCAACCGGTTCCCGACCGTGCCGGTTTCCCGGCCACGTCCTTGGTCGGTCTTGTCGTTCCACACCGTGCTCACGAATGCCGGGGTTGTGGCGGTGGTAGCCCAGATTCGGGCGTCGGCATCGCTGGTCAGGTCGAGCAGGTCACGGATATAGCCAGCTGGCTGTGGGGTCGGGAACGTAATCTTGCCGTGGAGCGGATCGGACCGGTCAGCTTTCGTATCGTGTGAATTGTCGTCGATCCATCCTTTGAGCTGATACTCTTCGGCGCCTAACTCGTCCCTGTAGACATCACCATGCGCGGGGATTCCGTGGTCGAAAGATGAGTTAGCCGTTTGCATGGCTACGAGAAGCGACCTGCACCGATCCCGGTTGACGAGCGCGCTGTGGATGGTGGTCGTCTCGCTGGCACCTGCCACAGTTTGGGCCGCGTACTGCCATACCGTGATCAGATCGGTTCCACAGGGTGTGAGCAGTTCGACGAAGGTTCCTGCGTGTACTTGCCATTCCCAGTTGATCTCGGCTGCGGCGACTTCAGTAACGGAGTGCTGATCGGGCGGGGTGGCGTCGCGGCGATCGGCAAGCCACCGGCCATCGGTTCGGGTGGGCAGATGGTCGCTCAACCAGTCGGTGAAGTCGTCCACCTCTTGGTAGGGATCTTGGTACACGTCCGAGGCATCGATGAGTTCGCCTGCGATGGTCATCAAAGCGTGCACGGAGAGATAGAAGTTGAGATCCTGCACCTCTGGACGCTCGTACTTGTAGTAGGACGTCTTGTCGTCGGCGAAGACACCGTGGGTGTGCCGCAGATCCTCACTAACCCGACCATTTTGACGCTCTGTCCAGTGATTAGTGATGAGATCGCCGCACCGTCGCTCGATGTCGTGCGGGTTGGCACCGAAACACAGAGCTAGGGGCGCGATCCAGTGCTCGCTGAAATCCATCCGGAAGTGGAATTCGACATCCGATGCGTCCGTGTCGTCGAGATTGGCGTTCGGCCGTTCGTACCTTGGTAGGAGGATCGGCTTTCTGGACGGCTTATTGAGACGTTCGAGGTCTGTCCGCTCCGATTCGAGCAAATCGATGACGCCCTGATCGTTCATGCTCAGCAAAGCGCGGCGTGCGGTCTCGCGGAACAGGACGTGGCGTTCACCGCCGAGAGCGGTGGTACGCAGTAGCTGCTCGAAGGAACAGGCATGAGTGGGGTGCGTGTTCGCGACACGCTCGACCGCCAGGAGGAGGCGATGCCGGGCGTGCATGGCGTAGAAGGTGAACCGTTGATCGACGAACGCGGCTACCGACGATGACGACGCGAAGTCACGTAGTGCAGCGAGTTCGTCGTCGAGCCCAAACGTTCCCATCAGCTTTACTGAATGCGCTGCGAGCCAGCCGGTCTTGTCGTCCGGGCTGCCGAGCGCAGACCATAGATAGCCGGCAACGCATTTTCCAACGTCGGGGGGTGGTCGGAGCATCTCGGTCCAGCTTCCGTCGGCGGTGTTGTCGCCGATGAGGTAGGCGAGGTCGTCAACGGCTAAGTCGAAGGCCTGTAGTGCTTGTTCGGAGGTCAGCTGTTCGGCGAGGTTGCCGGCTAGGGCGAAACATTCTTCGCTGGATAGATGACGATCGCGGGTTCCTAGGTCATGGTAGGCCAGGTCGAGGAGTTCTCCCTCTGTGTGACCGGAGAGCGCGGACAGTGGTTGCAGTGCGGAGGGCCCCCAAGACTGAGTGGCGATCTCTGTAGAGAATCGACGAACGGCGGTGTCCACGAGTTTTTCGCTCGCGGCGCGGGCTGCGGCAGTTAGATCGGTGACCTTCAGCAGTTCGTCGACGAACTGCCGGTGGGCGTACCAGTTGAAATGGGTGTTCGCGGCGAAGGTGGCGATCGCTGCTGCCCAGGTGCGTCGTGGCCGAGTCAGTATTTCCGTGGCGAGGTGGCCGGTGGTGCAAGCGCGCCGCGATTGCTCGCACAGCGTGCGAGCACGTTCCATCCCTGCTGGATCTGCTAGGTCGAGAGTGCGAATTTCGGCGAGGGAGGTGTCGCGTCGTCGGTCGACGTCCTCACTGCCGGCACTGAACAGGGTCGAACCAGTAGGAGCAGCGCTGGGTGGGGGTGTGTAGGGGTTGCGCACCTCTGCGGCCCACGCGGTGTGCCGCAGTTCGAGTCGGAGTTCTTTCGCTAGTGCGTCCAGCTCGTTGAAGAAGGCCGGCGGATGCTGCGACGGGCGGTCGTGGTCGCTGATCGCATCGACTATCTGCTGGGGCAATGCTGATGATCGAAGGGCGCGACTGAGTATGGGTAGTAGTGCTGTGGTCGGAGCGAGCGGTATCAGGGTCAGTGCTGCCACAGGGACGTTGTGCAGGGGACTGTCGGGGTGGTTGAGGAGGCCGTCCATGATTCGTGATTCGTGTCCAACATGACGGTCCCGCCATCTCGCCGCGGTTGCGATCGCGGACTGCTCACTGAGACGAGAGATGGCGCGGATGGCGTCACTGAAGTCAAGCGCGTCACCGGTGTACGGATAAAGTGCCTCGACAAGTTGGGTCATCCTGTAGGCGCGTTGGTCAGAGTCGCCTGACTGTGCCGCAGATGATGCAGATGCGCTGAGTGTCGTGATCGTGCGCCATCTGCTGTATGCGTCGTCGCCGATCAGATCGGCGGTATCGAGTGCCTTCGCCCAATACTGTTCAGCCTCCGCTTCGTCTGCTGCTCGAAGTGCACGGGCAAGCCTGACGAATTGCTCGGTGCTTTCGTCGGCGCTTAGTTGCGATGTGCTGATCTTCTCGGCGGCCAGACCCGCCGTCGCGTAGAACAGCGATTCCATATGTTCGGCTCGCCCACAGACGCGCACCACGTCCACGAGCGTGTCGATCGGCAGGAAACTGCGGGCCGCCTTCAGCCATCTTGTATATGAAGCGATGGCCTCTGGGTGGGGGTGCTCGCTGAGAAGGTGCGCGCCTAACCGGCTCACATCGCGGAGGTAAACGTATGGTGTGCGGTCCCGCGACCAATGCTGGGGAGCTGCAAGGCGCTCGAACAGCGGTCCCAGGTCGGTGCTGTGGCCGCAACAGGAAGCCGCCCACGCCTGAACCCACGGCACCAGTGGGACAACGTTGTCCCGGAATTCGGAGTGCCTGCCTGTTCGGCTGGGCTTCTCGCCGCGGAGCTCCTTGGCGAGATCCTCGTGTGCTAAATCGAAAGCATCGAGTTCGGTACCTTGCAGCAATGCTTGCAACGCCCAACCCTTGAGGGTTATCAGGCGAGCATTGCCGGTCCGCGATTCGATTCCACGCGGAGCGTCGACGGGCAGGTAGAGGTTGAGAATGTTCAGAGCACTCGCATCATCAATCAACTGGTGCCGTTTCGCCGAGACTAGAGCACCTACGATCGCAGCAATTGCATGGTTCGGCTCCCCGTAGCCGCCTGAAGGAAATTCCAGCGGTTCAATCTGGTGTCGTAGCGTTGCGATGGCCACTGATGTTCCCGAACTGTTGAGGAGAACATCGGCGTGAGCGGCTTCGGCAGTGACGGCTAGTTGCAGATACTCTAGGTCTCCGGATGCTTCGAGCAGACAGTTCAGCTCATCATTTCGACCGCTGTCGATTAAACGCTGGGCGACGATGCGACCGGGGTGGAATACGACGTCTGCAGGCTGCCAACGGGCGAAATAGTCAACACATTGTTGAGGGCCCTCGGTGTTGAGCACGCCGAGTGCACTTTCTGCGATGTCATCGGGCTTGATGTGATGGTTGCCCCGTAGTTCCACAGGGAGCCGTGTCCAGGCTTGCATCCAACTGAGTGCGCTGCGAAGTCGGTTGCGGGAGGCAGTCTGGGTGGGGGGCTGCGCCGACAGCAGGGCGCCTTCGTAGGCGAGGTTCGCTCCTGGCCACTCGGGTCGCAGCGAGCGGTTCGCAACGATGTCCTCGATCGACTGACCGTCGAGATACGCGCCCGCCAAGTCGGTGTTGGCTGTGATCAGTTTCAGGCGACGTGATTGTCCGGCCGACAATGTCCCGGCTTTCAGCGCCAGACGTGTGGCATCGAATTTATTGTTGATCCTCAATGCGGAATTTAGGGCGAAACGAAGTCGCTGAAACTCGATCTCCGAGCGCTCGATCGCATTGGAGTCGGGAAGAGCGTCGCTGGAGAGGGCAAGGGCAACCAGTTCATCGAATCGCCCGGCATCCCAGAGAATTTGAGGAAGCGATGCCGCAACGTAGGGATCAGTATCCGCCAACGGGCGGAGTCGATCGACGAAGGAGTCAAGTGCCGAGTCGGCTGGTTTGTATTGGTTCCTGAACCACGTTTCCGTCGGTTCATCGCGAAACTGCAGGACGTCGGAATGGAGCAAAAGCGGTCGACCCAGGTCGGCCACGAAACTACGGATCGTGGCTGGTTCGATGTCGTACAAGTGGGAGATCACGCGCACCGGGAGTCGAGGTCGAAGTGATGCAAGGGCCTCACAGATGGCATCGATCTCGTGAACCGATGTGGTGGGATGCTTGTCCCGGATCCTTTCGATCGATAGCCCGATCAGTTTGTCCAACGCTTCGGCAGCAGCCAGTGGTCTCTCCCCGAGTAGGAGCAAGCTCTGCTCGAGCGTGTCCGACTCACTCATGACCAATGCTTGCACTCGTGGATTCGCCGCCGTGCGGTCGTGAAATTCGCTGGCGTCCGAGGCACTGACTCCGACGTATTTGCTCGCGAGGTGGGCTTCGGATTCGACAACAGTGAATCCGTGCAATTCGAGACATACAACATCGGGAGGCGGCTTGAGGTACTCGATGCGTTCCGTTCGGCACAGCAGTACCAGTCGCACATTCTCAGGAACAGCTTCACGAAGGATGCCCACAACAAACGATTCGGCGCCACCGAATTCTTGCGCCGCCATCACCGCATTGTCCGCGGCGTCAACGGCGATCACGAGAAGACCGTCCGGTGCCGCGGCCTCCAACGCGCGCGCGGCTTCACGAATCCGAGTCAGAAATAAGCGGGAGTAGTCGGCGGCAGAAGCACTGTGACTGGGTAGCACGATGTTGCACAGCCCACGGCTGGCCAACTCATTGCAGATCTGAATCAGACCCTGCCGAAACTCATGCCGAGGCTCACTGGATCTGCGGTAGCCGCCGGCACCGAAGCAGTCATACGTGATGCACTGTGAACCGGGGGGAAGGTAAGTTGCGATCGAGGTGGCGAAGACTGTCTTCCCGACTCCGCCGGAGGCGTGCACGATGACGTTCTCACCGTTAGCGATGATTTGTTCGGTGATCGCAGCGAATTCGGCTCGGTCAATCCGGGTCGGTGGCGCCTCGAACCGTGGGGGTGCGGGAAACAACGAGCGCATGTCAGTTCCGAGTGCGACGAGAACGTCGTCAATACGTATTTCCGGCAATGCCTCGAGCCTCGAAGTAGCTCGCATCGACACGACTTCTTTCAGGCGAAACGGTCCATCGACCGGTGACCCAGGAAGTACGCTCGCAATATCGGAGTGAAAGCTCTGAATTAGTGGCAGGAGACTCGGAGCACGGTCGTCGAACTGGAACACCCTGCAGAAAAGCGTGCACTCCACGTCATCAAGGTCGAGGTACCTCTTCAGCAGCGACACTTGTGCCGGATTGCGTGGTGCCTCGCTCGCCTGAGCCACATCGTCAATCGCCTCAAGGACTTTCGAGGTCGGTGCCCGGTTGGTGACAAGTTCGAAGCGAATTTTCGCTACGTCGTCCGGATGACTAACTCTGATCTGGTGAAACCGCACGGCGAAGCCGGCGAGGGTCTTCTCGAGTTCGGACATCGTGATCTCTTGGTCGATGCGCACGGTGGAGTGTTTGAGCTGTCGATAGACAATCGACGTGGCATCCGACAACACTTCAGAGCCTCGATATTCTGCAATGTCGATGACCTCCAGCCCTTCATCGAGGCTGGCGCCATCGGCGACCTCGAATCTGGACACACCTTCGATGGATACAGCTACGAGATCCGTTCCAGGACGAAGCATCTCCAGGCATTGGCGTGCAGCCCAGTAGTAGTGGAATTGGTCGCCATCACGCGAGGTCCGTAGCAAGTCGGTGTCAGTCATCAGGGCTAGTAAAGCGTATGTGGGACGTGATTGTGTCGGTGACTCAGGATTCGACACCTTGCTTGTCCAAATCGCGCGGCGCCCGTACCTCCTGGCGCAAGGGAACTCGTCATGAACGCCGGCCCAGTTGGTATGTCCGTTGACGCTTCCTCCAGATTAGGAGTTTGTTGTACACCGGAACGGTCGGTCGGGCATTCCTGGAGGCTGCGCGGTGGAGTCGCGTACCGTCTTGACACTGAACCCGCTGTGGAAGAAGACAATTCGCTACGAAGGCTACCGGCTGTTCTCCCTCATCGGAGAACGCCATTTGAGGGGCCCTAGCTGAAGCGTCCGTCATCACGTATGGGGGGTAAGTGTGAACAGGATCGCGACTTCGAGGACGATGAAGTCGTCTTGGCCACGCCTTGATCCTCCCGTGTGATCGTAAATGATGACGAGCGGTTGAAAGCTGTCGATTACGTTTGCGAGTTCTCGGTCATCAGGGACGTCATTCCTTGCTCTGCAGGCCGGAAAGCGCACGAGCCAGGATCTGGAGTATCCATATTGCGTTGTGGCCTGGCCCGGTATCGACCCGAATACGGCGGTGGTGAGCAGCACGATGATTGCGATCACCATCACGGTCACGCACCCGACTACGAGGATCGTGAACAGCAGCGGGTAGGCGTTCGTGAGGTGGGCGAGGACATCGGTCATTCGGGGTGCTCCTTCGTGCGTCGGCGTTGAAGCCAATTTCACCGCCGCTGCCGTCGGAGAATGTCCCGGCACCAACGATTACCGCGACACCCACCTGCTCTGACATGCCCCACCAAACGGAGAAGAACCAGGAAGCACCTGACACTGGACGAAATCCGGATCGCTCCCGGGGCCGACTCAGCACCAGCGAGAATTGAGTACCCAGGATGACCGGAGAGTTAACCGCACAGCTCCGTGCACTCATGCTGATCGACGTCGTTGCGGTCGCTGCTTTGCCTGGATGACCACACGGCCTCGCTACATACCCCGCGAGCCGGCCCCCGAGTACTACACCACCTTGTTGGGCAGTCCGGATCGCCGAAGTGTCCCGCCCTGGCGTACAACTTCTTGATGTCCTATTCCCCGTTGATAGTGGCGATTCTGATTGCGGTTTGCCTTTTGGCCGCCAAATTCGGGCAGTCCGCGATAAACCGGAACCGTCCCGCACGCGAGATTCTTCAGGAGCCGAGCAATCGGTCCGGTGCTGAGGCTCCATGCGAATGTGACCGGAAAAGTGGCTTCAGATAGGTGCCCACCGAGGCCCCCCGCATCCGCGCGGTGGGCACCGACCACCTCCTCTAGGTTTTGGATTGTCTCCTGCCTTCCGGGTGGGCGGGTGGCGGGGTCCTAGAGGCAGGTCGTCTATGGCGGCCATGGCCGCATATATTGTTGCGGCAGGGAAGGGTATGGGCTGCGACACATGATTCGTCGCAGGTTCGATACGCGTCGGTGATCCCTTGGATGTATACAATGCGTTGAGTCTTAATTACGTCGAAGGAAATGAGGGCAATTGACTGCACAGAAGGACCGGCTGTTCTTCGGGCCCCAAGTAACGAGACCTGAAATAGTCTTTGGTTTAGTCGGTGCGTTGGGTACGGATCTCCGAATAGTGGAGTCGGCGCTGGCTAACGCGTTGCTGGGTGTTGGTTACAGGTCGGATTCTGTGCGCGTCAGTGATTTTCTTCGCGAGTTGGACATCACTTCGGATAAAGGCGATGGGAGTGCAAGCGTCAAGACGAAGATTGATGTGTTGATGGATAAAGGAGACGCTCTTCGTCTTGCTGTTGGCCACGGAGCCGCCGCCGCAGCGATTGCAATATCTGAAATATCCTCTGCTAGAGGGGAATCTAATAGAACTTCATCTTCTGCCGAGGATGATTCCGGAGAACGCGAGTCCTTCGCGACCATCGTTCGGCAGTTGAAACATCCGGAGGAGGTCCGTCTCTTTCGGTCTGTGTATGGCCCCCGCTTTATTTTGATTGGAGCATGGGCGCCGACCGTTGAACGCGATAAGGCGGTTCGGGATCGATTGCGGGTGGAACATCCAGGAGAAACTGACGGGTGGTATTCCGATCAGGTGACCAGGCTCTTAACCCGGGATGAAAAGGATGGCCAAAGGCGTCTAGGTCAGCGTGTGCGCGATACGTTCGAGCTAGCTGATGCATACGTTTCTCTTCTACCTGGTACTGATCCTAGCCCGAAGCTGAAGAGGGTGATCGAACTGCTTTTTGGCGCTCCCTTCGAAACTCCGCACCCAAGTGAACAGGCAATGTTTCACGCTTCGGGGGCGAGATTGCGTTCCTCGGATGCCGGTCGTCAGGTCGGGGCGGTCGTTGTTGATGGCTCCGGCGAGTTGCTTGTATCTGGCGTGAATGAAGTCCCAAAGGCGGGGGGTGGCCAATACTGGTCGGGAGATAAACTTGATCATCGAGACTTCAGAGAAGGCTTCGACGTAAATGAGCGTCAGAAGCGAGAACTAATCGTCGAGCTCTTGGGTAAATTGCATAAGTCTGGTGATTGGTTCAGTGATTCTAAGCAAAATCTGGACGTGGCCTCGCTGGCTACTGCCGCCCTTGAAGGTGGACCGTTGAGTAAAAGTCGGGTGGGTGATATTCTGGAGTTTGCCCGCGTTGCTCATGCTGAAATGGCTGCAATCTCGACAGCCGCGCGTCGAGGGACTGCAATCGGTGGCATGACAATGTATACGACCACTTATCCATGCCACGAATGTGCTCGTTTGATTATTGCCTCCGGTATTAAAAAGGTGGTCTACGTAGACCCTTATCCTAAGTCTCAGGTACCGGAAATGTATCGGCATGAGATTATGGAAGGACCCACCTCGGAATCGGAGAGAGTGATCTTCGAGCCGTTTGAGGGGGTGGCTCCCCGGCTATTCGGGTCCGTATTCGTAATGCCGGATCGGAGTCGAGATGACTCGACGGGGGCGTACGGAACCTGGAATCCGGCCGAGGCGCCCCCTCGGCTGGTCGCAGATGCTGAGGCGGCTGCGCCTATGCAGACGATGGAGGATGGTGCGATCTTGCCGATTACTCAGGCACTCCGGGAACTCGGGGTGCTGAACGGCGAATCGGCTTCCGACATGAGTAACTGACTAAGACGGTAGCCTCTCGCGGACCTCGCTCCCGAGTCGTCGGTGCGGTGTGATCAAATTGGGGACGTGTCGTCCTAAACTTAATCTAATAGGGCTGGGTCGTCGGCGTGAGCGGTGACCCAAACGGTGAGGAGATGCAATGACCGTGCAGAAGCGGATGCAGGCAGAGTTTGCTCGGGCCTCTGAACGGATGCAGAAGCTTCCGGTGGCATCGCGTCCAGTGGTGACCCGTCCAGCCGCTGCTTCGTCCCGAAACGATCCCCGACCAACCAAATCGAAATAAGTTCACACCGTAGGCTGTAGTTTTTAATTCGGTTGTTGTCCAGGGCTTGCCACGGCGCGGGGTTCCGTCGCGTTCAGGAGCGGAGAACCGTCGTTCCTGGTTCGACTGCTCACCCGGGAGGCCTGGATCGCCGCGCAGCGATTGGCGGTCGCCCGCCGCCGGGTTTGCCAGCCGCCACCGAGATTGGGCGGATCTCGTAAGATGTGCGGTGATCGTTTTGCCCAGTGACCTGTCATGGCCTATGGGTGATGATCTTCGACATTGACCATGGTCATTGAGATGAGCGAGCGCTTGAGTTCTCTTGGCCAGTCGCACACCTTCTACTCGGCACGTCGCAATGGCGGGGTCCCCGGACCGACCTCGGAAGGCTGCGATCGTCGAGATATGACTCCCATGTCAATGATTTTGGCGCATCCACACCAAGTTCGACGGTTCGAGCTAGAGCGGTCAACGCATTGATCGTGCGCGTCCGTTTCCGGACACCGCCTGGCATATCTGCAGCGGCAGCCACATATCTCGACGGTCAGATCCTTGAGATTCGGGAATGCATTCTCAGCGGAATCACGCAATATTGAATCACTTACAACTGCCGATGGCGACGGCTGGTCCGTTTCTTGTGGAGTGGCGAGGTGAGCCCGATCCGATGCCGACGACATTGTCGAGACACGCCACAATTCATGGCGCGAGCACTTCTCAGCTGAATCGACTCAACGCAACCTTGGCGATCATGTTGGTGGTAACCATGACTCGGGCGCTGGATGCGGGCTTCTCCCAATACGGGAGCGCATTTGGCTGATAGCCCATTAGGCCCCGAAGAATACGCTGAAGAGGTCCAGGCCAAGATGCCTCACTAGGCCGTCAGTATGCCGTGACCGACCTGACGGGCACGACCAGTGGATGGACACCGGCATGGAGCGTCAAAACGTATCGTGCTTGACGTCGGGAGAATGCACCTTCACCAAGCGGACACGGTTATTGTCCGCACGACAGAGGCCGCGGCGGCAGAGCCGTTGGGAAGGTGAAGCTACCCACGAAACGGGGCCTTGGACAGTCGAACTGTGGTGTCCGGGGCGCCGATCTTGCGAAGAAGACGTTCGAGTGCGGTTCTACGCAATTCGCGATTTCCCCCAGGCCCAACAACTATTTCCGTGATCGGGGGCTCCCCGTGGTCGCCGGTCGTGATCGGAAAATACAGCTTCATGTACGGGATCAACCCGATGCCGCCGGACCGGAATTCGGCGTTACCCATTCCAGCGTCGTGTGCGATGAAACGCCATTCAGCCTCCTCACTAAAGGCCTGGTGCTTGACCGTCGACAGGGCTTTCAACGCAGACAACCGAATGACGTCCAGGTAGTCCTCTTCTACACTCATGAACAAGTCCATGGTGACGCTTTCCCGCGCGAACGAGGACAGAAATGCACGTGCGGCGGTATCGCCGTAGGTCACTTTCTGGGGACCACCGAGAAGTCGTGTTGCGGCAATTGGGAACTCGGTGGCGAGCTCGATGAGATCGGTGTCGATCGTGTAGAAGCTGGCGAGTGTGTCGGGGTGGAATCCAATTGCGTACCCACCTCCACCTGCACCGTAGCCCCGCCATTGGCTAAGGAGATCCCCGTTTTCGCAGAGGCATGCAACATAAGGTACGGCTTGCTGAGCTTCGGCATGCCAGGTCATGTTGAAGTGGTTTTTTCGAATGTCGTTCGCGAGTTCCGTCAGTTGGGCGACGAGCCCATCCGGCAGGTGGGGAGCCCTCGCTTGTTTTTCGAATTCGTCAGCCAGGATTGCTGAGCCGAAGGTGACCTCCTCCGAGTCGTTGAGGTAGTTCGCATCGGTGGCCCAGAGTGTTCCGAAGGTCATCCCGTCGGGAGAACCTTTGAATTTCTCAGGCTGCGCGAGCACTCCGAGCAATCCGGCGGAGTCGGTGTAGTGATAGAGCTGCTTTGTGGGTTGCCTGGTTCCTTCGGTCACAACTCCGGAGCGTAGCTACTAAATCGTGCGACGCGGTCCTCAAATATGTTTTTGTGGCGTTGATCTGCGGTGATGGCACGTCCCGGGTTTGCGTGGCGTGGTTGATGTCGGCGTGGAGTGTGTTTGGTTGGTGTGGGTGGGTTCGGTGTCGGCATTTTAGGGTTTGACCTGCGGTGATGTCATGCCCCCGGGGTAGTTGTTGGGGGTGTGTGGGGCGCCGGCGTTTTGGTGGCCGGCGTCGGAAGACTTTCTCCGATTTATCGCAGCCAAAGCAGTGACGTTAAGCCGTCCGAACGATCCCCATCTGTGAGGTCTGGGACGTTGGTTTGATCGCTATCGGCAATTTCCTGTTGGAGACGTGAACGCTAATCAGATGAGAAGTTCTTCGTAGCAACTGTTTTCGTTTCTGCGCAACCCGTCGACGGAAGTGGTCGTAGAAGTCGCTATTCGGCCAGTTTTGAACTCAGTTCTGGGTGGGGTGCCGGCTCTTCGAGGTACGCGTGAAGTTTGTCGAAGTCGTACTGACTGGCATTGGCCGGGAAGGGCCTCACTGTTCTGGCCATGTGCTCCCGCATGCCTGCCACGATCATCTTGTCGTCAAGCTTGCCGTTGACAGCACGGAGGTTGAGACCTGTTCGGGACATGTGGATCGCGGCTTCGTTGACGTCGGCGTCGTAGTCGTCGTTCAGCTCTGTAATTGTTCGCCGTGCGACCACCATGCCGTCGGTTTTGCCGGTCATGAAGTCGAACCAGGTGGCAGTGTCTGTGTCGGCGTATCCGGCGCCCTCCTTGCTGCCGCCGATTCGGTTCCAGAGCGGGAACTTGCCGTGTAGAGCGCGGTATCCCTCGATGAGCTGCCCTTCGGCGATCTCCGAGTATCGCGATTCCACGTCGTCGGCGCTGGCGTCTTGGATCACGAGACTGAACCCGAGTCGGTCATGGGTCTTGAACCAGCCGTTGATCTTTTCACCCTTGTTACCGTTGTTCGGTTTGTTTCCCTTGAGGCCGTTGTGCTGCGCGAAGCGGACGGCCAAGTCTTTGGACAGACCGATGTAAAGGGCTTCCTGAGTGGCAGGATCCCAGTAGCAATAGAGGCCGGCGGTGTGCCAGTCGGCCGTGCCGCGTAGCTCGTCGATGGTCTTGTGCATCGAACTTCGCGTGGAGTCTGTGTAGATGTCGCGTACGACTGTCCCGAGTGCCATTTCGGCAGGCTACCGGTCAGCTCCCCGGTGCATTGGATGTTCTGAAACCAGCCCTCTGGCGCGATACAGGTTCGGCCGGTCGGGTCTCTCTCAGAGCTAGGGGCCAGGGCGTTGCCGTAGCGATCAGGGTCCAGGACGGGACGCCCTAGCGCCGAGGACTGCGCGCTTCAATGCGCCTTGGCTGAGCGATTTCAACTGTGTCTGCTCCGGGACTCCGAGTTTGGTCATCGCGACGAGCACCAGCAGGGCGACCCCAGGTTCATAGAGGTTGTACCAGACGGTTTCGGACATTTTGCGCTTGTTTGGTTCGTCGCCGTGCGCGAGATGGTTCCGAGCAGCTTTGATGTGCTTAGCCCATACGTCGATGTCGGGAATGATCTGCCGTACTGCGGCCGGTGGAGGGATCGTTGCGAGGTCGGCGCAGCGTTCGCGGTAGTCGAGGGATTGTGGGTGAAAGCCCTTGTGCAGTGCCTCGATTGCGCCGCACAGTCCAAGTAGCTTGGTTTCGTAGTACATACTCGATTCGCGTTGAAGAGCGATGACGGACAGCGTCCCGTAGTTCGCCTTCTGCTGCAGTTCGTGCCAGCCGTCGAGGAGGGTTGGCAGGTCCACATCGTCGAGTGTGAAGTTGATAAGCGTCGCGCCCGGATCATCGAGGTCGGTGTTCTCGCTGATCAGGTCCGAGCTCCACCAGTCGAACTGCCGTTGCGCTGTGGAATCGCGGGAGAACTTGATACGCCGTACGTGGGCGGGCCGATGCATCGCCAGCGTGATCAGGTCTGCCAGCCGCCGAGAGATTTCGATGTGGGCGTTGATCGAAAGGGGCTTGGCGCTGGTCACTCGAAATGCTGTCCGAAAGTGTGCAGGTATGGACATGCCACCGCGGGAGAATTGACCGCCGGACGAGTAATGGCTGGACGTGGAAACCGTGACCTCGACGTTGCCGTATTTTCCCGAGAGGGGCGCGCGGACCGGGACAGTGAAGATATAGGGCTCGTTGGACTTATCAGGGTGGGATACGGCGATCTTGACGCCACGGGCCCAGTAGGTGAGGTAGTCGAGTTCGATGACGGACTCGGTGAATACGGATTCGTCGGCGTCACTGACATGGGAGTCTCCGATGACCAGCCCTGATAGCTTTATCGTTTGATCGGTGTGCTTCTGGCCATTTGTGAATCCACCCTTTTCCGAAACGATGTACGTCTCGAACAGGGATACCGCGCGCCCACCGGAATTGCCGTGGACGGTGCGAAATCCCAGCTCGTGAATGTCGTACAAATCGCCGTGCAAGTCGAGTCGGGGCTCTGTGGAATCACTGAGCGTGAGAACGCCCGGCACGGTGCGGGAAGGGCCGTTCGCGTCGGGTACCCACCATTGTCCGTGGAGTTGCTCTGTCGTCGCCATGAGCTTAAGGCTAAGGTCGTCCGGCCGGTTGACGGCGCGACATGCGGGTGACCTCGAGAGTCTGGGATGTCGGTGTGGGGTGTGTTTGGTTGGTGTGGGTGTGTTCGGTGTTGGTGTTTTAGGGTTTGACCTGCGGTGATGACATGTCCCTGGGGTGGTTGTTGGGGTGTGTGGGGGTGGCGGCGTTTTTGGGTGCCAGCGGGGGCCGGCGGGGTGTTCAGGTTGGGTGGTGTGGGGGAGTGGTGCCGGGTCATGCGGGGGTGTTGCGAGGGCTCGTTTTGGGTGTTTTTGAATGTTGTTGTGTGTCAGTTTGTTTCGGTATTCGCTTGGTGTTGGGCGGGTTTTGTGGTTTGTGCACGGCGATATTTTCGTTAGCGTCGAATGTTGTTGCGGTGGTGAGTGTTTCGGTGTTTTGTGTTTTCGGGTTGTTTTGCGGTTTGGTGGGTGGAGGTGTATGATTGGGAGCATGACGATGACGAGGCAGTGGAGGCGAGACGGGGCGCTTTTCGTGACCCTCGCCCTCCTCCCCAGCCTCGTTCGGGTGTCGGGTACCGGTTCAGACTTTGCGATGAATTCGATTGGTGAGAACCAATATTCGGAATTCAGAGGAGCGAAGCGACTCGATCGACGGCAACGGCACTCGACCCACTGCGAGCCGCGCAGCGGCTCCCTGGCGGGGAGCGCAGCGACTCGCTCCCGTCTCCCGACGCGAAGCGTCGGGAGGAGCGCCGCGG
>Ga0153932_1000073_pt1 | contig 63972 bp, 55 predicted proteins | sample TSNJ016MetaG_FD_102273 | JGI IMG/M metagenome (GOLD analysis project Ga0153932, IMG submission 102273) | Attine ant fungus gardens microbial communities from New Jersey, USA - TSNJ016 MetaG | ecosystem: Host-associated > Fungi > Mycelium > Unclassified | place: USA: New Jersey, Wharton State... | reverse complement strand
CCGGAACGTACGGGTCTACTCAATTGGGCACAGAATCATCCGGGATTCTGAGGCAGTGGTAGCGCAGTGTAAAAAGTCGCGCTAGTCCCCGACTACCTTCGTGCTAAGGGGGTGTTCCGCCTGCCGTTTTCCAGCTATCAAAGGGTCCCAATCTCGGGGCCCTTTGCATTTGTATCTCTAAAGGCCGTTACGACCGAATAGTAGAATTCGCGAGTACTCCGGTCGACCATGGGCTCCAACACTACACTTCCGTTTCCGCCTTTGACCACAATGGGTTTGTGTTTCCCCCGCGTGCTGGCGAACTCACAATGGATCTTGGCGCGACGAGTCAATACCCGTGCGACAAACGCTGATACAGCTGTCACGTTGCCCGGAGAGAGCGCTTTTGTGGACAGCTTGATCTCCTTCCAGTGTCCCTCCAGGATATCCGCGATGGCGACTCCAGTGCTCGCCCAGCAGCAGATATACCGGTCCGTTTTCGAAGGTGTGGCCGGGCGCAATCATTTTGGGTAGTCCGCAAAAAATAGAGCCGCCGCGTGAATGTTCGATTGTCCATAGCGCGTTTGGCATGCCCGGACGGGCCACCAAGATGACAACACAATGGACTGGCGTAGCAGTGGACGTGACCGTACCAACGCGTAAAGCTTAGGTATGAAAATTGGTCTTGCGAAGGGGCGTTCATCGTCCATTGATTGTTCTTCAAAGACGTGAACGAAGTTTTCGGTCTTATCGGTGAAGCCGGGAAAGTTGGGTTATCAGATTAACATATCAGTAAGGCATGCTGATCATTGTTCCGAAGAATTTCACGCGACTCGATTTTTTACATTTCTTCGCGTCGCCGGCCAGTCCTACGCGCGGCTTGCGCCATCCATCGTGTGGCGTCGTGGCAAGTTGCCAGAATCAAAAACGGCAGCGCATCAAGGCTTCAAACAAGCCTCAATGCGCTGCCTTCAATTCCGGCCGCACATCCATTGCGAGATAACGAATCTCGTTACTTTGCCACCAGCAAACTCTCGGCAAATCCCCATTCGTCGTCCAGCCACTGCCTCGTAAATTCGAACCCTGCATCCGCGGCTAACGGCCCGACCTCCCCGGCGAGATATTTATGGCTGCTCTCTGTCCAGATCGTCTCGCCCTGAAGGAATTCCACGGTCAATTCCGCCGCGCGAATCGTTGCCTTCACCGGGCGCTTCGCACGCAAGTGCATTTCCACACTGCGAGCGTCGGGATTGAAGCGCGCCACATGCTCGAACGCGTCCAGCGGAATGTCCGCGTCCAGTTCGCGATTGATCCGTGCAAGCAAATTGAGGTTAAACGCGGCCGTCACGCCAATCGGATCGTCGTACGCCGGAATCAGCACTTCCAGCGGCTTGAGCAAATCCATTCCGAGCAGCAACGAATCGCCCGGTTTGAGCATGCCGCGAATCGATTTTAAAAATCGCGTAGCCGCCAGCCGCGCAAAATTTCCAATCGTGCTGCCGAGAAACAGGACGAGCAACACTTCTCCGTCCTTCCGGTTGGCACTGACTTCCGCCAGCCCCGCCAGATAATCGCGCTCGTAGCCCACAATCGAAATCCGTTCAATATCGCCCAACTCCCGCCGGCACAATTGCAATGCAGTTGGCGAAATTTCGATCGGACAGTATTCGGTCGGCCGCTTCTTGCACAGCGCCTCCAGGATTCGCCGCGTCTTACGGCCGCTGCCGCTGCCGAGCTCGGCAACAGTCACATTGCGCGGCAACGCGGCCACGATATCGGCGGCATGCGCATTCAATACGCGCTCTTCTGCACGCGTTACGCCGTATTCCGGCAACGCGGTGATGACTTCGAACAAGGCGGAGCCGACTTCGTCATACAAATACATCGATGGCAATTCTTTTTGCGGCGCGTGCGTGAGGCCGTCGTGTACGGCTGCGGCAAACGGGGAGGAAAAGCGCGGCGACTGAACGGCCTGCGTCGTGGCTTGAGGCATGAGGCGTCTCCATGTTGCCGTGGCGCAGTGCGCCCGGCGGGTTATCCATGACGGAGAATTACGCGCGTCGAAAAAGACCTGACGAAAATGGTCGATCGGCGATCCGGCGTGACGGCCGTGACGGGCGCCGCGCAACCGGGGAGCGAAGTATCCGGGTGAGCAAGAAGCGCGCACGGCGCCGCCATTTCATGATTCAAGGTCGCGCATTGTCACGATAGTCGTGATGTCTGTGCGTCCCGAACCCCATCAATTCATGCCCTGTCCGGACAGCAAATTTCGCGTGGTGATCGACTGTACCGGTGTCTTCGCGATCACGCTCAAGCCATCCGGGAAAAGGTCATTTTCGCAATAAATACGCGATACCCACGCAATAACTACCCGTCGCCGGGTTGCTTTTTACACGCGTCGTGTGAACGCCATGGGGCAGTGGTTGCATGAAGCAAATGCTGCATAAGCCTCAGCTATGCCCGCAGTCCTATGTGGCCTTGTTTCCCTGCACTGGCGCGGTGCTTGCTTTCTATTCCCGATCACGTTGCAGCGCATCGACTAGAAAAACGCCTCGCGCTGCCCTCGCCGTTCTCTCTCCAGTGCCCGATTCATGACCGACTCCGCTAGTCCCGATCCCGTGATCGCACGTCTCGACGACACGGGTGCGTACAGCGTCCCGGCGCCGGTCCAGCAGCCAGACCCCTTGATGCCCGCCGACAAGCCGTTCGGTTTTCATGGCGCCATTCCGGCCGCGCCCGAGCCCGCTTCCGAGCCCGCTTCCGAGCCGGAAAGCGCGCCAGCGACGGATCACCAGCCCGACAACACGCCGCCCCTTTCGCTCGATTCCGGCGGGTTTTTCCTGAGTGTGCTGAACGGCAGCACGGACTGCATCAAGATCCTGCGGCTCGACGGAACCCTCGAATTCATGAACGCCAACGGCATCTGCCTGATGGAAATCGATGACTTCGCGCCGCTCAAGGGCAAGTCGTGGGCATCTCTGTGGCCGGAGGAATCGCGGCATCTGCTGATCGAAGCAATGGACGGCGCCCGGCAAGGCCGGCATTCGCGTTTCGAAGCGCCTTGCCCGACAGCGAAAGGTACGCCGAAATACTGGGACATCTCGGTGTCGCCGGTGACCGGACCCGGCGGAGTGGAGTGGTTTGTCTCCATCTCCCGCGATATCACCGAGCGCGTGCTCGGCGTGCGTTCACTCGACGCCGCGCTGCAAGAGCAAAAGCGCTTGAGCGAAGCATTGGAAAAGCATCGGGAGACATTGGAGGAACGTATTGAAGAGGCGTCCAGGGCATTAGGGGCGATCGAAGCGGAACAGCGCGAAACGGCAGCTGCGCTGGCGCAATCGCAGAAAATGGAAGCCGTCGGCAAGCTGACCGGCGGCGTAGCCCACGATTTCAACAATGTGCTGCAGGTGATTGGCGGAAACCTGCAACTCGCCGTGCAGGAATCGAATGGCAACGAAGCCCTGACGCGGCGCCTCACCAGCGCGCATGAAGCGGTCGAGCGCGGCGCGAAGCTCGCATCGCAATTACTGGCATTCGCGCGCCGGCAACCGCTTGAACCCGTGGCGCTCGATATTTCGCGTTTGCTGCGCAGTTCCGACGACATGCTGCGCCGCGTGCTCGGCGAAACCATCGAACTGGAAACGGTGGTGTCGGGCGGCCTTTGGAACACGCTTGCCGACCCGAATCATTTGCAGAACGTGATCGTGAATCTGGCGATCAACGCCCGCGATGCGATGAACGGCGCGGGGCGCCTGACCATCGAAGCGGGCAACGCGTTGCTCGATGACGAATACACGCGCTATCACGAGGACCTGGCGAGCGGCCAGTACGTGATGGTTGCCGTCTCCGATACGGGTTGCGGCATGACGCCGGAAACCCTTGCGCGCGTCTTCGAGCCGTTCTATACGACCAAGCCTGAAGGCCGCGGCACTGGCCTGGGCTTGAGCATGGCGTACGGCTTCATGAAACAAACCGGCGGCCACATCAAGCTCTATAGCGAGCCGGGCCACGGTACGACGGTCAAGCTGTATCTGCCGCGATCGATGGAAGATGAGGCCGTGCGCGTGGAAGCCGCGAACGATCCGGTGACGGGCGGCACGGAAACAATCCTGGTGGTCGAGGACGATCCGAACGTTCGCGCGACCGCCGTGGACATGCTGACCCAGCTGGGTTACCAGGTGCTGAAAGCCGTGGATGCCCAGAGCGCGCTGAGTGTGCTGGAGAGCGGCGTGCACGTCGATTTGCTGTTCAGCGACGTCGTGATGCCGGGACCCATGCGCAGCGTCGAACTGGCCCGGCGCGCGAAGGAAATGCTGCCGGCGCTCGAAGTGTTGTTTACATCGGGATATACCGAAAACGCGATCGTGCATGGCGGCCGGCTCGATCCGGGCGTGGCGCTGATCAGCAAGCCGTATCGGCGCGATGCGCTGGCGCGCAAGGTGCGCTGGATGTTCCGCACGCGGGTGTATGAAGCGCCCGATATGCCGGACGCGCCCGACGTGCAGCCCGAGTCTCAACCGCTGCGCGTGCTGATCGTAGAGGACGACGCCAACACTCGCGAAGCAACGCGCGAGCTCCTGGAATTGCTCGACGCCAACGTGGTGTCGGTGGACAGCGCGCAGGCCGCACTCGACGTGATCGCGCAGCAATTGTTCGATGTCCTGCTCACCGACGTCCGCATGCCCGGCATGTCGGGCCTCGACCTGGCGCGCGCGATGAAGCGCGTGCAGCCACGCGTGCGTGTGGTGCTGGCATCGGGTTACGGGACGAGTCTTGCGGCCGAGCTTGGCGACGAGTTGAGCGGCGCGACCTTGCTGCCGAAGCCATTCAACTTCGATGAACTCGAACAGGCGGTGTTCAGGAAGCCATGACGGCTTCGGGCACGCGGGCAGTCTGCAAAGCCGGGCCGCAACCCGCACGGATGGGTTCGGCCATTGGAATGACAATCCGCACGATGAGGCCGCCGTCTGACGCGTTGCCGATATCGCAGCGGCCGCCGAGTTCCTGCGCGAGGCGTCCTACGATGGCGAGTCCCAGCCCGCAATGACCATCGCCCGCTCGCGCCGGGTCCAGGCGGACAAACGGCTTGCGGGCATCGTCCAGACGCTCGGGCGGAATGCCATTGCCGTAGTCGCGGACCGTGATGATCCACTCGCCGTTGCGCTTGCCCGTGGTGATATCGACGGGCGGAGCGCCGTGTTCCAGCGCGTTGTCGACCAGATTGGTCACCAGTCGATCCAGCAAGGTACGCGGCAACTGGAACGCATTACCCGCGGCCAGGTCGAGGCGGAACAGCGGGGTGTCTCCTGCTTCGTCCTGCGCAAACTGCTCTGCAAGAAAATCGTCGACGTTGATCGCCGGCCCGCTCGTCGGCACGTTGGCCGCGAACTCCAGGAACTGCTGCACGATGCGCGTCAACGAGTCGATATCGCCAATGAAATGCGCGCGCTCAGCGTCGTCCTGGACCAGCACACTCGCCCGCAATTTCAGGCGCGTGAGCGGCGCTTTCAGGTCGTGCGCGATGCCGGCAAGCATCACGGCTTTCTCGTCGTCGGCGTCGTTGATTCGCCGCATCATCTGGTTGAACGCGCGGATCAGGTCGCGCAGCTCACGCGGTCCGCGCTCGTCAACCGGGACCGGCCGCTCGCCCGCGCCGAACTGACGCGCGCCTTGCGCCACGCGCGACAACGGCCGCTGCAATTGCCACGCCGCGACCAGTGAAAGGATCACGGCGGCCAGCAACATTCCCACCGATTCAATCATGATGGGCGGTGCAGGCGGCAGGTCGACCGGCGTCACAATCCAGTTCGGACTGTTCGGATAACGGACCCAGAGACGCTGCGCGTGCTTGGGACCATCGACGGCGAGCCGGGTGCCCGGCGGCAACACGTTCCTTAATTCACGCAGCAAATGCACGACGGGACCGTTGTCAGGCTCGCGCAACGTGATGCCTTCCGGCAGGTTCGATGACAACACCAATTGCACGCTCAACGCGGGCGCGAGCCGCACGCCCTCGCGCGCGTCGTCATTGGCTGCGGCAAGTACCAGCATCAAGCCGCGCGCATAACCTTCGGCATCGTGATGCGGCCGCTGCACGGTGATCACCGCGAACCAGCAAGCCTGCACGGCAAACAGCACGACCAGCGAAATAAGCGCCATGCGCCCGAACAGCGTGTTGAACGGATTGCCGCGACCTGACCGGCCGCTATTCCAGACGCGTGGGTTGCTGCGCGAATCGTGATCCCGCGCCGTGCCGAAAAGTTTCATACCGTTGATGCGCGATCAGGCGCGGAGGGTGCCGGCATGGGAGGCGCCGATTGCTCCGCCGAGTTCATATTGCGCGCACCGTCGGGATCGGGAATGAAGACGTAACCCTGGCCGCGCACCGTCTGCACATGACGCGGGCTGGCCGGATCTTCCTCAATAATCCGGCGCAAGCGCCAGATGGGCACGTCGAGGCTGCGATCGCTGAACGTGCTGTCGTCGCGATGCACGAGATCGTGGATAAGAACGCGCGACAACACTTTGTACGGATGCCGCACCAGCACTTTGAGCAACGCGAATTCGCTGTCGCGCAGCGGAATGCGCTCGTTGTCGCTCACCAGCGCACGCGTCACGAAGTCCAGCTCGAAGCGGCCGAAGCGTTCGCTCGCGCGGGCTTCCGGCCGCGCCGTCGATGCGGGCGCGCGCCGCCGCAACACGGTGTCGATGCGGGCAAGCAGTTCGCGCGGATCGAAGGGTTTGGCGAGGTAATCGTCGGCGCCGAGTTCCAGCCCTTCCACCTTGTCCGTCACGCTGTCGCGTGCGGTCACGAAGATCACGGGGATGTCGTCACCGGCGGCACGCACCTGGCGAAGCGCAGCGATGCCGTCCAGGTTCGGCATCATGATGTCGAGCACCACGATGGACGGACGTGCATATTCCAGCCGCCCGCGCAGGTCGGTGCCGTCATGCAGGACGGAAACGTCGAGTCCGCGTGCTTTCAGGAAGCGGCTCAGGAGGTCGCACACCGCGAGGTCGTCGTCGACGATCAATACAGAGGTAGTCATGGTGAAATTTTAGCTGGCATAGGAAAACTACGGTTTTTCATCGGCTCAAAGATCGTTACCGATTCTTACCCGAAACTGCCGCAAAAATGACCGGCGGCACCGGCTTGAAAAGCCCGTGCGCGTTGGCCCGGGCGGCCAAGCGCTTTGATCAGGAGATTTGAGCGATCGCTTGCCGTGCAATTCGATGAAAGAAGCGGAAAGGAATCGGTATCGCGAAAAGGCGCTTTGGCGTCTTAGAATGAATCGCATGACCCATCATGTCCTTCTCGTCGACGACGACCCCGTAGTGCGCGACCTCGTTCGCGAATACCTGCAAGGCAACGGCCTGGCAGTCTCGGTGCTGCACGACGGTACAGGCCTTAAACGACGTCTTGACGTCGAGCGGCCGTCAATTGTGGTGCTCGACGTGATGATGCCCGAGCAGGACGGCATCAGTGCATTGCGCGAACTGCGGGCGGCCGGCGACGACATCCCGGTGATCTTCCTGACAGCGCGTTCCGATGTTATCGATCGCGTGATCGGCCTTGAGCTGGGCGCGGACGATTACCTCGCCAAACCCTTCGATCCACGCGAATTGCTTGCGCGCATCCGCACGGTGCTGAGACGTCGCGACGCGGCGTCGCCCGGCGCGCCGGAGGACCGGCCGCCTTATCGATTCGGCCCCTACGAAGTCGATTTCGCCGCGCGCGAGCTCCGTCACAACGGCGAGCGTGTGCCATTACGTTCCGGCGAATTCGCGACGCTGAAGATCTTCGTGAAGAACGAAATGGTCGTACTCACGCGCGCTCAGTTGAACGAGAAGCTGCGTGGTCAGGCCGGAACGTACAGGGACCGTAGCCTGGATGTGTCGATATGGCGGCTGAGGCGCTTGCTGGAGGCCGATCCATCGGACCCGCGTTATGTCCAGACGGTCTGGGGACAGGGTTATATCTTCGTGCCGCACGGCGAGACCGGCGCGGTGGAACGGGCTATCCGCCGGGCATCGACTGAAGCGTGATGAACGCGGGCGCACGGGTACCAAACAGCACCCGAAGATGTATCCGCTGAAATGATCCGTTACCAACTGCATCAGTTATTTCTTCTGTACCCGCATAAGATCGGTTCCATAGTCCCGACCACGGGATCTGGAGAACTCAAATGAAACGCGTAGCTGCAGTGTTGGTGTTGGCCGGAAGTCTTGCCATGTCGGGTCAGGCGTCCGCACACGGGGGTGGCGGGGACGGTGGCGCGGTTGTCGGCGCATTGCTGGGCGGCGCGGTGATTGGCGCATTGGTCGGGTCCGCCGTGGCTCAGCCGACGTACGCACAACCTGTCTATGCCCAGCCGGTGTATCAACCGGTCTACGCGCAACCTGTTTATGCACAGCCGGTCTACGCCCAGCCGGGCCCGCCCCCGGGATACTGCTACGACAGCTATCGCCGCGCTTATGTACCGTGCGGTCCGCAACCGCAGGCAGGTTATTACCAGCAACAAGGCTGGTAAGACCGAACTACCTCGAATCGAAAACCGGGCTGGCAAGCCCGGTTTTTTGTTTTGTGCGTTTCGGATCAGACTATGTGTTGCGCAAAAGCTGGTCAAAAAGCTGGCTCAAGGTCACAAGTACTGCTGCCGTCCAAACCTTGAAATGCCCGCCAGGCAAGCGTTACCGGCCATCGAATAGCCGCTTGTGCGGCATGCCCCTTGCACTAGCTTAAGAGCGAGCGTTGCGACAAAAGTCCTGCGCAACGCACTCAACGGTATTTCAAGGAGGCTGCAATGAAAAACGTAACCAAGAAGCTTTTGGTGTCTGCGCTCGTGCTGGGTCTGTCGGGCGGTGTGGGCAGTGTTTACGCGCAGGCCGGCGGCGGGGGAGGCGGAGCGGGTGGTGGCGCAGGCGGCGGATCGGGAGGTGGTTCAGCGGGTGGAGGTTCGGCCGGCGGCGCGGGGGTGGGCGGCGGCGGTGGGAATGCTGGCAGCTCCAACGGAGCGGGAATGAGCAATGCGCCCGGAGGCAACGCGGTCGGTGGCGGGATGGGCACAGGCACAGGCGCCACGCCTAACATGAAGAGCAATGGTTCCAGCGCAAATAGCAACTCGACCACATCGCCAAATGGGAGTGGGACAATGTCGAAGCCGCAGTAACGGGGTTGGATGTTTCGCTGGTTCTCAGGTTTAGCGCTCACGGGTTCTGCTAGTTGTTAGTCTGTTAGCTGTTGCTTGCTAACTGCTGGCAGAACTGCCCGCCCGCAAAACTGACCAACCCCGGCGCGAGCGAGCGCAACCTTGGAGCTTTGACGCTTTGCACTCTTCGGATTCCGCCGGACTCGACTTGCCATTGCCGCTGCGCAATTTCGCCGCGACCCGGCGAATGCTGCTGGTCGTGCTGGCGGCATCGATCCTCTTTCCGATCGTGTTTTTGCTCGGCTACGGTTATTACGATTATCAGCGCCGCATGATCGAATCGAATGACATCGCCGACCGCGTCGCGCGTGTCGCCGATGAACAAGCGGTCAAGGTACTCGATCTCAACCGCGAAATCTCCACGCGTATTGTGGAAATGCTCGCCGACAGCAACGACGCCCAGATCACCGCGAACCAGAAAGCCATCCATGACCGCCTGAGCGTGATCGGCGACTCGTTTGATCAGGTGGCAGGCATCACCATCTTTGGCGTGAAAGGCGAGATGCTCGCCAGCAACCGCTATTTCCCCGTGCCGTCCGTGTCAATCGCGAATCGCGACGACTTTACTTCGGCTCGCTCCATCCGCCCGGACCCGTATTTTTCACTGCCGCTCCTTGGCAGCATCCAGCAAGAAAATGTGTTTACCACCAGCGTCGGCCGTAGTCTGAACGACGGCCACTTTGCGGGCGTCGTGTCGATCGCGCTCAAACGCGATTATTTCGCGGGTTTCTATCGCGATCTGTCGAATGGTGAACCGGGCATGAGCGTCGGCTTGTTCCGGCGCGACGGCGGCATTCTCGTGCGCGAGCCGCCGAGCCGTCCCGGCATCACCCACGCTCGCGACACGGCGTTCACCAGCGCCATGCGCAACAACGAACTATTCGGCCGCATCCGGATTCGCTCAAGCGTTGATGGTGTGGAACGCGTGGTGGCGTTTCGCCGTGCGGGGGATTACCCGCTCTATGTGACAAGCGCGATTCCGACCGATGCGATTTTCGCGGAGTGGCGCAAGCACTACTCGCTGATCGCCGTGATCACGGCGGCGCCGTGCGTCGCGGTCTGGCTGCTCGTGTTGTTTTCGTTGCACCAGCTGCGGGCGCAACAGGCCGCATGGGAGCGATGGCAGGCGGAGGTTGCCATGCGGCTTTCGGCTGAAGCATCCAGCCGGCAATTGCGGCGCATGGGCGCGCTCGGCAATCTGGTGGCGAATGTCGCGCACGATTTCAACAACTTGCTGATGGTGGTATCGGCGAATATGGAGCTCGCGCGGCGCAAGAATTTCAACGGGCTGGAACGGGAAGTCCTGGCCGTGGAGCGCGCGACCGCCGGTGCTGAAGCGCTCGCCAGACGCTTGCTCAGTGTCGCGCGCAAGCAGCCGCTCAAGCAGGAGCCGATCGACCTCGCTGTCTGGCTGCCCGCGGCGACCGGGCTGATCGAAACGGCGGCCGGCGAGAAGGTCCAGGTGAGGGTGCAGGTGTCGCCGGACATGTGGCAGGTTCGTGCGGACGCTACCGAACTTGAGTTCGCGATCATCAATATTGCCGTGAATGCCCGCGATGCAATGCCGCGCGGCGGCCGTTTCGTGATCCGCAGCCAGAACGTTCGCGTGACGGCCGACAATGTTTTACCCGACGGCGAGTACGCGCTGCTTGCTTTCACCGACAGTGGCGAGGGCATGACGGAGTTGACCGCGCGGCGCGCATTCGAACCCCTGTTCACGACCAAGCTGAGCGGCTCAGGAACGGGTTTGGGGTTGGCGCAAGTGCTGGCGGCAAGTGAGCAGGCGGGCGGCACGGCGCGCCTTGACAGCGTGCCGGGCCGTGGCACGACCGTGCGGCTTTATCTGCCCCGATACCACGTTCCGTCCACCGGGACTGCGCCGGAAGTCGCGGCTCTCACGCCAGATTCACCGGACAATGCTGCGCCAGCGCCGGTACATCCCGGTTCGATCTTGCTGGTAGAAGACAACGAGGAAGTGGCGGCGGGCGTGGCGGCGGTGCTCGCTACGTTTGGCTGCGACGTACGCCACGAACTCACCGCCGATAAAGCCTTCGACCTGCTCAGCGAAGGCAGTCGCTTTGACCTGGTGTTGTCGGATATACAAATGCCCGGCCGGCTTAACGGCATCGACCTGGCTGAGAAAGTGCGTGGCGCCTGGCCCACGCAGCGGATCGCGCTGATGACCGGTTATGCCGATGAATTCGAGCGCGCGCGCCACACCGGAGTAACGATTCTCGCGAAACCATTCAATATCGACGAGTTGCGGGAACTGGTGCTGCGTTGACTCGTTAGCTCGTCAATCTATCAACTCATCGATGCTCTGTTCAGCGCGAAAAAATCGCTGAGAACCTCAGAGATGCGCCACATGGGACAGGGACGGCGGCAATGGCCGTCGTAACCTGCTTCCTGCAACACCGCAACCGGATCTTCCGGCAGGAAATTGCTGAACGCGAGCAGCAGCGTGCCGGCGTGGCTCGGGTTATCGCTGAGTTTGCGCACGAAACCGGCGTGCTCGCCGGTCGCGAGGCGCGTATCGATCATCAATGCCTGCGGATGCCAGTCTTCAATCAGGAGCGTGAGCGCTTCCACATCCTTTACGTGCTGCGCCGCCAGCCCTTTCAACCCAAGCAGCAGCACAAACGACTCGCCGATCATGGGGTCGCGATGCGCAATCACGACCCGCTGCTCAGGCATGCGGGTGGGCAGGCGCTTGGGATGCCATAAAGCGAACTGATCGTGATCCGCTTCGAAGGGGCGTCGTGTCACGAATTCCTCGAAAATGAGGCGATCGGTTAGCCAACCGGGGACGCGTCGGGGAATCGAAAGCGGGCGGTCTGGAAGGCAACCGTATTAGGGCTTAGCCGCGGGAGCGCGACTTTACTATTCTTTGCTTGTTTAGTGCCCGATGAAAATCAGGCGTGTCCTGTATGAGGGGAGCAAAAAGCGGTCCGCGCGACGCGTGGAGGCGCGCCGAGCGAACAAGCAAGTATTAAGAAGGTATTCAGGTGCGAGGACTGCGCGCGAAAGCTGCCAATCAGTCGCCGGCTGTTTGCGCGTCGGCGTCGGTGTCAGCAGCAGTGCCGGAGCCGAATTCCGGGGCGAATGCCTTGGCTCGCAGGCTGATCTTCTCCGCGTAGGCTTTCGAGCCGCCGTAGCTCTTTAGTGCCGCGCCCACGTCGCCGCGAGCGGACTGGACATAACCGTGCAGGATCGCCGATCCGGCTTCGATATTCGCCTTCGCTTCGGTCAGGTCGATATTACGCACAAGTTGTTTGTGCGCGGCCGGCACGACCTGCATCAGCCCGGTTGCGCCATTGGAGCCGCGGGCTTTTTCCTTGAAACGGGATTCAACGGAGATGATGGCGAGGAGGAGAGCGGGAGGAAGCGAGTATTTCGAAGCTGCCGACATGACAGCGGATGAAATCTGCTCCGCTTTCGCCCGTGCGACGCCGAACTTTGCGGAGATCAGCCGGGAGACCTGGTGCGTGGCTTCGACGCTGGCGTCACTGGCCGCGGCATCTTGCTGGGCGGCCTCTGGAGCGCGTTCCTGGGCCACCGCGCCTTGCATCGGTCCTAGCGTTGCGCCTAGCGTCAGCGCAGCAAGCAAGAGGAGTCTGCTCATGGGAAGTGGCCTTGGGAGGGAAGGTCGCATTATACAGACGAGAAAAATCCTTGCAAATCATGTGTTTGCTTCGGCTGTAGAGCAAGTCTGCGCGCGTTTGCCCGAAATTTGCGGACCCGCCGGCGTGCTTAGGAACTCTCTACCGGGGCGGCCGCGTGGGCGAGCGGCCGGACGCAGTCGCGCCCTGCGGCCTTCGCTTTGTAGAGCTGCTGGTCGGCGGTGCCGAGCAACCCGTACACGCCGGCGAGACCCGGCGGCGACGCCGTCGCGCAGCCTATGCTCACGGTCACCACCCCAAGCGCGCTCGCCCGATGAGGAATTGCGCAGGCCAGCACATGCTGCCGGATCGTTTCGGCAATATGCTGCGCGCCTTCCAGGGGTGTATCGGACAGCAGCACGACGAATTCTTCGCCGCCGTAGCGCGCGGGGATATCGCCCGGACGGCGCACGGTCGTGGCAATGCTGTGCGCCACCGTGGCGAGCGCGTGGTCGCCGAGCGCGTGGCCGTAGGTGTCGTTGTAGGCCTTGAAATAATCCACGTCGATGAACAACACCGACAACGGCGTACCCGCGCGGCGCCCACGGCGCCATTCGTCGTCCATGCGTTCGTCGAAGGCGCGCCGGTTCGGCAGGCCGGTGAGCGCGTCGGTGCCGGCCAGCCGGACGAGCTCTTCCTGCGCGCGGGCGCGTTCGCGCAGCGACAGCGCAAGCAGCCACGACACCGCGACGAAACTCAAGCCCGACAGCAATGTCAACGCGCCGACGATCCGGCTGCGTTCGCGCCACGGCGCCAGTACTTCGTCCTCAGCAGGGGCCACGGCGGCGATGAACGGTGTCCCCGGCACATGCGAGAACGTGTAAAGGCGGCGCACGCCATCGACGGGAGAGGTCGCCGCGTACGACCCCGACGCGGCGTTCGTCATGCGCGAAAAAGTGGGCGAAACGGCGACGTTGCGCCCGATCACGTCGTGGCGAAAAGGCTTGCGGGCGATCATTGTGCCGTCCTGATGGACGATGAAGATCGATCCTTGGGCGCCTACGTTGAGCTTGTCCAGCAACGAGTCGAAATACGCGACGTTCAAAGCAAGCAGCGCGATGCCGGCGAACGAGCCGTCGAGTGCGTTGATCCGCCGGCTCATGCCGATGGTCGGCGTCCCGCGCAAACGCGACGCAAACGGATGCGAGAAAAACAGGCCGGTCGAGGGGCTGCGCTGCTGCGCGTAGAAATATTCGCGGTCGGCGAACGAGCCCGGCGAGAGAGGGATGTCCTTGCTTACTGCCGTGACCTTGCCGTGCGCGTCGAGCACGTAGGCGCCAGTGATGTAGGCAGCGGAGGTCGCCCGGTCGAAGAGGATCTGCCGGCGCAAGGCGGGCGGAAGTCCCATCATGGCCGGATTTTCCGCGCCTTCGACCATTGCGTTGAGCGACAGATTGTAGATTTCGACATTGCGGGCGAGGTCGCTGCTGATAATGGCGACGAGATTCGCCGATGTATCGTGGGCGTGGTCGAGCACGCCCTGGCGCCCCTGATACAACGTAACGAGCGACACGCTCGCCATCAATACCGCGGCCACGGTGCCGGCTACGCCCGCAAGCAACGGATGGTGCGACAGCGTGCTCGCCATGCCGACCGCAGTCCAGCGCGACCGGATGCGACGCTTCCTCAGAACCGTGGCGAGCGGCGCGTCAGCTTTCATCGCGGACGGCCCGTCATGCACGAGCAGCACGGGGCGCCGTGCTGCGCTGGGCACGCACGGTCAGACGACGGCATGGAGTTCGGGTTCGGCATCGTGCGGCAGATTGGATCGGGAGGTTAGTCACGTCTGACGGGCTGGCCGCATTGTATCGGCTCGAACTTTCGTTCTTGCTTTCGTTTTCGTTTCACGCAGTCAGGAAGAGTCCCTTCGCGCCGCCGGGGAAAGATTACGATTTCATTTCAATCGTGATAGTCTCCGTCCGTCTTTGGGGAGTAGCCGGCTTCCATTTACTGGAAGCGCTCATGTCAACACGCTTGGTTCGATCGAACCGTGGCATGAGCAACCGTTCAGCTTTTGGTTGGCAAGACCATCGATGCATCGGAGAGACCGGTCGGGCTCACCGCTGCATCGCATGTTCTCGCCCGACCTGAACGCCTTAACGACAACTCCACCTCTCCATGAATATCGCTTCTACTCTCCTGCTCGCCTTCGCCATGTCGACGGACGCCTTCGCCGCTGCAGTCGGCAAGGGCGCCACGCTACATCGTCCGCGGATGCGCGAAGCGCTTCGCACCGGCCTGATCTTTGGCGTGATTGAAGCCATCACGCCGCTGGTCGGCTGGGCGCTCGGCAAGGCCGCTGCGCCGTATGTGGCCTCGTGGGATCACTGGATTGCGTTTGGCTTGCTGCTCGTGCTCGGCGTACGCATGATCCGCGCGGGTCTGCGCACGCCCACGCCGGAAGTCGAGAAGCCCGATAGCCACAGTTTCTGGCTGCTGGCGATCACCGGATTCGCGACGAGTATCGACGCAATGGCAGTGGGTGCGGGACTCGCTTTCATCGATGTGAATATTCTCTCGACGGCTGCGACCATCGGACTCGCGACGCTGATCATGGTGACCTTGGGCGTGATGGTCGGACGTTTTCTCGGCAAGGCTGTTGGGCAGCGAGCGGAAATTGCGGGCGGGGTGGTTCTGGTTGTTATCGGCTCGGTGATCCTGGCCGAGCATCTTGGCTACATGAGTTGAGCGCGCTTCTATTTGTGTCAGCGAGCGCTTACCCGGCGCCAAGCATCCGGTCGTTGAGCGCTTGCTGTTCGCGGCTCTGCGTGAGAATCCATCGATGAAAAGCGCGGCAGTGCGGCTGGTCGAAACTGCTCGCTTGCCACGTCAGGAAATAAGGCGAGGGCAGCGCAACGCCGACCGGAAACGGCAACACGAGGCGGCCTGCGCTGAGGTCATCGACGATCATCGATGTCTGCGCCAGCACGAACCCATGGCCTTCAATGGCAGCTTGTATCGCAAGTCCCGACAACGAGAACACCAGGCGATTGCTGCGCACGTCCTCGGGACACTCAATGCCGTGCGTTGCAAACCATTCGCTCCACGATGGCGGCGAGGAGAATTTGGGAAACCAGTCTATCGATAGCAACGGATAAGCGAGGATCTGGTCCAGCTTGACGAGCGGTTTGGTGGTACCAAGCAACCGCGGGCTGCACACAGGCACGACACTGTCACGAAAGAGTTCGACCGTCGTGCCCGCATGATTCATCCGCTCGCCGTAGGTAATGCGGAAGTCGATCTCGGGGCCATCGGGCGACGGCTCCGAATGCGTGCCGTCCAGATACACATCCAGTTCCGGATGCGTGTTTTGCCACTCGTAGATGCGCGGTGCCAGCCACTTCGACAACAGCGAGGGCAACGCGCTCACGCTGAGGCTGCGCCTGTTCCTGACACGTTCAATCTCGGCGCCGGCCACGCGCAGGCTTTCGAACGCCGCTGCGCAGGTCTCGTGATAACGCACGCCTGCGGCCGTCAGGCGAAGGCGCTTGCCTTCTTTTGCCAGCAGCCGCATGCCCAATGAATCTTCCAAAAGCTTGATCTGCTGGCTGACCGCGCCCGGCGAAACGCCAAGCCGGCGCGCTGTCTCGACCACTCCCCCGCAACGGCCCAGGGTATCGAATACCTGCAACGCACGCAGTGGCGGAAGTGTGTCCATGGTGAGCGGCTGGGCCTAAGTCGTTTTAGAAATTCTAAACGATGCCAAAGCTTTAGCCCTCTGTTCTTTTCAATTTTGAGTTCCTAAGCTGAGTCCCAAGGGATTAGCGGGTGAGCAGTCGCAACGGCTGGCATCGGAATAGAACGGAGAGGGCAATGTTCTTAAGAAACGCGTGGTACGTGGCGGCATGGAGCAGCGAAATTGGCGACGGCCTGTGTCCAGTAACGCTGCTGGGCGAGCCAGTGGTCTTGTATCGCAAACCTGACGGCGGGGTGGCCGCGCTGGAAGATGCTTGCCCGCATCGGAAGCTGCCTTTGTCGATGGGACGCCTGCAGGACGGCCAGATTGAATGCGGTTACCACGGCCTTACATTCGATTGCTCGGGAACCTGCGTGCGGGCACCGGGCATGACGAAGGTTCCACCGGCCGCACGCGTTCGAAGCTACCCCGTTGAAGAGCGCTACGGCCTGGTCTGGATCTGGATGGGCGCGCCGGAGCAGGCGAATGCGGACACTATTTTCGCGGTCGAGGAATGGAACGATCCTGCGTGGGGCATGAACCAGGGCGATGCAATGACCGTCGCGTGCAACTATCTTTATGTGACGGACAACCTGCTTGATCCGTCGCATGTCGCGTGGGTTCATCCGTCTTCGTTCGGCAACGCGGCGTGCGAATCGGAGCCGCTGAAGACGTCGGTGACGGATGACGGCGTCGTCGTGTCGCGCTGGATGCGAGACGTGGATGTGGCGCCGTTCTATGCGCGCTTCGTGAAGTTCTCGGGACGCTGCGATCGCAAGCAGCATTACGAAGTCCGGTTTCCATCGCACGCGATTATCAAGGCCGTGTTCACACCCGCAGGCACGGGGTCCGACGAAGGCCCGCTGCACGAGCAAGTCTTCCTGATGAACTCGTACAACTTCATGACGCCAATCGATGAATCGAACACGCGCTATTTCTGGTTCCAGATGCGCAACTTCGATCAACGCGATGAAAACGTATCGCGTCAATTCAACGAGGACGTTCGTCATGCATTCGAAGAGGATCGCGTGATCCTGACCGCGGTTCATGCGGGTATGGCGAACAAACGAACGCCTAATCTCGACCTGCCGCTCGACGCCGGGCCGTTGCGCTTTCGACGCAGCCTGCAACGGCTGATCGAAGCGGAGACGCGGGCGCCCGAATCTGAACCTGCCGCGCTCGACACCGTCCGATAGTCATGCAAGAGGCAACTGAACCGCGAGCGTTCAAGCGGATGCGCATTGTTGACGTACAGCGCGAAAGCAGCGTCATCAAATCGTTCGTGCTGGAAGCGGAGGACGGTGGATTGCTGCCGGCTTTCCTGCCGGGCCACTTTGTCCAGGTGCGTATTACTGGCGCCGACGGGCAGCGCTTGCTGCGGCATTACAGCTTGTCCGGCGATCCTGCCGAACGCACTCGGTGGCGTATTTCGGTCAAGCATCAACTGGCGCCGGCAGACAGGGGCGAGCTGCCGGATGGCTTGGTGTCGGGTCATCTGCATGGGGTTGTCGAGGCAGGCGTTACGCTTGATGTTGCCGGTCCGGCCGGTGCGTTCGTACTCGATGAGCTGAGCGATCGTCCCGTTGTGTTGTTAAGCGGTGGCGTTGGCGTGACGCCGATGCTCAGCATGTTGCATCGCCTGTGTGCGACGTCGCGGCGTCGGGTCTATTTCATACACGCATGTGAAAACGGTGAGGTGCACGCGTTCCGGGATGAAGTCGTGCACCTGCAGGCGAGCAGGGAGGGCGTACAGACGCATGTCTGTTATCGCACGCCTGAACCATCGGCCGTCGCTGATCAGCGCTTGCACAGCCACGGCTTGATTACGCGCGAGACCCTCCAACGCGTGTTGCCGCTCGACGACTACGACGTTTATCTGTGCGGACCTACGCACTTCATGCAGGCGAACTTCCGGTTACTTCGAAGTCTCGGTGTCGATAAAGCCCGTATCCAGCATGAGTTCTTTGGACCTTCCTCAGTGCTTGAGCTGGACGAGGTCGACGTGTCGTCATCGCCCGAACCTTCCGTTGCATTGGACGCCTCCGTGCCCGCAGTTCATTTCATGCCTTCCGGCAAGACTGTTGCATGGGATCCGTCATGTCATTCATTGCTGGACTTCGCCGAAGCCGCCGGCTTTTCGCCGCCGTTCAGTTGTCGCGCAGGATTGTGCGGGTGTTGTGCCAGTCAGTTGATAGACGGCACGGTCGAGTACTTTGAGCAACCGCTCGATGAGCCGCGCGAGGGCGAAGTGCTGTTGTGTTGTGCAAGACCATCAACTGCCATCACCCTGCAAATTGCTTAGCAAAGCGAATTAATCCGTCAGCGGCGGGTATACATTTTGGAAAGAGAACATGAACCGGCATTTCATCGAAACCCCAGGCTTTACCGCTCAGCGCGAACGTTTTCTTGAAGCCGCGCGGGCTGCTGGCGCTGAACTCACGGACTTCGAGCATCCGTTGCGCGGTCCCCGCCGTGAGTTGCTTGCTACCGACGTAGCCGTGATCGGCGATCCGCTTGCGCCCAAGCGGTTTATCGTCGTCTCCGGCACGCATGGCATTGAAGGCTATTACGGTTCCGAAGCGCAGATCGCATTGCTTCACTCCTTGCAAAAACGGGCGCTACCGGCGGACGTCTGCTTGGTCATGGTGCATCTGATCAATCCTTGGGGCACGGCCTGGTTGCGTCGGGTCAATGAAGACAACGTCGACCTTAACCGGAACTACATCGCGTTTAACGAGCCGCTGCCCGACAACGCACGCTATGAGGATTTTCATACCCTCTATTTGTGCCGCGACCTTGACGGTCCCGCTCGCCGCCGTGCCGACGAACGGCTCGCCGAAGAAATCGAAAGACTAGGTCGCGGCACGGTAATGAGCATTGTGGAGGCTGGGCAGTACGCGCATGCCGACGGCATCTTCTTCGGCGGTCAGCACGCCACCTGGAGCAACCAGACCCTGCGCGCCATCGCGAAGCGTTTTATGGAGGGTGCACGGACAGCAATGTGTTTCGATTTGCATACCGGGGCAGGGGCGTTCGGTCATGCCATGTTGATGGCGGTCGCGCAGGAAAGTTACCCCGCACTCGCCAGGTCGCAGTCGGTTTTCGGCCCGTGGCTCTACACGGTCATCACCGGACCTGCTGCAACAACCGATTCAGGAATCGCGGCGACGGCGACCGGCTACACGTCACAGGCGCTGCTCGATTCACTGCCCGGCACGGACTTGATGCAATTGGTTATCGAATGCGGGACCTATGACGGCGACCGTGGACATCGCGCGCTAAGGGACGATCACTGGCTGCATTTATACGGCGATCCTGAAGACGAAACGGGGCGCCGGATCAAGACGGCGCTGGCGGAACATTTCTATCCCGCGGATCGGGATTGGCGCGAACTCACCCAGCTACGCACGCGGCAGATCTTTGAGCGTGGGCTGCTCGCTTTGCAGACAGCCTAGCTGACCACGGCATGCATCGAATCTACGTACAGCTATATCGCACAACCCGCTTTACAGGCGGTCTTATCAACCGTAGCCGGCAACGCATTCAACGATGCGGCTATTCAGTCGAACGAGAGCATTCATGAAAAAAGCACTGGCTGGTATGGCGGCAGGGTTGGCGATGTCACTCGCCGCGTTCTGCGTGCAAGCGAAAGACGCAGGCGAGCTTCGATTTGGCGTGGACCCGACCTATGCACCGTTTGAATCGAAGGCGCCGTCGGGGCAACTGGTCGGCTTCGAGATCGACCTGGGCAACGAAATCTGCAAGCGGCTCGATGTCAAATGCGTGTGGGTTGAAACAGGTTTCGACGGCATCATCCCGGCGCTTCAAGGCCGCAAGTTCGATGCCATTTTGTCGGCTATGTCGATCACCCCGAAGCGCGAGGAACAGGTGGCGTTTTCAGTGCCGTTGTTCGATACGCCCAGCCGGTTGATCGGGAAAGAGGGCGCGGATATCAAGCCGACGGTGGCATCGTTGACGGGCAAGAAAGTCGGGGTTGCGCAAGGCTCCACGCAAGAGGCTTACGCGAAAGTGCACTGGGCGCCGTCCGGGATCGATGTGGTGTCGTATGCGAATCAGGAGCAGGTGGTCACGGACCTGCTGGCCGGGCGTATTGACGTCACCCTGACGGACATGATTGCCGGCAGCGAGGGGTTTCTCAAGACACCGCGAGGCAAGGGTTTTGCGTTTGTCGGAGACCCCGTGAATGACGCGAAGACCTTGGGTAAGGGTGCAGGCATTGGCGTACGCAAGGACGATACTGCGCTGCGCACGAAACTCGATCACGCTATCGATTCGATGATGAAAGACGGAACGTATAAAAAGATCGAGAGTCGCTACTTTGACTTCGATATTTCGGGAAGTTGAACACGGTTGATGGGAGCGTCCAGCGGCTGGTTATCCGCCGGACGCCAACACGAATTGATAATCGCACCCGGTTTCAAAAGGTCCCGGGCAGCAGGATCTGATCGTCCACACGCCGGATGTCGGTGTGCCCGCAAAAGGCCATGGTGATGTCGAGCTCCTTGTGGATGACCTGCAAGCATCGCTCGACACCGGCCTCACCCATTGCGCCCAGCCCATATAGGAAACTGCGGCCGATCAGCGTGCCCTTCGCACCAAGCGCCACGGCTTTCAGCACGTCCTGTCCGCTGCGGATGCCACCATCGACCCACACTTCAATTCGATTTCCGACTTCGCTCGCAATCGCGGGTAGTGCGGAGATGGACGATGGCGCGCCGTCGAGCTGACGGCCGCCATGGTTCGAGACGATCATTGCGTCGGCCCCGCTGTCGGCGGCAAGACGCGCGTCTTCCACATCCATGATGCCCTTCAGGATGAGCTTGCCGCCCCACAGCTTCTTGACCCACTCGACATCTGCCCAGCTCAAGCCCGGATCGAATTGTTCGGCGGTCCACGAACTCAGCGATGAGAGATCACCCACCCCCTTTGCATGACCGACGATGTTCCCAAAACTGCGCCGCTTGGTGCCGAGCATGCCGAGACACCAGCGTGGTTTTGTTGCGAGATTCATGAGGTTCGGCAAGGTTAGCTTGGGCGGCGCCGACAGCCCGTTCTTGATGTCCTTGTGGCGCTGACCGAGGATCTGCAAGTCGAGCGTGAGCATCAACGCGCTGCACTTGGCGGCGCGTGCGCGCTCGATCAGCCGCACGATGAAATCGCGGTCGCGCATCATGTAAAGCTGGAACCAGAATGGTTTTGTGGTGTGCGCCGCTACGTCCTCGATCGAGCAGATGCTCATGGTGGACAAGGTGAACGGGACACCGAATTTTTCCGCCGCACGCGCGGCCAGGATCTCGCCGTCGGCATGTTGCATGCCGGTCAATCCCGTCGGGGCAAGCGCTACCGGCATGGCGACTTCCTGACCGACCATTTCCGTGCGTGTGCTGCGGCCCGCCATGTTGACCGCTACGCGCTGACGCAGCTTGATGAGGTGGAAGTCGCTTTCATTGGCCCGGTAGGTGCTCTCGGTCCACGAGCCGCTATCGGCGTAATCGTAGAACATGCGCGGGACGCGCCGTTGCGCGAGCACGCGCAAATCCTCGATGCAGGTAATCACTGGCACGTTTCTCTCTCGCTACGGGAACGGGAGGATGAGTATACGGTTAACGCGCCTGAATTTAAGCTGAAGTTGCCTCGCTCCGATGCGAATCCCTCTGTGCAGACAGGGTATTTACCATGTCGTCGAACAGGGGCCGCTCGCTTGGTTGTTCGCTTAGGCAGCTATCTTTTAGTTTGACGAGCATCGCCATGCTGCTTTGCGTGGACCCTTGGACATTGCATCGATCGATCAATTCTTCGAGCAGGCAACCAAGGGCTCTTACTTCCAGACGCTGGAGTGCGGGGGCCAGCGTTTTATTGTCGGCAGCGTAGAAAGAGGCGGCGCCAAAATCTCCCATTAGCGCGTAGCCCTGAGCGCCGAGCAGAATGTTGTGAGCGTAAAGGTCGCCATGCATGATCCCTTGCCGATGCAAATGCGCCGCCGCCGATGCAATTCCATGCGCGATGTTTAACACCGAAGTCAGGTCGAAGCGGGTATCGGCGTCATAGATATCGCGCGTGCAGGAAGCGAGGCTTGGCGGCCCGGCAAGGTTCCTGAGTTGCGGGTCGATCAGCTCCATCACGAGGCCATCGACGCCAGTGGGATGGTCCTTGATTTTGCCGAGCACCGGAATCAAATTAGGATGTGCGCCCGCAGCAATGCACGCTGCCATCTCACAGTGAGGCAGGCCGTCGCTTGTGACCGCGCCCTTGAATAGTTTGACGGCGACGGGCCGGGTTTTGTCGCTGATTTCCGGGTACATCACACGATGTTCCGCGCGATAAATTATCCCCGATGCCCCCTCGCCGAGCCGATGCTGCAGGTCCAGCGCCTGCCATGCAATATTAGCGACGTGCGTGTTCGCCATCGCGCTGGTTTCCATTTCGTCATTGAATGGATTCCCCGCATAGGCCAACCACGACAGCCGGGGCAAAGACGCTAACCATCCCGGCAGCTCGCCAAGCCGATTTGCTGCCAGCCGGATCAATTCGAGCCGAGAGCATGCTGCCAACTCGACAGGCAATTCGCGTAACCGGTTGCCGGCCAACAGCAGTTTTTGTAGCTGAGTGCAGTTGCCGATCTCAGGCGGCAGCGCTTCGATTTCGTTATCGGTCAGGGTCAGCCAGCGAAGTTTGGGCGGTAACGAAGCGCCTGATACCGTGCGGATACGGTTCGCCTTGAACCCCACCATGCTCAATTGCGCGCACTGTCCGAGGACGTCGGGCAGTTCTGTGAACGGGTTGTCCGAGCAGAAAATAGTGTGCAGATTCTTCAGGCGCGGCAGGTCGTCGGGCAGCGATGAAAGCGCATTGCCGGACAAGTCGAGAATTTCGAGCGTATCGGCGAGATCGAATATCTCGCGCGGAAATTCGGTCAAGCCGCAAGCTAGCGTCAGTCGATGGATACCGGCTAACTGTCCGGCGCGAAGTTGTTCGAGTGTGCTTGTCACAATGGCGGGAATATCCAGGATGGGCGGCAGGTCGGCATGGCCCGTTCGGGATCGATTTTACTAAGTATTTTTGGCAAGCGCGTAGTGAGCCACCTTCGAGCAGCGGAGCGCCTTCTGCACAGTGAATAGCGTGTCCTTTACATTCAGCCGTCGGCACACAGGAGCTGCCTGATCGCCGGCCAAGCGCGTAAGCTAGCGCCATTCCACACACAGGAAACAGACCATGCAGGTCAGCTCGCCTTCTTTCCTGGAAGCACGCTTCGAGGCGCAACGTCAGGCATTCGCGGCGGAATCCAATCCGCCGCTGTCCGTTCGCATGGACCGGCTGAACCGGCTGCTTGCGTTGACGGAGAATCATGAAAGTGACTTCGTACGCGCGATCGATGCCGACTTCGCGGGCCGGTCCGCTCATGAAACGCGGCTCGCCGAGTTGTTCGTCGTGCGCGCCGGCATCCGCCACGCGCGCAAACACCTGAAGCACTGGATGAGTCCGCAGCGTGTCGTGACCGGCCTGCACTTTCGGCCCGGCTATAACCGCCTTTTAAGGCAGCCGCTGGGTGTGGTCGGCATCGTATCGCCATGGAACTACCCCATTCAATTATCGTTGGGACCCGCGCTCGCGGCTCTCGCCGCTGGTAACCGGGTGCTTCTCAAACCGTCCGAACTGACCCCTCGCTTCTGCGAGTTGCTGGACCACTTGGTTAGCGCTTCGTTTGCGCCGGATGAGATGAGCGTGGTGAACGGCGGCGTGGACGTGGCGCGGGCATTTGCCGGGCTGCCATTCGATCACATGTTCTTTACCGGATCGACCCAGGTCGGCCGCCAGGTCGCCCAAGCCGCGGCAGCGAATCTGACGCCGGTGACGCTGGAACTCGGCGGAAAATCGCCTGCCATACTCGACGCCTCCTGCGACTTTGCCGCTGCCGTTGCAAGCATTGCCTACGGCAAATTCCTGAACGCCGGACAGACCTGCATTGCGCCAGACTATCTCCTCGTGCCAACGGGCATGGCTGACAGCATCGCCGATCAACTCAAGGCAGCCATCACGCGTCTTTACCCTACGCTGGTCTCGAATCCGGACTACACGGCGATCATCAGCACGCGGCATCGCGAGCGGCTGATGACGATCCTGCAAGAAGCGCGTGACAGCGGTGCGCGCATTGTGGAAGTCAATGCGGCCCGTGAACGTTTCGATGAGAACACGCGCAAATTTCCACCAACACTGGTGGTCGGTGCGCCCGCAAGCACGCGTCTGATGCGCGAGGAAATCTTTGGGCCGCTGCTGCCTATTATCGAATACGACGGACTTGACGCAGCCATTGCCATGGTCAACCGGGGCGACCGGCCGCTCGCACTTTATTGGTTCGGACGGAGCGTCGCCAATCGTGACCGGGTGCTGAATGAAACGATATCCGGCGGCGTCACGATCAACGACTGTCTGTGGCATCTGGCGCAGGAAGCGCAGCCGTTCGGCGGAGTTGGCGCGAGCGGCATGGGCGCTTATCACGGCGAATGGGGCTTTCGTACCTTCAGCAATGAGAGACCCGTTTTCTACCAAGCCCGCTTGAATGGCACCCGTCTTTTTCATCCACCTTATGGCAAGACCTTCAACCTGGTTCTGTGGCTGATCAAGCGTATTGCGTGAACAACACGCCAGCGGTGCGGCGCGCGCCGACACTCTGGCAGGAGACAGAATGAGCGACCTTTTCGATTTCGTTGTGATCGGCGCGGGCTCGGCTGGTTGTGTCATCGCAGGGCGGCTGACCGAAGATCCCGCGGTCACGGTTTGCATTCTTGAGGCGGGAGGACGTGGTGACAGCGCGCTGGTAAATATTCCGGCGGCCGCCGTCGCCATGTTGCCGACGCGGATCAACAACTGGGCGTTCGAAACCGTGCCGCAGGCAGGACTCAATGGACGCAAGGGCTATCAGCCGCGTGGCAAGGCTCTGGGGGGATCGTCCGCCATCAACGCAATGGTCTATACGCGCGGACATCGTTCGGACTACGATCATTGGGCGTCGCTCGGCAATGACGGCTGGTCATATGAGGACGTGCTTCCGTACTTCCTGCGCAGCGAGCATAACGAGCGGTTCACCAACGAATGGCATGGCCGGGATGGGCCGCTTTGGGTCAGCGACTTGCGTACGGACAACCCGTTTCAAGAACGGTACCTCGAAGCCGCGCGACAGACGGGCTTGCCCGTGACCGACGACTTCAACGGTGCCGAGCAGGAGGGGGTAGGGATCTATCAGGTGACCCAAAAGAATGGCGAACGATGGAGCGCCGCGCGCGCCTATTTACTGCCGCATATGACGGCGCGCAAGAACCTTTCGGTCGAGACTCATGCTCACGCGCAGCGGATCATTTTCGAAGGCTCGCGTGCCGTTGGCGTTGAGGTAACGATGGGCGGCAAGAAGCGCGTTATTCGCGCGCGCCGCGAGGTGATCGTGGCGGCAGGCGCGTTACAGACGCCGCAACTGCTGATGCTCTCCGGCGTGGGCGATGCGCAGGCGCTCGACAAGCTCGGAATTCCGGTCGTGCATCATTCGCCCGGCGTGGGCAAGAACCTGCAGGATCATCCTGACTTTATCTTCGGCTACCGGACTCGCAGCCTCGACACGCTGGGCATATCGGTGCGCGGCAGCGTGCGTTTAGTGCAGGAAATCATGCGCTTTCGCCGTTCCCGCCGTGGGGCGCTGACGTCCAATTATGCCGAGGGCGGCGCGTTCCTCAAGACGCGACCCGACCTGGCCATGCCCGACATCCAGCTTCATTTCGTCGTGGCGCTGGCCGATAACCATGTTCGTACGCTGCACCTCGGCCATGGGTTGTCGTGCCATGTGTGTTTGCTAAGGCCGCGAAGCCGCGGGGAAGTGACGCTTGCGAGCAAGGACGCTCACGATGCTCCTCGCATCGATCCGGCGTTCTTCAGGGACCCTCGCGATCTCGACGACATGGTGGACGGATTCAAGCTCGCGCAACGGCTGATGCGCGCGCCTGCTCTTACCGAATGGATCACGAAGGACTTGTTCACCGCGAACGTGAACACCGATGATCAGATTCGCGATGCGTTGAAACAGCGCGTCGATACCGTCTATCACCCCGCTGGAACTTGCCGGATGGGACAAGACCCGCTAGCGGTAGTGGATGCGCAACTCTGCGTGCGAGGTCTGCAGGGCCTGCGTGTTGTGGATGCGTCGGTGATGCCGACGCTGATTGGCGGCAACACGAACGCGGCGATCATCATGATTGCCGAAAAGGCCGTGGACATGATCAAGGGTGTACCGCGCGCGCGCCTGCAGCGTTCACCCGCTTAGCACATGCGAGAGTGCATCCTCCTTGACAGCCCTGTAGAATCTTTTGGCCAAGAACCAGCCGGGGTTGCAATGAAACTGACTGACCACAAAGCTCAAGCGCGCTCAAACTCTAGCGTCAATCACTCGTTTCGAAACATCATCGCATGAACGACTCCACACGTTTGCCCGGTCATCGCTTCCTGCATTCGCCGGGCCCTAGCCGCGTGCCGGATGAAGTCCTCCACGCCATGAGCCGTCAGCCGATGGACCTCGCTGACCCGCGACTGGATCGCTGTATTGCCGCGTGTGAAACGGGCTTGAAACGCGTGCTGCAGACGGAGCAAGCGGATGTTTTCTTCTATGCCGCGAACGGGCACGGCGCGTGGGAGGCGGTCATTGCCAACGTGGTTGCGCCGGGTCAGGCGGTGCTGGTGGCAGGCACAGGTCACTTCTCGGAATCGTGGGCGGTGCAGACCGAGGCAATGGGCGGCCGCGTGATTCGTACCCCGTGGGTTCAGGGGCGTCCGATCGATCCCGCCGATATCGAAACCGTGCTGCGTGAAGACGCGAAGCGCGAGATCGTGGCGGTCTTCATCGTTCACACCGATACCGCCAGCGGCATCACGAATGATCTGCCGGCCATGCGGGCGGCGATCGACCGGGCCGATCACCCGGCGCTGCTCGTGGTCGACGTGGTTGCATCGCTCGCAGCCGCGCCTTTCGCAATGGATGCAACCGGCATCAACGTGGTCCTGGGCGCCAGTCAGAAGGCGTTGATGGTGCCGCCGGGACTCGCGTTCGTCGCGGCCGATGCAACCGCCATGGAAGTCTCGCGCCGCAATGCCACGCCGCGTTTCTACTGGGACTGGGAGCGGCGCAAAAGCACGCTGTCGTATCGCAAGTTTTGCGGCACGCCGCCGCAAAGCCTGATCGCAGGACTGGAGGCATCGCTTGGGCTGATCTTCCGCGAAGGCTTGCCGCAAGTGCTGGAACGTCATCGGCGAATTGCTGAGGCGGTGCAGGCGGCCGTGGAGTGCTGGAGCGAGTCGGGCGCATTGCGCTTTTTCTGCGCGGTGCCGTCGGCGCGCTCGGTGTCGGTGACGACTATCGAGGTGAGCGAGGGTATCGATCCGGAAGCAATCCGCAGCGTCGCACGCGAACGCTTCGAAGTCGCGATTGCGGGCGGTCTGGGGCCGCTCGCGGGACGCGCATTTCGCATTGGCCATCTCGGCGACATCAACCCCGCGATGATCCTCGGGTGTCTCGGGGGCGTCGAAGCCGCGATGACCGTGCAGGGTGTTCCGTTCGGCCGCGGCGGCGTGGAGCGAGCGATTGCACGTCTGGCGATGGCCTGAAGCCATCGCCCGGAACAGAGCTTTCCCGAGAAAAGAATTGAGCCAAGTGTGTTCTTCCGAACCGCCAAGGGTGCGCCGCGTTGCTATAAAACGAGGGCGAACTTGGGGAGAACACCATGACAGAAGAACAAGCGCGCGGCATTCTTGCCGCAAAAGCGGCTGCACGCGAGTATGTGCTTCGACGGCTTGTTGAAGACAAGACCTGGGAACGCCGGACCAGCTCCGCCACGACCGCAACCATCGTCCGCGATAGTTTCGACGGCCTCGTCAGACTCACCAACGCTCAATTGGCGAAGGCTGCCGAGGACGCGGGAATTTCGGATGGTGACCAGCAGATCATGAGCATGACGACTGTGCTCGCGCAGTTGGCGCCGGCCGCATAACGTCGGCCCGAGCGGCGGCGATGGCGTCACCTGTTGTTGATTCAGCAAATGCTTGCATAGCTCCTTAACGCGAGCTTGATCCATTCGCCGCGCAAAACAAAACCGGCTCCTCCGTCAAACCAGCTGCGATTCCGTCATCCGCTGCATGGCTTGCGGTGACTGTCCGAAGGCGCGCAGAAATGCACGCCGCATCCGTTCACGATCGCCGAAGCCACTCTCGCGGGCGACGACATCGACTGAATGCCGGCCCGCTTCCATCATCAGGCGGGCAGCCTCCACGCGTAGATTTTCGATGGCCCTGGCAGGCGATTGTCCGGTCTCGTCGGTGAACACCCGGCTGAATTGACGCGGGCTGAGATGAGCGACTTCGGCCAGTTCTTCTATCGACAGCTTCGCCGTCAGGTTGGACTTTGCATAAGCCAGCGCGGTCTGAACGCGATCCGATTTCGCGTCGAGTTCGAGCAGCGCCGAGTACTGCGACTGGCCGCCGGCGCGCCGATGATAGACCACCATTTTTTTCGCCACGAGCCGCGCCGTGTCGGTGCCCAGGTCTTTCTCGACGAGCGCCAGCGCAAGGTCAATGCCGGCACTCGCGCCGGCGGACGTCCAGATCGGGCCATCGACAATGAAAATCCGGTCCTCTTCCATCCTGACCTGCGGATACGCGCGCTGAAGCGCCCGCGCGTAAAACCAGTGCGTGGTAGCACGGCGGCCGTCCAGCAAGCCCGCCTCGGCCAGCACGAACGCGCCTGTGCAGGTCGCCGCGATGCGTTGCGACGTCTTCAGCGCGTCGCGAAGAAATGCCGACACGCCGGCCGAATGCGGCGTGCCCAGGTTGTCGCCAGTGACGATCAGGGTGTGGAATGCGCTGCCCTGGAAACTGGCTGTGTCGATGCCGAAGCCCAGCGACGAGCGCACGGAGCCGCCATGTTCCGACAGCAGCTTCACCTCGTACGCGGGTTGTGCGACGGTTGCGTTGGCAAATTCGAACACGGTCGAGACCGCCAGCCCCAGCACCTGAAAGTCAGGATAAACAATGATTCCGATCGTTTTCACGTGTCCTCCCGTGCGCCGGGAAAGGGATCCCGGCCGATGTCCTAAAAAGTTGCATCTATGTCATTGATGACATGATCGCACACTTCTACTATTCCGTTCACACACCGGCCCTACCGCCGGAACCCCTGAAAAACTGGAGAACGGAAATGAGCAATGTAGTGAACAAAGGCACGGCCTTGGTAACGGGCGCTTCGAGCGGAATTGGCGCTATCTACGCGAAGCGGCTTGCCGAACGGGGATACGACGTCATCCTGGTGGCACGCAATCGCGACCGCCTGACCAAATTGGCATCGACGCTGACAACGTCCACGGGACGCAATTTCGAGGTTGTCGTCGCGGATTTGGGAACGCCCGAAGGCGTGCGCAAAGTTGAAGACGTGCTGCGCAACGACGCCAGCATCACGATGCTCGTGAACAATGCCGGCGTGGGCGCGACCGCTCCGCTCGTGGACTCCGGCATCGACAAGATGGACGCGATGATCACGCTCAACGTGGTCGCGCTCACGCATTTGACGAAGGCGGTCGTGCCGGGTTTTGTCGCGCGTGGCGGCGGAACGATCGTGAACATTTCATCGATCGTCGCCGTGTCGCCGGAGATACTGAACGGTGTGTACGGCGGCAGCAAGGCGTTCGTGCTTGCGTTCTCCCAGTCGCTGCATCATGAACTTGGCGCGAAGGGCGTGCGGGTCCAGGCAGTGTTGCCGGGCGCAACCAGCACGGAGTTCTGGGACATCGCGGGTACGCCGGTGAGCTATTTGCCGGAAAGTATCGTGATGACGTCGCAGGACATGGTGGACGCGGCGCTCGCGGGTCTTGACCAAGGCGAGCTGGTCACGATCCCCTCGCTGCCGGAAGCGGCTGACTGGAACGCGTTCGAGGCGGCTCGGCAGACGTTGATACCTAACCTTTCACATCGGGCGCCGGCAGCACGTTATGGCGTGACGAGCAGCACGCAGAAGTAAGCAGCAGTAAGCGATCGTGTAGTGAGTGGCTCAATGCCGGCGCGTTCCTTTAAGTGCGGATCACCGCGCTCGAAGGGAGAATGAAATCACGCGTCTGCGCATTGGGCTGTCTAAACGCTTCTTAGCGCCCCCATCCTCCGAATAGCGCGTAGCAATGCGCTCATTTCCCGCCGTCATGTCGATAGCAATTATCGTAACCTCAGTGATGTGATGGGCGTTTTCCCTTTGCTTTTCCCGCGGACGCCCAGACAGAATCCGCTGACCCAAGCTTCGACGACAAACCCATGACAACTGTCCCTGTCTTAACAGGCGCGTCTCCCATTGCGGACTGGCATCAGTCGGCCGCTTCGTTATGCCTGGCCGGACACTACGCGCAAGCGTTGTCGATAGTTAAGCCAATGCTTGAACCGCATCCGGCTTTGACGGGAAGTGCGTTGGCAGAGGCCTTGAACATAGCGGCGGTCTGTTCGCTAGGCCTGAGCCAACTGGCGGACGCGCAAGCGTATTGGCGACAGGCGATTGAGGCCAAGCCCGATTTCGTCGATGCCTACAACAATCTCGGCATGTTGCTCAAGGGAGTGGGCTCTCTAGCGGAAGCGGAGACTGTCTACCGGCAACTGCTGAGCATCCGCCCGGATTTAGCCGAAGTCAGTAACAATCTGGGCGCCGTGCTCTACGATCTCGGCCGCTTGCATGACGCCGAGGCAGCGTATCGGCATGCGCTTGCGATCCGTGCGAATTACGCGCAGGCGCACTACAACTTAGGCATCGTGCTGTATGACCTGCGTCGCTGGATTGAAGCGGAAAGTGCTTACAGGCAGGCATTAATTCTTTCTCCCGATGCCGGGACCTACAACAACCTGGGCAACGTGCTCAAGGAATTGGCCCGCTTGCCGGAAGCCGAGGCGGCGTACCGGCAAGCGCTGGTTCTCCGGCCTCAGTACCCCGAGGCGCTCAACAACCTGGCGAACGTGCTCAAGGAACTGGACCGTCTTCACGAGGCCGAGCTCGCTTGCCGGATGGCACTGACTATCCGCCCCGACTACGCTGAAGCGCACCTTAACCTCGGCGCCTTGATGGCTGCCCTCAACCGATTTCCCGAAGCGGAAGCGTCTTACCGGCTGGCGCTTGCAGTCCGGCCCGGCTATGCGGAAGCCCATTACAACCTCGGTATCGTGCTGCAGGCGCTCGAACGGCTACCCGAAGCCGAAGCGGCCTACGGCCAAGCGTTGCTGATTCGTCCGGATATTGTTGAAGCGCATAACAACCTGGGCAACGTGCTGTGGGCGTTGCGTCGCTTGCCTGAGGCCGTTGCTGCTTATCGGGGAGCGATTACTCTGCGTCCCGATCTCGCCGAGGCGCACCATAACCTCGGCAACGTGCTGAAGGAACTCGGCCACCTGACCGACGCCGAGACATCCTTCCGGCGAGCACTCGCGATCCGTGCCGACTATCACGATGCAAAAGTCAGTCTCGCAACGCTGCTCCTCAGCCTGGGTGAATTCGAAGAGGGATGGCGGCTTTACGATTCCCGTTATGACCAGCGGGGATTCATTCATCACCAGACGCAGTCCTTGCTTGCGTGTCCGCGCTGGCGAGGCGAAGCGCTTGCGGGCAAGTCCTTGCTGGTCTGGCAGGAAGATGGTCTTGGCGACATGGTTCAGTTCGGCCGCTATCTGCCCTTGCTCAAGGCGCAAGGCGCAAGCCATATCGCCTTTGCTTGTGCGCCTGCGCTGCATCGGCTATTTGCGAATGTAGAGGGCGTCGATACGGTGCTCGACCACGAGACCGCTCAACGCCGGGCGCCCGAGTTCGATTATTGGACGAGCCCGATGAGCGTGCCGCTGCATCTGCGCACGGCCATGGACACCATCCCCGATCCTGTCCGCCTGACGTCCGACGCGTTGCGGGTCGAACACTGGCGCGCGCGGCTGGCGACGCTTCCACCCGGCCGCAAGATTGGCCTGGTCTGGAAAGGCAATCCCAAGCATCACAACGATATCAACCGTTCGCTGCCATCGCTTGCAACGCTTGCGCCTCTTTGGAGCGTGCCCGGGGTCAACTTCGTGAGCCTGCAAAAAGGACAAGGTGAAGAAGAGGGGCAGTCGCCACCCGCCGGTCTTCCGCTGCTGCATCTCGGCACAGAGCTGAGCGATTTCGCCGATACCGCTGCGATCATCGGCGAGCTCGATCTGGTGATCTGCGTGGACACCTCCGCGGCACATATTGCCGCGTCGCTGGGCACGCTGTGTTGGATGTTGCTGCCGCGAGAAGATATCGACTGGCGCTGGATGCGTGAGCGTGACGATTCGCCGTGGTATCCGCAGACGCTGCGCTTGTTCCGGCAAGCAGCCGATGAGAGTTGGTCGACGGCTGTCGAGCGGGTGCGGATGGCGTGCATCGCTGAATTTTCAAGTCCGGGATAGTTCGCGGCAGCAGGAGTTTTAAAATTCTTCAGGGTGGATGTCGAATTCCGGCAACCTCGCTCGTCGTCAGGGAAAGCCGCCTTTCTCAACCCGAGGAGTTCCAATGACATTAAAACTCTACGCGCATCCATTTTCGTCTTACTGCCAGAAGGTCCTCGTCGCGCTCTACGAGAACGGCACGCCATTCGAATGGCGCGCGCTGTCGCAGGAGAATCCACTGGCAATGGAGGAGCTGACGGCGCTCTGGCCAATGAAGCGCTTTCCCGTGCTCGTGGATGCGGACCGCGCCGTGGTCGAGGCGAGCATTATTATCGAGCACCTTGGGCTGTACCATCCGGGCCCCGTGCAGCTGCTGCCTGAAGATGCGCGCGGTGCTCTCGAAGTCCGCAGCATGGATCGTTTCTTCATAACTACATCTCGACTCCGCTGCAGAAGATCGCGGGCGACAGCTTGCGGCCGCAAACGGAACGAGACCCGCGAGGCGTCGCCGATGCACGCGCAATGCTCGAGACCGCTTACGGCTGGCTCGATGGCGTCATGGCCGGGCGCGAATGGGCTGCGGGAGATCGCTTCAGCATGGCCGATTGCGGTGCTGCGCCGTTCCTGTTTTATGCGGACTGGACGCATCGAATTGACACGTCGTTTCCGCACGTGATCGCGTACCGGCAACGGCTGCTGGCACGTCCGTCATTCGCGCGGGCGGTGGACGAGGCGCGTCCGTATCGGCCGTTGTTTCCGTTAGGAGCGCCTGTCGACCGGGATTGAATCGGGCTGGCAGGAGCCGGCACTATTCGCGTTGCCGAACCGATGAACCGATTGCACGATTAACCAATGCTTAGCCATGCGAATAAAGCGTGGCATCCAGATACGCCAGCTGACCATCCTGCTCAGCGTGCACGAGTTCTTGATAGACCTCTGCGCGTGTCTTCGGTGTAACGGCCTGTCCATAAGGCGGCACCCACTGGCCCGCGGCCTGGATTGCAGTCTGGCCTGACTGCGCCGGCGGGGCGGTTTGTGCAGCGAATGCGGAACCGGTGGCAAGCAATCCTGCAACTGCGAGGGCGATGACTGGGGTCTTCATGGTGTGTTCCTGGAATGAGGGTTGGCGAGTTACCGGACCTGCGATGAACCGTCGTTGTTGCCCGGTTCATGCAGATTAGCGACCCCGCCCTATTCCGAAAGCGGCGCATTCATGAAGTTTTATTTAGGCCTAAGGTCTCGCCGCCACTTCATCCAGATGCAGCAGCAAGTCAGCCGGGTCTTCATACACGCGCAGCGCACCTGCCCGTTCCAGTTCATCCATGCCGTATCCGCCCGACAAGAGCCCCACGCCCAGCGCGCGGCAGCGTCTCGCGGCGAGCATGTCCCAGATGCTGTCGCCCACCACCACCGTATGTTCTATCGATACCCCCAGACGCGACGCCGCTGCAAGGAAGAGGTCGGGGTCCGGTTTGGCGTACTTCACGTCATCGCGTGTTACGACCACCGACTTGGCCGGATCGACTCCGAGCGCTTCAAGATTCACGGCCGCCGTCTCCATGCGGCCGCTGGTCGCGATGGCCCAGCGCGTGCCTGCATCGGTGAGCGCGGCGAGCAACTCACGGGCGCCGGGCAGTGGGCAAACCTGCGCACGCAGCCGCTGATAAGCATCCGCATGAGTGCGGCGCAACCGCTCCACGCGTTCGGGACTGATATCGCCATGCGTTTCGCGCAGCAACTGATTTGTAAAGAGGCCGCCGCTCATGCCAATCTTTCGATGAATGCGCCAGACCGAGAGCTCGATACCTTCCGCGTCCAGTGCCTCTTTCCACGCAAGAACATGCTGGTACACGCTGTCGACCAGCGTTCCGTCGAGGTCGAAGAGGAATGAAGTTTCGATTCGCATGATGGGATCCTTTGACGGTGGGTTCAGCCGACTTCGTAGGCGAATTGACAGCGTACGCCTGAATTTTGTCGTGCGCGTCGTACATCGCCGAAAGCTGCTGTAAACGCGGATAACTGCAACGGCTGTTCCTTATTCATCGAGACGTTTGAAGCCGTAGTCCGCACGTCACGCGTGCGAAGCGAACGTGATAGTCTTTTCGACCTGAAGCGTGAAGCGTGAAGCGCCCGCTCCGCGCGCGTCGTCGTAGTCATCACGCGAGCTCAATCTCAGGAGACCAAGGTGCAAAGAAAGATTCCGGCAACCTATATGCGCGGAGGCACAAGCAAAGGTGTCTTTTTTCGCGTGGATTCACTCCCCTCTGATCGGGCGCACCGCGACCGCATCCTGCTGCGCGTGATCGGCAGTCCCGATCCCTATGGCCAGCAAATCGACGGCATGGGCGCAGCTACATCGAGCACCAGCAAGGTCGTACTTGTAGGCCCTTCTTCCCGGGACGATTGCGATGTCGACTATTGGTTCGGGCAGGTGGCGATCGACAAGCCGGTCGTCGACTGGTCGGGTAACTGCGGGAACCTGACCTCGGCGGTGGGTCCGTTCGCGATCGCGCAGGGCCTGGTCGATGCGCCGCGCGACGGTATGGCCATCGTGCGTATCTGGCAGGCAAACATCAACGCAAAAATCATCGCGCACGTGCCGATGCAAGATGGCGCGGTGGTGGAAGAAGGCGACTTCGAACTCGATGGCGTGACCTTTCCCGCAGCCGAAATCAGGATCGAGTTCCTGGACCCGAGCGGCGAGGGCGGCGATGGCAATAGCGCTGGCGGCGGCATGTTTCCCACGGGCAATCCCATCGATACACTCGACGTACCCGGCGTCGGCGTCATCGAACTCACGATGATCAACGCGGGCAATCCGGCAATTTTCATCGATGCCGCGACACTCGGTCTGACGGGCAACGAGCTGCAGCGAGACATCAACGGCAATGCGGATCTGCTTGGCAAAGCCGAGGCCATTCGCGCGCATGCCGCTGTTCGAATGGGACTGTCCAGAAGTGTTGAAGAAGCCTCCACGCTTCGGCCTCACACGCCCAAACTGGCGTTCGTGGCCGCTCCCTCCGCCTACGTGGCGTCCAGCGGCAAGCCGATTGATCCGGCGACACTCGATATCAACGCGCGCATTTTCTCCATGGGCAAGTTGCACCACGCGATGACCGGTACCGGCGCAGTCGCGATCGCGGTTGCCGGCGTGATTCCCGAAACGATCGTGCACCGGCTGCTGGCGAACAAGACGGCCGGGCGGGTCCGCTTCGGCCATCCATCGGGCGTATTGGCGGTCGGTGCGGAAGCCGAGCAGCGGGAAGGGTCATGGGTCGTCACCAAGGCGATCATGAGCCGGACGGCGCGCCGGCTCATGGAAGGGAACATCTTCGTCCCTTCATCGGTTGATGCGGCCTTGTGAATTTGCCTCACGTCGCGGTGAAAATTTCTCGCTTTGCGCGCGCGTTCCGGATGGTTAGGCTTGTGAATAGCGGGTGACGTTCGCGCTATTTCTTAGCCGTCGCTCACCCGCTTGGCCGTAACGAATCCGGAGGGGACGATCTTGGACGCTAAATTGATCAACCTAAGCGCAGTGGCAGCGCAGCCCAAAGCAGGCTATTTCAACGAGGTCCTGACTCAGGTGAACGATCACGCGGTTCATCTGAGCGTGATGGACGCGCCATTTTTCTGGCATGTCCATCCTGACTCGGACGAAGTGTTCGTCGTTCTTGAGGGCATCTTGTTGGTCGAACTGGAAACAGCGCGATACGAGTTAAAGGCCGGCGAGATGCTGACCGTGCCAGCCGGGGTCAGGCATCGGACGAATCCTCTGACCCCGCGATCCGTGAACCTCACTATCGAAAAAATGACTGCGGAAACCGTACGCGTTTCCTGAGCGCGGGCCGAAAGTAAAAATTCCATAAAGCCCTGAGCCGTCCGCATACATATGCCGTAAATCACAAAATATTTACGGCATTTTTTCTTGTTATCAACCGGCGAGGAATCCTACACTTCTGGCAAATGATGAAGCCGGGGGTGTCATGCTCAAGCAACGTACAGCAGTGAAGAATCACACGCGTATCAGCTACGTTCATCGTGGCGTGGGCAGCGTAGTACTGAGACGCTTTGATCCGGCGTGCGATTCCTTCGATGAGTTGACCCACATGCTGCACCGGTCGTTCGCGCGGCTCGGCGGGATGGGGCTCAATTGCACGTGCGTTGACCAGTCCGCGCTCGTTACGTGCGCACGTGCCACGCGTGGCGATTGTTATGTCGCGGTATGCAACGGACGGCTGGTTGGAACCATGACGCTTTACGCACAGGATGGCGAGTCGCCATGTGCGCTATACCAGCGGGATGACATTGCGAGCGTTCGCCAGTTCGGCGTTGATCCTGCCTATCAGAGCAGGGGGATCGGAAGGTCGTTATTGGCTTACGCAGATCACTGGGCCGCTATTCGCGGTTACGCCGAGCTTGCTTTGGATACACCGCAACCCGCGGCACATTTGATTGAGTTCTATCGGGGCCAGGGCTTCCGGATTGCCGATTTCGTGAGGTTCGCCGGCAAGCAATACGACAGTGCAATCCTGTGCAAAACGCCAGTCGCTTTTCGCCACCTTGCCGCGTGGACGCGCCGTCTTGAACTGCCGCAAGCGAGCGTTGCGCGCGCTGCATGAAAAACCGGCCGCACTGAAGCTTCAAGTGCGGCCGGCATCCAACAATGTTTCAAAGCCTTCTTCGAACCGGCTTCTTAGCTGTTTCCTATCTGTTTCCTACCGATCACTCAGACCTTTTCGACCGAGGCCTTGTAGATCTCATTGACCGACGTTGCCAACGTTGCGTCGAACTCGCTGTCGCTCATCGACTTCTTGAGTTCGTTAATCAGCGCACGGGAGAAGCTGGCAATCATGCCGTGATTCTTCGCGAGGCGATTGCACGCGTCGGTCCGCGCATAGCCGCCTGAGAGCGCAACCACGCGTACGACGGCCGGGTGCTCGATCAGCGGACGATAGAAATCCGCGACATCCGGGATGGTCAGCTTGATCATGACCTTGCTGCCTTCAGGCAACGCTTCAAGACCCTTGAGCAACTCAGCGCGCAGAATGGTCTCTGCTGCTGCCTTGTCCGGGCTGTTGATCGACACTTCGGGTTCCAGGATTGGCACAAGGCCGTGCGCCTGGATTTGCGCCGCAACTTCGAACTGCTGCCTGGAAATGGCCGCGATCCCTTCCTGCGACGCATGGTCAATAACCGAGCGCATTTTCGTGCCGAATACACCCAGCTTGACCGCCCGCTCGAGCAGCGTGTCCAGTCCGGGAATTGGCTTCATCAGACGCACGCCGTTCGCTTCCGCTTCGAGTCCCTTGTCCACTTTCAGGAACGGAACCACGCCGCGGTCTTCCCACAGGAAGGCCGGAACGGACTTGCCTTCAGCCTGTCCGTCCATGGTGGCTTCGAACAGAATGGCACCGATAACCTTGTCGCCGGTGAAGGCGGGTGCGGTCATGATGCGGACCCGCATCTCGTGCATCAGCGCGAACATCTCGGCGTCGCCGTTGTAGTCGCTCTCCGGAATTCCATACGCCTTCAGGGCGCCGGGCGTTGATCCGCCACTCTGGTCAAGGGCAGCGATAAACCCCGGTTTGTTGCTCATTTGCGCCAGCATCTTGTCATTAGCCACGTACATTTCTCCCTCTTAACTATCAAACCCCGGACCAGGTTTCCCCGGTCTGGGCCATTGCCTTCGATGTAATAAGTGTACTGGATTGGCGGATCGGCCTCGAAAACAAACACGCGGCGGTTCGCTGTTTTGTCCGAATGTGCCGGACGCGCGACTGCCTGAGACGACGGTCGAAACAGCGAGGTCGGCTTACTGGTCTTCAATTGGTCCTCAATTCGTCTTCTACTCGTCTTCTACTCGTATTTCGTTTGGTCCACGAAGCGCAAGAACGATGCCTCGATAAAAAGCAACCGGACGTTGTCGCCGACGAGGAAGCATCCGCGAAAAAATAATCAAATAAAAATCAAAAAAGGCCGGTGAGCCGCGCGTCGGTGATCTCAAATCGGCTGGAAAGACGCGTTGAAATCTTTTTAAAGATTTGGAAAGAACCTTCGGGAGCCGCGTGTTGCTCATCGATTCGCCTTTGATCGAAGTGCGCAACCATGACGGCGCCGATACACGATGCACAGCCCGAATAACGCGCGGCTGCGGCATTGCATCGCATCGCATCGAATTGCATCACGTGAAGCTCTCCTGAAGCTTGTCTTCAGCGGGCGATGTTCATCCAGGCCCAGGCTTAATATCAAACCCGACGTACGGAGCATTTTAATGTCGACGATTTCCAGCGCGTCCAGCGCTCCAAGCTTGCCCTCCCCGGCCAATACGAACTCGGCCAACGCCATCTCGACCGCAGCCGACACGACGGCTGCCGCCGCGTCGGCCAGGGCATCCGCCGCGCAGTCCGTCATCAGCGGCTCGACGGGCAATGCGTCGCTGGATGTGTCGGCTCTCGTCACGAGCCTTGTCAACGCGAAGGTGGCGGGCCAGACCGGCTCGCTGATCGCACAGCAGAGAAACGACACCACCAAGCTCTCGGCAATCGGCGCTTTGCAGGCTGGGTTGTCGGCGTTGCAGGCGGGTATTGCGCCGCTGTCGAACGGTACCGCGCTCGGGCAGTTCACGGCGACCACGGACGGCACGGGATTGACCGCGAGCGGCAGCAGCGGCGCGGCGACGGGCAGCTATTCTGTCGCGGTGACGCAAATTGCCAGCGCGCAGACGCTATCGTCGGCCGCGTTCGGCGCGACCACCGCGTTGGGCACGGGCACGATGAACGTCTCGGTCGGAGACAAGTCGATGAGCGTCGACATCACGTCGGCGAACAACACCGTGAGCGGCATTGCCGGCGCGATCAACGCGTCGTCGAGCAATCCGGGCGTCACGGCAACCGTCGTGTCGGGCACGGACGGCGCGCACTTGATCTTGCGCTCGTCGGCCACGGGTGCATCGAACAAGATCGATGTTTCAGTGGGCCCGGTGACCGACGATGCCGGGTTGTCGAGTCTCGACGTAACGTCCACGGCCGGCGCCAGCGCCGCGGATCCTTCGACCATTGCATCGGCATCGGCCACGAGCCCGTGGACGCAGACGGAATCGGCCAAAGACGCCATGTTCACCATCGACGGCACGGCCGGCACGAGCTCAAGCAACACGGTGACCACCGCCATTCAAGGCGTCACGCTGAACCTGACCGCCGCGGCCATTGGCGCGCCTGCCGGCACACCGCAGACGCTGACCGTGGCGCAGGACACGACGTCGGCATCGACCGCGATCAACAACTTCGTCAATCTCTATAACGCCCTGGTCACCACCTACGGCCAGGTTGCCGGTTTCGACAGTTCGAAAGCCAAGGGTGCGCAAGGCGGCCCGCTGCTCGGCAATTCGATGTTCAACACAGTCAAGAGCACGCTTGCGAGCATTGTCAGCGGCGGCGTCAAGAACGGCAGTTCCAATATTTCGCTTGGCGCTATCGGCATTGCGCTGAACAAGGATGGGACGCTTACCGCCGACGCTACGAAGATGGCCAATGAGCTGACGAGCAATCCGCAAGGCGTCGCGGTCCTGTTCAATTCGACGACCGGCGTGGCCGCGAAGATGACAAAAAGCCTGAATGGGTTCCTGGGCGAGGGCGGCCTGATTGCGAATAACCAGGACCCGCTCAACGCGGACCTCAAGGGCATCAGCACGCAGCAAGATACCTTGGCGAGCTACTCGGCTCAGCTGACTCACCAGTATCAGGCGCAGTTCACCGCGCTCAACACGGTCATGGCGACGATGAACAAGAATTCGCAGTACCTGACGCAACTGTTCGGCGGCGCTAACAGCGAGGGTGCGCTGGCGAAAGGCAAGGGCGGTTGATTAGCGTGTGCACTCAATGGCCGCTGCGCTGAGTGGCAGCCAGCCGAAGTATTCTAATCATCTGCATTTCTAACTAACTGGGAGCGCTAGAAGACTGCGATCAACACTACACCAACCACTGACAATCCCGCACCAATAATCCGGAGCCATGTCGCGGATCGAACCTCGAATCCCAGCAAGCCAAAGTGGTCCAGTAGCACGGAAGTAATGACGGCCGAGATCACGACAATAGTCGTGAACGTGGCGGAGCCGAGCTTTTTGGTTACGAGCAACGAACACATCAAAAACAGCGCATTGCAGATGCCGCCTATGTAGGCCCACCAAGGTACATCGCCAAGTTTCGCTGCCGTCGCCTTCAGCTGAAATCCGAGGAACGGGATGCAGGCGAGCAGACAGCACGCACCGATTGCATAAACGATGAACGCAGCGACAATCGGCGCCTGAGTCGTCTTGAGCAACGCGGAATTACTACCGGACTGCAGCGGATTCGAAATGCCCGCCAGAACCGCGAAAAGAGCCAGGAGCCAGTGCACGAGTAGCTCCTAATCTTCGGAGAAACGGGGATCGCGAAATGCGTCCGGCCCCGCTATGGGCTCTAACGTAATGGGGCGGTTGTCCGCCGCGGACCGGTAGATCGCCTCCATGATGCGCTGGTCCTGCAAGCCTTCCTCGCCGGGCGTTCCAGGTTTGCGGCCGGTCAGCACGCATTCCGCCATGTGGTCCATCTCGGTGCCGAACTGGTTCTTGTCTTCCGAGACCCGCTCCTCCATCACCTCTACATCTTCGTGTGTGGGGGACCGGTGATTCACGTAGAGCCGGATGCCTTTATACGAAAACGCGGGGTCCAATTTGACGGTGCCCTTCTGGAAATGGAGCTGTGCGTTGCGCGACTCGTGCGCGTCATAAGCTGACGAGAAGCGTCCTACAACGCCGGAGGGAAACCGCATCTGCCACGCTACGTTTTCTTCGACCTCGGTGAAGCGCGGGTCACCCGGGGTACTCCAGATCCAGGCCATCACTTCGACCGGTTCCTCGCCCGTGACAAAGCGTGCGAAGTTAAGACAGTAAAGACCGATATCCGGCAACGAGCCGCCGCCGGCCAGGCCACGCTGATGGCGCCACTGGCTTGCCTCGTCCTGCACCTGGCCGTTGTGCGCTTCAATGAGCTTCAGCTTCCCGAATTCTCCGGATCTGACGAGCTTGGCAATGTCGCGATTGTGGGGTTCGTATTGCAGCCGGTACGCGACCATCAACATGACGCCGGCGTCCGCGCAGGCGCCTACCATCTCAAGCGCTTCAGCCGACGTGTTACTGAGCGGCTTTTCGCATAGCACATGCTTGCCCGCACGCGCGGCCTGCTTTACCTGTTCGTGATGCAGGCCGTTGGGCGTCACGATGTAGGCCACTTGAACGTCATCGTTTTGCGCGAGCTGGTCCCATTCGTCGTAACCATAGACAGCGTCGGCCGGCGCGCCGTATTGACCAAGGATTCGACGCCCCTTGTCCTTGTCGCCGGTCATGACGGCGGACAGCCGGCAGAGTTTGCAGGAAGCGAAGGCAGGCAGGATGGAGTCAAGACTCAGCCTGCCGAGTCCGACGACGGCGAAGCCAACGCGGCGTTCAGGCGCAAGCGGAGGAAATTCCGGCGCGGCTCGACGCTCCGTTGCAGCGACGAACGGCGGGCGTGCTTCGGGAGAATCCTGAGCGGGTAAACGCGAGGGCGAGCGGGACATGTCGGCTCCACGGGTCTGTGACGCTTTAATAGCATCGATGAACCTGGTTCGAGCAACGCGCGTTCCTGTCATTTGGCCCTCGGTGGATTGCGTCCCAAACCGCTTCGAGACGGCTCTTGTGGCATGGGCAAAACCTCGGCACACCAAGGCGGACAAATCATGATCGAACGCCAACAACCAACTTGGTATCAGCAGCTTTTGATCGAGACGTGATCCGATTTTCTGCGTGTGATCGGTCGAAACGGCTTCCTTGTGCGCCCGGTTGCTCTTAGCATCGCGTGTACGCACTTGCTTGTCCCCGACGGATGAATGCTGCGAGTGCGAAGATGCAAAACAGGCCGACAGCCAAGTCACGTTTCATTTTTCAAATAGCAGGAGAGACGATGCCGGACAATTTCGAGGAGTACGGTGCCGTGTCCGCCGTGGACCTGATTGCGGCTCAGCAAGCCGATGGTCTGACCCGTGCTGATCCGTCTGCAGCGGGCGTGGATGCCGATGCCGTCGTCGCCTTCCTGAATGACGTCGAAGCAGCCGGCCTCGACCTGCACGCCTTCATGCTTCATCGCAACGGCAAGGTGGTCGCCGAAGGCTGGCGCTGGCCGTATCGCGCGGACCGGCCGCGCAACCTGCATTCGGTCGTCAAGAGTTTCACTGCATGCGCGATCGGATTGGCGCTGAAACAGGGTCTCTTCAAGCTCGACGACAAGGTGGTCTCGTTTTTCCCCGAGGTCGAGGTCGTTGCTGAATCAGACCAAGCTTGGCTGACGGCGATGACCATGGAAGACCTCCTGACCATGCGCGTCGGTCACGCAGGCGAAACATCCGGGGCGGAGTGGCGATCGCTGACCACGAGCTGGATAGCGGAGTTCTTCAAGATCCCTATCGTGCAAGAGCCGGGAACGGCCTTCATGTACACGAGTGCTGCGAGCTACATGTTGTCGGCCATACTGAGCCGCGCGGCGGGCGTGACGTTGCATGAGTATCTCAAGCCGCGAATCTTCGAGCCGATGGGCATCGAAGGGGAAACCTGGGATATCGGCCCGGACGGCATCAATCCGGGTGGCAACGGTCTCATTGCGCGAACTGCGATCTGTTGAAGCTAGGCGTACTGCATGCGCAAAACGGCGTATGGGAGGGGCGTCGCCTGCTTCCTGCAAGGTGGGTTGAGACCGCCACGACGGCGCACGGCGAGCCGGTCAAATACGGCTATCACTGGTGGACACGGCCTGACGGTTCATATAGCGCAATTGGCAAGTTCGTTCAGATGACAACGGTGTTCCCATTGCACGGCGCAACTCTCGCGGTTACCGGCGCGATCAAGGGGAGCGCAAAGTTGTTTCCACATATCGACCGGCATTTTCCGGCGGCTTTTCGTGACCATATCGAAGACGGTATTGCAGCCGATGCGCGACTCAAATCGAGGCTCACCGCCTGGCAAAGTCCGGATGCGCCCGCAGCGTGGAAAGCGCCTTATGAACGAGCCGGTGCGGACACCAATGCAGCGTGCACATCCGGCCAGACGCAGCGCTTCCATATGTATCCCAACCCCCACGGCGTGAGCGAGTTGCAATTCGAATTCGCGGACGAGACCTGCGTGTTTCGTCTCACCGACACGCGCGGCGAACACATCGTAGTTGCGGGGTTAGGCCGGTGGCTGGAGGGCCGAACCAACATGCCCGGCAGCGATCTTCACCATGGCTACGAGTTCGATAACAGCCCGGTCGTCGCCCGTGCATGCTGGCTAGATAACACCCGCCTGCAGATGACCTGGATCTTTCCCGAGACCGCTTTCCGCGACACCGCGATCTGCGAATTTTCGGGAGAGACGGTAACGTTCAAGCGGGAAGTGAACATCAACGGCGGTGCGTTGCATCACGACGATTTGACCGGTTCACTCGCGAGCTAAAGAGAAGCCCTTCACGAACTGGCGCCGTGCAGCATGCGCGAATAGGAAACCAGCATGCTTGCCAGCTCTTGCGCGACCATGGTCAACGGCGAGGACCGCCGGCTGATCAGACAGACGTCGCGTGGATCGAACGCCTCGTGAATCGGGATATTGACGATCGAATTTGAGAACAGCTTCAACTCGACCAGCACGCGCGGCTCGATGGTCAGGTAATCCGATTCGCAAACAATGTGCAGCGTTTCCAGCAACGATTCCGCCGTGACAACTATCCTTGGCTCCCCCAGTCCCTCTGCACGAAAAAGGCTCGTCAGGCGATTTTCCGCGCCACCAACAATTCCCGCCGGCCGGATGCTAACCCACTCGCAATCCTTGAGATCGCGAATGGAAGTGGCGTGTGCCTGGGGATGCCCCTTGCGTCCAATCACGCCCGGCACCGACCGGTAGAGGCGTTCTATCTCGAGGTCGACATCGCTGACTTGCGGCGCGATTGGACACAGCGCGAAGTCGAGCCGACCATCGCGGATCTTCTCTATCAGCATCTTTGAATAGCCGCTGGACACATGCACGCGTACTCGCGGAAAGCGCGCGATAAAACGCGTGAGTACCGGCAGCAAGGATTCTGCCAGCGGCTCGGAAGTAACACCGAGCGCGATCTGTCCTTCGGGTTCTCCCGATGACTGCTTCATTTCCTGCATCGCGCGTTCGCAATCACGAATGATCGCGTTCGCGCGAACGAGGAAGGTCTCGCCCAGACTTGTCACGCTGATACCCTGATGCGAACGGTTCACCAGTGTCACGCCGAGTTCGGCTTCAAGACTCTGGATAGCCTGCGTGAGCGTGCTTTGCCCGATGTCGAGCGCTCTCGCGGCAGCCCGGAAGCTGCCTTGCTCCACGACCGCGCAAAACACCCGGAGCTGGATCAACGTCATGAAAAACCCTCTGGAATAGATGCAACGCTCGCCCGGCCTGTTAGCGGCCTAAGGGAGCGTTGCGTTCGGCTCGTGCAAGCATAGCCTTCCAGAAAGCCGTCGTGTGGCGCCGCAACCGGACGCCTGACGCGTCAGGCCGCTTGAACGAGGCTTCGTACGAGTTCGTCGCTTGCAACCGTGCCGGTCGATGCCACCAGCGAGTACAAGTCCTTGCAGTTCGACGGTTGCGCGATCAGGTCGATCGGCGTGCCGATCCCTTCGGTGCGTACGAGATCGTTGAGATAACGCAGAGCAGAAAAATCTTCCAGCGCGAACCCGACTGAATCGAATACGGTTACCTGTGCGTCTGATTCGCGGCCTTGCACTTCCCCGGCCAGCACGCGCCAGAACTCGATCACGGGCGAGTCGGCGGGAAGCTGCTGGATGTCGCCTTCTATGCGCGTCTGCGGTTCGAACTCCACCATCACGCGCGCGCCGTTCAGCACGCCGGCATGCAACTCGGTCTTGCCGGGACAGTCACCGCCCACGGCGTTGATATGCATTCCCGCTTCGATCATGTCGGGCGTGAGAATGGTCGCGTTGGTTTTATCGGCGGTAACCGTAGTGACAATATCGGCGCCTCGCACGGCTTCGCGTATCGATGCCGCGCGCGTGAGCGTCAGCCCCTTGATGCCGGACAGGTTGCGGATGAGTTTGTCGGTGGCTGCGGGGTCCGTGTCGAACACGCGAATATGCTCGATGCCCAGCATATTCTTGAACGCCAGCGCCTGGAATTCGCTTTGCGCGCCGTTGCCGATCAACGCCATCGACTTCGATCCCGGCCGCGCAAGCACGCTTGCTGCGAGCGCGGACGTGGCCGCAGTCCGCAGCGCCGTCATGATGGTGAACTCGCTGAGGAGCAGAGGGACGCCGGTGGCAACGTCGGCGAGTACACCGAACGCCATCACGGTGAGCATGTTGGCTCGGGTATTGTTGGGATGCCCGTTGACGTACTTGAAGCCGTAGAGCGTGTGGTCGGCGACGGGCATCAACTCGATGACCCCGTCAGGAGAATGCGCTGCGGTGCGCGGCGATTTGTCGAACTCGGGCCAGCGCAAATAGTCAGCGCGGATATAGTCGGCGAGGGTGTGGATGAATGCTTCGGGACCGATGGTGCGAAGCAGTTGCCTGATGTCGTTGACGTCGATATATCGAGTCATGGTGCGTTCCTGAACGATGAGATGAACTTGAGGGGCTACATGGGTGTGTCGATGTGCGTGGCGTTTTACCAAACGTGGAGTCAGGCGCCGAGCAGCTTGCCGGTGCGTTGAGGCGTCGCGCCGGTGACGCGGCCAAGCGGATCGCCGTGCTTCACGAAACGCACGTCGCGGCGCATGTAGAACACGCCGCGGGTCTTGCTGTGAACGGTGATGATCGAGCCGCTGGTTGTATCGATCACATCGAAGAGCGGCTGGCCCACTTCGATGACATCGCCAAGCTTCGCGCGATGCACGAGGATGCCGCTTGCGGGCGCGAGAAACTGTTCGCTGCCGGCAAGCGGGGTGGCAGGACCAGTAAGCTCGGGCAAGGGCGGCGCAATGCCGTCTATGAAACCTTGATGCGTGAGGTAATCGATGATTGCCTGTGCGTCCTGTCGCGCCATTTCATACGACACATCACGCTGTCCGCGATGCTCGACCGTAACGGATACTGCGCCTGTCGGAATGGGATAGTGGGCGCCGAATTGCTGCTTCAGTTGCCACCATGTGAGGCTCTGCGCTTCATCGAACGAGCTTGCGCCGGAGTCGTACGCCAGCAGCGAGGCCACGGCGCCGAGATACCGCGCAAGCGGCTCGGCCTCGGCCCAGATCGCCTGGCCGGTATAGATATGCATGGCGGCTTCGCGCGAGCAATGCAGGTCCAGCACTACGTCCGCATCGTGCGCGAGCAGCATGAGCTGGCGTTGCAAGCCGTCGAATAATGTAGCCGGTCGCTGCGCGCTCAGCGCTGCTTTCCAGGCTTGACGAATGATGACGAGATTTTCGTCGGCATCTTGCGTGAGCTTGCCTTCGAGCGCCGTCGCAATCTTGCTGGCGAGCATGGGGAAGTCGCGATTGTAGTTGCGGCCGCTCGCGAATTCGAAGCGTCCGACGGGCGCACCGAACAACCACTGGCTCAGCCCAAGCGGATTGGCGTTGCAGACCAGCACGATCTCGCTACGAAGCTTGCCATCGTCTTCCAGCCGGCGCAGCTGTTCGAGCAGCGTGAGTGCAACCATCACGCCCGGCGTTTCATCGGCGTGCAGGCCGGCCTGGATATACACCTTTCGTTGACCGCTATTCGTACCGAACTGATGACTCGTCAGATGGTACGCGGCGCCAGCGGTCGCATGGGGCAAGGCATGGGTGGTGCTGTTCATGAGGGAAAAAGGCTCGTAGTAGCGGCAAGGTCATCTTACGGGGAGTTCACGTAGCGCAGAAGGCGGCCTGACCGATCGGGATCAGCCCGGCTGATCGCCCGCCGCGCTTTGTTGCGCTGTCAGGATCAGGCGCTCGCGCTCCGCAAAAGGCGCGAGTAAGACAGGAGCATGCTCACAAGTTCATGCGCGACCGTGGTCAACGGTGATGCGCGGCGGCTGATGAGGCAGACGTCACGCGGATCGAATGCTTCTCGAATCGGGATGGTCACGAGCGACGGTGAAAACAATTTGAACTGCGCGAGTACCGCCGGCTCGATGGTCAGGCAATCAGTTTCGGAAACAATGTGCAGCGTCTCCAGCAATGATTCCGCCGTGAAGACGATTCGTGGAGCCCCAAGCGCCTGCGCCTTGAAGAGACTGATCAAGCGGTTCTCTGCACCGCCGGCAATACCTGCGGGCCGGATGCTGACCCAGTCGCACTCCACCAGCTCGCGCACGGACGTGACGTGCACTTGCGGGTGACCCTTGCGCGCGATTACGCCAGCATCCGACCGGTACATGCGCTCGATGCTGAGATCGATATCGCTCACATGAGGCGCGAGCGGACACAGCGCGAAGTCGAGGGCGCCATCGCGAATTTTTTCGATCAGCATCTTCGCGTAGCCGCTGGACACATGCACGCGCACGCGCGGGAACCGTTCGATGAACCGCTTCAGTACCGGCAGCAGGAATTCCGCGAGCGGCTCGGAGGTGACGCCGAGTGCAATGTGACCCTGCGGTTCTTCCGATAACGGCCGCATGTCCTGCGTCGCGCGCTCGCAGTCGCGAATGATCGCACTGGCGCGGACCAGGAAGTTTTCACCGAGAGCAGTCAGGCTGATGCCCTGATGCGAGCGGTTCAGGAGGACCACGCCGAGCTCCGCCTCCAGGCTTTGGATCGCCTGGGTCAGGGTGCTTTGAGCAATGTCGAGCGCGCGGGCGGCAGCACGAAAACTGCCTTGCTCGACGACCGAACAGAATGCCCGAAGCTGGATCAGCGTCATGATGATTGCACTGCTTCAAGCGCGATGCGGTGGTCAGTCAGGACGTGCGCAGGCGTGAGCATCGGCGCCGCGACATCGACCAGCACCGGCATGTCGCGGCCTGCCAGCTCGGCGTTGAAATACTTGCGTGACGGATCGATGTCGTCGGGCACGGTGCGGGTGATGACCTTGAAGCCGTCGTCGCGATTTCCCCGTAGCTCGGGCACGGCTTGCAGGAGTCTGCGGGTGTAGGGATGGACCGGGTTATCGAAGACGGCATCGCGCGTGCCCTCTTCAACAATATGGCCCCGGAACATCACCAGCACGCGGTCGGCGATCTGCTCGACCACGCCAAGATCATGCGAGATCAGCAGGCATGCGAAGCGATAGCGCTGCTGCAAGGAAACGAGCATGTCGAGGATTTGCTTCTGCACGGTGACATCGAGCGCGGACACCGGCTCGTCCGCGATGATGACTGCTGGTCTGCTCGCCAGCGCGCGCGCAATCGCCACACGCTGGCGCTGGCCGCCGGAGAGCTGATGGACGAGGCGGCCAGCGAATTCCCCCAGGCCAACATCTTCCAGTGCCTCTGCGACCCGCTGAGCGCGTTGTGCGCGGCTTAACGTCTTGTCGAGGCGTAGCGCTTCGCCGATAAGCGCGTCGACCCGCATGCGTGGATCGAGTGACGAGTAGGGATCCTGGAACACCATCTGGACCGAGCGGCGTGCAGCTTGCATGGCGTCATGGCCAGCGCCGAGAAACGGCAACCCGTTGAGCAGGATTTGCCCTTGTGCCACGGGTGCAAGTCCGAGGATCGCCTTCGCGATACTTGTTTTCCCGCTGCCCGATTCGCCGACGATTGCGACCGTTTCGCCTGCCTGCACGCTGAACGATGTCGGATGCACGGCCCGCGCGAGAATCTTGCGGAACCACAATCCGGGCACGCGATAGTCAATTGCCACATCCTTCACTTCGATGATCGGCGGCGCCGATGAGCTTGGCGGGCTCAACGCGCTTTCGGTATCTGCGCGCCTTGGCAACGCTTCGAGCAGCTTCAGCGTGTATTCATGCGAGGGCCTTGCCAGGACTGTCGCCACGGCGCCGGTTTCCATGACGGCCCCGCGTTGCATCACCAGCACGTGTTCCGTATAAGCCGTCACTAACGCAAGGTTGTGGCTGATGAAGATCAGCGCGGTGCCTTCCTCGCGCGTGAGTTCGATCATCAGGTCGAGGACTTCTTTCTGCACCACGCAATCCAGGGCGGTGGTCGGCTCGTCCGCAATGAGAAGCCTGGGGCGCAGCAACATGACCGCGGCGAGGAGGATGCGTTGCCGCATGCCGCCCGAAAACTCGTGCGGATATCGTTTCATGCAGCCGTGGGGATCGCGTACACGAACGCGTTCGAGCATGGCGATAGCCTGCAAACGGGCCGCATCACGCGCCACGGAACGCCGCCGCATGAGCGCTTCCGTCAGCTGATCGCCAATGCGAATGGCCGGGTTGAGCGAGACCATCGGCTCCTGAAACACCATGCCTATGCCCGTGCCGCGTGTTGCCAGCCATTGCGCCGGCGTGTTGCTAAGGACGTCGTGACCCTCGAAGCTGATGGTCCCCGACACGATCTCCGCACGCTCCGGCAGCAAGCCGAGCAACGCGCGGCCGACCATGGTCTTGCCGCTGCCGGACTCGCCCACGAGCGCAAGCGACTCGCCCGCGTTCAACGTGAAATTCACGTCGTGCGTGACCTGTTTGACCGTGCCGTTCTTGTCGGGGAAACCTATCGTCAGGTTGCTCACCGCGAGCAATGGATGTTGCACAAGAGCGTTCATCACATTCCCCCCTTCATGCGTGGGTCGAGCAAGTCGCGCACGCCATCGCCGAACAGATTAATGCCGAACAACGCCAGCGAAATTGCCGCGCCCGGGAACAGCACGACCCAGATCGCCTGATCGATTGCCGTGCGGCCGTCGGCAAGCATGCCGCCCCAGGTCGGCTCGGGTGCGGGCACGCCGAGTCCAAGAAAACTGAGCGCGCTTTCGGCAAGCAGCGCCGAGCCGAAGAGTGACGTGGAAAACACCAGCAGCGGCGCCACGCAATGCGGCAGCACATGGCGAAGAAGCGTCCACGCGCCGCTGTTGCCCATGGTTCGCGATGCCACCACGAAATCACGCTGGCGCAGCGAGAGCGCCGCGCCGCGCGCAATGCGGCTGACCGACGGCGTATAAGCCAGGCCGAGCGCGACCACCACGCCCCATTTCGATGGCCCGACCACGGTCATGATGCCAAGCGCCAGCAGCAAGCCAGGGAACGCCATCAGCGCATCGATCAGCATGGCCGCCAGCCGGTCGAACCAGCCGCCCGCATAACCGCACACTGCGCCTATCGACGTCCCGGCGAGCAACGCGAACAGCACGGAGCAGACACTGACGGTGGTGCTGACGCCCGCGCCCGACATGATCCGGGAGAGGATGTCACGGCCGAATTCGTCGGTGCCGAACCAGTGATGCAGCGAAGGCGGCGCGTAACGTGCATGGATGTTGACGTCGAGGGGACCGTAGGGTGTATAGACGAGATTGACCACTGCAATGAGCAGCAGGAGGCCGACAAGTACGGCTCCGATCACGAGGTTGGCGCGCCGGGCGCGCTTGGGAGAGGAGGGCATGGGCGAGTCAGAGCTTGAGGCGTGGATCGAAGATCGGGTACAGCAGGTCGACCACGAGATTGGTCAGCACATACAGCAGCGCGATGACGAGAAGGCATCCCTGCACCACGGGGTAATCGCGTGAATAAATGCTTTCCACGAGCAGGCGCCCCATGCCCGGCAGCGTGAACACGGTCTCGATCACGGCGCCTCCCGCGAGCAAGTGACCAAGCACGAGACCGATCACGGTGAGCGTGGGACCGAACGCATTGGGCAGCGTATGGCGCAGCAGCACGCGACGTTCCGACAGACCTTTAGCGCGCGCGTGAGCGATATATTCCAGCCGCAGGACTTCGATACTGCTCGCCCGCATCATGCGTGTGACGACCGCGATTTCTCCCAGCGTGACCGCGATGACCGGCAGCACGAGGTATTTGAGCGATGCCCAGCCTGCTTGCGAAAACGGTTGATATCCGAAGGTGGGCAGCAGGTGCAGCTTCACGCCGAACAACCAGATGAGCAGGATACCCGCCCAGAAACTGGGGATGGAGACCAGCATGATGCTGCCCATGACGACCGCCAGATCGCCGCGCCGGTTTTGCATCCAGGCAGCGAACAAGCCGGCGGGAATGGCGATCACGCACGCGAGGAAAGTCGCGGCGAGCACGATCTCCGCGGTCACGGGGAAGGTTTCGCGGATCAGTTCCAGCACCGGCTGATGCCGGACGATCGACATGCCGAAGTCGCCCGACAGCAGATGCGATACCCAGATCACGAATTGCGCGGGGATCGATTGATCGAGACCAAACGAGTGGCGCATTTGCTGCAGCAGCGCCGGGTCGTTGAGGTCGCCGAGCATGAGCGAAGCCGGGTCGCCGGGAATGGCGCGGATCATGCCGAATACCAGCAGGGTCACGATAAAAACCGTCGGAACCGCCATCGATAGTCGCTTGATGATGTAGCTGAGCATCGGCTTGCCTAGTTCTTCGTCACGTTGGAAAAGCGCTTCAGGCGCAGGGGCCAGGTCGTCACGCCCTGCAACCGGTTGCTCACAAGTGTCAGGTCGGGTGAGTCGTAGAGCACGATCATGGGGACGTCATCCATCATCATCTGGTGCAACTGCTGGAAGACCTGCTTTCGGGCGGAGGGGTCGCTCACGCCGTCAATGCTGCGCAGCAGCGCGCGTGCTTTAGGGTTGTCCCATTGCACCATCGGATTTTTGGATTTGTCGCCGAGTACATCGCCGTACATGAGCGCAGGCTCGATGCGCGCCGAATAACCAAACGACATCAGCTGGAAATGCCCCGAGCGAAAGTCGTTCACCTGCGTACCCCATTCCACTACCTGCAATTTCGCGTTGATGCCCGCCTGCGAAAGCAGCGATTGCATATACACCGCAGTCGAGTACATGTGCGGATATCGGCGGTTGGTTTCGAGCGTCAAGGTCTGGCCCGCATAACCGGCTGCCGCGAGCAGACGCTTGACCTCGGGCAGGTTCTGCTTGTATCCAACCGCGTCGCCGGCGGTATAGAACGCTTCGGCATCCGGTGTCAGCGATGAGTTGTAGCGCGCCATGCCGCCGCTGACCGCGTTCACCACGCCCGGCAAATCCACCGCAAGCGCGATCGCGCGGCGGATGCGGACGTCGGCAAGCAAAGGGTCACGCGTTTGCATCAGCATCGCGGCGGGATCGGCGCCTGGTCCCACGATCACATGCCAGTGAGGATCGGCGGGCGGCAAGTTGTTTTCCGATATGTTCATCACGTCGATCTGTCCGGACATGAGCGCGGAGACTTGTGCCGCTTCGTCGGGAATGGCGACGAAGCGCACATCGGCCTGCGGATGCTTGGCGCCTGCCAGTCCGCTCGGCGCTTCAGTGCGCGACTGGTATTGGGCGAAGGGTTTGAGCAACACGTACTGCCCTTGTTTCCACTCGCTGAACACGAACGGGCCGGTTCCAACCGGCTTCAGCCACGCGCCATTCTTGTCCACGCTTGCATGGCTCAGGATGGCAAGCGGACAGCGCGGTTCCGTCATGTGCGTGAGAAAAAGTGCCGACGGCCGGTCCAGATCAAACACCACGGTATGCGGATCGGGCGTGGTGACGGCAAGCACTTTTGGACCCCGGTGTCCGTCATAGTTGCCGCGGCACACGTAGCCGGACTGCGGCTTCATGAAGAAGTCGAAGCTCCATTTCACATCGGCGGAAGTGAACGGCGTGCCGTCATGGAACAGCACGCCATGCCGCAAGTGAAATGTGTATTGCTTGCCATCCGGCGAGATGTCCCAACTGTCAGCGAGCATGGGCGCGACCGACAAGTCGCTCTTGAGCGCCACCAGAGACTCGATTACGTTCGCGAGGATTTCGTCGGTAAACGTATTGCGTAACACGTTGCCGGGCATGGACGTTGTCGTGTCCGTGTTAATGGCAAAACGGATCTCCGGAAGTGCCGGGGCAGCGGCCCATCCGGTTGCGGGCAGGGCAGTTGTGAGTGCCAACGCTCCCGCAATTGCTACGCGTTTCATAGAATGAATCCAGCGGTTTTCCACGCGGCGCAGAGCAAGCAGGCGAGGGGTGGGGGACACGGGGATTTCCATCAAACGTCCTTCCGGGGAGGATTTGCACAATGCGTGACTCATGCGATGAATCGATAGGAAGCGATCGTAGAAGCTCATATTGGCGTTGGGAAGAGCAGTCCTGCCGATCGGCGGCCGATATTCGGATCACCTGGGAAAACAGCACTAGACAGGCGCTTATTGATGTGATTTGACGTTGATGCAGGAAGGATTTTGAATAGAAATTAGGAGCGCAAACTAAAATGGTTTGTCCTTGGCGCGCCGCGCCCCAGCGGTCAGGCCGCAGGTGCCACCGATGCGCCGTTGATCTTGTGCCGCTGCAATGCGTCCGCAACGAAGCCCGACGCTTTCATCTCTTCCAGGAAACGCCGAAGATAGTCCGCCGCTGCATCACCACGGCTCTTGGGCAATCCCATTGCTTGCTGAATGACCATGAAGCGCTCGCCGAGCAAGCGGAGGCCCGGGGTTTTTGCAGCATCGCTTTCAAGTTGTTGCTTTACGCCTGCGGCCACCTCCAGCCCTTGTTCGAGAAAGGTCTGCACCACGGTCGGCGACGAAGGCGCGCGCACGATCTGTGCATGCTTCAGTTCCCGCGATAGAAACAAATCGTAAGCGCTGCCTTTACCGACCGCGACGCGTGTGTTGGCGCTATCGACTTCGCTGTTGCCCTGGATCGGGGAATCGTTGCGGACCATATAAAAGCCTTCGATCAGCACATAGGGTGCAGTGAACGCAATGCTGGCTCCACGTGCCGGATCGATTGCGAAGAAGCCGGTATCCGCGCGTTCGTCGCTGACCGCTTCGACGGACTTTCCAGCGGTATCGAAAACTACGAGTGCAACTGGCAGGCTCAGCCGCTTGCCGAGCTCCCTCGCGAGATCGATGGAAACACCGCTTGGCTCGCCGGTGAGCGCGTCCTTGTTGGCGAGGATCGGATTGCCCAGGTTGATGGACGCGCGCAGCGTGCCGGTGGGCGCGAAAGCGGAGAGTACGGATGAGCCGGTTGTCATGGCGTCTCGATCAATGAACGGTCGGCGCAAACCGAACCTAGGGTTTGAGAATGTTGCCGATGCGTGAAAGGGCGTCGAGCGTATGCTGAAGATGTTCGCGCAGCGCTTCGGAGGCTTCTTCGTTACGTTCCTTCTCAAGCAGCGCCAGGATATGCAGATGCTGCTTGCAATGTTTCTTGTATCGCTCGCGATGCTGCATCGACCTGTATGAAAGCAGTCGGCGCACGCGATTCACGCGCTTGATCGTATCGATGAAAAACGCATTGCCGGACGCCTCGACCAGAGACTCGTGAAAGCGGACGCCGCGGTCATGCAATTGATCTGCCGTATCGGTTTCGATACCACCGTCGAGCAGATGCCGTTCTGCTGCCCGGCAGCGCTCCAGCACTTTCGGGTCGAGCCAATAACCGGGTTCCAGAAGCGCAGCCGGTTCGAGCGCCAGACGCAGGCGGTACGATTTCATCAAGCTGTCGGGCGTCGTCAGCATGGCCGAGAATTGCCATCCGTACCCGGGTTTCCGCTCGGCCCAGCCTTCCTGCGCAATGCGACCCAGAACCGCTGTGAGTTGCGTCGACGTCAGGCCGTACCGGGTCTTGAGCATCTGCTCCGACACCTCGTCGGGCAACGCACTTTTCAGCCGGTCATCAGCTATACGGAAATACGCGCTCGTGACTACGTCCGGGCCGCTCAAACCAATTGAATCGCCGTCTTCCGTCACCCATTCAATCGCAGGGTTTGCCACGAAAAATCCGCGGTTGCGCTCGCGGCTTAGCACGCCTTTTTCGTGCAGCAGCGATAAAGCTTCGTTGACCGGCGAGCGTGATAGCCGAAGATGGTCGGCAATTTTTTGCGCGGGCAGATGACTGCCCACTTCCATCGCTTCGGTCCTGATCCACTCGACTATTTGAGCGGCTATCGATCTGTCGTTCATGCTTTTATTTGTTGCCTTGAGCGGCCAGGGTCTTTTGCAAGATCAGTGGAATGACACCGCCACAGCGCAGTAATGCGACTTCCAATTGCGTTTCGACAGCAGCCGTAACGACGAATGATTCGACGCTCGCGTCTGCCCGCACGATCTTTACATCGACCCTGCAACGCGGCGCGAGCGTATCGGGCGGCGCGTCAACTTCCACCTTATCACCCGGCTGAATGTTCAGCGTGACGGGGCTGACGCCCGCTGGCCATCGTAGCGGCAAGATGCCCATGCCGATCAGGTTCGAGCGGTGGATTCGTTCAAAACTGACCGCCAGCACGGCGCGAATTCCAAGCAGCCGCTGACCTTTCGCCGCCCAGTCGCGGGAGGAACCCGTGCCGTACCGTTCGCCTGCAATGAGCACGACGGCGTCCCCATCCGCTCGATATTGCGCTGCGACTTCATGAATCGGCTTGATGTCGCCGGTCGGAACGTGCAGCGTATGAGCGACCGGCGCGCCGGGTTGCAGGAGGTTGACCAGCGACTTGTTATAGAACGCCGCGCGGATCATGACTTCCCAGTTGCCGCGACGCGATGCAAAAACGTTGAGGTCATCGCGGTCATCGCCTCGGGAGACGAGAAAGTCTGCGACGAAGCTGTCCTTTGGTATGGCGCTGGCGGGCGAGATATGGTCGGTCGTGATGTCGTCGCCAAGGACGAGCAATGGGTAGGCGCTATACATTCCCAACTGTGTGCCTTCGGTTACGGCGGCGAATGGCGGACGCCTTAAGGCGTTCGAGTGTGGGTTCCATGGGAATTGCGCGGTAGCGGGTGCATTGATTTCATGCCACGCAGGATTCTCGCTGGCGATAGCAAACGCACGCGGATAGTCGGCCGGATCCGCTGCTTGTTCGAGCAGCTTGGCGACCTCTTCTCGGGTGGGCCATAGATCGCTCAGGAAGACCGGTGTGCCGTCCGAGGTAGTCTGCACAGCGTCATGGCTTAGGTCGGCTTGCGCATCGCCTGACAGCGCAAATGCGACTACCAGCGGCGGCGACATGATGAAGCCAAGATCCAGGTCGGGATGAATGCGGCCAGGAAAATTTCGATTTCCCGACAACATGGCGACCGGATAAATTGCCTCGGCGGCAAGCGCAGATTTCACTTCGTCGGTGAGCTGGCCCGAATTGCCAATGCACGTAGTGCAGCCGTAACCGACGATATCGAAACCCAGTGCCGAGAGATCATCGATAAGTCCGGCACGTTCCAGATACAGCGCCGCTGCAGGCGAACCAGGCCCGAGCGAGGTCTTGATCCAGCTCGGCACCGTCAGGCCCAGCTTGCGCGCTTTCCTAGCCACGAGCCCGGCGGCGATCAGCAAGGCGGGGTCCGATGTATTCGTGCAACTGGTGATGGCGGCAATCACAACAGGATGCTTCGGCATGCCGAACGCGTTGGCCTTGGGCACGAACGCAAGCGTATCGAGTGCTTTCGACGTAGCCGAATAATCGAGCAGATCCTGAGGGCGCCGCGGCCCCGCCACATGCATGCCGATCGCGCTCAGGTCGATCTCGATAGTGCGCGTAAAAACCGGCTCGGCAGAAGGATCGAACCACAGGCCGGTCCGCTTGGTGAACGCTTCAACGAGTGTGATTGCCGCCGCGTTTCGATGAGTCGAGCGCAAGTAATCGAGCGTGCTTTGATCGACGGGGAAGAAGCCCGTGGAGGCTCCGTATTCCGGCGCCATGTTTGCAATGACAGAGCGTTCGCCGGCAGTGAGCGTGGCGACACCCGGACCAAAGAACTCGACGAATTCACCGGCAACGCCAATCTCCCGCAGTCTTTGCGTGACGGTCAACGCGAGATCCGTGGCAAGTGCTCCGGGCTTAAGTGCTCCTGTCAGACGCACCCCCACCACGTCCGGGATACGCTGCATCACCGGCATGCCGAACATCACGGTTTGCGCCTCAAGGCCACCTACGCCCCAGCCAAGCACGCCAATGCCGTTAATCATGGGCGTGTGACTGTCCGTGCCGATCAAACTGTCCGCTACAGCCCATCGTTCACCATCGCGTTCCTGGACCGATACGACCGTCGCCAGTTGCTCCAGGTTGATCGTGTGCATGATCCCGGTGCCAGGCGGGTGAATGCGCACGCCGGTCAATGCGCGCGACGCCCAACGCAGGAAGCGGTAACGCTCGGCGTTACGGCGAAGTTCCTGCTGCAGGTTCATTGGCACCGCGTCAGGCCGCGCGAAATAGTCGACCGCCAGCGAGTGATCGACCGACGCGTCGACGGGAAGAACGGGGTTGAGCGCGCCCGGGTCTGCCCCGGCTTCGGCGAGCGCGTCGCGCATGGCTGCAATATCGACTAGCGCCGGCGTACTGGTCGTGTCATGCATGAGCACGCGCTCAGGCTGGAAAGCGATCTCGACTTCGCTCGTGCCATGTTCCAGCCATTCGACGATGCCTTCGACCGCCAACCGGCGTTCATCGCCGTTCGTATTGCGAATCACGTTCTCGAGCAACAGGCGCAGGACGACGGGCAACCGGTAAAGCGTGTCTCCGAATATGCCCGGCAAGTCGACAAAGCGAAGTGACGTGGCCCCCACCGTCAGCCGCGCTTCTGAATTGAAACCGCGATTATTTTCCATGCATTGCATTTTGCATTTTTATATCTAGAAATGCAATTATGGATTGCTTCCAAGAGTCGCTTATAGCGCCGCGTCGGCTTGCCACTGCGCGGTCATTCCCGCTATGTCAGCGAGCCAGAGCCTGAACAGCTTCACCTTGTCGAGGTTGCGTTCGTTCGTCCGGTACGTCAGGAAGTGCGTCTCGCGCATGAAGGGTTTGAAGTGCCCTTCGCCAAACTCGATCAATTCGCCGCGCGCGAATTCGCGTTCGGCGAGACGCGTGGTTTCGAGCGCGATACCCATGCCGTCGACCGCGGCCGATATCGCCAGCGCGCCGCGATCAAACGAAGGGCGTGGCTTGTTCGGGAACGCCAGTCTATTCAGCGTGAACCAGTCGCGCCATGTCACGCGACTGAGTTGTGAATCGATAAGCGTGAAGTCGACAATCTGCTGCTCCAGCGTTATGCCGTCGCGCAACATGCCGGGCGAGCACATTGGCACAATCCGCTCCGCGCCGAGCGGATGCACGCGCAGGCCAGGACGTTCCACCGCCATGCCGTAACTGATTGCGATATCGACTTCATGCATGTGAGTCAGGTCAATCGGCTCCGCGCCCGATGAAAGCCGGATAGTGATGTCGGGATGAGCTTGCATGAATTTAGGCAAGCGCGGCCCGAGCCATTTCACCGCAAGACTGGGAGCGCAATGAACTGCCAGCACTTGCGCTTGCGGCGATAAAGCCACCTCGCTGCACGCGGCCTCGATCACATCGAATACGCGCCCGAGGCTGTCGAAAAGCCTTCTGCCTTCGGCCGTGGTTTCGACGCGGCGGTTGCGTCGATGAAATAAGGGCAAGCCGAAATACGTCTCCAGTTCCTTGACCTGATGACTGATCGCGGATTGTGACAAGTGCAATTCTTCCGCTGCGAGCGTGAAGCTTTCAAGTCGCGCGGCCGCTTCAAACGCGCGCAACAGCACGAAATTCGGTATTCGTCGCATGCGTGATCCGCCTCCGATGGAATGTTTTTCGCTAATACATGAATGCTGTTCATCTTTCTATGAACAGTCATCGTTTGTCAATGAGCGTCGCGCGGACGACCATTAAGCCCTGAAAACAATCCCCCTTGTTCTACAGGAGATAAACGAAATGGCGGCTGTCATGGAAGCGCGTTCCGACGCAGCGGAAAAGCTGGTGAAGGATGGAAAGGTATCGATTTATCAGCCGGACCAGGAAGGGCTGATCTTTCCGGAATTGCCGACGTTCGCGAATGCCGCGGCGCAGCGGCAGCACTTGAAGGAACGTCTGGTCGGCGCGTGCAGGGCGTTTGCACTGCAGGGGTTTGATTACGGTTTCGCCGGCCACCTGACTGTGCGCGATCCGGAAAACCCCGGCTTGTACTGGACCAATCCGATGGCCATTCACTTCTCGCAAGTGAAGGTGTCGAACCTGATTTGCTCGGATCACGAAGGCCGTGTGGTCGAAGGCAATCATGCGATCAATCGAGCGGGTTTCGTGCTGCATGCTGCCGTTCACGAAATGCATCAGGACATTGTGGCGATGTGCCATGCGCACACGGTGTACGGGACGGCGTTCGCCGCGCTCGGCAAGAAGCTCGAGCCGATCACGCAGGATGCCGCTGCATTTTTCGAAGACCACGTAGTGATTGGCGATGAAGCCGGCCAGGTCGCGGTCGAAGTGAAGGCGGGCCACAAGGTTGCGAACGCGTTCAAGGGTGTGAAGGCTGCCATCCACCAGAATCACGGTCTGCTCACGGCAAGCCGTCACAGCATAGAGTCAGCGGCGTTCTGGTTTATCGCGCTGGAACGGTGCTGCCAGCAGCAATTGATGATTGATGCAACCGGCATCACGCCGAAGCTCGTCACACCGGACCGGGCCCGCTATAGCCGCGAGCATGTGGGCAGCGAATACATTGGCTGGCTGCATTTCCAGACCATCTGGAATGACCTCGTCGCCACGCAGCCCGACATGTTCGACTGATCACGCCATGCGTTGAACGAACCGCATCAAGCTGGGACGAAACAGCCACCATCAAGAGACAGGCCGGCGTCCCGCTTTTATCCGATCCCCCAGGAGACAAGACATGAATCCCGCTAGTCCGGCCGCATTCAGCAAACGCGACGAAGCGTCCACGTTCTCCAAGATTACGTGGCGACTATTGCCGTTCCTGTTCCTATGTTATTTGTGCGCGTATCTGGACCGCATCAACGTGGCATTTGCGAAGCTGCAAATGCTCAAGGACCTTAATTTCAGCGATGCCGTCTATGGTGCGGGTGCAGGCGTGTTCTTCGTCGGCTACCTGCTGTTCGAAGTACCCAGCAACCTGCTGTTGTTGAAGGTCGGCGCGCGGCGCTGGATCGCGCGGATCATGATCACGTGGGGCATCATCTCCGCCGGCATGATGTTCGTCACCTCGCCGACCAGTTTCTACATCATGCGTTTCCTGCTTGGTGTAGCAGAGGCGGGTTTCATCCCCGCAATCCTGTTCTATCTCACCTACTGGTTCCCGTCGTCGCGGCGCAGCAAGGTCACGGCGCTGTTCATGACCGGTATCCCCATGTCGGGAGTGGTGGGCGGTCCGCTGTCCGGCTGGATCATGAACCACATGGGCGGCACGCATGGGCTCGCCGGATGGCAATGGCTCTTCGTGCTCGAAGGCATTCCGACCGCAATCCTGGGATTGATCGCGCTGGTTTATCTCGACGACAAAGTCAGCGACGCCAAATGGCTTTCCTCATCACAGCGTTCCTTCCTTGAAGGCGCATTGGTCGAGGAACGGTCGGCGCATGTGCTGCATTCCGTGAAGGACGGTCTCCTGCATCCGAAGGTCTTGCTGCTCAGCCTGATCTACTTCTTTTTCACGATGGGCCTCTACGGCGTGAGCTTCTGGCTGCCTACCTTGATCAAGGCGAGCGGCGTGTCCGATCCGTTGAACATCGGATTGCTGAGCGCGATTCCGTATGCCGCGGCAGCCATCACCATGGTGCTCGTCAGCCACAGTTCGGATGCTCGCGGCGAGCGCCGCTGGCACCTTGCGCTGCCGGGGATTGTTGGTGCAGTAGGTTTGTACTTCAGCGTTTCGTATGCGCATTCCACGCCGATCGCAATGCTTGCACTGACCGTTGGCACGATGGGTGTAATGACGACCATCTCGCAGTTCTGGGTCCTTCCGCCGGCCATTCTCGGCGGTGCTGCAGCAGCGGCCGGGCTCGCCGTTGCCAACTCGGTAGGCAGCATCTCGGGCGTGGTCAGCCCTTATGTCATCGGGCTGATCCAGACCGCAACGGGATCAACCGGAAACGGCGTGCTCGGGCTTGCAGTGAGCCTGATCATCGGCAGTGTGCTCGTGTTCACGGTGCCCGCGAAACTCGTGAACAGCCGCAAACGCGAAGCGATGAAAGACACCGAGCGCGTGATGGAAAGCGGCGTGCAGACGCGTGCTTAAGACGCTTGTTCAAGACTGATGCGCCGCGTCTTCCACTTCTTCACTCAGCACCTCCCCCAGCCGTCGCACCAGGTTCTCACGGGCGCGGCTGGTGTGGAGGTCCGTGAGTTCCGCGGCGCGGCGAGCGTCGCCTGCGGCGATAGCCTCGGCAATCGCCGCGTGTTCATCCCAGATGGATTTGCGTTGAGCCGACGATTGCAGCACGGCGCCCATTACCCGGCGCAGATGAACCCAGTGAAGATGCGCGGTCTCAGCGATCAACGGATTGCCCGATGCAAGGTAGATGGCGGAATGGAAGGCCCAGTCCGTGTCGATCATGGCTTTCACGTCGTCGCCTTTCGACGCGCGGCGGCCTCGCGTGATCAGTGCTTTATCGAGCTTCGCGCCGCGTTGTGCCGCAAGACTCGCGGCAAGCGAATCGAGCGCGCCGCGGATCTCGTAGAGATGGGCGATCCAGGTGGGATCGAGCGGGGTGACAAGAAGACCGCGCCCCGGCGCGTCCTGCACGAGTCCGTCTTTCTTGAGCAGCCGCAGCGCCTGCAAGACGGGTGACCGTGAGACCGCAAGCTGGTCGGCAATTTCTTCCTGCGTAATGCGGGTTCCCGGTGCAAGCGATCCTTCGCTAATCGCGTCGAGCAGCACTTTGTAGACTTCATCGACATAGTCGGTACGTGCCTGAAGCTTCAGAAGTTTGGCGACCATGATGGCTCTCGATAAAAGTTTGGATACAGAGTTCAACAGGTTACAGGCTGGCACGGGACAGCGTCAAACGGCTTGACCGGATAGCGCAAAAGAAAGGACCAAGCGGAAAGGACCAAGCGGAAAGGACCAAGCGTTTACCTGTAGAGACAGCGCGGCACTCTGAATCGTATCTTTGTATACAGAGTTCGGAGTTCAGAATCTAGAGCACAAAGCGAACGTATAAAAATCAAGACAATCGAGACGGACGGACAAGCCGGCTCGACAAGATGGATAGACCCAGCAGAGGATCCCCATGAATATCAAGTCAGACAAAGCAGAAGGTCAGAAAAGCGCCGGTGGTGGCGTGGTGCAGAAGAAGCTCGTGCCGTTTGGCGGGTACTACACCAGCAAGGTTCCGGGTCACGATCCGGAGCTGACCGAGACAGGATCCGGCACGCCAATGGGCGAATACATGCGGGCTTTCTGGCATCCCGTCTGCATGTCGATCGAACTCACCGATACCCCGCGTTTCCTGAAGATCCTGTGCGAAGAGCTGGTTGCATTTCGCGACGGCAGCGGCCGGGTGGGCGTGCTGCACGCGCACTGCGTGCATCGTGGGGCATCGCTTGAATATGGCGCGATCCAGGAGCACGGCATCAAGTGCTGCTATCACGGCATGGTCTTCGACGTAGACGGCACCTGTCTCCATGTCCCATTTCCCAACGGTGAAGAAAAAGAGGCCGAGAAATACGCGTGCTCGATCCAGCAGGGCGCGTACAAGGCTGTAGAGCGCAATGGTCTGGTGTTTGCATACATGGGGCCACCCGACAAGGAGCCGCCGTTCCCGGAATGGGAAGGCGACTTCACCGTCGCGCCCGGCGATGAACTCGTGGCCTACAGCAACTTCCAGCATTGCAACTGGCTGCAGGTGCAGGACAACGCCGCGGACAACTATCATCCGACCGCGCTTCACGCGGGCAAGAACGTGGTGAACGGCAAGTACCAGGGCACGACGTTCGACGAAGTCGGCGCGAAGTCCATGGAAGTCGCGCCCGACATGCATTTCGTGCCGGTGCAGCAAGGCCGGAGCCTTGCGTGCGCGGGCGCTCGCCGCGTCGATAAAGACAGGCTATTCGTGCGCGTCCAGCATCAGGTCCTGCCTAATCTGAGCCTGCACGCCTATACGTCGGAAGATGGTTCAAAGAAGAAGTTGTT